>Ga0302325_10013071_pt1 | contig 17746 bp, 16 predicted proteins | sample Palsa_T0_2_FD_201948 | JGI IMG/M metagenome (GOLD analysis project Ga0302325, IMG submission 201948) | Peat permafrost microbial communities from Stordalen Mire near Abisko, Sweden - Palsa_T0_2 | ecosystem: Environmental > Terrestrial > Soil > Palsa > Peat permafrost | place: Sweden: Abisko...
GACAAGAAGATCGCCTCTGCGCAGCGCCTTTTCGATCATCCCGGTGACGGCGCTACGGAGCCACGAAGTTGAGTCACACAATATTAGAAATTTTTCTTAGGTTTCCTTTCTATCAGTTACGCGATCAAGGATGGCCGGAGCGTACAACCTGACTGCTAGTCTCACATCGGGAAGAGGATTTGCGGCGGATTGTGAAGCCGCTTTCTTAGGCGCCGAACAGAAACGACCCAAAGATAATGATGCACTCACGGCTCGCAAATCGGGGCCTCTCAGAATCGCTTTTCAACGCGCTGCGGGTTGTCGAAGAGAGGCTAGTCGACAGCGAAACGTTCATGGCAGACGCTCGCGGAGTACTTATAGCTGCTGCAGATCGAGCACAATTTACAACCGGAGACTTACATCCAGCGGAGATTACAGTTTGATGGGTCACAGCAGCACGGTTATCGAAACCGAAAGCGTAAAGAGTTAATGAAGGACATCGACCAGGCTTTGTATATGCCGGATGCGAGCGTGATCGACAAGAACCGTTTCAGGTTGTGGACCCATCTGTCGGACCGCTCGGGTATTTACTGTGGCAGGAATGCAGACCGCTTCCCAAAATAGGGGAGCGGCAGGAGCGACTGTTTTGACAACGACTATCAACCGGGAGCATCCGGAGTATGCGGCGCGTAAAGCCATGTGGAAGAAGTACAGAGACCTTTATACGGGCGGCGAGCAGCTTCGGGAACACGCTTCGGAATACCTGGCGCGCCGGCACAAGGAACCGAACGAAATCTATGCCGAACGCTTGAGCCGGGTGTTCTACCAGAATCATATCGGCTCGATTGTGGATTGGTACGCGGCGACGCTGATGCATCGTGCTCCGAATGTGATGTTCGACGGCAGCGGGACGGCGAAACAGTTTTACACGGGCCTGTCGAACAACTGCGACCTCAAAGGAACGAGCTTGAGCGAGTTCTTCCGCCAGCGATTTGTGGAAACGCTGGTGTGCGGCAGCAGCTATATCGTGGCCGATTTTCCGAGATCCGATGGCCTGGCAGCGACTCGCGCCGAGGAAGACGCTTCGGGACGTTCCCGCGCCTATCTGATGAGCTACGGTCCTGACGAAGTCATCAACTGGAACTACGACCAGAACGGCGAACTGGAATGGGTGGTGATACGCACGTCCTGTTTTCAGCAGTCCAAAGTGACGGATACCAAGTGGGAGCGCGACACTCGTTGGATCTATTATGACCGCGAGAACTTTCAGATTTTCTGCAAGCACGGCGAATCGAAGCAGGTGGAGTTGATCGACGAAGGCCGGCACGGATTCGCCGGTCTGCGGCGCGTACCTGTGTTTCAACTGAAGGTAACGGATGGGCTGTGGCTGTTGAATAAGTCGGCGCTGCTGCAACTGGAACACTTTAATAAAGCAAATGCGCTCTCATGGGCTTTGACCATGGGGCTATTCGCGACGCCGGTGATTTACTCAGACCGGGAATGGAATCAGATTGTTGGGGAATCCTATTACATTCAGCTCGGTCCGCAGGACAGGTTTGGATGGAACGAACCCGAGGGTAAGGTCTATCAGATAGCCGCGGATAACCTGGTGAGCCTCAAGGACGAGATCTACCGGGTGTGCTATCTGCTGAGCCAGGCGGGGGCGAGCTCCGGCTCTTCTCAACAATCGGCCCTTAGCAAGCAGCTGGACTTCAGCACGACCGAAGAGGTGCTGCGAGCGTACGGCGACACTGTCAAGAACTCCATGAAGGAGGTGCTGTGGGCAATTGCCGCGGCGCGGCAGGACGAGATCTCGATCGACGTATCGGGGTTGGACGAATTCGACATCGATGAATTCGGCGGTGAGCTGGACGACGCCAAGAAGCTATTGGAGATGGGAATCGGGTCGCCAACTCTGGTGAAGCAAGTATTTAAGAAGCTGGCGCTGAAATACCTGAGCGATGCACGACAGGAGATCAAGAATCAGGTAGCGGATGAGATTGACCGGATGCACGACCCGGCGCGAGCGTAAGTGAAATCTTGGGAGGGATATGGAAGGACTCGATATACAAGCAATCGTCAGGCAGGCGATTCAGGAATACGCGATGAACGAAACTGCCAAGAGCGAACCCGCTTACAAAGTGGAGCTGCATGAAGAACGCAAGCGGCGCGAGCAATTGGAAAGGCGGCTGAACGAAGTAGTGGAAGAGAACAAACGCAGCCGGAAACAGGCCGACGAAGCAGAACGGAGCTCATCGGTTCGCGCCGAGCTGCAGAGGCTGGGCGTAGGGAAGATCGACCTTGCATTCAAGGCCGTTCAGGACGGTATCGTGCGCGGGGAAGATGGCCGACTGGTGGCTCGCGGAGAGAGTGGGGAAGTTTCGATGAAGGAATACCTTTCATCGTTCGTGAGCGACAACCCGGAGTTCCTTCCAGCCAGGATTGCAGGCGGAAGCGGAATGACAGCGACCCTCAAGGCGCCGCATTCCGGTGGCGAGCCGATTACGCTCGACCGGATCAAACCGGGAATGAACGCAGAAGAAATGCAGCGAGTACGAGAAGAGATCGTGCGCGTGGCGTCGCAGACCCTCCGGGGTCTGTAAAGGAAGTACCGGCGGAACGGCCGGCAAAACAAACAAGGAGAATAAATGGGAGCTATTACCTCAAACAACGTCGCAAGCGCGATTGTGAAACTGGTGGCGGTGGACGCTTTACCGGTGCTGATCGGGAACCTCATCATGGGGAACCTGGTCAATCGCGACTATGAACCCGTGCTGGCGAATGCCGGCGATACAGTGAACATCCCGATTCCGCCCACCATGATCGCGAATAACATCGCCGAGGGCGGATCGGTGCAGGCGCAGAACCCGAGTCTGGGGAATGCGCAGATCGTGCTGAACTCGCACGTGGAGGCGACGTTCCAGATTCCGGACGTGACGAAGGTGCTGGCTGTTCCGGATCTGCTGAAGATCTACATGCAGCCGGCGGTGGCGGCGATCGCACAGAGAATCGAGAGCGACCTGCTGGCCCTGTATGCCGGCTTCACGTTCAACGGCCCGCTGGGCACGCCGGGGGTTCCGATTACCGAAGCGGTGGTGGACGCCGCGGAGACTGCGTTATTCCTGGCTAAGGCGCCGCCACTTGAGGAGAAGTACATGGTGGTGGACGCCTCGACCTATTCCGCATGGCGACAGATTCCGCGCTTCAGCGAATTCCAGAATGCCGGTGAGGCCGGACTGCGCGCCATTGTCGACGGCACGATCGGAAAGGTGAAGGATTTCTTCGTATTCCGGTCGCAGTTCGTGCCGACGACCGGTACCGCGCCGGTAAATACGCACAACCTTGCGTTCACGAAGAACGCAATTGGCTTGGTGGTCCGCCGTTTGCCGCAACCCTTACCGGGTACGGGGGCGATTGCGGAGTACGCCGAACTCGGCAACTTCGGTATGCGAGTAGTGATGAGCTACCAGCCGAATACGCTAGCTCAACAGTTCACGGTGGACGTGTTGTACGGCTGCGGCGTTCTGCGGAACGCATTGGGCGTGCAAGTCAACACCTAGTTACCCAGGCAATAGGTGGAGGGGCAGGCCGATCAACGAAGGCGGCCTGCTCCGGAGCCTAGCCAGGGTTAGACCAGCGAAGGTTAGATCAAGGAGAAATGGGATGGATCTGAAGCTCTACTACCAAAAGAGACGGGATACGGAATCCAGGATTCCAGATGCGTTTCCGCTGATTATCAGTCAACAGACGGACGACGGCGGAAAGGCAGGAAGTTGCGCCGAGGTTACGCGCGCCGTGGCAGCGAAGATGATCACCGAGGGGACGGCGCGATTGGCGACGGCGGACGAAGCGAAAACCTACCGGGAAGCGCGTGCGGAGGCAAAGCGGGCCGCAGACGAAGCAGCCGTAGTGGCCCAGGTGCATGTAACTGTCGTGCCTAGCGCTGAGCTGGCGAAACTGGCGGGCGGCAAGAAGGAAAAGGCCTAAGCCCAATGGCACTATTCACAGACGGTCCCATTTCCAGCATAGAGGACCTGACAGCGCAGGACTCACAGCTTTCCAACGTGGCCAGCGTGGAGGGGATCGATGTGACGCAGAAGATCTTCATCGCACAGGAACAAGTGGCGATGGACCTGCTTACGGCTCTCAACAGGCTCGGTTATGTAGATCAGCTATTCTGGCAAGCGCCGCAGCCGACATTGGACAGGGTGGTGGTAACGCCTCCTCTGAAGTTGTGGCACACGGCGCGCTCGCTGGAACTGGTCTACGGCGATGCATACAACAGTCAACTTAACGACCGGTATGCGGGGAAGAGGGACCAGTTCCATGTGTTGGCGAAATGGGCGTACGAGAAGCTGATCGAGATAGGGGTTGGGATAGCGGCGCAACCGGTCCCGAGAGCGGCGATACCGACGGTGACCCCATTTCCAGGGGCTCTGGCCGATGGACTGTACTACGTGACTATGGCTTGGGTCAACGCTGGCGGCGAAGAGGGAGGGGCGGCGACCGAGACTGCGATCAGCACGACATCAAGCACCTTTCTGGTTGGCACAGCCACAGCGCCGCGCGCGGCGGCTGGATGGAACGTGTATGCCGGCGCTGCGCCGGACACAATGTTCGGCCAGAATACGTCTCTCCTGACTTTGGGTCAGACGTGGGAGCAGCCGGCAGTGTTGGCGCAGACGGGCGAGCTTCCGGGCAAAGGGCAGAAACCGACTTACCTGCGAGCGCTTCCGCGAGTTCTACAGAGGGGATAAATGACGGCACAAATTGGAAGCGCTGTAACGGGCTTGGTAATCCAGCGCATGACTGCGCCGAGCGGCGGGGTGAACGCTAATCTGGCGGCGCTGACGCAAGGCTCTCTGACCATTCCGGGAATACTCGACCCAGCGCAAATTCGATCTGGAAACATCGCTTCCGATTTAGCCGAGCGAAGCGACACGGTCCAGTATCCGGCAGCAAACATTTACTGCGAGAAGATCGTGAACAGTCAGATAGAGAAGTTTCGAACGTTCTCGGGGAAGCTTCAGATGGCGATCGATTTACGGCACTCCGAGGACCGGTTGGACCAGGTTCAATCAAACCTTGAGACCTATGCCGATGCGGTCATGGGAGTGCTGGGCGCGAGTTTGGGCGATTGGGGCGGCGGTATGTATTATGCGGGGGGGTATCAGGTAGCGTTCGGGCCGGTGAAACATGGCGGCCGGAACTTTATTCAGACTGCGAAGATTACATTCGAGATTGGAGTGAGCATTAGTTAATATGTCCTATATTCTTTCTAACTCAAACCGCCTATATACGGCGCTGGAGAGCTCTTACGGATCGGTGGGAGCGATAACATCCGCTAACCGGATGCCAGCCGTAAAGTTATCGGTGAAACAACAGCTTGTAGTGAGCGGCAGGCAGGATAAGACCGGCAGCCGCACCTTTCCCGGAGTTCCAGCCGGCGGACGGAAGCAGACGAGTTTCTCATTGAATACGTACTTGACGAGCTGGCAGAAGACGTCGCCGGGGCCGTCGTATGGACCGCTCTTCCAGGCCGCGTTGGGCGGTACGCCGGCGCAATCGGGCGGGGGCGCAGTGTCCGCGGCAACCGCGGACGGGCATCTGGGCTTCTCGGCAGCGCATGGGCTTTCGGTTGGACAGGCAGTGGCGTCGGGCAGCGAGTTGCGATTTGTCGGCTCCATTGTGGACGCCAACAACGTAGTGTTGAACGCGCCGTTCACCGTCTTACCGGCCGCCGGCGCAGCGACGCAGGCGACTGTCACTTACACGCCCGCGACCATGCTGCCGAGCGTCACTTTATTCGACTATTGGGACCCGGCAACGGCGGTGCAGAGAGTGATAAACGGGGCGGCAGTGGACGAGATGGCGATCCAGGTCAACGGGGATTTCCATGAATTCGAGTTCGGCGGGTTGGCGCAGGACGTACTCGATAGCAGTAGCTTCTCGACGGGGGCGGCATCGCTTCAAACCTTCCCGGCTGAGCCCGCGCTAGCGGCTTTCGATTATTCGATTGTCCCGGGGAATTTGGGCCAGGCATGGCTGGGAACCACGGCATCTGAGTTCTTCACTGTGACCAATGCATCCATAGTCCTGAAGAACAACCTGGAGACGAGAGCGCGGGAGTTCGGATCGAGTCTACCGCTGGCGATATCCCCAGGACGGCGGGTGGTGGCGGCGGCGCTGGAGCTTTACAGCCAGGACGACGCGGCGACGGAAGGTTTGTATCAGGCGGCGCGACAGCAATCGCCGATCAGTGTGATGCTGCAATTAGGCAATGTTTCGGGACAGATGATGGGTGTGTATCTGCAGAGCGTGGTTCCAGACGTGCCGGAGTTCGACGATAGCACGAACCGGCTGCAATGGAAATTCCGGCCGTCGCGGGCGCAGGGCACGGTGGACAACGAAATCGCAGTGGCCTTCGGATAGCCATGACTTACGACAGTGTGGATCGGGTAGAATCGGCTATCGCGGCCGGAGTGAGTTACCTGATCGCGAAGATGTCGTTTTCGCGGCGGATGGACTTGATGCGCCGGGTGAGGGAGTTGGCGCGGAAAGCGGAATTCCTGGATGCCGGACAAGACGCGGGCGAGAGAATGGACGCCGCGGTACTTCGCGCGGAGATTGATCGACTCTACCTGACATGGGGTCTTAGAGAGGTTACCGGGCTCGACCTGGATGGTAAACCGGCGACTCCCGAGTCGCTGGTGGAGTCTGGCCCCGAGGAATTGTTCCGAGAGGCCGTGGCGGCGGTGCGGGCCGCGACCGGGCTCACCGCGGCTGAACGAAAAAACTAATCGTCGCCTTCCACTTTCAATTTTCGAACCAAGCTGGTTGGAGGTGCGACTTATGCCGGAAATCCGGCTTGGAACAAAAGCGCCGGTGCGGGTGGTTGCCTGACAGCGGAGAGGTTAAGGGGTCACCCGTTTGGGCCCGCAAAGATGTGGCTCTGCTTACATGTCCGACCTCTTACATCACTTCGGACAGCGAAACATTGGTAGAAGAGTTTTTCGTAAGGCGGCGAATGGGCGCAATTGAGTTTTCAGCGTTGAGCGCAAGGCAGGTGGAGGCCTTCGCCATTCTAGAGAATGCACTAACGGCGGAGATAAGGGATGGCCAAGAGAAACGCAGATCAAACGGTTGAAAGATTCTTCCCGGTCTCCGGCGAGAAGTTGCCGGACCGCAACATTATGGCGGCCAGATCGCCAAGGCAGTTCGAGGCCATGTTGAACCTCAGCTTGATCAACGATGTGGTGACCGAGATCTGACATGGCCACCTTTCCACCGCTGAAGACGGGCGCCGTTGCACAGTATCCGGCTATTAAGTCGCTTCGCTTCCAGAACCAGATCGTACGTTTTGTGGACGGGAACGAGCAGCGATACCGGGATTCGGCTGGGCCGCTTCATCAATGGGTCATCCGGCTGGATCAACTGGACGAAACGGAGCTGGCATCGCTTGAGGACTTTTTTCTCTCGAACCAGGGCAGCTTTGCGAGTTTTATCTTCATAGATCCTTGGGACGGCACTTCTTATCCGAATTGTAGCGCCGGAAGCGACCAGTTGGAGTTGACCTCCGTCGAAGAGTTGCAAAATACAACATCCCTGACCGTGACTGAGAACCGAGGGTAAATATGTATCCACAACTTACAACAGGAGCGTACAGTCAATTTCCACTGCGGAAGCAGCGGCGGACGCGAACGGTGACGAATATGGCCGCCGACGGGAGTTCGATCAAACTGGCAGATCCGAACGGCGCCCTCACAGAGTGGCAATTGCGCTACGACGGGCTAAGCGACACCGAGCTGAACAACCTGCAGCAGTTCTTTGCGGCAACGGAAGGATCGCTGAATGGGTTTACGTTCCTCGATCCAGCCGGCAACCTCTTGGCGTGGAGCGAGGATTTTACAAATGCGGTTTGGGAGGCAGGTCCGTTCCTGGCAATCGCCGCCGGAGTGACCGATCCTTTCGGTGAAACCAGGGCGTTTAATCTGACGAACTCCGGCGAAGGCGTACAGAGCGTGACCCAAACTCTGAACGTGCCGACCGGGTACATATATTCATTGAGCGTTTACCTCCAGGCTGGGCAGCCTACCACGGTGACTCTTCTGCTCGGCAGTAATACCGTCCAGGCGATCGCCGGAACAAACTGGACCAGAATCAGCGTCACCGGCAGCGGCGATCCAACGGCGGCTTCGATTCTGTGTGGTATCGAACTACCGCCCGGAGTGATCGGCGTATTCGGGCCGCAGGTGGACGTGCAGGCCGCGCCTTCCGCGTACCAGAAGAGCACTACTGGCGGAGTCTATCAGGATGCCCGATTTGGCGACGATACATTTTCGTTTGCCACTACCGACGTGAACAGGCACTCCGTCACCGTAAATATCGTTTATGCAAACCATCTCTAGTCTGAAGGAACAGGCGGTAACCGATACGCCTCTCATGGTGTTCGACTGCGCCCTTTCGAATGGCGATACCGAACACTGGAGCACGCATGCCATCACAATCAGCGGAACCGCGTACGCGGCGCGCGTGCTTCAGCAAAGCTCCTTCGATATTCAGACAGCCTCCGATCAAGGCGTAGATGGAAGCCCGACCATATCAGTAACCCTAGCGAACGCGGATTCGCACTTTTCGGAAATCCAGCGAGCGACCGGATGGAAGGGTGGGCAATTGACGGTGAGTTTCCTGTTTTACGATCTGCGGAACAATGTGCCGCTGACCGCCACGACGGTTGTGTTCCAGGGTATCTGCAATCCACCCGATCAGATTAGGGAAGCGACTTTCAGACTTACCGCGACGAACCGGATGAACCTACAGAGGCTCTTGCTGCCCGAGGTTCGAATCCAGAGCCGGTGCCCGTGGCAGTTTCCGTCGTCACCAGCGCAACAAGCCGAAGCCGTGAGCGGCGGAACAGACGGGCAGTATTCCATGTACTACCGTTGTGGCTACTCGGCTGGGCTGCCGGGCGGGACGGGCAACTTGAATAATGGGGCGCCGTTTACATCCTGCGGTTATGTGCGCACTGATTGTCAGGCGCGAGGCATGTTCACGAGATTCGGCGGTCTGGAATTCGTCCCGCCAGTGATCTCAGTGCGTGGCTACGGCAGCGCCTGGACGAGTTCGAACCTCTCAGTGAATCAGGCACGCTATAACGACTTCGTCCCCATGGTTTATGGGACGGCATGGTACGAGCCGCTGGTGGTATTTGCGCGCAACGACGGCAATCTGACGCGGATGGAAGTGTTGCTGGGCATCGGTGTGATGCAAGGAGTAGTCACGGTCCTGGTCAATGACGTTCAAATCCCGATCGGCGTTTCCGGCACTAACATGACGGGGACCGGATGGTACAACATAGTGACACTGGGATCACGGGACGGCGCGTTCGACATGAATTTCACCAACGGGAGCGGACAGCCAGCAGGCGATCCATATGGCAGCATGGCTTACCTCTCTGTGGTTGTGCCGAATCAGTTGAGCGACGGAAATTCGATTCCAAGCATCCAGGTGCTGGCGCAGGGCCTGACTGTGCCGACCTACTCAGCAGCTGGCGCCAACTTGGGGAGTCAGTTCTCCAACAATCCGGCGTGGATCCTCCTCGACGTACTGCAGCGGAGCGGTTGGACGGCGGCAGAGCTCGATTTCACCAGTTTTGCCGCGGCGGCGGCGTATTGCGATCAGCAGATCAACTCTACGGATTTGAACGGGAATGCGATCACCTTGCCGAGGTTTCAATGCAATCTGGTTTTGCAAAAGAGACGTAGTGCCGGTGACTTAGTTAGGGGAATTCGCAATGGCGCCCGGCTGTTCCTCACATACGGACCAGGCGGCGTACTCCAACTACAAGTGGAAAACACCATAGCCCTCCAGCAGCCTGCCCAACTGGCATGGTCGAACAGCACTGCGTCTCTCAATGGCGGATGGCCGAGCTACGAATTTGGGGATGGAAGCAGTGGAACTTCCGGCATAATGCGGCGGCAGAACGGCGACCCAAGTGTAACAGTGACAAGCCGACCCATAGCGGACACGCCGAATTCCTACAATGTCGAATATCAAGACAGTCTCAATGGGTATCAACAGGACAGCTTCTCCGTAACGAATCCTGACGACATTGTACTGTCCGGCCAGGAAGTCACTGCGGCATTAATGGCCGTTGGGATTCCGAATTATGACCAGGCCGGCCGGATTCTGCAGTTCAACCTGGACAAATCCATTCTTGGAAACACTTATATTCAATTTGATACCAGCGTCAAAGCGGTCGGGATCCGGCCCGGCGACATCATCACATTCACCTATCTGAAAGAGGGTTTCACCCGGCAGGCATTCCGGGTTCTGAAGATTTCCCCGGCAACCAATTACAGGACTTCTACGATTACGGCCCAGATTCACGATGACGCGTGGTATGCAGATACTAATGGCCAGACGAATTCACCCTCCGGGACGGGGCCGAACGGAAGCGCCGGCATTGGGACGCCAAATCCGCTGATTGGGACGACCATCGATAGCAACGGTAATATCGAATTCGGCGTGCAAGAGACCGACACAACAGCTAGCGACGGCACTGTCGCCGTCGGAGTGTCCGTGAGCTTTGTGGCGCCGGCGACCATCGCCGCCACCGGTCCGGGAATCCCGCTTTTGAGTTTCTCCCCGCAGATTACTGCGGGCGGAACGTTGACATCAGGGCAGAACTTGTACTATGCGGTTTCGGGCGTCAATAGCGCCGGCGGAGAAGGGGCACTTTCGTTCATAGTAACTGCGAGCATTCCGGCGGATGGAAGCAGTGTCACTCTGACCGGTTTGAGCTTCACCGCGGACACCGCAACCTTCAATGTGTACCGGGGACCGACGCCATCCGAACTGTTTCGAATCGCTACGGGACAGGCGATCGCGACGCAGTTTAGCGATACCGGCTTGACGGACCAGTTGGTTGCGCCACCCGACCCTAACTTCGACCACGCAAACTTCTACTGGCGGATGGAGGCGCAGCCTGAAACCGCCGCCGCCATTTTTTCCGCGAACACAGTAGGTAATAGCACGCTGCAGATGGCGGCGAATTCCTACCTGGGCATGACGGTACGGATTACCAGGGGAACCGGCGCTGGGCAGGAAGCCAGTATTTCCTCCAACAGCACGACTACCGTCACCTTGACTTCAGCGTGGGTGGTAGAACCGGACGCGACGAGCTTTTTTGTGGTGGCGGAGTCGGCATGGCATTTCGGCGGAGTGGCGAGCAGCAGCCCCATTCAGTTTGCGATTCCAAATTTCGCCGGCGAAGTGGTGCATTTGACGGGGCGCTCGGCCAACGCGAGCGACGTGGAGTGCCCACCGCAGCTTGCAATTGTCACGCGCTGGCAGATCGGCGGGTCGGGCACAACCGACAGTGCCCCGCCGCCGGCGCCGGACTTTGGGCTGGGGACTGGGCCGAGCGGCGGCACGATAGTATTGAGCGGCGTGTCGTTTACCGATCTGACCAACACGCAAACGGTATCGTCTGGCACTCTCTCGCTATTCTATTGGAGCGAGATTCTGGGTACGCCAGCGATACCGCTTTCAGCCGCCATGGCTGCGACCGACACAGCTCTAACGTTGATTTCGGCCGGATTGGCTCAGGCGGGCAGCATCGTTCAAATCGACGCAGAAGTGATGCAGGTGACGGCTGTCTCGAGCAACGGTACGCAATACACAGTCACTCGCGGTCTACATGGAAGTACCGCCGCGACGCATTCGGCGCAAGCTCTGGTCTATCAGCTCTCAGACCTGCCGGTGATCGCTCCATTCCCTCCCGAATTTTTTGGCAGCCTTTACAGCGGTAACTGGACTTACCCCATCTTGCTGCCCGATGTCCGGGTGGCAAGCGCCCAGATGTTTGTCACGAACGAAAAGGGTAGTGGGCCCATCGCCAGCATCTGCGTTACTCACAACGTGGATAACGGGCTCCGAACGCTCTCCGGCGGCCAATACTCGATTCAGGTAGACGGATTCCTAGCCGTAGATCAATCGGCAGCAGCGCCTCTGGTGGCGGATGCGGCGCATTCGATCCGGGACGTGTTTGCAGTCCTAGGAACGTCGGCGGATCAACCGGTACAACTTCAAGTAAATGTTAATGGCGCCTCCTACTGCCAGTTGACAATTCCGATAGGGTTGTTGGTGTCGAATAGCATTGATGGCGCAACGCTGACGCCGTTGGTTTCCGGCGCACAGATTACGCTTTCGGTGCTGGCGGTGGGTCAAACGCTGCCTGGCGCCGATCTCACCGTCTTGATTCGACTCTAATGGCCGAGACACTTACGAAACTTCAGCCAGACCATGATCTGCAGTGCTATTTCCTAGAACCGTCGGCGGTGGCAGCGCTAAGTCAAACCAGTGGGTCTGGATTCACGGTTTCAGGATCGTGGCGGCAGCAGTTCGACTGGGTGGTGGTTGAGTGGAACAGGGATAATGTCTTTGAACACCCAGCGCTAAGAAACCTGCCGGATGGCGATCTGGCCGGCATAGTTCTTTCCTATACGGAAACACGCACCAACTGCATTCCCCTTGACTCGCTCTGGTTTCCCACTGTGGATTGGCCGTACCTGCGAATCTGGGCTGACGTTGGCAGCGCCGAAACGATTTATCAGGTGCCGCTCAAAAACTACGCAACGGCCGTTGGATCATACGTTGCCGCTACGACGCAGTTCGAGCTGCAGGGAACGCCGACCGCAGGCGACTACATCGAACTGGCGTGGTTGGATCAACACTTCAATTACCAGATTACGTCAAGCGACACACTGGCCACCGCTATTAACAGCTTGGCATATGCCATTACAGTGAACCAGACAGTCGGCCTGGTCACGGCGACTGCAAATAGCAACCAGATCACCTTGACCTACTTGGGAGCTCCGGGATCGAATGGCGATCGGATTGGCGTCTATGGAACAGTTCATGGGTCGGGCACGGAATCGTGGGCGCCCGCTTTTGCATTGTTTAGCGGCGGCCAATCGCCTCAGGCTTGGCAGATAAATCTCAACTTCAGTAGCCTACTCGATGTGAACGGCGTCTCTGTACCAGTTACGAACGTCCGAAAGATGCGATGGACCTGGGCCGCGGATTTGCAGCCCGGGACTTTCCAGCGCACTGAATTTTCGGTACTGGTTTCCGGGTGGACGTTGAGCGGAGGCAATCTGCAATATAGCGTGGCCGGACCTGGTAGCCGGAGGGCTGAGGACTCAGCGGGAGATGAGATCGTGTATCACGGCGCCTGGAGCAGCGCTTTGGGTAACTTCTCTGGCGGATCCATTCACTGGACAACAACGCCAGGAGACTCTCTAAGCTTCAGTTACACCGCGATAGGGGCTCACTCCCTTTACTTGGGAACCAGGTGCGCCGATGGCGGAGGACAGATCTCGGCACAGGTAGACGGTGGCGCGGCAGTTACGATCAACCTTGAATTGGCGGGTGAAGATGTGCTTACGCGGATCTTGCTGGGCCAGTTTTCCGCCGGCGGGAGCCATCAAGTGGTCATTTCCAATACAGGAGCAGCAGGGGCGTACTTTTACTTCGATTTTTTTGAGATCGCCATTCCGGCTACCGGGCTTCCGGGTTTCACGCCAATGTCCACGACCACGCTGGCCACTGATTGGGATACTCTCCACTCTCAGGCGTTGGCCCCCGAAAGAACTGCCTGGCTGATCCAAACATTGGGCTTTCAGGGCCGCGTGAATCACTATGCCGGGGCGCTGTGGTTTTATGAGCTGTCCCAGCCTGGGCAGCAGTATTCGGCGGCGACGGTTACATTCAGCGGCGCTCCCGAATTCGGGAATACCACACAGATATCGCTCGGCGCGACTGCGATCTCTCATTTGAACTTGATCGGCGACACACCTCAGAGTATTGCCACGTGTTTCGCGCTGCTGATCAACGCAGGTTCGACGGGTGTTTGGGCGCAGGCGAATGGCTCCGTGTTGACGATTACTGCGCGCGCGATGGGTACACAAGGTGAAAGCATCAGTGTTACGGTAAGCACGAACAGCACGCAGTTCACTGCACAGGCCGGCAGCGCCGCGCTTGCCGGCGGGCAGGATGGGATTTGGCTGACCGATCTGACTGCCATGCCGCGAATCAATCGGGCGGCGCGCGACTGGAGTACCAGCTTCTTTCAGGCGCTGAAGGGGTATGGAATATCGGTGGCGACCTCGTTCAGTACGGAACTTGGCAATGGCGACGACACTGTGACGACGGGCGTCGCGCAAAGGTATCCGAACGGCGACGCCGTGTGGGTTAATACGCCCGCATTGCAAACCAACTTTAGCCCAGCCAGCCAGGCTTTTTGGCAGCAGGTGTACACCGACATGGCCGGACTGATGACTACTGCCGGGGTCACGCCCTATTTGCAGTTTGGTGAGGTGCAGTGGTGGTACTTTGCGGCGGCATCAGGAATGCCGTTCTACGACGCATACTCGACAAGCACCTTTCAAGCGCAGTATGGCAGGGCGATGTCCGTAATCTTAAGCCAGAATGCAGACCCCTCCACACTGACGCAAGAGTGTGTTTTTCTACCCAGCTTGATTGGACAGTTCACAAGCGCAATCAGGCAATTCGTGCGCCAAACCTATCCCACCACGAAGTTCGAAGTTCTATATCCACACGACGTAAACGCTACGGCGCTGAACCGGATCATAAACTATCCGCTGAATGATTGGACTCCTGCCAACCTGGCTTGCCTCAAGACAGAGAACTTCACTTATACAGGCAATCGCAACCTGGATGAAGCGCGCCAATCGATTCAGTTTCCGGCGCAGAACGGGTTTCCACCGGCACAATCGAGTCACTTGATTGGAATCACGGATTACACGACTCCTTGGGCGAAGGAGCGTTCACTCGCTATCGCAGCCGGGGACGAGTCGGTGGTTCTGTTCGCTCTCGATCAGTTCTGCCTGATCGGTTACGGCCTGCCGTTGAGTAGCGGCCCCCGGAGAGCCCGATTTATGGGCTCTTAGAGCGTGACGCCACCATCCACACACAACACTTGACCGGTAATGTAATTATCGGGCTCAAGGAAAAAACGCACGGCGCGGGCGACGTCTTCGGCCCGGCCGAACCGTGAGATGACATCTTCGTTGATGAGCCTGTCATATTTGCCGGATGCGATACTGGCTTCGGCCATTCCCGCGGCCGTTACGCCCGGGCTGACCACATTGACGCGAATGTTCCGGGCGCCTCGGCATTCCCTCGCTAGTATGCGAGCGGCGTACTGCAAGGCCTCCTTCTGTGCAGCATAGGCGGTGGATCCTGGAAACAGCGCATTGGCCTGCATAGTGGAAATGAGCACTATGGCTCCGGGAATCGCTGCGGCTTTCATTCGCTCTGCCGCTTCGCGCGCCAACAGGACCGGGCCCAGATAGTTCACCGCGTGCGATTGCAGCATCGCCGGCTCCATCTGGGACGCCTCACTTACTCGCGCCGGGTCGCCAGCGAAAATCACCAGGCCATAGAGTGATGGCGCAGCATCGAGGAGTCTCACGCGGTCCGATGAGGACGCGAGATCCGCTTGGACAAGGGTCGCGCGGCCTTCCCACTGGCGGGCGCGCTTCTCGTGGCGGAGGAAGCTGAGCGTCAGGCGTGCGTCTTCTTCGAGCAGTAGCGCCGCAACGACGGAGCCCAGGCCGCCAGTTCCACCGGCAAGGATAATCTCCTTACCCCGTAGGGAGTCAGCCGTGAGCGCCATGTCAGAGCTTCATACGCTCGAGTTTGCGGTAGAGCGTCTTGCGCTCGATGCCCAGAATCTGGGCAGCCTTGCTCTTGTTGCCGCCCGTAGCGGCCAGCACCCGGCGGATTTGGTCTTCTTCAGCCTCCGCGAGCGTCTCCACCGGCTTTTCGCGGCTCTCCATGATTGTGAGGGCGTCGTGTACGGCATCCGCGTCGATACGGTCCGCCAAAATAGTCAATCGCTCCATCATGTGTTGTAACTGCCGCACATTGCCGGGCCATGTGTAATCCTGCAGCGCCTTGACTCCCGAATCCATCAACTTCACATCGCGATCATACCGGCCGGCGTACTTATTCACGAAGAACCGCGCCAACACTGGAATATCGTCGCGCCGTTCGCACAGGGGCGGCATCATGATGCGCACCGTATTCAGCCGGTACCACAGGTCTTCGCGAAACTTGCCTCCATCCACCATTCGCTGTAGGTCGCGATTGGTGGCCGCCACCACGCGCACATCCACTTCCTTGGTTCGGGAAGCGCCTACCGGGCGGATCTCCTTCTCTTGCAGGAAGCGCAGCAGCTTCACCTGGAATTCCGGCTCCACTTCACCGATTTCATCCAGGAAAACCGTGCCGCGGTGCGCGGCTTCAAACACGCCAACGCGGTCTCTGTCGGCTCCGGTGAAAGCTCCACGCATGGCGCCGAATAACTCGCTCTCGAGCAGCGTGGGCGTGATCGAAGCGCAATCCACCGCCACAAACGGCGCATTCGCCCGCTTGCTGCGCCGATGGATCATGCGCGCCACCATTTCCTTGCCCGTGCCCGTTTCGCCTTCAATCACCACCGTCGCATCGGTGCCAGCCACTCGCGCGACCGTCTTATAGATTTCAACCATCGCCGGCGAGAAACCGATCATTTCGGTCTCGGGCAGATCTTCTTCCTCGGCCTCTTTCTCGCCGACTTCGTGCGTCGCTTCCGCACGCTCTATCGCATCGAGCATCACGTCCAAATCGAACGGCTTGGCGATGTAATCGAAAGCGCCGCCGCGAGTAGCCGCCATTACCGTTTCGATGGTGCCGCGTCCGGTCATCAGGATTACCGAACAGTTCGGATCCTTACGCTTTGCCGCATCCAGGACGTCCAGACCTGTGCGTTCATCCACGTAGATATCGGAAATGACAATCGGGTAACCGCCGTCACTTAAGCGCTCAATGGCCTCGCCAGTGGTCGATACAGCATCCACCGCGTAGCCCTTCTCCTCAAGGGCCGTCAGAATCGTAAGTTGAAGCCCGGGATCGTCTTCCACTAACAATAGCTTTGGCATCAATCAGCGCCGTTCCGCCACTGCCGGATTCGGCGTGGAAACCGCGGCCGGCAGTACCAGGGTGAAACAAGAGCCCGCGCCAGGTTCGCTTACCACTTCGATCTCTCCTCCGTGCTGTTCTACAATTTGTTGGACGATGGATAAACCGATTCCGGTACCTGCCTCGCCAGACTCCTCGGCCTTCTTGGTCCGGTAGAACTTTTGGAAAATCTGCTTGACTTCCTTTTGATCCATGCCAATGCCCTGATCTTTCACTGAAACGCGGACACGGCCGCTTTCCTTCCAGGCGGAAACCCTCACCTCGGTCCGCTGCGGAGAGTACTTCACTGCGTTCGTCAGTAGATTGTAGCAGGCATATTCCATCAATTCGCGATCTCCGGTGACCTGCATGTTGTCTAGCATCGGCTCCACCACTACCACGATGCGCTTCCGCCCGGCGAGCGGCTTTACGCGATCCAGGCATAGCTCTACCATTTCCCTGATTGGAATGCTCTCGCGCTTGAGCTCCATCTGTCCGGCCGACAGCCGCTCCACGTTGAGAAAGATCTCCACCATGCGCGCCAGCCGCTTCGATTCCGAATTGATCAACTGTGCGATCTGCTTCCGCTTCTCCTCGGTCAGCTCAAACCGCGAGATCAATTCGCTGGACCCCTGGATCGCCGAGAGCGGCGTGCGCATTTCGTGAGTGACAAAGTGCATGGCTTGCTGATAGCGGGCGCGCGCCGCCTGTTCCGTGCGCCAGTCGCGCCGGACCACCA
>Ga0302325_10013072_pt1 | contig 17746 bp, 16 predicted proteins | sample Palsa_T0_2_FD_201948 | JGI IMG/M metagenome (GOLD analysis project Ga0302325, IMG submission 201948) | Peat permafrost microbial communities from Stordalen Mire near Abisko, Sweden - Palsa_T0_2 | ecosystem: Environmental > Terrestrial > Soil > Palsa > Peat permafrost | place: Sweden: Abisko...
GGAAATGCCTGTAAAGGAGCGGTTCGGAAACTCCGGCGGCGCGGGCGAGTTCCTTGGTGGTGGTTTCGGCGTAGCCTTTGCGGGCGAACAGCGGCAACGCGGCCTGCACGATGGCCGCTTTCCGCTGCTCCGCTGAAAGCCGAGTTTTTTTAGGCACGCGCCCAAGTTAGTGGCTACTAACTTTAAGTCAATGCGCAAGACGGGGAAAATGGGCTAAAGCAACTCAGTGAAAAACCGATGCCAGCGCGGCTCAAAATAATGTTGGCGGTCCAGCGAGATGACCACCATCGAGGCGCGCCCGACGATGCGTTTTCGCTCCACCGTGCCCCAAAAACGCGAGTCGTTGCTGTTGTCCCGGTTGTCGCCCATCATGAAATATTCCCCTGGCGGCACGGTTTTCGGCCCGAACGTGCGCAACGCCAGCCGTTGCGGCAGGATCGTCACAGGATGAGCTGGAATCCCGCTCGCTTTTTCCTCCGCATAAACGCGCGCGCCATCGTGGTCCGGTGGAACGTCGTGGCCGGTTTCCGCCGGCAAAGCCTCGTATTCCGACGGACGGCCATTGATCAGCAGCCGGTCATTGGCCAGTTCGATTTTGTCCCCCGGCAGTCCGATAACGCGTTTGACCAGCCTCGTGCCATCGACCGGCGAATAGAAAACCACAATGTCGCCGCGCTTGGGATTGCTCCATTGCGCCAGATGCCAGGTCGTGAACGGCACCTTCAAATCGTAAGCCAGCTTATTGACAAACACCCGGTCCCCCTGGACGATGGTCGGGTTCATCGAACCGGTGGGAACATCGTTCCAATCGGCAATGGCCGAACGAACAGCCGTCAAGATGACAACCGTGAGCAGGAGTGACTTGGCTTCGCGCCAGAGATTCTTCCATCTTTCCCGATTTTTGGATTCCCTCATGATTTATTAGACAGTGCAAGTTCTGTTTCGTTTAAAATAAAGTCATTTGGAACGGATCAGCCACCGGATATCCCGACTTGATACCACGATGGAGCGATCATTATCTTTTGGAAATTATGACACAGTTCAATTGGCTCCATTGGGCTTTACTCTCAGCTTTGTTCGCCGGCCTGACGGCGGTTTTGGCCAAGGCAGGGGTCAAAGGCATTGACTCCAATCTGGCGATGGCCATCCGCACAGTCGTGATCCTGGTTTTTGCGTGGAGCATCGCAATTTATCATGGGTTCGACACATTGAACAAAGCCACCGCGCGGACCTGGTTTTTTTTGTTTTTGTCCGGCTTGGCGACCGGGGCGTCGTGGCTGTGTTATTTTCGAGCCTTGCAATTGGGCGAAGCCAGCCGGGTTGCGCCGGTTGACAAGCTCAGCGTCGTTGTCGCCATGGTTCTAGCCACGCTTTTCTTGGGCGAGCATTTGACTTGGCGACATTGGCTCGGCGCTGGACTTATCGTCAGCGGCACCGTCGTGATCGCGAAAATTTAGAAGCATGCCGATGAAACGAATTGCCCAGCCGGGGCGCAACGGCTACGGTTTGAGGGTGGATCAACCATTGGACACCATTGGCATTATCGCCGGTAATCGCTCCCTGCCGCTGGCTTTTGCGGAAGAGGCTCGTGCCCAGGGTGTCAGACGCCTCGTGGCGGTCGCTTTTGATAATGAAACCAATCCCGCGCTGGCGCAAAAGGTGGATGAGATCGTCTGGGTAAAAGTGGGGCAGTTGTCCAAAATGATCGCGGCCTTTAAGGAATGGGGTGTGACCCGCTGCGTCATGGTGGGCCAGATCGCGCCGAAGAATCTGTTCGACGTGCGGCCGGATATGCGGGCGCTGGCGTTGCTGATGAAATTGAAGGAACGCAACGCGCATTCCCTTTTCGGCGCCATTGCCGACGAGTTGAAAAAGGACGGCATTGAAGTGATCGAGCCGGTGCGATGGCTGCGTCCGCTCATGCCGGGGGCCGGGTTCGTGCTCGGACCGGCGTTGACGGAGGCGCAGAAAGAAGACGCGGCCTTCGGCTTTCGCATGGCCAAAGAAATTTCGAGATTGGAAATCGGCCAGACGGTGGTGGTCAAGGAGGGGACGGTGCTGGCCGTGGAAGGATTCGAGGGGACCGACGCCTGTTTGCGGCGGGGCGGAGAATTGGCTGGAGGCAAAGGAGCGGTGGCGGCCAAGGTGGCCAAGGAAAAGCACGACTTGCGCTTTGATATTCCGTGCGTAGGTGCGCGGACAGTGGAAGCTTGCCAGGCGGCGCGGATTTCGGTGCTGGTGTTTGAAGCGGGGAAAACCCTGCTCCTGGAAAAGGCCGAGGCAGAGACGCTGGCTCGGAAACATAAAATCACGCTGGCGGCGTGGGACAAGATCGAATAGATCATAGACTTAAGAATATGTTGTTCAAGAAGCTGAAAGTCGCCGGCCTTCTTTCATTCGGCCCGGAAGGCGTGGACTTGCCTCTGCGGGACCTGAATGTTTTTATCGGCCCCAACGGCTCCGGCAAATCCAACTTTTTGGAAATCCTGGCTTTGTTGAAGGCGGCGCCCCGCAGTTTGTCCGATCCCATGATGGAAAAGGGAGGCGTCAGGGAATGGCTGTGGAAAGGGGAGGGCGAAACCGGGAAAGGAATGATTGAGGCGGATTTGGCCGACGCAGGAGGGTTCTTGCGGCATTTTCTGGAACTGCGCGAGCTTGGAGGCCGACTTGACGTGGCGGATGAGCGAATTGAACTCGACTCACCAGGTGGTAATAAGTCGAAAACCCGGCTTGTTTACAATTTCCAAAGAGGGATTCCTATATTGTTAGAGGCAACAACGCAGCGTGCGCTGAAACAGGAACAAATCCGCCGCGAAGAGTCCATTCTTTCCCAAGTCAAAGATCCGGAAAGATATCCCGCATTAAGCCATTTGCAGGACAAATATGCACAGATACGTCTGTTCAAGAATTGGTCTTTTGGCCCGGGAGCAGGCTTTCGCAAGGAACAAAGCGCCAGCGGACGGAATGACTTTTTGCTTGACGGCGGCGAGAACCTGGCGCTGGTGCTTTCCAAGATCAGGCGTCGAGTCATCAAGGAATTGCGCGCGGGCTTGGAGCAACTTTACCAAGGGATTGTTGACATCGATATTCAGGTCAACGAGGGTCGTGTTCAATTGTATCTTGAGGAAGAAGGTGGGCGCTTTATTTCTGCGACAAGACTCTCTGACGGGACGTTGCGTTATCTGTGTTTGTTGGCCATTTTGCTTCATCCTGAGCCACCGCCTTTGATTGCCATCGAGGAGCCCGAACTTGGTCTGCACCCCGATGTCGTTCCCTACGTGGCCAAGTTGCTGGTGGAAGCTTCGCAACGAACGCAGTTAGTGGTTACGACCCATTCGCAAATGCTTGTGGATGCACTTGAGGAGCAGCCGGAGTCGGTTATTGTTTGCGAGCGGGTTGAAGGCCTTTCGCGGTTCGAGCGTTTGAATGCGGCCCAATTAAGAGATTGGTTGAAAAAATATTCTTTGGGCACACTTTGGAGCATGGGGGAGTTAGGAGGCAATCCTTGGTAAAGCTTTACGTTGAAGGTGGGGCGCGAGGTTCTTCATTTGAACGCGATCATTGCCGCGACGCGTTCAGAAAGTTTTTTTCCTCCGATCCGCGTCTTAAAGACAAACTTCCACGCACGGTTTCTTGTGGAGGACGCAAAGCCGCTTACGACGCGTTCGTCACAGCAGTGCGAAACCAGAAGCCGGGCATTGTGCCGATTCTTTTGGTTGACAGCGAGATCGGCGTGGCGCGCAACCATACCGTGTGGCGGCATTTGCAATCTCGACCGGGAGACAATTGGGAGAAGCCGCAAGGTGTGAGCGACGATCAAGCATTCTTAATGGTGCAGGTCATGGAAACCTGGTTCATTGCCGACCGGGAGGCGATGCAAGGGTTTTTTGGCGCACACTTCCGAAACGCCGCGATCCCCATGTGGCCGAACCTGGAGGAGGTTCCGAAACATACCGTCTATGATTCGCTCGAAAAGGCGACGGCGGATTGCGGGCCAAGGAAATATGCCAAGGGCCGGCTGTCATTTGATCTTCTGGCCACCGTCTCCCCAGCAAAAGTAGAAGCGGCCAGCCCTCATGCCAAGGAATTATTGGAACGGCTGAGAAACCGCTAAGGCTTGCGCCGGGCGCGGCAATGGTGTTCAATGAAGTAAGTCATGAGCGATACGCATCCGTTTACCACCACCGCGTTTGACATTTCGGGTTTTCGCGCGGTGAAGAATTTTGGGGTCGTGCGCGGCATTATTGTCCGCTCACGCTCGATCGTCGGAAATTTTGCCGCCGGAATCCAGAGCATTTTCGGGGGTAATATCACCATTTACACCGAGCTTTGCGAACAGGCGCGCGAGGACGCGTTCCGCGATATGATCACCCACGCCAACCAACTGGGCGCCAATGCCGTCATCGGCGTGCGCTACGATGCAACGGAAATCGCGCCGGGCATCACCGAAGTTTTGTGCTACGGCACAGCCGTGCAAGTCGAACCCGCCCAGTGAGGAATCGCTGGAGATCACAACACAATTATGGCTGGACATAGCAGATGGGCCAAGGTGAAGCATTTCAAAGGGGCGATAGACTCCAAACGGGCCAAAATCTTCGCCAAGCTGGGCAAGGAAATCGCCATCGCCACCAAATTGGCCGGCAGCGACACCACCATGAATCCGCGTTTGCGCATGGTCCTGCTAAAATGCCGCGCGGCCAATATGCCCAATGACAATATCGAACGTGCCATCAAGCGCGGCGCGGGCGGCGACAACTCCGTCAATTACGAGGACCTTACTTACGAAGTCTATGGGCCGCACGGCGTAGCCATGCTCGTCGAATTGAGCACCGACAATAAAAATCGGACGGCGGCGGAAATTCGGAGTTTGCTGACCAAGAACGGGGGGACCATCGCGACGGCCGGTTCCGTCAGCCGCTTGTTTCAGCGCAAGGGGCAGATCATTGTGCCGCGGGAAGCGACCGCGGAGGACGTGCTGATGGAAGTGGCGTTGGAAGCCGGGGCGGAGGATTTCAAAACCGATGCCGTCGGTTACGAGGTTGTGACGGAGCCGGGACAGTTTGAAGCGGTGCATAAAGCCATGGAAGGCAAAGGGATCAAACCGGCGGCGGCCGAAGTGACCTGGTTGCCGGTTCTGACGGTGCCATTGCAGGACGCCAAGGCAGCCGAGGAAACTCACAAGTTGCTGGAAATCCTGGAGGAACACGACGATGTCAAAGAAGTTTATTCCAACGCGGAATTTCCCGAATGAACCGGCGCAAGATGCGCGGAGGAAAGCCGTATGGGCAATCATTTGGAATCTTGAACTCTAAACCCCGCCAACTACGGAGGGCTGCGTGAACTCCATGACCTGCACGTTTTTTACGCGGTTCTTGCGTTTCGTGGCTCGGATGGTGTGCAGCCATCCCAATTGGTTCGTGCTGCCGCAATTGGCCCTTTTTGCGATCTGCGTCGCCTACACCTTCTCCTCTTTGAACTTCGACATGAACCAGGACAACATGGTCGGAGCGGGCGAGAAGGCGCACCAGGTTTATATGAAATTCAGGCAGGAGTTTCCGGGCGAGGATGAATTGGTCGTGGTGGTGGAAAGCGAGGACTTGGAGCGCAACCGGCAATTCGCCGAGCGGCTGGCGGCGCGGCTGGAACCTGAAACCAATCTGTTCACCGATATTCTTTACAAAGGCGACTTGCCTTCCCTCGGCCCCAAGGCCCTCTTGTTCGTGCCGGAACCGGATTTGCGCAAAATGCGCCAGAAGCTGGCGAATTACCGGCCATTTATCGAGCAGTTCACTCGCGCCACAAATTTGGATTCCTTCTTTGGCCTCATTAACAAGCAGTTCCGCACCGCCAAGCGAGAGGAGAGCGCCGCCAACAACGCGCTTATCGGCGCCTTGCCCGCCTTGCAACGCATCGTCGATAAGGCGACTGATAGTTTGAGCAGGCCGGGCATGCCGGTCTCGCCGGGAGTCACCGCTTTGTTCGGAGCGGGGGATGAAGCCCAATTGCGGATGTATATCACCTTCGCCAACGGCCGCATTTTCCTGGTCACCGCCCGACCCCGCAGCATCACTGTGGCCCGAAAGGCGATCCAGCGCCTGCGCCAGTTAATCTACGAAACGGAGGTCGAAGTGCCCGGCTTGAACGTCGGCCTGACGGGCGCGCCGGTGCTGGACTTCGACCAAATGGTCCAGTCGGAGCGGGACATGACGCTGGCGACCATCGTCTCCCTGTTGCTCTGCTCGCTGATTTTCATTTACGCCTACCGCGAAACCGGACGTCCGCTCAAGGCCATGGTCTGCCTGGTGGTGGGATTGGGTTACAGCATGGGATTTGCAACCTTAACAGTCGGACATTTGAACATCCTGACCGTCAATTTCGCCCCCATTCTGATCGGACTGGCTATTGATTTTGGGATTCATTTCATCACTCGCTATGAGGAGGAAATCCGCCACATGCACACGGCGCAGCAGGCGGTGGAGAAGGCGCTGGTGTTTACGGGGCAGGGGATTGTCACCGGGGCCCTAACGACTGCGGCCGCGTTCCTGGTTATGGGCATGACCCATTTCAAAGGCATCAAGGAAATGGGCATCATCTCCGGCGGAGGACTGGCGCTGTGTTTGTTCCCGATGATGACGATGCTGCCGGCCCTCTTGCTGCGCGGGCGCCAAAACGCGATGGATCGCGCGGGCGGAATGCCAGAGGAAGGACGGGCACGCATTGAAAGCGCGTGGATGGAACGGCCCGGCTTGGTGGTGGGGGTGACGCTGGCCCTTTGCGCCCTGGCTACCACGCAATTCCACAAAGTGGGTTTCGATTACAATTTGCTCAACATGCAGAGCAAAGGCTTACCCGCCGTGGTTTATGAGAAGAAGCTCTTATTCTCCAGCTCATCGATCTTTTCCGGTGACGACATTACCAATCTGCCAGCCTTTGTCAAGAAGCTGACTGTCAGACAGGACCCCGTCTCGGATTTCGTGAGCGATCATTTGGACCTTTCGGCCAGGACGTTGCTGGACTCTTATCAAGGCACCAACGTGGACTCAGATGAATTGCAAGCCGTGCTGGCGAAAAATCTCAATCACATGATTGTCGGTCCCTTGATTTACGATTCCGTCCGCTTCAAATCCGTCTCATTGCGGCCCAAGACGGAGGAACTGTTGAAGGAGAAGCCGCAGGGCCAGGACTTGGTCCGCCTCAACCAGATGCTCCTGCAGGACGCCTACCCGGAGGAAATCACGCCGCGCCCCGGCCAATCGATTCTTTTTGCGGCCATTGTGGCTGACAGCCTGGAACAAGCGGCCCTATACGAGCGTGAAGTCACCAATTTGCCCAGCGTCGCCAGCGTCGATGGCAGCGACCGGGGCGAGGCGATGTTTGATCTATTGACCAAAGACCAATCATCGGAAATCAAATTGGTGCGGCAGATCAAGGATGGCGTATCGGATCTGCACTTTGGCGGAGCAGACACCAACGAAGTGGCCCTGCACGATTTAAGCCGCACTCTCTATGGCACCATGGGTTACCTGAATTTGGCGGCGGACGACGTGGCCAAAGAACGGCCGCAATTGGCCACCCAACTCCGCGCGCTGGCGCGTTCCATCAGCGATCTGCGGGTCAAGATGTTGAGCCTGGATGCAGCCGTCCCGGACCGGCTCAAGGATTACCAGCAGGCGCTCTTTGAGGATCTTCGCAACACCTTTGAATCCATCCAGAAACAGGACACCACCAGCCGGTTGCAGCCGCAAGACCTGCCGCCGGCGTTGCAGTCGCGCTTTGTCGGACGAACAGGCAAATACATGGTGCAAGTTTTTCCCAGGGACGACGTCTGGAAGCACGAGACCCAGGAAAAGCTCATCACCGAGTTGCGCGGCCTTTTGGGCAGCCAGGCGGACAGGCTGACGGGCACGCCCGTGCAGCTTTACGAATATACAAAACAACTCAAAGACAGCTACCAACAAGCGGCCCTGTACTCCTTGGTGGTCATTGCGTTCATGGTTTATTTGCATTTCCGGTCCTTCGTGTGCGTGATTCTCTCGCTATTGCCCGTCGTGGTCGGTTCGGCCTGGACGTTTGGCTTGATGGGGTTGGCGGGGGTCTCTTTCAACCCGGCCAACATCATGACCTTGCCGCTGGTCATCGGCATCGGCGTGACCAACGGCATCCACATCCTCAACCGAGTGGCGGAGGAACAAAAAGCCAGTATTCTGGGAAAAAGCACCGGCAAAGCTGTGTTGGTATCGGGATTGACGGCCTTGACCGGTTTTGGCAGTTTGATGCTGGGCAAGCATCAGGGGATACAGAGCTTGGGCTTGGTGATGTCGGTTGGGATCGGGGCCTGCTTAATTGCGGGGCTTACTTTTCTGCCGGCTCTTATCTGCCTCCTTGGCCGTTGCGGATGGAAGGTTTCCGAAAAACGACTTGCCACTGGCGAGGCAACGCTGGCGCCAAAGACGGAGCAACCGAGGTAAAAGCTCTGATTTTAAGTTCGAGAATTATCAAAAGAAATGTCAAATGTCAGTGAAAATCGTGTGACGGAAAGGTTATCCATGCACAAGAAACCCCTCTCTTGCCCCGTTACCGTTCATGGTTGATTTTCGACATTTTTTTCGGACGTTCGTTTGTCTGGCCGTCAGTTTAGCCGCTCTTTGCGGCCGAGCGGAGGCGGATAATGAAATTCTGGCGGGACCGGCTTACGCCAAATTCCGTTTGACCCTCACACCAGGTTGGCGGGAAGAAGCGGCGGGGCCGTTCTTTTACGAACAAGATGTCTCAGGACAAATCCAGTGGGCCCTGCCGCCTTTTTTCTGCCGCACCATTACGCCGGAGGTGGACTGGAGCGAGTGGGAGGTATTTTATCCAGTCATCAACTACCGCCGGTTTGGCAAGGAATATCGCCTGCAACTGGCTCAAGTCCTGAGTTTTTCCGGCGGCCAGACGCCGGAGGAAAAGAGCGTGCGTCACACGACCCTTTTTCCGATCTATTTCCACCAGCACTCGACGGAAACCAACCACAATTATACCGCCGTTTTCCCATTCGCTGGACACTTGGAAAACCGGATGTTTCGCGATGACATCAAGTTCTTTATGTTCCCGCTCTGGTCGGAAACGCGGAAAAAGGGAAAGGTGACGGACAACTTTCTTTATCCCTTCTTTGACCGGCGGCGCGGCGAGGGTCTGACCGGGGGTGAATTTTGGCCGCTGGGAGGGAGTGAAACCAAAGCCCCTTCTCTTTTCACCAATTCCTTGAATCAGGTGGAAACCATCGGCGGCTACAACAAGTCGTTCTTCCTTTGGCCTTTTTACTTCAATAGCCGCGCGGGAGTGGGCACGACCAATCCTGCCACCAGCCTGACCATGATTCCCTTTTACAGCCAGACCCGTTCTCCCTCGCGTGATGAAACCTCCTATGGTTTCCCGTTGGGCTTCAATACCATCCATGACCGCGAGAAGGGTTACGTGGAGCACGATTTTCTTTGGCCGCTCTTTGTCAAGGCGCGCGGAACCAAAACCGTGACGCGCTATTTTCCGATTTACAGCCGCGCTGAGCATAACGGGTTGGAGAGCGATTTCTACGGTTTCTTGCTTTACAAGTACAACCGCCTGCAAGCGCCTTCATTGGATCGCCACCGCAGCCGCGTGCTGTTCTTCCTTTACTCCGACACCGTGGAGCGAAACACGGAAACGCACGACTTCAAACGCCGCGTCGATTTTTGGCCTTTCTACAGCTACCGCCGCGATCTGGATGGCACTCGCCGGACACAGGTTCTTGCCATTCTGGATCCTTTGTTCCCCAACAACAGGACCATGTCCAGGGAGTATTCTCCGATTTGGGCGTTCTGGAAAGAGGAGAAGAATCCCCGCACAAGCGCAACCAGCCAGTCGTTGTTGTGGAACTCGTATCGTCACGAAAGCGTTGGAACTTCAAAAAAAGCCTCGCTCTTGTTCGGTCTTATTCAGTATCAATCCAGTTCGGACGGCGGCCACTGGCGTCTTTGCCACCTCAATATGGGCGGGAAAGGGGCGACGACCACTGTCGCCAAATTGTGATGTTTACAAATATCGGCGAAATTTTGATTCTGTTCTGGCAAACGGTGTTGGCCTTGCCGCAAGGCTGGCGGCAGCGGCGCAGAGTCTTTGACCAGCTTTCTTTCATTGGCCTGACAAGCCTCTCCATGGTCTGCATCCTATCGCTTTTCATTGGCGGCGTCCTCGCCTTGCAAACAGGACCCGTTCTGGTCGAGCATGGCGTCAGTTCGGTGCTGGGCGGGATGGTCGGCCTATCCATGTGCAAGGAATTGGCGCCCGTCTTCATTGCCATCCTTGTCGCCGGCCGCATTGGCTCCGCCATCGCCGCCGAGCTTGGCTCGATGCAGGTTTATGAGGAGATCGACGCCCTGCGCACCATGAACATCGATCCGGTGCGGTTTCTGGTTCTCCCGCGCATGGTGGCCATCGCGATTTCAGTGCCCGTCCTGGTGCTTTTTTCCATTCCCGTGGGCTGGTTTGGCGCGGCGCTGGTCTGCAATTTCAACCAGCAAATCGCCATTGGCTTTGACAGTTTTTTCGAGAATCTGCGCGCGGTCCTCAAAACCGGCGACGTGTTCAACGGCCTCTTCAAATCCTTTGTCTTTGCTTTGGCCATCGGCATCATTTCCTGCCACCAAGGCCTGCTTACTCGCGGCGGCCCGCGCGGCATTGGCCGCAGCGTGACCAAAGCCGTGGTCAACTCCATCGTGTTGATCCTCATCCTGGATTACTTTCTCACCCGCTTTTTGCTTGACATCCAAAAATGACCCCTCTCGCACATTCCAAGAGCGTCAGCGTCGAAGTCCGCGACTTGCACAAGAGCTTCGGCGCCTACGAAGTGCTCAGAGGTATTTCCTTTAAGGTTGGCCCGGGCGAGCGATTTGTCATCATGGGTCCCAGCGGCAGCGGCAAGAGTGTTTTGCTCAAACAGATTATCGGTCTCATGAAGCCCGATTCAGGGGAAATCCTTATCGAAGGCGAATCGGCCCAAAATCCCGCCGTGCGCGCCAAATGCCGCATGGCCATGGTCTTCCAATCTGCCGCCTTGCTGACCTCTATATCCGTCGGCGAGAACGTCGGCCTTTACCTGTCCGAACATCAACTTCACAAGCCGTCGGAAATCGACGCCATTGTCGCTCGCGCTTTGGAAACCGTCGGCTTGAAGGGCTTGCAAGACCGCTCTCCGTCGGAACTTTCCGGCGGCATGCAAAAGCGAGTCGCCATAGCCCGGGCCCTGGTCATCGAACCCCAATTGGTCCTTTTTGACGAACCCACCTCCGAATTGGACCCGCTCATGGCGGTGAACATCGGGGAGGAGATTTTGAAATTGAACGAGCGCACCGGCGCCACTTCCATCATCGTCACCCACGACCGTGAATTGGCTTTCGCCACGGGCCATCACATCGCCATGATCAACGATGGGCGCATCCTTTTCATGGGCACGCCCCAGGAAGTGCAGCGCAGCTCCGACTCAACCATCCAAAAATTTATCACCGCGGAACTCGCGCCACCCAAACCCCATTGACTTTATGAAAGAATCCAATGAAAGCAGACTGGGCCTTTTCTTCGCCTTGGCCGTTGTTCTGGCCATTGTCATTTTGGAATATGTCGGCGGCTTCGGCTTTCTCAACCACGGCTACCACCTCCACGCCCTCTTCAAAAATGTGCAGGACCTCAAAAAAGGCGCCGCCGTCAAAATGGCCGGCGTCCAAGTCGGCCGCGTCGAAAACATCATCCTGACCAATGGCTCCGTCGATGTCACCCTGAAGATCGAAAAGGGGACCGACATCAGGACCAGCAGCAAGGCCACCATCAGCTTCACCGGCTTGATGGCGGAGAATTACGTGGCTGTTGATTTCGGCACGCCCGGCGCGCCGCCGGTCACCGACCAGGCCATTCTGCAAACCACCGAGCAGCCTGACTTGGGGCAACTCTTCGCCAAGCTCGACGCCGTTTCCACGGGCGTGGAGAATATCACCCGCAGTTTCAGCGGCTTGAAAATCGACGAATTACTTGGACCGTTGACCGATTTCATCAAAGACAACCGGAGCAACGTGACCGCCAGCATCGGCAACATGAAAACCATTTCCGAGCGCATCGTGCAGGGTCAGGGCACCGTCGGCAAATTGATCAACGAAGACACCTTGTATGTTTCCGCCCAGACCACTCTCAGCAACTTGCAAAGCATCCCCGACGACATCAAAGGCGTCACGTCCGACGCCCAGACCCTGCTGACCAACGCCAATCAGACCATTACCGACGCCAGGGCCGGACAGGGAACCGTGGGCAAACTGCTCACCGATGACAGCCTCTTCCGCAATGCAAATGGTCTTATGACCAATCTCAATTCCATCACGAAAAAGATCGACAAGGGCCAGGGCACGGTGGGCCAACTCATCAATGACGACAGTTTTCTGAAGAGCGCCAAACTCTCGCTGCAAAAGCTGGATAAGGCCACCGAAAGCCTCGAAGACACCGGCCCCTTGAGCATCCTGGGCACGATGGTCAGCAGCCTGTTTTGATTCGCTTTTATCTCCACCACAAATTATTTTTAGTTTTTTTGATTTCGCTGTTGACAAAAAGGCGGGAATTGGGCTATTTCTCTTTCTTCGCAGTTCTAGCGAGTGCCGCGAAACTAATTATTTAGACACAAAATCTTAGATGAATATGAAAACGTTTCGATTCCTTTATTGCATTGCAGCAGCCGTCCTCCTTTCCAACTTGAGCGTCCATGCTACCCCGTACGCCTCTGGCATCACCAATATGGGCGGGACCATTCAGTTTATCCTCAACGAGGCGCCGGGCAGTGCTTGGGTTATCTTTGAAGATGGAACGAGCAATAATGTTGCAGCGCCTGTCGTCGGAACGAATACATTCAGTCTCGGCAGCCACACTTCATTCGCGATCTATGTTAAAAAGTCCGGCAACGGCGTTCCTGCCCAGATCAGTTCAGACACCGGCGCTTACAACACTTGGGGCAGTCCTCGCGCGATAGGTATTAATGTCAATCCTACAAATGGGTCTTTATTCGGTCGTCTGTACATCAACAACAGTGCCGCTGGCTCCAAAGGACAGGGGCTTTACGCTCTTAACGCCGATCAGTCCAGCATCCTTGGTGGAACCACCGGATTGTTGGGCACCAACTGGACTAATGCGGGTTCAGCCTCCAGCCCATATAGGGGAGCCGTTGGCGAGGACAATTATTTTTATTTGGGCGACTTCACATCGGTGAACGCGAACGTTTGGAGAGTCAAACCCGATCTCAGCGCAGTCGCACCGGTCTTCAGTCCAACGGGTAATGCGGCGGGTATTGCGGCGGGTGTTCATGGAGAATCATTCGGCGAGCCGGTTGCTTTTGGGTCGCTGGCCAATAGCAACTTGGTGTTGTGGGTGGCGGACGCAACGCTGCCAATCGGCGCCGGCACCACCTTGGGTGCCAACGCCGCCGTTGGTAATTATAATAATCTCGACCGCTATACCATTGGCGCGGGTCCGCTGCCATGGACCAATGCTCCTGATCTTTCCATCAACCTGGGCATTTCCGGGATTGGCGGCTTGGACGACGATATTGATGTGGGACATGTTACGGGAACTATTTTCGGGATGAATTATCGTCTTAACTTCGGCATGCCCATCCTTCAGACTTTTGATCCCACTGGAATGACGGAGCTTTTCAGTTCTTTGGAAGGCCCGGTCAACGTTGGCCCTGACTTTTTTCTCTTTAACATTAACGGCACGCTCTATTCTGGATTTAGCGTCAAGGTTTCTCCAGACGAGAGATTTGTCGCCGTAGGCCTGATTGACAATCCCATCTTGATTCTGAATTTGACCAATGGGGTGCCTGACACCTCGACGTTACTGATCATCTCCAACACGCCCGACACGACCGCTTCTGAGGATATACGTGGCCTTAGCTGGGATGCGGCGGACAACGTCTATACCGTCAGTTCCGGGCAGGGACTTCTGCGCGTGTTTTCACTCTCTTTGCCCGCGACCTGTATCACGAGCAACGATTACACAGGCACGAATGGAAGTTTCCAATTGATACTGCCCAACACCACGGCCAGCGTGCTGGCGACGACCCCATTGGCCTCGCAGAATCATGGGTCTCCCACTCCCGGCGTGTTCACCATCACCTTAAACACCAATTTCCTGGCGTCTCCAGTTATTGTTAATTTCCTCATCGGCGGCACGGCGACCAACGGGACTTACATTGCCTCCGCCACCAACAGCGTGACTTTCCCCGCTGGAACGTCTCCTTCGGGTAATTGGTCCACCAACGTGACCATCACGCCGACCGCCACGCCGGTGATAGGTCCGACCATAACGGTTACTTTAACCGTCGTTGGAGGCGTTACTTATTTGGCGGCCTCTCCCGTGGAAGCCACGGTCTATATTGCCAACACGGGGCCACAATACGTCTCTGTCACTTCGGTAAGCGCGGGCACTATGTATCGAGGACTTAGCAGTGATTTCGGGGCTTTTGTGGTTACGCGCCTGGGGGACACCAACGTTGGCCCGCTTACTCTGACAAACTTTACCTACGCTGGCACGGCCGTGTTTGGAGTCGATTATGTGGCTGGAGCGCAGTTGGAAGCAAGCGGATACCCAGTCTCCGGTTCTCCCGGAGTAGTGTTCAACCCCAGCGAAGTCAGTAAGACAGTCATCGTGGGCGCCCCGGTGCCGACACCGTATGGCAGCGCGCCAGTCGGGAACAAGTCGGTTATTGTTGGGTTGGGGTCGAGCAGTTCGAATTATTTAAGCCAAGAGGGAATTTCCTATACCGTCGGATCCGCCACGGCCTCCATGACGGAGATCGATAACGCGTATCCTCCTGAAGTCGTTTACTGGTCTAATCCCATGACCAACGCAGGCGACACCAATTGGACGTTGACCTTTGCCAGAACCAATCTGGATGTGGGTGGAGTTACGGCGCCGCCGGTGGTCATCAGCCCTTATACCACCAATAACGGGGGTGGTCCTAATTATAATGGCGATAACGGCGGAACCAACGACTTTGACGTCGAATTTGGATACGCCGTAAGCGTCGATTCCATCGGCCAATCCCTGGCCATGGCCGCCAATGGTTGGACCAGCGCCCTCAAAATGACTGTCAATAAAGACTCGTTCGTCTCAGGCGCATCTTCGGGCGTCAACGTTTATCCCACGGGCATGAAGTTCGGCGGCAATTATTCCTTGCGCTTTAATATGAACCTGGTGGAAGGCTCTGGCTATACAGGAACCTTCCTTTCCGAGGCAGTTGAGTTCGGCATCAATCATGGCGGGACAAATTGTAACTGGGTCAGTGCGGACACTACCGCCTTTTACACCAATATTGATGGAGTATGGATAGCGATTGATTCGGGCGCGGGGCTTTCTGCCGGGACACCTCCCGATTTCGGCTTATACACTGGCGGAACTTCAGCCCTGCAAACCTTGCCCAATAATAGTTGGTACCAACCGGTAAGCGACCCAGGCACGGCTGAAGCGGCGGTTTTTAAACATCCGACGCCCTACGATGCCACCGGCAGCGGAACCCCTGCATATAGCAGCGCCTATCTGCCGGATAACATTTGGAGCGATGTTGAACTGGCGCAGGTCAATGGCACCGTGACACTTTATGTCAATAAGACGGCTCTTCTGACTTATGCCGTGACCAATCAGTTCACCAACGGCGACATTATGCTGGGCTACGACGATCCGTATGCCAACGTGAGCGCAGGTTCAGGCGCGGCGGCTTATATTTCCAATGTTCGCGTGGTGGAGAATTCTCCTTTCATAACCAGCATTGCTCCAACCAACCTGACCATCCTTCAAGGTCAATCGGCTTCCTTTACGGTTACCGCGACAGGCACGCCGCCCTTTACCAACGTCTGGTACTTCGGAACCACGCCGATTCTTACCAACATCGTGAGCACCACGGGCGATACCAACACGTTGCTTCTGAACAACGTGCCGCCGGCCAGCATGGGAAGTTACGATGTGGTGATTAGCGACCTCTCGGGGGGATCCGTGACCAGCTCGGTCGTATCTCTGATCGTCATTCCGCCCGCGCCGACCTTTATTGGATCGGCCTTGACCACCAACGGCAGCGCAGTGGTTCTCATGTTTACAACAGGCGATGTGTCCGCCACCACCAACACATTTACGTTGCAAGTATCGACCAATCTCTCATCGACGACCAGCTCTGGATTTGTCAACGTGGCCAACGCGATCTTTTCCGTGTCGAATGGCGTATTCACGGTGGAGGCCCCTACCAACGGGCCAGCCGCGTACTACCGGCTGATTCAGCCTCAATAACCGTGAGATACATTGGCTCTTGCTCCTTTGGCAATACGATGTATAATGTAGAGCGTTAGTGATATGTTTTTTCAAACCCAGAATGATGGAAAGGGATCAAGGATTTGTTGTGGCCTGCTGGCGTTCACCTTGATTGAGTTGTTGGTGGTTATCGCCATCATCGCCATTCTGGCTTCCATACTGCTTCCCGCCTTGGCCAGGGCAAAAATCCAGGCCCAGGAGACCCAGTGCCTATCCAATAAAAAGCAAATGATGCTCGCTTGGCGCATGTACGCGGATGATTTCCTGGACAACATGATGCCAAATTCCCCGGCAGGCGATGCTGATACAAATGCTTGGTGCCCTGCGTCCGGTGAGAATTGGGGGTCGGCAGGTGACAATACAAATGTAGCTGACTATAAGATGTGCCTCATGGCCCCGTACGTGATGAGCCAGGTCGCGGTTTACGGCTGTCCGGCGGACACTCTGCCGTCCGCCAACGGGCCGCGCATTCGTGCTGCTTCCATGAACGGCCAAATGGGATACAACGTCGTAACACTCGACGAAGCGCAGTACAATGCCGGCTACACCGCGTTTGGCAAAATCCATGATCTTACGGCGCTGCCTCCGGTGATGGCGTTTATTTTTTGTGACGAGTCCATGTTCAGTCTTAATGATGGGTACCTTGAAATGGGATTGACCACCCCGAGTTACCCGGATGTGCCCGCTAATTATCATGGTGGCCGCGTAAACTGCTTTGGTTTTGCCGATTCTCATGCTGAAGTTCATAAATGGCTCGGCACCGTTTTGCCTAACACTCCGTATGCTGTCGGCATCTCGGAGCAAAACCCGAACGGCAGCCCCGCCCCATTTAACGGTGGAGTCGTTTACACGACGCTCCTGGACAAAGACTGGATATGGTTAACCAACCACACCAGCATCAAACTTGGCAGCGAATATTAGGCCCCGCTCCCTTGCCTGATCCTGTCGCGCCGTGAGGTCCACGGAATGGTCTTTGGCAAATCCAAATAAGGCACTTCCGAAGGGAAAGGATGAAGGATGAAGGCTAAGGGACGGTATGTGAAAGTTTCACCTCAAATCACGCGGCCTTCTCGGACGATACGTCCTCAACACTCGTAATGTGGAGGATCGCGCATTCAACATATTTTTGAGCAAACGAGCGTGAGTCCAGTTCGATGCCGATCATTATTCAGTTCCTCTTGACTAGCGCCACGTCATGGTTGGGGACACCAAACGACCTGCCATCCGAAAGAGTGACGCGAAAGGGCCTGAAGGGAAGTTCATCCATGCGCTCGCGCAATTGCATCGCAGTTATCATGCGGGCAGAATATACTTTTCTGCCCTTCATTTCAAGCGCTATTTCTTTCTTTAGCCTTTAGCCTTTAGATTCTTAATTTTAAAATTTCATTAAATTATCTCT
>Ga0302325_10013073_pt1 | contig 17746 bp, 16 predicted proteins | sample Palsa_T0_2_FD_201948 | JGI IMG/M metagenome (GOLD analysis project Ga0302325, IMG submission 201948) | Peat permafrost microbial communities from Stordalen Mire near Abisko, Sweden - Palsa_T0_2 | ecosystem: Environmental > Terrestrial > Soil > Palsa > Peat permafrost | place: Sweden: Abisko...
GGTCCGGGCGTCTTTGCGCGACCGGTACAAGTCGTAGTAGACGTTCCCCGGCTCGTGCCTGATCATCTCCGCTTTCAGTGTTCGAAACAGCTTCAGAAAGGTCTCCTCCTGACCTTCATTCACCACCACATGCTTCACCCCGCCGATCATAATGCCTCCAGGATATTGTTTCCTGACAATCATATCAGTCAGCGACAGTGGTTTTGGAAAGCTCCATCATCGCCGCTTCGTGGCGGTGTTGGGCCAGCACGAGATTGATCAACAGTGCAGTCATGGCCGCGGCGAGCATCAGCATGGCCATTGGGCGGGCAGTGCCGTCGTACAAGGCGCTGACCAACCAGGTGCCGCAGCCGCTGATGAGGAACTGAAGAAACCCCAAAAGAGCGGAAGCGTTGCCGGCGATGCGCCCTTGAGGGCCCATGGCCAGCGCCGTGGCGCTGGGGAAGATAAACCCAGCGGTGGACATGTAAATGAAGAGGGCGGGGAAGAAGGTTATATAGTGCGCCCATCGAAATCTGTCCGGCCAAGCAACAGCCGATGAGATCAGCAGAACTCCGCCGGCAATGACGGCAATGACCAGTGCCCGCCGAAGAATGATGTGTGGCGCGATCCGCTGGGAAAGACGGCCATTGATCTGCGAAGAGCCAATCAGCCCCGCCGCGTTGGCGCCGAAAATCGCCCAGAACCACTGCGGGGAAACATGAAACAGTTCAATGAACACGAATGACGAACTGCCCACATAAGCGAACAGACCGGTCAACAGCAGACTGCTTGCCAGCGTGTGAGCCATAAAATGCTTGTGCCGCACCAAAGAGGCAAATACGCGGGATATTTCAGCCGGTCCGTGGACCAACCGCCGCGCGAGTGGGAGGGATTCCCGAAGGTTCACGCAGACGGTAATGAAACAGGCGCAAGCGACGGCGGCCAGCAGCCAAAAACTCGTGCGCCAGCCGCCGTGAACGACAAAGAATCCTCCGAGAAGCGGCGCCACGATCGGAGCGGCTCCCATCACCAGCATCAGGGAAGCGAACACGCGGGTGCTTTCGCGGCCATCGAAACGGTCTCGGACCACCGCACGCGAGATCACCATCTCCGCGCATCCCCCCAGCGCCTGAAGGAAGCGAAGAACCATCAGCGCCTCAACCGAAGTTGCTAATGCACATCCAACCGAGGCAAGGGCAAAAACGGCGAGCCCGAAGAGCATGGGCCTTTTCCGTCCCAGACGGTCAGAAAGGGTTCCGTAAATGAGCTGGCCGATTGCCAGTCCGACAAAATAACTCGATAAGGTGCGCTGTACGGATGGCATGTCCGTGTGAAGATTGCGAGCAATGGAGGGCATCGTGGGCAGATACATATCGATCGCCAACGGTCCCATGGCAGACAGAGAGCCCAGCAGCAAAATCAGCCCGAGCCCGGCTTTCGGATGAGAGGATGTTGGGGAAGAATCGGATGGCGGCGCGGCGTGAGAAACAGACACGGACAACTCCCGTAAACAGCAATTTGGGCGGATATGATGGGGGAGATCAAATCGGGCTTTGGGTGGTGTTGAGATAGATGTAGACGTTGCCATTGCGAAGGACGACCAGGTCGGTTTTGCCGTCGTTGGTGAGGGCTTCGGAATAGATCGCGAACGCGGTCTGGCCGGCGCCGGGGATGGGCGTGGAGGTGTCGAAGGTGCCGTCGCCATTGCCCACCGACAGGCGAATCGTGCTGGTGAAATCGACGACGGCCAGGTCGTCGTCGCCGTCGCCGCTGAAATCGGCGGCGGTGATCGATTCGAGGAAGGCGCCCGCCCCGGTCAGGAGCGGCACCTTGGAGAACGTCCCGTTGCCGTTGCCGAGGCGGATGAAAACGCCCTGGCGAAAATTGCCCGAGACGGCGGCCACGTCTTGCTTGCCGTCGTTGTTGAAATCCCCCACGGCCAGGGCCACGGGCGCTACGCCGAGCTGCGACGTGCGCCGGACGGCAAACGTGCCGTTGCCATTGCCCAGCAGCACGCGGACACCCATCTGGCCGGGCAGGCCGACGACGATGTCGGGAATGCCGTCGCCATTGAAGTCGCCCAGCGCCATGCAACTGATGGCATCCTTGGTCACGTGATAGCGCACCTCGGGGGCGAATGTGCCGTCGCCGGTGTTGATCAGCACTCCGACCGCGTGCGGGGTGCTCAGCGCGATGTCGTCCAATCCGTCGCCGTTGAAATCCCCCACGACAATTCTGCGATTGCCCTGAATGACGCGGTAAGTGGCCGCTCGCGTGAATGTGCCATTGCCATTCCCGACAAACAAAACCAGTCCGTCCACCGTCTTGGCGCCCCCGGCGAGATTTGGCGCGCGCTTCGGGAGAATATCGGTGACCACGACCAGATCGGTTTTCCCATTTCCGAGGAAATTGCCGGCCGCCACTTGCAGCGGATCCTGGATGCTGATCGGCGTGCCCGGGACGAAATTTCCGTTGCCTTGATTGAGCAGGATCGTGACGGTGTTGTTCTCCGGGTCGGTCACCGCGATGCTGGGCAAGCCGTTGCCGGTGAAGTCCCCGAATGCCAAGTTGTGTGCCGGCTGGCCGCTGGGGTAGATGACTGGCGGGGCAAAAGTGACGGTGGCGCTCAATAGCACGCGACCCTCCAGCGCCTCCAGTTGATAATCGGACATGGTTGACCTTTCTTGCCTCGCGCCCGTGCGGAGCGAAGCAAGGTACACGAATGCCGCATGAGAGGGTAGAGCAGCGGGTCTGACTGGCCCGTACCTCGGGGGCAACCGGGATTTGCGGCACACGTTGCTCCTACTTTTAGCGGCGTCCCGGAGGGACGCGTTTTGGCATTCGAATCGCGGCCCTTCGGGACCGCCGCTAAAAGTGGGTGCTCGACCGTGTCGTGACAGAATTTGGCCACACCCGAGGCTTCTTTCGGGGTACAAATGATCGCATGGCTCCTCTGGGCCTCATCGCCGGCGAAGGCGTCTTTCCGATTCTGGTGGCCCGCGGAGCCCGCGCCGCCGGGCGCAAGGTCGTCTGCGCCGCCCTCTCGGGCCATGCGTGGCCCGAGTTGGACCGCGAGTGCGATGAAATTCGCTGGGTTGGCATTCTGCGCGTGGGGCAATGGATTCGCCTGCTGCGCAGAAGCGGGTGCAGCGAAGCGATCATGGTAGGCCGGGTCGAGAAGTCCCAACTCTACGACCGCTGGCGCTATCTGCGGTATATTCCCGACCTGCGAACGATCCGCCTCTTCTGGCAGGCGGTCCGTCGCGACAAACGACCCGACGCCATTCTGCAGGCGCTGGTCGGCGAACTGGCTTCAGCGGGAATCACCTTGATCGACTCAACGCAATTTTGCTCTGAACACGTTGTCACGCCGGGGACCATGACGCGCCGCCAGCCCACCGACGCCCAATGGGCCGACATCCGCTTCGGCTACGAAATCTGCCGAACCGTCAGCCGGCTGGACATCGGCCAATCGATCGCGGTTCTGGATCGCGACGTGATCGCGGTCGAGGCCCTGGAAGGCACCAATGCGATGATCGAGCGGGCCGGCAAGCTCTGCAAGGTCGGCGGCTGGACGCTGATCAAGGTCGCCAATAAAACGCAGGATATGCGCGTTGATGTGCCGACGGTGGGCACCGTCACGATCGAAAAGCTCGCCGCCGCCCGCGCCGGGTGCCTCGTCTTGGAGCCGGGCAAAACCGTGATGCTGGAAAAGCCGAAGGTATTGGAGTTGGCCGACCGCTACAAGATCGCGATCGTCGGCTACGAAGCCGCCCCAACCGAACCGCAATCTCTCTAACCGGAACCACCCTTGTCCAAAGTCCGCAAAGCCGTCATCACCGCCGCCGGCCGGGGCACTCGCCAATACCCGGCGTCCACCGCCGTGCACAAGGAAATGTTTCCGGTGGTCGATCGCGACGGGCTGACCAAGCCCATCATTCAGATCATCGGTGAGGAAGCCCTCGAGTCCGGCATCGAGGAAATCTGCCTCATCACCCAACCCGGCGAAGAACACCTCTACCGTGACTATTTCAAACGGCTCGACGAAAGCATGCTCAAGAGCTTTCGCGGCAAGGAATGGGCCCTGCGCGAATCGGAGAAACTCGGCGCCTTCGGCGAACGGCTTCACTTCGCCGAGCAGCATTCCCCCGAAGGGTTCGGCCACGCCGTCTATCAAGCCCGGGATTTTGTCGGCAACGAGCCGTTTCTCCTGCTCCTGGGCGATCACGTTTACATCAGCAGCACCAATCAGCGCTGCGCCCGCCAGCTCATCACCGTTTTCGAGGAACAGTCGCTCGACGGCCTCACCAGCGTACAGCCGACGCTGGAACGCGACCTGCACCTCTTCGGCACCATCCGCGGCGCGATCGTCGACGAACCTCGTGGGCTCTACAAAGCCGAGTTGATCATCGAGAAGCCCCCGATCGAAGTCGCCCGCAAGGACCTGGCAACTCCCGGGCTTGCCGCGGGGAACTATCTCTCGCATTTCGGCATGCACATCTTCAGCCCGCGCATCTTCGATTCGCTGGGCTATCTGATCGACAACAACCTGCGTGAGAAGGGCGAGATCCAACTGACTGCCGCCCAGGAGCATCTGCGCCGCCAGACCGATAACTACTGGGTCGCCCTGATTCAGGGCCGCCGATATGACACCGGAATCCCCTACGGCTTGATGGAAACGCAGCTCGCCCTGGCCCTCAACGGCATCCACCGCACCGAAATCTGCGAAGCCATCGCCAGAACGCTCGCCACACAGGTCCGCGTCTAGAAATTGACTTTCGCCATAGATGGTACTATATTGTACCAATTATGACGATACAGGCTTCCGAACTTCCTTTGCCCTTATCGCCGGGGCCCGAGGACGATGTGGCGTTCCAGGCTTGGCGACAATTATTCATTACCTCGCTCAAGTTGCAGCGCCGCGTCGATAACCTGTTAGCCCCTTACAATCTGGCCCTTTCGCAATTTGAGGCCATGTTCAAGGTGGGGCTGCGGCCGGGCCTTTCCCAGCAGGAGCTCTCAGCCGCATTACTCCTAACTAAAGGAAATATAGGGGCTTTGGTTGATCGCCTCGAAGGCATGAACATGATCCAACGGCGCCCCGACCCTCATGATCGCCGGCTCAATCGCCTCTATCTCACAGGCGATGGTCAGCTTCTCGTCGGCGAAATTCGCATGCATCATCTGGCCTTGGTACGGGAAATGATGCGGCCGCTGAGCGAGCCTCAGCTCGCTCAGCTTCGTTCGCTGCTGCAACTGATCGAGCCTCAACAGATGCCGTGTGTGAATCGATGATGGTCCTATGCAATACAGTCCAGCACAAGACTTTACCGGCCGGATTTCGGCCACGAGTTTGCTATGCCGCAGGTAATTGACGAGCCACCCGCCATGAAGCAGGCGATTCCGGTCCAAGCCGGGCGCCCGGTGCCGCAGGAAGCGGCTCCCGCGCCGCGCCCACCCGCGGCCCCGAAGCCGCGCGCACGCCGAATTCTGCTGATGGTGGTGGCTGCCGCGGCGCTGATCGGGGCGGTCGTGGCCTCGCTGTATTGGGTTCACGCCCAGCATTACGAATCCACCGACGATGCGGTGTTGGAAGGGCACGTGATTCCGATCGGCCCGCAGGTCGCCGCCCGCGTGTCGGCCGTGAACGTGGTTGACAATCAGTTCGTCAACAAGGGGGACGTGATCATCGAGCTCGATCCCACCGACTACAAGGCAGCCGTTGAGCAGGCGCAAGGAAATCTAGCCGCCATGGACGGGAAGGTTCGTGAGGCCCAGGCCGAGGTTCTCGCCGCCGGCGCCCAGCGCGATCAATCCAGGGCCCAGGTCGATGCCGCCCAGACCAACTTCGAGATTCTCGAGGCCGATTTCAAGCGCGATCAATCGCTGGATGAGCGGGCCATCTCCAGGCAACAATTGGAGACGGACGACGCGGCACAAAAATCCGCCGGGGCTCAGGTCACCGAGGCCAAGGCGAAGCTGGCCTCCTCCGCGAGTCTGATCACCATCGCCGACGCCGCCGTGGTCGCCGCCCAGGGCGACGACGCCAAGGCCCGGGCCGATTTGCAACGGGCGCAGATCAACCTCGGCTACTGCCAGATTCGAGCCCCCGAGTCCGGCCGCATCACCCGCAAGAATGTCGAGCCGGGCGAGTACGTCTCCGTCGGCGAGGCGCTGCTGGCGCTGGTCCCGCCCCAGGTGTGGGTCGTCGCCGATTTCAAGGAGACCCAGCTGACCTATATGCGTCCGAACCAGCCGGTTTCAATTCACGTCGACGCCTATCCCGATCAGGAATTCTCGGGGCGCGTGGAGAGCTTTCAAGCCGGCACCGGCTCGCGCTTCAGCATGCTGCCGGCCGAAAACGCGACGGGCAATTTCGTCAAAATCGTGCAGCGGGTTCCGGTCAAGATTCTCCTCGATCCGGATCAGACCAATGGGTCGGACGTTCTTCTGGCGCCCGGAATGTCTGTCGAGGCTGAAGTAAAAGTTCGCTAGCGCGATCCCACGGAGCAAGCTCCGTGGGCGTTCGGGGGAGCCAGGCAACTATCACGCATACGGAAGAAATGGCAGATGACGGCCCTGGGTGATCCCATTCTCCCCTCTGCTCTCGACACGCCGCGACCGGCGTTCAATCCGTGGGTCATCGCCATCGTGGTGTCGATGGCCACATTCATGGAGGTGCTCGACACAAGCATCGCCAACGTCTCGCTCAAGCACATCGCCGGCAATCTCGGCGCCGGCTCCACCGAGGGAACCTGGGTCCTCACCAGTTATCTGGTCTCCAATGCCATCATTCTTCCCATCAGCGGCTGGCTCGCCAGCATCATGGGGCGCAAACGCTTTTACATGACCTGCGTGGCCCTCTTCACCGTCAGCTCGCTGCTGTGCGGGCTGGCTCCGTCGCTCAACTGGCTGCTGTTTTTTCGCGTGCTGCAAGGGGCTGGCGGCGGCGGGTTGGCGCCCAGCGAGCAGGCGATCCTGGCCGACACGTTTTCCGCCAAACAGCGCGGGATGGCCTTCGCCGTCTACGGCCTGGCGGTCGTCTTCGCGCCGGCCATCGGACCGACGCTCGGCGGATGGATCACCGACAATTTTTCGTGGCGATGGATCTTCTACATTAACGTTCCTGTCGGCATCATCTCCCTCTTCCTCAGCTACGCGGTCGTGCAGGATTCCGAGCATGCCAAGGCCGAAACCAAGGCCGCATGGAAACATGGACTGCGCATCGACTATCTCGGCTTCGGGCTGGTCGCGCTGGGGCTCGGCTCGCTCCAGGTCATCCTCGACAAGGGCCAGGAGGATGACTGGTTCGGCTCGAACTTCATCTGCCTGTTCACCGCCTTTGCCATCGTCGGAATTCTCGGCGCCATCATCTGGGAGATCTGGTTCGCGGCCGATCCGATCGTCGATCTGACGCTCCTCAAACGCTCGCGGTTCGCCTTCACCAACCTCCTGATGTTCGTGGTCGGATTCATCCTCAATTCGACGACCGTGCTGATCCCCCAATTCGCCCAGCAACTGCTCGGCTACGACGCCACGCAGGCGGGCCAGCTTCTCATGGGCGGCGGCTTTGCGCTGATGGTCATGATGCCCGTCTCCGGCATCCTCACCAGCAAAATTCAGCCGAAATATCTCATGGCCTACGGCATCACCGTCACCGCCCTGGCCATGTGGCATCTGTCGCAATTCAACCTGCAGGTCACCTTCGCCCAGTTGGTCTGGGCCCGCATTTTCCAGGCGATCGCCCTGCCGTTCTTCTTCATTCCAATTAACACCGTCGCCTACTCCGATCTCCCGCCGGGGCGATCGAACCAGGCCTCGGCCCTGATCAATCTCATGCGCAACCTCGGCGGATCGACCGGCATCGCCATCGCCGTCATGCTGCTGGAACGCCGCTCGCAGTTCCATCACGCCCGGCTCATCGAGCATCTCACGCCTTATGACGCTCCGTTCGTCAGCAACCTGCACGCGCTGACCCAGGTCGCAGCCAACGCCGGGCAATCCCTGATCTCGCCGGCCACCCGCGCCTTGGCAATGATCGACGCCCAGGCCCAAGCCCAGGCCACCATGCTCGCCTATCTGGACGTCTTCAAAATCATGGCCCTGGGCTGCGTTCCAATCATCTTCCTCTGTCTGATGCTCAAGAAGATGAAGCATCACGACGCACAGATGGGGCACTGAGACGGCGCTGCAGATCGGCTACCCAAGTGGGAGAATGAACCAGCGAAATGAACATACATGACCACGAGCGTCCGCCCCTTATCTTGTTCGCGGCGGCGCGGGTTGCTTCAGCAACCCCGCATTGCGCCGGGAACGCCGGGGCTGCTCAAGCAACCCCGCCGCTTGCATCGCGGGCGTTTCGCAGGTCGTATCGGGCGTAGGGCAGGCCTTCCAGAAAGGCGAAAAAACGGCACCCGGCGCTCGGGCAAGACATCATGCACCAACTTCGCTGTCGAGCCATGGATCTTTTAGACGGTGTTGTCGCGATACCAGTGTTCGAAGCGATGTTTCCCCGCGAAGAATTCCTTCGAGTTGTAAGAACTCTTTCCAAACGCAATATGTCCCCGACCAATATCCCGCACCACCTCTTAGATTGCACCGTCGATTTCGAATGCGTACGCGTAATTCGGGTCGGCAAGTTCACTCTGTTTTGGAAGGGTGATCCTCAAGCCGTTCGCTTCCTGTGAAAAACTCACCTTGCCGAATCCGAGCAAATTCACGCCCCTGACGCTGTGGCCGGATGTTTGCCCGAGCGATTGAATCGTGGCCGTCGCTGTGCCGCTGGGCCATCCCATCATGATGGCATACAGTTTCGTGCCGTTGACGGTGAACCGAAAATCGCTGCTGGTATGGGCGCCGGCGCTGGTGCTTCCCTCGGCGAATCTGATCCACGGATGCGTCCCGTAAATCGCATTTCCATTGACCGCCAGCCACGCGCCGATTTCCTTCAGGACCTTCACTTCCTGGTCCGGGAACGTCCCGTCGGGCCTGGGGGAGATGTTCAGGATGAGGTTCCCGTTCATGGCGCTCAGGTGGGCGATGTCATGGACGAACGTGCCCGCGTTCGTGTTGAACCCGCTATTTTTTCCGCCAAGCAGGGTGTAGTCCCAGGCGCTGCCGTTCGTCAGGGTTTCTTCACTTTGGAACCCGGCGGCCTGAATCTCTTTGGGCATCGTCTTCTCGTAATCCTCCGTCCCGCCGCTCGGATATGCCCTGGCTTTAGCCGCGATCGTCACCTGTGGCTTGCCGTCCCAGGTCAACGCCTGATTAAAGTAGTACGCGGCCAGCTTCTGCTTCAGTGGATCGAGGAATCTGGGGTTGATTCCGTTGTCGAAATACAACAGATCGGGATGGTACTTGTCGATCATCTCGACGTTGCGTTTGTACCAATCATCCAGGAAATGCGTCATGGCGTCGTTCCCGTCGGTGTAGGTCTTCAAATCCGGCCGATAGTAATCGGATCGCTTGAGCGTGTGGGTCACGTGATCTTTGTCCGTGTAAGTCAGCGTCTTATCGAAATCATTGGGGGTAACCAGATTTCCGGTTCCATATTTGATGCCCGGTCCGACCGGACCTGAACTGATGAACTGAGCCACGAAATCGTAATTCTCGATTCCGTGATTCTGAATGCCGAACTTCAGCCCATCCGCGCGAACCGCAGTGCATAAGTCGCCAATCAAATCTCGGTGCGGCCCGAAATTCTGCGTGTTGAACGGCGTGACCTGACTGTCCCACAGCGCGAAATTATCATGGTGCTGGGCCGACATCGTCACATATTTCGCGCCCGACTCCTTGAAGAGCGCCGCCCACGCGGCGGGATCAAATTTTGAAGCCGTAAACGGTTCGTAGCTCCCCCCCGCCGCCTTGTAAGCGGCCAGCCCGGTTTCGTTGGGCCCCATCGTCGGATCCAGAACGTCAAGATAGCCGAACTTGTCGCGCGGACCGAAGTTGGTCGTGAACTGTCTGGCGATGCCGGGGTTCGCGCCGTAGATGTATTTCAAATCCCATTCATTGTGCGTCGAGGTCGACGAATACAAACCCCAATGCATCATGATGCCAAAGCGCGCTTCGGCGATCCATTTGGGAACACCGTTTTTGGAGAGCGATTCCCAATTGGGCTGATAGTTGGCATCCGTGGGAATGGCACCGCTGAGCGCCACCGCCGCCGAAACCTCCGCTGGCGTCGGCTTGGGCCAGTTCTGTGCTTGAGCAACACCCCCCAGCGACAGCACGACCACCGCCGCGAGCCAGCGAGCACTCCCAATTCTTACGCGTCTCCAACCCATCGTCTTCTCCGCCAGGAAATCTGATCGCCAAAGAAAAGGACGTCCGTCCGACCGGATGGATTACTATCGATTTTACCATGTGTTGATCCATTCAGCACGGCAAGTTTGCATGCGTCGGCCAGAGTCGGTCGAATGGGGCCGGAGTTTCGCGGCCAGCACGTCGCCTGGCATGGCATCGCTTAACCTCGCGCCAGATCGGCAGAAGAGCTGGCCGCGAAAGGGCACAAAGAAGAGGAACGTGTGCCGTTGCATGTCGAACTCGGGCGGTTCACCGCCCTGACGTCGCCGATGCCTCCCGCATTTCCCTTTTGCGCTTTTTATGCTTTTTGCGGCCAATCTCTCTTCCGCAAAAACTGCGGAATTGTCGCGTCATTTCTGTTATCATCACTGCACCATGGTCACGTTACATGCCCATTTCGACGGCAAAGTCATCGTCCCGGGCGAGCCACTGGTGCTCGAGCCGAATCAGAAGGTTCGCATCAGCATCGAACCGCTTGCCGCGGATCATCCTGGGACAAACTTCACGCCTCACACCGATGCCACCGGCGCCCTAATGAACGGCGGGCCGTTCGACGAGCGTGACGCGCTGCACATTGATCCGCTGGATGCCGTGCCGGCCAATTTCGTTCGCCGGCCTGGAAGCGGCGCCGGAGAGATCAAGATGTCCGACGACTTCGACGAAACTCCCGGGGACTTCAAGGACTACCTGTGAGCGCGGCGCTGATCGACACCCACGCGGTGCTCTGGTTGATCGACAACAGCCCGAAGCTGAGCAAGCCCGCGCTGGCGCGAATCAGTGAACCCGGCATCGAGTTGTTTTTCAGCCACGCCGGCGCCTGGGAGATTGCCATCAAGTTCGGCCTCGGCAAGCTCGAATTGCCCCAGCCGCCGTAAGCCTATCTCGACAAGCATCTCACGCTGAACAAGATCCGCTATCTGCCGATCTCGATCCATGCCATCTTTCTCGCAGGTGCGCTTGCCCATCACCACGGTGATCCGTTTGATCGGCTGATGGTCGCCCAGTGTCTGTACGCCGACCTGCCGATCCTCTCGCACGACCAGAAGCTCGACGCCTACGGGGTCGGCCGGGTCTGGTGAGCAGAGCTCGAAGGTCGTCGGAAGACGACCGAGGAAGGCAAAGCGTGCAGGGCCGGTCGGATAATTACGAGTCCCCCTCTCCGTGCTTCTCCGCCTCCGTGCTTCCGGGCATTGGACGCTTTGCGTGACGTCGCCATTGCCGACGCCGCCCGATCGTCGATAGTTACAAGTATCCCGTGTTTTTCCGAGGCGACGTTATCAACATCAGCATCTCCGTACCCGACGAGGTCGTCACGAATTGATGCATAAGAAGAGAAAGAAACCGCGGATCAACGCGGCGCTGCCTCGCTGCGCTTGGCCGATAAACATAGCAGCCAATCAAGAGGATTGCGACGGCTCGACTGAGCTCGCCGAAGTCAGATGAAAAATCAGAGCAACACAGATGAACGGCAAAAAAAGCTTTTTTGCATTTTATCTGGGTCCATCATCTTCAGCTGTGGCGAGCTTCTTGATCTTTGGAGCTGACTGATACTGGCGTTCATCGGCGCACATCTGCGGTTCCACATTTACGCTTCCATGGAAACTACAAAATGAACTTGCGCGAGTACGCTCCAGCACGGCGAAGATGCGGCCCTGCGGGCCAGCGGCTACACTTGAAATGGCCGTATATGATCGCGCACGGTCATTTAGCAACGGGTTCGCGATCGGCGGTGTCATGAGTTTGCTGCTTTCCTGCGATGGTCTGGCCAAATCGTTTGGGCCTCGGGCGCTGTTCAGCAGTATTTCGATCAGCTTCGACGATGCGGATCAGACCGGGTTGATCGGCCCGAACGGTTCGGGCAAATCCACATTGCTGAAAATCCTGGCGGGGCTTGAAACACCCGATGCCGGGGAAATCACCACCCGGCGAAACCTTCGGCTCGGCTATCTCGCGCAGGAGGACATCTTTCCCGCGAGCCAGACTGTGATGGAAGCAGTGCTCGGGGCGATGACCGATGACCACGCCGACGAGCACGAGCGACTCGTGCGCGCTCAAACACTTCTCGACAAGATGGGCTTTGGCCAATTCGAGCAACCGGTCGACACGCTCTCCGGCGGTTGGCGCAAGCGGCTCTCGCTCGCCCGGCAACTCATCGTCGCGCCCGATCTGCTGCTGCTGGATGAGCCGACCAATCACCTCGACCTGGAGGGAATTCTCTGGCTCGAAAGGCTGCTGGCCTCGGCGACATTTTCGTTCGTGCTCTGCACGCACGATCGATATTTCCTGGAGAACGTCACGAGCCGGGTGGTGGAGTTGAATCGAACGTATGCGGACGGGTATTTGAGCGTGGCCGGCGCCTACAGCGAATTCCTCGAACGGCGCGAGGCCCATCTCACCGCTCAGTCGGCGCAGCAGCAGGCCGTCGCCAGCCGCGTGCGGGGTGAAATCGCCTGGCTCAAGCGCGGAGCCAAGGCGCGCACGACCAAGGCGAAGGGGCGCATCCAGCAGGCCCAAGGGATGATGGAAGACCTTGCGGCCCTCAAGGCGCGCAACGCGCGGGCGCAATCGGTCGAATTGGATTTCAATGCCACGCGCCGTCAGACGCGCAAGCTGCTCACCCTCAAGGACCTTGCCAAAACGCTCGGCAGCCGATCACTTTTCTCGCACGTCAATCTGGTGCTGTCGCCCGGCATGAAGCTCGGACTGCTCGGTCCCAACGGCTCGGGCAAGAGCACGCTCATCCGCCTGCTGACCGGCGAGCTGACGTGCGACGCCGGCACGATCTGGCGCGCAGAGGGTTTACGGATCGTTCATTTTGATCAGAAGCGCGTGCAGCTCGATCCGAGCCAGACTGTCCGCCGGGCACTCGCGCCGGCGGGAGACAATTTCGCGCTGAACGGCGAAACGATGCACGTCTCCGCGTGGGCACAGCGGTTTCTGTTCCGATCCGACCAGCTCGACATGCGCGTCGGCGATCTCTCCGGAGGTGAGCAGGCGCGCATTCTGCTGGCCGACCTGGTCGCAAGGCCGGCCGATCTGCTGATTCTCGATGAGCCGACCAATGACCTGGATATTCCATCGCTGGAAGTGCTGGAGGAGAGCCTGGCGGATTTCCCCGGCGCGCTGGTGCTGGTGACGCACGACCGCTTCATGCTCGACCGCATTTCCACGGAGCTTCTCGCTCTCGACGGCAAAGGCGCAGCGCGGCGATTTGTCGATTTCGCGCAGTGGGAGGCGGCCCGCGACGCAGATGCAAAGGCGGAGCTGGTCGCGGGTCGTGCGGCGCTTCCGAAAGCCGCGCCCAGAGAATCAAGCGCAAAGCCCGTGAAGAAGAAATTGAGCTGGTCCGAGCAGCGTGAGCTGGAAGCGATGGAGGAGAAGATCCTGTCGGCCGAGGAAACGCTGCACGCGCAGCAGAAACTGATGGAGGATCCGGCTGTTTTGAAGGATCACGTGAAACTGCGTTTTGCGTGCAGCGCCGCGGATGCTGCGCAGAAGCAGGTCGCGGAGTTATACGCGCGCTGGCAGGAGTTGGAAGAGCGCCGCGGATGAAACGGAATGGGCTGCGGACGAGCGATTCAAAACGACGTCCGATAACCGCCCGGCGTCCGGGAAAATATAGTTCCGCTCGGGATGCAGCCGATGTTTCCCTTCATCGGGCGCAAGCTCCGTCGCGGCATGATGCCGCGGCTCCGCGAGATGAAAGGATTCATATGTCCGCCATCGTTGGTTCGATCGGGTCCATTCTTCAGAATCTGCAATCGGTCACATCGTCAGCCGCCAGCGTCGGCTCGGGTATTGCCTCGACCATTGGCAACGCGCTGCAGGGCACGCATCATCACAAGGGTGGCCACGGCGGCGGGTTGCGCAGCACCATTGAATCGGCCGTCGAACAGGCGCTCTCCAGTGCATCGCCCGGCAGCAACGTCGATCAGACTATTCAGACCGCCATTGAGAACGTCCTCAAGGGCCAAACCCCATCCGCGACCTCCGCGACCGGCCAGCCGGCTTCCACCGTCGCCGACAGCGACGGAGACGGCAGCGCGGAGTCCACCTTCAGCGCTTTCCTGAAGGCGAATGGCGTCGATCAGCAGCAGTTCACCGCCGATCTCCAGGCCGCGTTTCAGAGCGCCTTGGGCAGCGGACAAGCTCCGGATCTGTCCAGCGCGTTCTCGCAGCTTCCCGCGGGCTCCGAGCTCGATGTGAACGCCTGAAGGGCCGCCCCTCAACTCACGGCATGCTCAAGGCGATTCTACCAACCGTCGCGCTGCTGTTCATCTCCAACGCGTTCATGACGGCGGCCTGGTATGGCCACCTCAAATACGAGAACAAGCCGCTCTGGCTGGTGATTCTCGCCAGCTGGGGACTGGCGTTCTTTGAGTATTGCTTTCAAGTGCCGGCCAACCGCATCGGCAACGAGAGGGGACTGCCCGCGGGGCAACTAAAGATCATTCAGGAGGTGATCACGCTCCTGGTCTTCGTGCTCTTCGCCCGCCTGTACCTCGGGGAAAAACTGAAGTGGAACTACTACGTCGCCTTCGGCATGATCCTCGGCGCGGTGGCCATGGTGTTCGGGTTCTGACGGCGACGGGCTCTCAACCCCATTTTTTGCCGAGCTCGTCCAGCCCCCCGCGCTTCAGATCGTCGGGCGTCATCACCACATGGAATTCCACCTGGGCCTCGAAGGTCAAAAACCACGGCTCGGCGAGAGCGGGGACCTTCGACGGGTCGGCCAAGTCCACGATCATCACCGCTCCGCGGCCGCCGTTGCGCTCGGTGAAATAAATCGCCTCAGGCTTGATCGCCTCCAGGATTCGATTGAGCTTCGCGCCCACGGTGCCGTCTCTGACCGCGGCATTGAACGGGCCATGTGGAAGAGTCACATTGACGAGAACTCGCATCGCATCTCCTTGCGCTCATCAGAGCGTTTGGTTATCCCATTCCCCGTCACCAGTTCGAGCTTCGCCCCGATGGTAGCGAAATCCCGCTCAGACGACCACGGCGTGGATGATCAGATGTTGATTTTCATCGACGGAGCTGGGGAGCATTGGCAGATCACGGAGAGCCGGCCCTTCGGTGACTTTGCCGGCAGCGTCGAACTCCGAACCATGACAGTTGCAGTGGAATGAACGATCGGGCTGCGCGCGCAGCAGGCAGTGCCGATGCGTGCAGACCGCGGAAAGCACAAAAAGCCTCTCTCCGTCGCGCACGATGAAAAAATGCTCCTGTCGGAAGCGTGCATAGACGCCGTCGGCGGCGTAGGCGCCGACGGGGCCGGCGTCGATGGTCACTTCCTTCAGCCGCGGGGCGGAGTTTTGTTCAACACATCCGGCCGCGGCCAACCCGGCGGTCAAAATGACGAACTCGCGGCGATTCAGATTCATGCGCTCCCCGCCAACAATCTGCTCAGAACTCAAACACCAGGCTCGTGATGATACCCCACCGGGCATCGTCGCGCGCTCCCTGGTCGATCGGAAAAACATAGCCGATTCCCAGGCGCGGCTGAACCCGGCCGATGGCTTTCAGATTGGCGCGGAAGGCCACGTTGCCGAGCAATTCGTTGTGACCAGCCTCTGCGTGGTTGACGGTCGTATCGCCGAGCACTTCGAATACGGGAATCAGCTCTTCCACGTCAGGCAACGGCAGCTCATGGTGGTAAATCGTGTAGCCGAAGTCGAAGCCATATTCGAACGTGTGAAGACCACCTTCGTCTCCGGAACCCAGCAGCATCGAGTAGCCGAAAATGCTCTGCAGCGTGAAGTGATCGCCGAGGGTGGTGTCGTTAAAAATCTTCGGGACGATCTCAGCATTCTTGCTGACCGGAGAATTGGTCGGCACGCCGACCTCAATGGCGGCGCCAAATGTGGTGTCGAAGGAGCCGTCCTGGGAGACGAACTGGTAGAACGGAGCCCGCGCGCCCAGATCGACATTGTCGAAGCCCTGTATGCGGCTGCGGTCGGCGTGGCCGGTGACGGTGTCAAAGGCGCTGAAGGTGTCGTACTCGTATGGCACCTCGACTTCGAGTGTCAGCAGCCCAAAACCTTTTTCGACCTCCGCGGTCATCAAGTCGCTGCGCGCTCCCTTACCCGCCAGGTGAAACCAATCCAAGCGAGCCTCGTTGACCTCCAAGTCTGAGTCATCCACCAGAAAAGGCTCGGGATAGACGCCCAAGCCATAGGAGCTGCGCGAATCGAACAGCCCGAGCGGTCCATACCGCGTGTCCCCCGCGGTCGAATCCGCATCGTGCGCCACCGGCTCGGCGGCGCCCACGGCAGACACGCCGAGGAACAGCGCGATGCCGATCACAACCAACTGAAATGAAAATACTTGAGAACCGAACGGCGCGGACTTGCAACCAGAGTTTGTCATCCTGCTCCCTTGGCAAAACCGGGGCGAGGATAAGCGATGGATAGTGGCCGAGTCAACGATATTGAGACTCAGTCTCTAGGTTGCCATCGCCGGCATCGGTTGCTCTCCTGACATTCCGCGGAGGGCGGCGAACCAGAGCCGCAGGCGATCCAGGTAGAGATAAATGACGGGCGTGGTGTAGAGCGTGAGCATCTGGCTGAAGATCAGCCCGCCGACGATGGCGACGCCCAGTGGCCGGCGAAGCTCCGAGCCGGCGCCGGTGCCCAGCGCCAGGGGGAGTCCGCCGAACAGCGCCGCCATCGTGGTCATGATGATCGGGCGGAAGCGCAGCAGGCAAGCCTGGTAGATCGCATCGACCGGTTTGAGCCCCTGTTGCCGTTCGGCTTCCAGGGCGAAGTCGATCATCATGATCGCGTTCTTCTTGACGATGCCGATCAAGAGAATGATTCCGATCAGCCCGATGATGTCGAGCTGCATTCCGCAGAGCATCAGCGCGAGCAGCGCGCCCACGCCGGCCGAGGGAATAGTGGAGAGAATGGTGATCGGGTGAATGTAGCTCTCGTAAAGAATGCCCAGCACGATGTAAACCGCCACGAGGGCCGCGATCACCAGAACCAGTTCCGTGGACTGCGTCTGTTGCGCGGCCTGCGCGGTTCCGGAGAAGTTGCCGTGAATGCTGGCCGGCATGTGGATGTCGCGCTCGGCCTGCTCGATTTCCGTGAAGGCGTCTCCCAATGCGGTGCCCGGCAGAAGATTGAACGAGACGGTGATCGATGGGAATTGCCCGGTGTGATTCACTTGCAGGGGCGTCGTCGAGGCGTCGTAGTGCGTGAACGCGCTGAGAGGAATCTGGTTGTGATGGTTGCCGCTGACATAGATGTAGCGCAGGCCGTCGGGGTTTTGGGTGAACGAGGGGTCGGCTTCCATGACGACGTGGTATTGGTTGAGCGGCTCATACATGGTCGAGACCTGCCGCTGGCCGAAGGCGTCGTAGAGCGTGTTGTCGAGGGCTGCCGTACTGATGCCGAGCCGGGAGGCGGTGGCGCGATCGACCACGAGACCCGCTTGCAGACCCGCGTCCTGCTGGTCG
>Ga0302325_10013074_pt1 | contig 17745 bp, 20 predicted proteins | sample Palsa_T0_2_FD_201948 | JGI IMG/M metagenome (GOLD analysis project Ga0302325, IMG submission 201948) | Peat permafrost microbial communities from Stordalen Mire near Abisko, Sweden - Palsa_T0_2 | ecosystem: Environmental > Terrestrial > Soil > Palsa > Peat permafrost | place: Sweden: Abisko...
CCTCGGAGATCGTAATCGCCGACTGGACCCGCGTCGCCACCTCCTCCTTCTCGAGCGCATCCTGGAGCGCGAGCGCGTTCAGCACGGTCGCCAGCATGCCCATGTAGTCACCGGTGGCGCGGTCCATCCCGGCCGCCGCGGCGGCCAGCCCGCGGTAGATGTTGCCACCACCGACGACGATCGCCACCTCGACTCCGCGCCGCTGGACGGCAGCCACCTGCTGGGCGACGGCGCGCACGCGCTCGGCGTCCGTCCCGTAGTCCAGGTTTCCCATCAGCGCTTCGCCGGAGAGCTTGATCAGAACCCGCTCGAACGCGGGCGGCTCGGACACGGTGTCAGCCGCCGATGGCAAAGCGCGCAAACCGGCGGATGACGATGTTCTCGCCGGTATCCGAGGCGAGCTTGGCGCGGATCTCGTCGATCGTCTTCCCTTCGTACTTCTCCTCGTTCACGTGCTTCTGGCGCAGTAGGACCACATCGGCGAGCCACTTGTCGAGCTTGCCCGAGACGATCCGCTCGCGCACGTTCTCGGGCCGGTCAGCCGCCTGCTCGATCGCGATCCGCTCCTCGCGCTCGCGGTCCTCGGCGGGAATGTCCTCGTCCGAGACGCCGAGCGGCGCCGCCGCGGCGATATGGACGGCGAGATCGTGGACGAAGGCCTTGAAGTCATCGGTGCGGGCGACGAAGTCCGTCTCGCAGTTCACTTCCACGAGCACGCCGATCTGCGTCCCGCCGCCGCGATGGATGTAGCTGTCGATCGCTCCCTCGTTCGCCTCCTTGCCCGCGCGCTTGGCGGCCTGGGCCTCGCCGCGCGCGCGCAGGAGCTCGACCGACGCCTCGACATCTCCGCCCGCTTCGCGTAGGGCGTTGCGGCAGGCGAGCATCGGAGCTCCCGTTCGCTCGCGCAGCTCCTTGACCTGCGCGGCCGTGACCTCGGCCATCACGCATCCTCCTTCTCGGCTCCGGGTCCCCCGGCGCCGTCGCCCGACTCGGAGGCCGCGGTCGGCTCGGCCACCGCGGTGGCGGTGGGCTCGGCGGCCGGCTCTGGCTCGGCGGCCGACTCTGGCTCGGCGGCCGGCTCGGGCTCGGCGGCCGGCTCGGGCTCCGGGACCGCCTCGGGCTCCGGGGTCGGCTGGGGCGCCGCCGCGGCTGCCGCGGCGGTAGGCTCGGGCTCCTCGGTGGGCTCGGGCACCGCGGGCGGCTCGGGCGCGGCGGGCGGCTCCGGCGCGGGCTCAGGCTCGGCCGCGGCGGGCGGCTCAGGCTCGGCGGGCGGCTCGGGCGCAGCAGCCGGTTCCGCTGGCGTCACCGCCGTTGGCGCGGGCGTCGCTGCGGCGGCCTGCTGCTGCTCAGCCTGGCGCGCCGCCTCGGCCGCCGCTGATGCCTCCTCGGCCGCGCGGGCCGCCTCCGCCGCCGCGGCCTCCTCGGCCTCGCGGCGGGCCTGTTCTTCGGCCTCGCGACGGGCCTGCTCCTCGGCCTCACGGCGGGCCTGCTCCTCGGCCTCACGCCGGGCCTGCTCCTCGGCCTCACGGCGGGCTCGCTCCTCCTCGGCGCGGAAGACGTTGTGCCCCTCGGCGACGACATCGCCGATCGCCTTGGTGATCGCCGCGCACGAACGGATCGCGTCGTCATTCCCGGGGATCACATAATCGATCCCGTCGGGATCGCAATTCGTGTCGACCAGGCCGATGATCGGAATCCTCAGGCGGTGCGCCTCCCGGACGGCGATCGCCTCCGACTTCAGGTCGATCACGAACATGGCGTCAGGGACCCGCTGCATGTTCTTGACGCCACCGAGATTGGCGCGGAGCTTCTCGAGGTCCGCCTGGGCGTTCATCCGCTCGCGCGTCGGCAGCAGTTGCAGCTGCCCCTCGGTCTCGTAGCGCTCGAGGTCGTGGAGGCGCTTGATCCGCAGCGAGATCGTCTGGAAGTTCGTCAGCAGACCGCCGAGCCAGCGATGGTTGACGTACGGCATGCCGGCGCCTTCGGCGATGTCCTTGATCGCGTCGCGCGCCTGCTTTTTGGTCCCGACGAACAGGACAACGCCGCCACGGTGCGCGATATCGGAGGCGAACTTCCGAGCCTCCTCCAGCAGGGCCTGCGTCTGCAGGAGATCGATGATGTAGATGCCGTCCCGCTCACCGAAGATGAAGCGGCGCATCTTGGGGTTCCACCGGCGCGTCTGGTGGCCGAAATGCACACCGGCCTCCAGCAGCTCTTTGATTCCTACTCGAGCCACGTTTCTTGCTCCCTTTTGATTGATGTACTGCAACCCGTACGCCGGTGGTCGCGAACCTCGCGGTCGAAGGCCATGCATGGCTCCGAACCGAGAGGCCAGGGCGCGACCCGTGCGCTGGGGTCGATCGATTTAAGTTTCCTCTTTGTCAATCTTACGCAAGTTTCCGAGGTCGCCTGCGTTTTCACGTTTGAGCCGCCACCCTTCCCCTACCTCCGGTGGCGTGCTCATACCGCGAGTCGATCCTCCCTTCCCCTACCTCCGGTGGTTCGGCTCGCACGCGGTTCGCGGCGGGGCGGCTTTGGACGGGCTGCCCCGCCGTGTTATTCCCCGGCGCCCGTAGCCAGGCTCAGAGCACGTTCGAGGTCGTCCGGCAGCGGCGAGGTCACCTCGACCGCCTCGCCCGTGACGGGATGCGGGAAGGCAAGGTGGGCGGCGTGGAGAAACTGGCGGTCGAGGCCATAGGCGTCGCGGACCCCGTACTGGCGATCGCCGCATACCGGAAGGCCGATCGCCCCCAGGTGCACGCGAATCTGGTGGGTACGACCGGTGTCGAGGACGATCCGCAGCAGGGTGGCCGCGGGCAAGACCTGCACGATCTCGAAGTGCGTGCGCGCCTCGCGCGGCTCGTCGGACTCGATCGACATCAGCGTACGGTCGCGCCGGTCGCGGCCGATCGGCGCCTCGATGGTTCCCGTCCGGGCCGCCGGCACCCCCCCCACGAGCGCGAGGTACTCCCGACTCAATCGACGCGAGGCGAGCAGCGACTTCAGCGCGCGATGCACGTCCTCGTGCTTGGCCACGACGAGCAGCCCCGAAGTGTCACGGTCGAGGCGGTGGACGATCCCCGCCCGCCAGGGCTCGTCGCCCCCCGCCGCCTGTCCCGCGAGCGCCTGCGAGAGCGTTCCCGAGCGGTGGCCACGCGCCGGATGGACGACGATTCCGGCCGGCTTGTCGACGACGATCAGGTGCTCGTCCTCGTAGGCGATCCCGAATGGGACTTCCACCGCCGCGGCATCGGCGGTCGGTTCGGCCTCGTCGATGTCGATCAACTCGCCGGCGCACACTTGGTGGCGCTTGCGTCGCAGGCGCCCGTTTACGCGTACCCGACCCCCGTCGATCAACCGCGCCGCGCGTGCGCGCGACCCCAGCGGCCCGGCGAGAAACTGGTCGAGCCGCGTCCCGGCTGCGCCGGGCGGGACCTCGATCCGGCGGCGCGCCACGGGTGCGGGAGGTTCGCCGCCGGCGAACTCGGGCCCTTCCGGGCCCTTATGGGCGCGAAGCGCCCCCAGCTCAGTCATCGACGGTCTCGCGCGGCTCGGGGCGCGGGGCGAACTCGATTGTGTACAGCAGCGCCAGCACGCCGAAGGTGATCGCCATGTCGGCGACGTTGAACGCGGGCCAGTGCGGCAGCTTGATGAAGTCGGTCACGGCGCCTTCGCGGATGCGATCGATCAGGTTTCCGATCGCGCCGCCGAGCAGGAGGCCGGTGGGGAGCCACAGCAGCCGCCGTGCAGGCCGGAGCGCGAAGTAGCCGGCGAGGCCGGCCAGCGCGACGAGGGTGATCACCAGCACGAGCGTCCCGCCCCCGGAGAACAGGCTGAAGGCCACACCGGTGTTGCGCACGTGCACGAGCTCGATGCCGGGGATGACCTTCTTGACCTGCCCGGCGGCGATCCCGTGGGCCGCGGCGTGCTTCGTGACCTGGTCCACGACGATCACGAGCGCGAGCACCACGATGGCCCGGGCGTAGCCGACGGCGCGGCCGGCGCTCGAATGGTTGGTTCGGGTCGCGATCGCCATCCCGCAAGCGTAGGTCACGGCCGCTCAGCGAAAGCAGTGGGCGCGTCAGCCGCGGATGGCACTGACCAGGATCGACCGCACGACATAGAGCACGATGATCGCCACCATCGGGCTGAGATCGATCTGGCCGATCGTAGGAATGAAGCGGCGGAAGATGCGCAGGTACGGCTCCGAGACGTCGCGCAGGAAGCCGAGGATGGCGTCCGACACGCGCGAGTACGGCGGTCGCACGCCCAGCGTGAACATGATGTTCAGGAGGATGTAGATGAACAGGAGGACGATGTAGACCGTGAACAGCCCCGACAGGTAGTTGGCGATGTCGTAACGGGCGGTGGCGGCGAACGGGATCATCGTCCAGCCCCGAGGACCACGGCGTCGATGGCATCCTGGAAGGCGGCCCGCACTCCGGCACGCTCGAGGGCCGCGAGACCACGCGCGGTCGAACCACCCGGCGAGGTGACCTCACGGCGCACCGCGAGGGTGTCGTACCCGCGGGCGGCGAGCAGAGCCGCGGTTCCCGCCATCGTCTCGGCCACGAGCTCGGCGGCGAGGTCGGCCCGCAGACCGTGGCGAACGGCCGCGTCGACCTGTGCCTCAGCCAGGAGGGCCTGGTAGGCGGGCCCCACGCCCGCGACGGCGGTGGCAGCTTCGAACCATCCATCGTCCACCCTGACCACCGTGCCGAGCCGGCTGAACAAGGCGACGACGTCTGCCTCGATCGCCGGGTCTACGCCGGCGGCCGGCGTGTAGCAGACGATTCCCCGCCGCACCTCGACCGGGGTGTTGGGCATCAGGCGAAACACCGGCGTGCCGGGATACGCGTCCTCGAGCGCCGCCGTCCCGGTGGCGCCCAGCACCGAGGCCACCGCCTTCGCGGCCTCCGCGATCTCCCCGGCCACGGCCTTCAGGCCGGCCGGCTTGTGGCACAGGACGACCAGGTCCGCGCGCTCGGCGACCTCGAGGTTGGTGGCGAATGCCTCCCCGCCGAGCTCGACGACGAGCGCGGCGGCCCGACCCGACCCGGCATCGGAGCACAGCACCGGCTCGCCCCAACCACGCGCGAGGGCGCGCGCCATGTTGCCCGATCCGATCAAGCCGACTCGCATGCGATGAAATCTACTGGTGGGCGAGGCCGGGATCGCTAAGGGTGGGCTAGGCCGGGACCGCGGACGCTGAGTGGACCTACCGGCGGGCGACGCGATCGTCAGCTCTGATTGAAGAAGCCCTTCTCCAGCAGGCGCGCGCGCTCCTCGGCGGAGACCTCGACGTTGCGCGGAGTGAGCAAGAAGACCTTGTCCGCGATCCGCTGCATGCCGCCGTCGAGGGCATACGTCAGCCCGCTCGAGAAGTCGATCAGACGCTTGGAGAGATCAGTGTCGATGCCCTGCAGGTTCAGGATCACGGGAATCGAGTCCTTGAACTTGTCGGCCACGTCCTGTGCGTCGTTGAAGCTCTTTGGGACCACGAGATGCACACGCACGTCTCCTCCGCCACGGTCGCCCGGGCCACGGTCGCCGGCACCACGTCCGTTCGTGCCGCGGCTCGCGCTAACCGACCGCAGCACATTGGTTCGCCGCTCCGCTGCTGGATCGTCCGCGAAGATGTCGTCGATCTCGTCGCGCCGCCGGCGGGCGCTGAGCCGGCGGACGTTCGGTCGCTCCCGATATCGATCCTCGAGCTGGGTCTCGGGCTCGGCGTAGGGCTCGGGCTCTAGCTCGTCTTCGTACTGGTCGTCTTCAGCCAGTCCGAAGTAGACCATCGTACGGTGCCATGTGTCGCGGAAAGCCATTTTGCTGGTGTTTTCGGGGAAGTCGGTGGTTTCCCTTCCAACGATTATGGCGCGCGCGGCGCATATAGGCACGCGCCGAGGCGCACGATCGTGGCGCCTTCCTCAACCGCGACGGGATAATCCTGGCTCGTGCCCATCGACAGGTGAGGGAGCCCGTGGCTGCCGGCGAGCTCGCGCAGCGCGGCGAAGTGCGGACGGTTGTCCTCCGGCGAGCGTGCGAGCGGGGGCATCGTCATCAACCCGACCACCGCCACCGGGCAGCGATCGAGGAACGAAGTCAGCTCGTTGGGCGCGACTCCTCCCTTGCCCGGCTCCCCGGCGACATTGACCTCGACCAGCACCTCGGTTCCGGGGCGCGCGTGGCGCTCGAGCTGCGCCAGGACCGAGTCGGTGGCGACCGACTGGATGTAGCGGACATGGGGCAGGATCTGCCTGACCTTGCGGCTCTGGAGCTGGCCGATGAAGTCCCACACGAACAGCCCGGGGTGCGAGCCGGCCTTCTGCTCGAGGTCCTGCGCACGGTTCTCGCCGACGAGCTCGATCCCGGCCTCCGCGAGCACGTCGAGCTCAGCAGACGGGACGTACTTGACCGCGGCGAGGATCTCGACGCCGGCCGGATCCCGCCCTGCGCCCTCCGCCGCGCGCGCGATCTCCTCGCGCGCCCGCTCCAGGTTGGAGCGCACCGACTCGGCCCTGAGCCCTTCGAAGATCAGACCCGCCACGCAAGTCCCGCCTGACGGCCCGTCACGCCCTGGTCGCGCCGGTGGGAGAAGAACAGCGACGGGTCGGAGCAGATCGTGCACAGGCCGACGTCGTGGACCACCTGGACGCCGGCGTGCTCGAGCTCGCGCGCGGCGATCGCCTTCAGGTCGAGATTGTGTCCGCGCCGCGCTCGCGTACCATGGCCGGAGAACGCGGCGTGCACCTCCTCGCCGACCTCGTAGCAGCATGGCCCCGCTCCGGGGCCGATCGCCGCGCTCAGCGGCCCATGCACGCCGACCTCGCGCAGGCGCTCGACCCCCGCCGCGATGATCCCCGCCGCGAGCCCCCGCCAGCCGGCGTGGATCATCGCCACGGCGCCCTCGCCCGCGACGGCCACCGGGAGGCAGTCGGCGACCATCACGGTCGCCGCCACGCCCGGAAGCGCGGTGACCTGACCGTCGGCCTGCTCGCGAGGGTCGGGGGGACCGGGATCGCTCGCCGCGATGGCGATGTGGCGACCGTGAACCTGATGTCCCCACGCGAGCGTGACGCCGAGGCTGTCCTGCACCGCGCCGCGGTTTCTGAGTACATCCTCCGGCTGCGGGCCGAACGTCGTGCCCATGTTGAGTCCGGCGTACGGGCCCGTCGACGATCCGCCCCGGCGCGTCGTGAACAGCGCCCTCGCACCCGCGAGCTCAACCGCGATGTGGTCGCCGGCGGGACAGAACGGCGCCGGCAGATCGCGCAGCGGGCTCGGCTCCGGATCCATCGCGAGCATGATCAGCTCGAGGCGTCTGGCTTGCGGGCGCGGATGATCGCGGCCGAGGCGTGCTCATGGACCCGGTGCGTCGGGCGGACCTCGATCTCGCCGAAGCCGGCCTGCTCGAGGGTGGCGCGGAACTCGGTCTCGGTGAGCGCGCCGGCGATACAGCCGGTCCAGGCCTCCATGTCGGCCTTTGTCGGCTCGTCCATGTCGGGGTCGGCGATCACGTCTGAGATGGCGAATCTCCCGCCTGGGCGCAGCACCCGCGCGGCCTCGGCGATCGTCCTGGGCTTATCGCCGGACAGGTTGATCACGCAGTTCGAAATGACGACGTCGACGCTGGCGTCCGCGAGCGGCATGTCCTCGAGGTAGCCCTTGACGAACTCGACGTTCTCCACGCCGGCCTGCCGGGCGTTGGCGCGGGCGAGGTCCAGCATCTCGTCGGTCATATCGAGTCCGATCGCCTTCCCGTTCGGCGCGACGCGGCGGGCGCTGATCAGCACGTCGGCACCGGCCCCCGATCCGAGATCGAGGACCGTCTCGCCGTCACGCAGGTCCGCTACCGCGGTCGGCACCCCGCAGCCCAGGGACGCGTCGATCGCCGCGCCCGGCGCTTCGTCGCGGCTGCCCTCGTCATACAGGGCGGCGCCGAATACCCCTGTCTCGGCGGCGGGGCTACAGCTGACCGCCCGCGGGCCGCAGCAGCCGGCCTCGGCCTCGAGGGCGCCGTCGGCGGCGGCACGGGCCGCGCTCGCGTATCGCCGGCGGACGCTTTCGCGGATCTCGGTCAGCTCAGCCATTGCCATAGCTCCTTCAAAGTGTCGGGGATCACGTAGTAGTACGCCTGGAGGTCGACACTCAACGATCCATATATATCGATTCAAGTGACTTCTGTCAATGTATGGTGGCGGCGAACGCAGGGCTCTTGTCATGCCACGCTCTAAGAGCGAGGCGCTCCCCAGCCCTCACTTCCGAGCGGCGCGCAGGGCCTCGGCCAGCTCGGCGTCGCGGCCGGCGACGCGGCCGTCGAGCTTGGCCGCCAGCGCCGCCCGAAGCCCCCGTCCCACGGCCGGTCCCTCGGGGACGCCGGCGGCGAGCAGCTCGTTGCCGTCGATCTCCAGGCGCACGTGGCGCAGGCGCTCCAGCCACTCCCTGGCGGGTTCCGCCGGACCGAGCGCGCCGGCGAGCGCGGCCAGCTCGACGCTTGCGCCGGGAAGTGCGGCCGCTACCTCCGACGGCCGCGTCGCCGCGGCGAGCGCGGCAGCGGCCCGGTCCGCTCCACTCGCTGCGGCGACGATGCGATCTCGCGAGCCGGCATCGAACGCAAGCTCATCGAGCAGCGCCGCCAGGTCCGCGCGTGGAACGGCGGCGGCGGCGATGGCCAGCACGAGCAGGTCGCGGCGGCCGTCCGGGGGCAGCAGCGCGAGCGCAGCTCGCGCGAGCTGCGCATCGGCTAGTCCGAAACGGGGATCGACGGCGCGGTCGACTCCGAGCTCGCGCAGCGCGGCGAAGGCCGCCACCGGATCATCCTCTCGCGCGAGCAGGCGCAGGTCCGAGCCGATCCTGGCCCCGGAGACGGTGTCGAGCGCGCCGGCGGCCACCGCCGACCGAGCGAGCGCGAGGGTCCGAGGCTCGACCTCGAACCCGAGCCGGCTCGCATACCGCGCGAGCCGGATCAACCGGGTGGGGTCGTCGATGAAGCTCCGATCGTGGAGGACTCGCAGCCGGCCCGCGCTCAGATCCGCGAGCGCGTTCGGCGCGGCGGTCAGCTCGCCGGCGCGCGAGCCGCCGAGGGTGATGGCGATCGCGTTGACGGTGAAGTCGCGGCGCAGCAGGTCCTCGCGCAGCGTCGCGGGCGAGACGTCGGGCAGCGCGCCGGGCTCGGCATAGGTCTCCCGCCGCGCCATCGCGAAGTCGTAACCGCGCCCGTCCAAGGTCACCGTCGCGGTCCCGAAGCGCTCGTGGCTCAGGTAGCGGCCTCCGAGCCGGGCGGCCAGCGCGGCGACGTCTCCCTCGGCGACGAGGTCGAGGTCGCCCCCCTCGCCGCCGCGCAGCAGCAGATCGCGCACGGCGCCGCCGACCAGGTGGACGCCCGGCTCGTCTCCGACCGCGGCGAGCAGGGGCGCCGCCGCCGGGAGCGCCCGCACCCGCCTGATCAGATCCTCGGGACCAGGTGTCTGCATGCGCGCATCTTGGCCTGCCGGGAAGACGACCGTTGCGCGCCGATGGCGGCGACCGCCCGCTGGGACCATTACCATGCCGCCGCATGAGTCCCGGTTCGCGGCGCCGGGGGCGGCGCGGACCGCTCCTTGTCACGGCTGTGCTGCTGTTGGCGTGCGTCGCTGCCGTCATCGTCGTGCTGGAGCACAAGCCAGGCAACGTGTCGCATCCACACGTCGAGTTCACGACCACGACCACGACGCGTAAGCCGAAGGCGACGGTCCCGGACTTCCTCTGGCCCAGGTACGGCTATGACGCGGCGCGCACGCGCCTGTTCCCGGCAGGATCGAACCTCGAGCCGCCGTTCCGGCACACCTGGACCTATCGCGGCTCCGCGCTGCTCGAGTTCCCCCCGGTGATCAGCGGCAACACGCTGTTCGTGCTCGACGACTCGGGCCAGGTGGTGGCGATCGACAAGCTCCACGGCCGCGTCATCTGGCACCGCAAGGTCGGGACCCTGGCCGCGGCCTCGCCGGCGCTCGGCAACGGGCTCGTGTTCGCGCCGCTTCTCTCGACGGTCCCGGGTGCCACGACGCCCGACCAGGGCCGGTTCGTCGCGCTGTCCCAGCGGACCGGCAGGATCGTCTGGCAGAAAAGCATTCCGCCGGGCAGCGAGTCCTCGCCGATCGCCTGGGGGCAGACGCTCTACTTCGGCGACCAGGACGGGACCGTCTATGCAATCCACGCGAGCACGGGACATGTCCTGTGGACGTACCACGCAGCCGGGGCGGTCAAGGGCGGCATCGCCTACGCAAACGGGATTCTCTACTTCGCCGACTACGACGGCCGCGCGTATGCCGTTCGCGCCAGGAACGGCCACCAGATCTGGGCGGTCACCACCGACGGCGCCGATTTCGGATTCGGCTCGGGGAACTTCTACTCGACCCCGGCGGTCGCCTTCGGACGTGTCTACATCGGGAACACCGACGGATACGTGTACTCGTTCGCGGCGGCGACCGGGCAGCTCGCGTGGTCGACGAAGACCGGGGCCTACGTCTACTCCTCGCCCGCCGTGGCCAACATCCCCGGCCTCGGGCCGACCGTCTACATCGGGTCCTACGACGGGAACCTGTATGCCTTCAACGCCCAGTCCGGCGCCGTGCGATGGGCGCATAACGCCGGCGGCAGGATCTCCGGCTCGCCCACGATCGTCGGCGATGTCGTCTACTACTCAAACCTCGCCGCGAAGACGACGACCGGGCTCAACGTCCGCACCGGACAGGTCGTGTTCTCGTTCCCGTCGGGATCGTTCAACCCGGTGATCGCCGACCCGACCGCGCTGTATCTGACCGGCTATGCGGACCTGTTCCAGCTGGTCCCGCGGCGTCGAGCCGCGGCCAAGACCGCGCGTCACACGAAGACCGCGCCTCACACCAAGACCGCGCCTCACTGACCAAGACCGCGCGTCACAGCGAGGCCGCGCGTCACTGAGGCCCCGCCTCCAGGCGTCTGCGAAACGAGTCGGCCCCCTCGACGACGGCGCCGGCCGCCCGCGCCCGATCGGCGAGCAGGCGATCGGAGGTGACGACCCACACCTGCTCGGGCCGCACCTCGGCCTGCAGTCGCCGGACGATCTCGTCGTCGGCGGCGTTGGCGCGCGGCCGCGGAGCGTGCGCGATCTCGATCATGGTCGAGCGGATCGGCGGCGAAGGCGGCCGCTCGAAGACGACGGTGACGTCCTCACCGCTGTCGGCAACCCAGCGCTCCAACAGGTCGACGAGCCGGGCCATCGCGGCGTCGCGGTCGCGCCACCACTTGTCTGGCCGCGAGCCGATCACGTTCATCCCATCGATGAGCCAGCGCACGCAGAAGAGCGTAGGGCGGTGCGCGTGCTGGTGGTCTACCCGCTCTTGGCCCAGGCGCCCGGCAGCGCGGCGGTGGCGAACGACTTCGCCGACGCCGCGTGGGCCAGCGGCGTCAACGCGAACAGGTCCTCGATCGAGCGCAGTACCGAGTAGGGCGTGTATTGGGTCTTGGTCATGCTGCCGGCCTTGGCGTATCGGGAGATCACGAGTGCGCCGGTGCGGATCGGACGGTCGAACGGCACGCCCGAGGCGAGCCGCGTCGCCGCGGAGGTGAAGACGATCATCAGCGCGCCGTTCTTGCGGTACGCGGGCGATTTCAGCACCAACGGGACCCACGTCTTGAGGAATGCGTCGGCGCCCGCGAGGCCGCTCGGGGTCACGCCGGGACATGGCGTGTCGGATCCGTCGTCGCACAGGCCTGGGGCGATGTAGACGAGGTTCGGGGTGCCCGCGGCGGAGCGGAGGCCGCCGGTCAGCTTTGTGAGCGGGAGATCGTCGCTCGAGCAGTCGCCGAGATCCAGCAGTGAGTGGAAGTACACGAACGGGTTCTGGCTCGTCGCATAGTCGTCTTCGGTGACCGGCGTGGTCGTATCGCCGGCCGCGGTTGTCGTGGTGGCGGGCGTGGTCGTGGTGGCGGGCGTCGTCGTGGTGATGGGCGTGGTCGGCGTCGCGGGCGTGGCCGTGGTGACGGGCGTGGTCGGGGTGGCGGGCGTGGTGGTCTCGCCGGCGGGGGTGGTCACCGTGTCGGGCGTCAGGGTGGGGTCGACGGCGTCTGAGTTCGGGTGCTGGCAGCTCTGGTCAGCCGCCGGCTCCCCGGTCCCCATGTCCTCGAAGTAGCCCTTCCAGCCGGTGTCCGCAGCATCGAGCTGGTCGCCGACGGTCACGATCGTGTTCGGGTACACGCAGCCCCTTCCGGGCACCTCGCCGGCTTTGCTGGGTGCGGCTCCGACGGGGAACGCGGAGTAGGTCGTGCAGTCGCGCTCGGTGTCGAAGTTGGGCGCCTGGCCGCTGACCATCGCGAGGTAGTCGGGTAGGTCAGTGCTGCCGAGCGTCTCGTACCCCGTCAGGAGGTCTCCCTTCGGGCGCAGCTCGCGATCGAGGTACCGCATGACGGAGCCCGATCCGAACGCGGCCCGGTAGCTCGGCGTGGTCAGCGCGATGATGAAGACGTGCTTGACCTTCGACGGCACCGGGGTGCTCGCCGGTGTGGTGGTCGTCTTAGCGGCGGTGGTCGTCGTCGTGGTGTTGGCCGCGGGGGTGTCGGTCGGGCTCGCGGCGGCGGCGTCGGAGGCCGGCGACGGATCGCTGGTCGCCGCGGGGGCGGGCGCAGCCGGCCGCCGAGGCAGGACCACGTGCGAGATCCGGGGACGGTGGAGCACCGCCAGGGCCTGCGATTGCGCGGCGCTCCTGCCGAGCGCGGTGGCGATCACCAAGCCGGTGGCGAGGATCGACACGGCCAGGATCCCGCCGAGCTCCATCCAGGTCAGCCTGACGGCCCGGAGTCTGCTGAGCCGGCGCCTCATCCTTTCTCGAGCGCATGCGCGCACTGGGAGCAATACGCCGCCCCCGGGAGGTGGGGAGCGCCGCAGGAGGGGCAGTGGCCGGCGACCGGATGGCCCGTCGTTGCCGAATCGGCTCGCTCCTCCTTCAGCCGGCCCTCGAGCTCCGCGAGCTCGATATCGACTTCTTGGAGCGCGGCGGCCTTGGCAATCAGGACCTCCATGCGGACGTGGTCGCGAATCGCCATCTCGTAGAACAGGCCGCCGAGCTCTGACTGCATGATCGTCATTCGCTCGATCAGCCGATCGCGCCGGCTTACGAGCTCGGAGGCGGGCTCGACCGCGGGTACCGCCTCATTCCCGGGCTTTGGCGTGCTCCCGGCCTTTGGCACGCTCCCGGGCTTTTCCCGCTTGAGGGTCGGCAGGTTCACGGTATCGAGACCGAGCCAGGCAGGCTGTTCTGGGCCTGGACGTAGTTGCTGCCGGTCGCGTGGCTGTCCTTGGCGACCTCGTTCGCCCCCTGGGCGAGCTGCGACTTGCTGGCGGAGGTGTTGATCTGATTCGCGCTCTTCGAGCTCGCGCTCTTCGCGCTCGACCCGGCGATCGCTCGCACGGCGATCGCGATCGCGCCGGGGAAATGCCGCTTCAGCTTCGCGAGCGCCGCATCCGCCTCGGTCTTGGTCTTGAACTGCCCCGAATACATGACGTAGCCCGCTCCGGATGGCTTCGGGGTGACGCTGAACGCCTTCTCGCCGATCACCCCGACCCCGGTCGCGCCCTTGGCCCTGGCCGCCTGCTCGGCCTTCGCGACCGCCGCCTGGTCGGTTCCCCGGGCAGGCAGCGTCCGGAGCTCGACCGCGAATCCGCTGTGCAGCGAGAAGGTGCTGGCGACCGCTGGCGTGGTGAGGCTCGCCTGCGTGGTGCTCGCGGCCGCTCCTGTGCCCCCCGTGACCCTGACGACCGGTGCCTTCTGCGCCCGCAGCGCGGCGATCAGCTTCGCGTCGCCACCGGAGTTCGCCCGCCCGACGATCACTCCAAGGGCGACGGCCAGCGGGATCGCCGCAATCACCAGGGCGGTGCCGAGACCCGGCGCGCGGCGGCTGCGGGCAGCGCCCGGGCGAGACGCCTTGGCGACGCGCGAGCGACTCGTGGCGAGGGCCAGGTAGCGGGCGACGGGGTCCTCAGCGCGGCCCCGGCGCGAACCGCAGACAACGCAGTAGCGCTGGCGCTCATCGACCGGCGACGAGCACTGATCGCAGCGCCCATAGACGCTCTCTGCCGGCTCGGATGCGATCGGGGTCTGTGCTTTTTCCATTGTCGCGCCGCCTACTGGAACATCGTCGGTAAGGCTTCGAGCTTGACCGAGGTCGCGGGCCGGTCGCCCAGCAGCGTCAGCTCGAGGGTCTCGCTGCTCCCCGTCCCCAGATGGCTGATCGTCGCACGACCGGCAGCCACATCGCGTCCGCGCCGAAGCCCGATGGCGTAGACCTGGAGCTGGTACTGGGGCACCGCCGAGACATTCGTCACCTTGACCCCCAGCCGCGACGTACTCGCCGTGGTCCTCGCCGACCCGGTCGCGGCGACCTCGATCCGCGGCAGCGTGTGGACCGACGTCGGCGGCACGGAAGCGCGCGCCCCGACCACCGCGAACGGCGTCGCCGCCGCGGGCAGCTCCCGAGCGGTGGTGAACACCCAGGTCACCGAGCCGCGGGCGGCGATCGACGCCAGGTGCGTCTCGAAGTAGAAGACGTTGGCCGCCGCGTTGAGGCGTACGTGCCGCCCGCCCCGCGCGACGATCCCGACCGAGATCGGGAGGTCGTTCAGCGGATGCGTCGCATTGCTGCGCAGGTGGACCGCGATCGCGGTGCCGCCTCGTCCCCGCAGCAAGGTGACGCCGGCGACGCGGACGTCCGGATTACGGTGCCGGACGACCGTCGGCGCCGCGCTCGCGAGCACGCGCAGCGACTTCAGGCGCGCCCGCGCAGCCTCCTGCTGGGTGGAGTCGCAGCCGGTGAGCACGGTGAGCGCGAGCGCCGTCATCAGGCAGCTAGCCGAACGCGCCGCTGACATAGTCTTTCGTCCGCTGCTCGCGCGGCGCCGAGAACAGCTGTGGCGCGCTCGCGTACTCGACCAGCTCGCCGAGGTACATGAAGGCGACGTAGTCGGCGACCCTGAACGCCTGTTGCAGATTGTGGGTGACGATCACGACGGCCACGTCCTCGCGCAGCTTCACGATCAGATCCTCGATCACCTGCGTGGACCGCGGGTCCAGCGCCGAGCACGGCTCGTCGAGCAGCAGCACCTCCGGGTTGGCCACGAGTGCGCGGGCGATGCAGAGCCGCTGCTGCTGGCCGCCCGAGAGCCTCAGCGCGGCGTGATCGAGGTCGTCGCGGACCTCCTCGAGCAGGCCCGCCCGAGCCAGGGCCTCCTCGACCGCGCCCTGCAGCACCCGCTTCTTCGGCCGTCTGGACGCCTGCTCGCGCAGCACGTAGGCGACGTTGTCGAACACGCTCATCGGGAACGGGTTCGGCTGCTGAAAGACCATCGTCACGCGCCGGCGCAACGCGGTCGGCTCGATTGTCGCGATGTCGACGCCGTCGAGCGTGATCCGGCCCTCCGAGGACGCCGTCTTGGTCAGCTCGGTCAGTCGGTTCAGCGAGCGCAGCAGCGTCGTCTTGCCGCACCCGGACGGGCCGATCAGCGCCAGCACCTCGCCCTGCTTGATCGGGAACGAGACCGAGTCGACCGCGCGTTTGCGACCGTAGTCCACCGAGAGGGCCTCGACCTGCATGCGATCGATCGCGATCGTCGCCGGCGCGACCCGGGGGCGAGTGGCGGTGAACATCGAACCGTGGTTGCCGTTGCCGTTGGCGTTGCCGGCCCCGTTGCCGTTGCTGGCCCCGTTCCCGTTGCCGTTGCTGGCCCCGTTCCCGTTCGAACGACCCATGGCGTCTCGCCACGTCGGCTTGCTGACTTCGGATTCGGTGCCGCTCAGGCGGCGAATCGGCGGGGGAGTCAAGAACTCCATCTGAGGTCCCTTCCACGTCGGCCGACGATGTCGACGCCGAGATTGAGTGCGAGCACTAGGAGCAGGAGCACGAACGCCGCGGCGTACGCCTTCCCGGGCTGGTCACCGTCACCGGTGGGGGCGTTGTAGTACACGTAGCTGGTCAAGGTGCTTCCCGTCCCACGCAGCAGGCTGAGGATCGGGGCCGATCCCGACGGGTCATTGGTCACTGTGTTCCCGAGCAGTAGGACGACGATCGCCGTGTCCCCGATCACGCGCCCGAGCCCGAGCATCGAGCCCGTCATTACCGACGGGCGGGCCGCCGGCAGGAGCACGCGCCTGGTCGTGGTCGCTTTCGTCTTGCCGACCGCGTAGGAGGCCTCGCGCACATGGCTCGGGATCGCCTGCAGGCCCTCGCGCACGCTGGTGACGACCAGCGGCAGCGCGAGCAGCGAGAGCATCGCCGCCGCGGCGAAGAACGACCGCCCGAACACCACCGTGCCCGACGTGCGACTGAGGAAACCAAGCCAGGGCGCCTCGAAGAGCAAGGTGCCGAACAGCGCGAGCAGGATCGAGGGAGTCCCGGCCAGCATCTCGACCGTGGACTCGACGACCCGCGCAAGCGCCGCGGGACGACCGAACTCGCTCAGCCAGACCGCGATCGCGACCCCGAGCGGCACCGCGATCGCCATCGACATCACCGCGATCACGACGGTGTCCATCAACGGGTCGAAGAACCCTCCAGTCTGGTTCTCGCTGAAGCCCGCGGTCGGGTTGGTCACGAGCAGAGAGGGGCGCAGATACCTGATCCCCTGGACGAACAGGTAGAGGACGATCGCCGCTGTGATCGCGCAGAACAGCACCCCGAGAAACCACGCGAATGCGAGCCCGAGACGATCGGTCAGACGCCACGACGCGCTCGACTCATGTCGCCGGGGTGCCGCCGGCGGCAGCGGAGGGGCGGCAACGGCCTGCGTGGAGGTCATGCCAGCACCCCGTAGCGTCGCAGCGGCTGCTTGGCCGCCCATCCGGCGAAGGACAGCATCGCGGCCGAGAACAGCAGGACCGCCCCCAGCGCGTAGAGGGTGTGTCGCATCGGCGGCGAGGTCAGCTGGTCGATGTTGTCGATGATCGTCGCCGCGATCGGGCGCGAGGGCTCGTAGATGAACACGAGCCCGTCGGCGGGGTTGGGGGCGAAGCCGACGGATCCCGAGATCATCGAGAGCATCACGGCCTCGCCGATGCCGCGCGCCGTCGCGAGCACCGTGCCGGCGATCAGCGCCGGCCGCGCCGTCCTGACGCCAACCTTCCAGATCGTCCGCCATGGGTTTACGCCGAGGGCCAGCGATCCCTCGAGCCAGCCGCGCGGCACCGCTCGAATCCCGTCGACGAAGATCGCGATCATCAATGGGGCGATCATCACCGCGAGGATCACGACCGCCGCGAGCAGGCTATAGCCGTCGAGGGTGATGATCGGTGTGACCGACGCCTTGGCGTGCTCGCTGATCAGATTGTTGTTGATGAAGGGCACGAGCACGAGCACTCCGATAAGCCCGTAGACGACCGACGGGACCATCGCCAGCAGCCGCACCACCGGTCCGAGCACGGCCCGCATCCAGCCGGGGGCGAACTCGACGATGAACACGGCCACGAACAACGAGCACACCAAGGCGAGGATCACCGCGCCCCCGACGATCAGGATCGTGCTCCAGATCAGCGGCCAGGCATGGAACGTGTAAACGGCGCGCGTGGCGTTGTCGCCAGAGGTGTAGATGGCATCGATCTGGTTATCGACATTGCCGCCCGTGCCGAACCAATGCAGGCCATTGTGGGCGAACGACGGCCACGCTTCGTGGAGCACGAACACGAACATCGCGAGGACCAGACCCACCACGACGCAGACCAGCGCGCCGAGCATGAGCTA
>Ga0302325_10013076_pt1 | contig 17744 bp, 14 predicted proteins | sample Palsa_T0_2_FD_201948 | JGI IMG/M metagenome (GOLD analysis project Ga0302325, IMG submission 201948) | Peat permafrost microbial communities from Stordalen Mire near Abisko, Sweden - Palsa_T0_2 | ecosystem: Environmental > Terrestrial > Soil > Palsa > Peat permafrost | place: Sweden: Abisko...
GGCTTGGCCGCGAAACCCCCGAACGTCGTGCGACACTTCGCACGCTGAATGCCTCGAAGCCCTTTTCGGCGAGTTCCTGGGTGGCCGCCTCCAGCACACGACCTTCGACGGAAGGATCGCGTTGTCGTCCCCGCTGGCCGGAGTCCGTCCTGTCGGTGTGCACGAGTGGCAGGTTACTGACAGCGTGTTCTGCCACGTTCGTTAGCCGTCGAACAATGTCAACGCGTTGTCGCGCATGAAGTGCTTGCGCCGTTCGTCGCCGAGATCGGCGACCCGCAGGAACTGCTCGGCCGGTTCACGCATCCCTTCGGCGTGGGGCCAGTCCGATCCGGCCACGAGTGCCTCGGTGCCGCCGAGTTGATCGACCAGCGCGACGGTGTTGTCCTCGGGGTAGGGCACCACCTTCACGTGGTTTTTGAAGATGGTGCTGGGACGTTCTGTCAGCTGTCCGCCCAGCCAGGGGCCGAGTCGGGCCATGCCACGACTCTTGTCCATGTGTGCCAGGAAGTGCGGTATCCATGAGGCGCCGAATTCGCTGACCAGGACCCGGATGTCGGGGAAGCGGCCGAATAGGTTGTCGAAGATCAACGCGGACAACGTGTCGGTGATGGGTCGCTCGCCATAGGTGTTCTGCCACTGCCACGCCGAGAACTGGAACGGGGGTCCGACCTTCCAGCCCCACTGCGAGGCGACCTTGGCTTGATAATGGAACTCGGTGATGTGATAACAGACAACGGCTTTCGCCTCGTTGATCCGTGACCAGAAGGGGTCGAAGTACGGGTCTCCGGGGCTACGGCCGTACGCGGGGCCGGCGGGCAGCACGATGAATTTGGCGCCCGCGTTCAGGACCCGTTCCAGCTCCGCCACCGACCGGTCGAGGTCGCGTAGCGACAGCATCGCCGGGGCGTAGATGGTGTCCTTGTAGCCGAAGCCCCAGTCTTCGGCGATCCACTTGTTGAAAGATTCCAGGTTGTCGTAGAGCGGCTCGACACCATCGACGAACTCCTCGGCGAACAGCGCCCAGCCGCCGGGGTACATGATCGACTTCTCGATCTGTTGCTCCCTGAGTTGGATCAGCCGCGCGTCCTTGTCCAGGTATTCCTTCTGCATCGGCTCGAAGAACCGTTCGGCATCGGTGGCGTCGCCGGACGCGCGTTGCTTCAACATTTCGACCAGAGAGCCTGGTACGTACGCCTTGTCGATGTCGGTCTCGAATGCGGTGACAAGCCGGTCATTAGCGAGCAGCACCTTGGTGCCGCTGGGCGCGACGATCGGCCGGATGGCGGTGTCGATCTTGGCCTTCGGCATGAAGCGGGTGAAGCAGTCTTCGGCCTCATATGAGTGCTGGTCGAGGTCGTTGATCAGGTACGGCAAGGTCCCGACGGTGTCTTGGATGAGTGCCATGGTGCGTGGGCCTTTCTTGGCAAGCTGTCCAGCGCGTGCTTTTAATATTCCAGTGTGGTCTAAATTGAGGTTAACGTGCCCACAGCGCGAAGCGCAAGAGGCGTGGGGGACCGGGTTGAGGGCTCCTTTTAGAAGCCGAGTTTGCGTCCGATGAGATCGCGCATGATCTCGTTGGTGCCGCCGTAGATGCGCTGGATTCGGGCGTCGCGCCACAGCCTGGCGATCTCGTACTCGTTGATATATCCGTACCCGCCGTGCAGCTGAAGGCAGCGGTCCATGATCTGCCATTGCTGCTCGGTGGCCCATAGCTTGGCGCCGGCCGCCTCTTCGGCGGTCAACTCGCCGGCGTTGACGGCGCTGATACAGCGGTCGACGTAGACCTGCATGACGTCGAGGACGACAGTCATATCGGCGATGGCATGACGGTTGACCTGGAACGTGCCGATCGGCTGACCGAAGGCCTTGCGGTCCCGTGCGTACGCCGTGGTGAGTTCCACCGCACGCCGGGCCTGGCCAACTGCGTGAATGGCGATGCCGAGGCGTTCGGCGGGCAGGTTGCGCATCAGATGGTAGAACCCGCGGTTCTCATCGCCGATCAGGTTGGTTGCCGGAACCCGGACATCGTCGTAGGACAGTTCGGCGGTATCCGCGGAGCGCACGCCGATCTTGTCGAGCTTGCGGCCCTTGGTGAATCCGGGCGTGCCCGCCTCGACCGCGATCAGGCTGATGCCCTTGTGGCCGGCGGTGGGATCGGTCTTGACGGCCGTGACGACCAGGTCGGCCAGGATCCCGCTACTGATGAACGTCTTCGCGCCGTTGATGACGTAATCGTCTCCGTCGCGCACCGCCGTGGTCTTGATCCCGGCCAGATCCGATCCCGCTCCGGGTTCCGACATCGCCACCGCCGCGATGATCTCGCCGGAGACGAATCCGGGCAGCCACCTCTTCTGTTGCTCTTCGGTGGTCATGTGCACCAGATAGGAAGCCATGATGTCGTTCTGCAGCCCGAATCCAACGCCCGCGCTGCCCGAGGCGTAGTACTCCTCGGTCATGATGGCGTTGAACCGAAAGTCCGTCAGGCCCTGGCCACCGAATTCCTCGGGCGCTTCCCAGCCGAGCAGGCCGATGGCACCTGCTTTGAGCCACACCGAGCGGTCGGTGATTCCGGCGTGCTCCCACGCCTCGGTATGCGGCGCGCAGTCCTTATCGAAGAACGCCCGGGCGGTGGCGCGAAAGTCGTCATGCTCCGGCTCGAATATCTCGCGCTTCACGTGCGAACTCCCTTGGTCGATGTTTCCCCACCGCTGTTCCCCGACTCGTACAGCGTATAGTCCCATTGGACATGACCCCGATTCGGGTTCGAGTGTCAAGGGGTGACCGAGCACTTGGAGGACGAGATGGCGGGACCGCCGCGTGGCTGAATCCTCGTGGACCATTGAAGACATCCAGGACACGCCTCGTTCCGACGGGGGAGTGCTGCTGTGCGGCGCGTGCCGGGCATCGGCCAAATGCCGATTGGGTGTGCGGCGCGAGTCAGTCGATGACAGCGGTGTCGCGAATTTCGACGTGGTGTGCCCGCGCGACCAGGAAGGCGGGCCGAACGTGGCCCACGGCGGGTGGACCGCCGCGGTGATGGATGAGGTGCTAGGCCATCTTCCGCCGATGAACAATCAGATGTCCGTCACGGCGACGCTGACGGTCAACTTCCGCAAACCCGTCCCGGTAGAACGACCTCTCGCGGCGCGCGCATGGATCGACAAGATCGAGGGTTCCAAGTGGTTCATCTCCGGCGAACTCGTGTTGCTGCCCGGCCGCAGCGTCCTTGCGACCGCCAGCGGAATCTGGATCGCCCGCGACCCTTCGCATTTCACCCGACACCAGCAGTGGCTCGCTGAGCAAGACGCCCAGAACGGATCCGGCGGCTAGATCAGGTCTCCGGCGAGGTCAAGGAGCACGGCCGACAGGTTCTTGCCCCATCGGTCGAGGGCGTAGCCCGACGCCGGATAGCCGTTGGTGAGGAACGCGAAGCTCAGCCCGGTCACCGGGTCGCAGAACGACTGCTGGCATGGGGCGCCGCCGTGACCGAAGGTCTCCGGGGAGCCCGTCGCCGGCATCCACCCTTGCTGCCAGGAGTCTCCGCGCAGCGTCACGAAGAGTCCCATCGAGATGGGGTGGTCGGTGCCGCCGTGTTCGATGGGGCCGTAAGCGGGTTCGCGCGCCCATACCCGGATGCCCTCGTTGACGATCTCCCGCGACCAGACGTCGGAGTGCAGCATGCCCTGGTAGTGCATCGCGACGTCGGCGGCGGTGGCCACCATGCTGTGCGAGGGCTCGCCGCGGGCAAGCACGTCGGCCGGGTCGAGGTACCACGGTCCCCAGGGGTCCAGTTCGTCGCCCGCCTCTCCGAGCAGCACCATTGGGGCCACATCGCCCTGCTGGTCGACCGGCACCGCCAGCTGTGCCGTCAAACCCAGTGGGCCACAGATGCGTTGAGCGAGAAAGTCGGGCAGCGGCAGCCCCGTGACCGTCTCCACGATTTCCCAGATGACCCAGCCGGTGGAGGTCAGCGAGAATTGGATGTGGCCACGCGTCTCGGGGTCCGGTTGCCAACGCGACATGGCCTCCAGGCGCGACTCGCGGGTCGCCATTCGCTTGGCGCCCAGCGGCGCGTAAGCCAGACCGGCCCGGTGGGTGGCCACCTCTTCGAGCGTGATCCCCGCACAGAAGCCCGGAATCCAGGTCGACACCGGCGCGCGGAGATCCACCCCGTATTCGTCGACGACCTTCCACAACGCGCCGGCGATGAACGGTCGGCTCACGGACTGCAGTCGGTAGCGCGTGCTCGGGTGCGCGTCGCCGAAGGTCTCGAAGCTGACCAGCTCGCCGCCGTGGCCGACGGCAACCTGGGCGCTCGGCAGTCGGCCTTCCGAAACCTCCAGGGCGACGCGTTCCGTCAGTGCTTTCAGCTTGGCTGGGTTCACCGGTGTCTTGGTGTGTGCAGTGGCCATCGTGTGGACTATACGTTGTACAGTCAGCCGGTCGCGGCGAGGCGCGAGCGCAGTCCTTCGATGAGGGTGTCCACGCCGAAGGTGAAGAAGTCGCGCCCCCGTAATTGTGGAAGGTGCGACAGGAGGCGCTCGAGGTTGGAGTCGACGTCGGCGGGCTGTTCGTCGTCCGCGTGCAACACCACCTGGTAGCGGCCGTACAGGTAGGTGTGCACCATCGCGTAACCGAGCACGACGTCGGTGTCGGAGAATCCCGCACTGAGCAAAATGTCCATGATGCCGAGGATGAGGCGGCGATCCGAGCTTTGCATTCTGGCGAAAAGGATCTCCGCAATGCCGGGATAGTGGCGAAGCCGCAGATCGATCTCGTCGATCACGTTGCGCAGCCTGTTTTCCCACGGCCCGCTGTCGAGTGCAGGCACCTCGACCTCCGCGAGCACGTCGCGCGCGACGAGGTCCAAGAGCTCTTGCTTGTCGGCGACGTGCCAATAGGGCGCCATGGCCGACCGTCCGAGTTCACGTGACAATCGGCGCATGGACAACCCGTCCAGACCCTCCTGACGAATGATGGTCAGCGCCGCGTCGACGATCTCCTTTTCGGTGAGCACGGGCGGCTTTCCGCGCTTGGTCACCTCGGCCGGCGGCGGCACTGCCTCTGGACGCATTCCCCGCTCCATTCGGTCGACCGGCAAAGAATATCGCGACGTGCGCCAATACCTGGGCGCTGTTAGACGCCGAGGCGCTCCAGGAATCGCTCGTGCGATAGCGCAGGACCACCGAACAGGAGACTGCCCGACAGCGCCCGCCGCAGCAGGGCGGCGGTTTCTGGCGACGGCCCAACGAGTTCCGCCGCCGCCGTCGCCGCCCGTACTGCGGCTGCGCTACACCCGACGTGCGCGGCGGCAGCCGCGGGTGCTGCTTCCGCCGAACCCGCGGCATCTTCGGCGAGGGCCCGCCGCCAAAGTCCCGCCGCAGCGACGTGATCGAGGGCGACCTCGGCTACCCGCGTGTGAAACTCGGCGGTCCCGGAGGACTCGGGGGTATGGCCGACGAGCATGCTCATGGCCTTTTCGATCAGCCCCACCTGCTCCGCGGCCAGCGCGGTGGTGGCCAGATCGATGGCTCGCATCATCAGTCGACCGCCCGCGCCTTCGGCGCCCAGCAGGACTGCCGGCGTATCGGTGAGCGCGACCTGCGACAGCGGTCTGGTGGAGTCGACGACCTCGAGCGGCGTCACCGTCACTCCCGGCGCGGATTTGGTGACGGCGAACAGCGACGGTCCGGCGGTCGATCGAGCGATAACGAAGATAACGTCGGCGGATTCCGCCGCCGGCACGAACTGTTTGACGCCGGTCAACTGCCATTCGTCGGGAGTCTCGATGGCGCGGGTTCGGACCAACGCGGGGTCCCACGAGCCGGTTTGTTCGGCGGCGGCCAGTGTTGCCGAAATCGTACCTGCGGCAATCTGATCCGCATACTCGATCGCCTTGCCGTTATCGCGGCTCACGGCGCGCAGCGTTTGCCACGCAAGACCAATCGTCCCGTAAAAGGGCGAGTCGCTCAGAGAATTGCCGTAGCCGCGCAGGGCCGAACCCAGGCCCGACTCGCCGTCAGATCGGACCAGGTCCAGCCAGGCTGATGGGGGCGGGTACTCCAGTTGCCGGGTTTGGGCGGCGATGTAGGCCGGTGCGTCCTCGCGGACGCTCGCGAAACCGGCAGCCGCCGCGCGGTCGAAGCGGGCGGGATCGATTGCGTCGGACAGGAACTGTTCGCGCAGCGGATTCCCGGTGTCGGCAAGCAACTTTGGGCCCAGCACGGTGGCAACGAAGCGCGCGGCGGACGACAGCACGCGCGCGTGCAGTGTCCGCGCGCGGGCCAGTGCCGGCGGCGAGTCAGCCGAGTTCGCGGCCGCCGCTGCGGCGTCGACGTCAACCAGCAGCACGGCGAGATCACGCCTCAGTGCGCGGTCATCCCATGTCCAGGTGGACCGCATCAGTGCGGACAGACTGTCGGGTGTGAGCAGTCCCGCGAACCGATCGGTGGAGTCTTCGTGTGCTGGTACGGATGCAGTATGCGTGGTCACGCCAGTCACCTTCACCGTTGATTGGTCCGCCGCACGGGTCGCGCGGCGCTGTACAGCCATCAACGTTACAGTGTAATGTTGATGCCAATCTCCGATCACCGCGCCCGACATTCCGCTCTTGCGCCCTCGGGGAGTAAGGAGTGACGACGATGACCCAAGCGACCGAACGCTCAGCAGTCGAGCAGTCGGACTCTGAGAAGTCGAAGATCTGGGCTCACTCGGGAGACTCGCACGCGATGGAGTCGGAGGATCTGTGGACTTCGCGATTGCCGAAGCGGCTTGCCGATCGCGCGCCGAGAACAGAGCGCGGTGAGAAGTACGAGATCGTCTACGTTGACGGCAGGCAGCTCAACCGCCAACTCAACGACTTCGCGGACGCGATGCGTCCCCCCGGATTCAAAGACCTGACCATTCGGTTGCAAGACCTCGACCAAGAGGGCGTCTGGGCCCAGTTGGCCTTTCCCTCAACGGGATTCTGGACAGTCAATATCCATGATGCCGAGTTGTCGAGGGCCTGCGCCCGCGCTTGGAACGAGTGGTCGAACGAAGAAGTGACCGGCGTGCAGGACCGGATTTTCACGCCCGCCATCGTGCCGTTGGTCGAGGTGGCCGACGCCGTCGCCGAGTTGGAGTGGGCGGCCGAGAACGGCTACCAGTCCATCTTCCTGCCGTGCACCATGCCGGCCGACCAAGAGTGGGGACTGGAAATCTGGGAGCCGCTATGGGCGGCGGCGGCGGCACACAACATCGTTCTCGCCTACCATATCGGCACCGGCGGCGAGAATGTCGTCTACCGCGGACCCGGCGGCGCGGTGGTCAACTACATGGAGACCACCTACCCGGGCATGCGGGTGGTCACCCACCTGGTGGCCAGCGGTGCACTCGACCGTTACCCCGACCTCAAGGTGCTTATCGCCGAAGGCGGCGCGGGCTGGGTGCCGGCCGTCGGTGACCGGATGGACGAGGCCTACCGCCAGCACGGAATGTTCGTGCGGCCCAGGCTCAGTCGGCTGCCCAGCGAGATCGTGCGCAAGCAGGTCTACGCCTCGTTCCAGCACGACATCAGCGCGGTGCAGATCATCGAGGACACCGGCTACAACAACGTGATGTGGGGCGACGACTATCCGCACCTCGAAGGCACCTACGGTCACACTCAGCAAACGCTGCACCAGATCTTCGACTCTGTTGATCCGCGGATCCAGGAGCGAGTGTTGCGGGGGACCTTCGAGGAGCTGTTCACGGTACCGCCGATGAGTGAAGACAAGCGCGCCTCGATCAAGCAGTCGTGACCGAAACTGGCAGCGCGCCAACGACGATCAAGGTCGGCGTCTACTTCGACCTCCGCAACCCGGCACAATGGCGCCAGGATCCGTCGCGTCTCTACGGGTTCACGCTGGAGATGTGTGAGGAGGCCGAGCGGCTCGGCGCGTCGTCGGCCTGGTTCTCCGAGCACCATCTGTTCGACGACGGCTATCTGACTTCTCCGCTGACGTTCGCCGCGGCCGCAGCAGCCCGGACGAAGCGGATTCGTCTGGGAACGGCGATACTGATCGCTCCGCTACACCATCCGGCGGAGATCGCCGAGCAGACCGTCGTCGTCGATATCTTGTCCAACGGCCGAGTCGATCTGGGGTTGGGCACCGGGTACCGCGTGCCCGAGTTTCAACTCTTCGATGCGTCGCTGAAGGCGCGCTACCGACAAACAGATGACACTGTACGTCGACTTCGGGAACTGTTCAGTCCGGACGGTGTTCAGCCACAGCCGGTACAGAAGAACCTGCCGATCTGGCTCGGCTATCAAGGACCGCAAGGCGCTCGGCGCGCCGGTCTGCTCGGTGCTCCGCTGCTGTCGGCCGACGCGGCGCTGTGGGAGCCGTATGCAGCTGGACTGAGCGAGGCCGGTCATCCACTCGACTCCGGGGTCATGGCCGGAGGTTTCCAGGGTTACGTGACCGACGACCCGGAACGCGACTGGGCGATGCTGAAAACCCATCTCGCACATCAACTCGACTCCTACCGGCACCACATGGTCGAGGGCACCGACGCGCCACCGGCCAAGCCCGTCGACGTCGACCGCCTCGTCGCCTCGGGCCGGTCCGGACCCCTCGGCGCGTTCACTTATGGAACACCCGACGTAGTCGCCGAGCGGATACGGTCCTACACCGCGGGAGCACCGGTGACCGAGATCTTCCTGTGGGCGTCGGTCGGTGGCATGTCGGAAGAGGCCGTGGCCCGCAACGTCAACACGATCTGCACCCAACTTGCGCCACTGCTTGCGCAAAACTGAAGGAAGCCAACATGATCCCCCGTGAGCCGCGCGATGCTCAAGAGGTGTGTGATGTCATCGCGATCACCCATCTCGCGGCCGCGTACGCGGAGGCCATCTCGCGCGGGCAGGTCGCCGAAGCGTGCTTGACGTACGCCGAGGACGGCGAACTGCATTCTCCGACGACGGAGCCCGCGATCGGACGCGATGCCGTCACCGCGACCATCACCGCGACGTGCGCGTCGCTCGAGTTCGTCTTCCAGACCGTGCACCAGGGACTGGTCGAAGTCGACGGCGACACTGCCCGCGCGCGGTTCCAGATCACCGAATGGGCTCGACGCGCATCGGATTCGCGCCCGCTGCAGTTCCTGGGTTTCTACGACGACGTGTGCGTGCGCACCACCGAGGGTTGGCGGTTCGCGCGGCGGTCACTCGTGCCACGCACCCTCGGCCGCCCCGAAGGGCTTACCGGACGGGTGCTGCCACTCGACGGGCTGCCGGCCTGGTGAGCGCTTAGCCGTCGGCGGCAATCAGATCGGCAGCGTGCCACGCCATCGCCATCGCGGGGCCGTTGAGATTGCCGGACACCATCGTCGGCATCACCGAGCAGTCCATCACCCGCAGCCCGTCGACACCCCGCACGCGCAGGGACGAATCGACCACGTCCTCGTCGGCAGGCCCCATCCCGCAGGTGCCCACGGCGTGATATCCGCAGTAGCCGTCGTCGAGTGCAGCGTCGATGATGGCCTCGTCGCTCACCACGCCCGAGCCCGGCCTGGTCTCGCGGACCAGGTAGTCGGCGATCGGCGATTGGTCGAACAGTCGCCGCATCATCCGGAAGATGGCGACCCCGGTCTCCCGATCGTGGGGGGTGGCGAAGAACTGAGGATCGATGTCCAGAGGGGCGTCGGGGTCCTTCGATGTGATGGTGACCGACCCCTCGCTGTCGGGCCGCAATATGTAGCCGATGCCCTGTACGCCCGGTTCACGCTCCAGCCCGATCTGCTTGCCCGCCTCGTACGGCGCGACCGAGAACGGCGACAACAGCAGCTGGAAGTCTGGCCGATCGAGCTCGGTTGACGTCTTGCCGAAGGCGATGACGTCGTATGCGGCGCCGGCGAGCGGGCCGCTCTTGGTCGCGAGGTACTTCGCACCGGTGAACGCTTGGCGAAGCGGCGTACTGAGCTGCTTGTTGTAGCCGATGTTCTTGTTGATTCGGAACTGCAGGGCGAAGCACCGGTGCTCCTGCATGCGGCGGCCGACGTTCGGACTGTCGACGATGGTGTCGATACCCAGACTGCGCAGCAGCGACTGGTCGCCAATGCCGGACAGCTGCAGAAGTTTCGGCGTCGCGAGGCTGCCGAGGGACAGGATGACCTCGCGGCTGGCGGTGAAGTCAGCGAGAGTGCCGCGCACCGTGGATGTTTCGACGCCCACCGCCTTGTCGCCCTCGAACAGAATGCGACGCGCGGTGGTATTGACCGCGACGGTCAGGTTGGGGCGTTTCGCGATCGGATGCAGGAATGCGCGAGCCGAGCTGACACGTTGGCCCTTCCAGATCGTCCGTGCCGCGGGCCCGATCCGTTCGACGTCGTTGGCGTTCATGTCGTCGGTGGCTGACCACCCCAGTTTGGTTCCGGCGGCGATCATCTCGTTGCAGAGCAGGGGGCGGTCTACGTCGACGGAGATGCCGAGCGGTCCGCCGACGCCTCGTGTCGAATCGGCGCCAAGTTGGTGGTTCTCGATGCCACGGAAGATGGGCAGCATGGTGTCCCAGCCCCAGCCGGGATTGCCGAGCTCGACGACGCCGTCCCAGTCCGTGGCACTGCCTCGGTTGTAGACCATGCCGTTGACCGAACTCGACCCGCCGAGCGTCCTGCCCCTGACCCACTCCTCGACGTTGGCCGACGGCCCGATCGGTCGCACCGGGTAGTGCCAGGTGAACTTCGGATTCCCAACGGTCTTGCCGAAGCCCTTGGGGATCTTGATCATCGGACTGTTGTCGCGGCCGCCCGACTCGATGAGCAGCACGGTGTTGCGCGGGTCCGCCGAGAGCCGGTTGGCCAGCACACAGCCGGCCGACCCGGCCCCGACGATGATGTAGTCGAAATCAGTCATGAGTGGTAAGTCCTACGGTGTGTCTAGGTGACAGGTGTGGCAACGGACTTCAGCTGCAGGTACTCGGCAAACCCGGCCTCGCCGTGCTCGACGCCGACACCGCTGATCCCGTATCCGCCGAACGGCGCGTCAGGCGACAGATAGAACGAGTTGTTGATGTTGACCGTGCCCGCCTTGAGCCGGTTGGCCACTGCGACGGCGCGTTTCAGGTCACGGGACTGGACGTAGCCGGACAGGCCGTACCTGGTGTTGTTCGCGATGCGGACGGCTTCGTCGTCGTCGCCGTCGTACTTGATGACGGTGAGGACGGGGCCGAATACCTCGGTCTGGGCGAGCTCGGAGTTCTCGTCGACGTCGACGATAACGGTGGGTTCGAACCAGAATCCCTTGCCGTTCACGTCGGCGCGCTTGCCTCCGACGAGGATCCGGGCGCCGTCCTTCTCCGCGCGTTGCACCAATCCCTCCATGCGCTCGAGCTGTTCGAGGCGGATGATCGGACCGACGATGGTGCCGGGGTCCGTCGGATCGCCGACCGATATCCCGCCGACGACGGCCTCCAAGCGCTGCAGTACTTCGTCGTAGATGCTGGCGTGCACCACCATGCGGGTGGCCAGCGCGCAACCCTGGCCGCCGTTGTTCATGCACATGACGACGCCCAACCCACACGACATGTCCAGATCGGCGTCCGGCAGGAAGATGTTGGCCGACTTACCGCCCAACTCGAGCACGACCTTGCGGATGCCCACCGCGGCGCGTTGCGCGATGCGCTCGCCGACTCCGGGCGAGCCGGTGAAGTGGTACATGTCCACCCGCTGGTCACCGGTGAGGGCATCACCGACGATCGCCTTGTCGAATGAGCTGATGGCATTGAACACACCCGGCGGAATGTCGGTGCCGTCGTGGGCGAGCTGCGCCATCAAAGCACCCGTCAACGGGGTGTCGGGGGCGCTTTTGAGGACCACGGTGTTGCCGGTCGCCAGCGCGTGCGTCACCTTCCAGATGTTGGTCATGAATGGGGCGTTCCACGGGGTGATGGCGGCCACGACGCCATAGGGTTCTGAGCGCACCACCCGGTTGCTCGAAATCCCCAGGCCGGGAAGCGTATACGGCCCGAGATCCTTCTCCCACTCCCACGTGCTGATCAGCCCGTTGAAGTAGTCCATGCCCTCGATCATCGCTTCGATGTGGGTGGCGCTCGCCACGACCGGCACGATCCCCTCGGTCGCTTGCAACACGCGGATCTGGTCGGCCGCCTTGCGCAACACGTCCTGGAACTGCTGAAGGCAGTGCAGCCGGAACTCGTGGTTGGTGGCCCAGTCCGTCTCGTCGGCGGCCTTGCGTGCCGCGGTTACCGCGTCGTACGCGTCGTCGGCGTCGGCGTCGGCCGCTGTGCCGACCACTGACTCATCGGCCGGATTGATCACGTCGAACCGCTTGCCCGACTTGGCTTCACGGAACTCACCGTCGATGTAGAGGCGGCCTTCGTACTCGATCTGACTCATGGATCGCCTTTCGCGGGGTGATGATGTGAGGACGATTCGCGCCTACGAGGTGGGTTGCCGGATATTTCAGTCTCGGCTCTGTGACCTGCGGGTTCGGCTGAAATCGATCTGCACTCTTACAGTGTAACGTGACGTCTGGCACACTAACACACCGCTGTGACGGCCGACAATGGCCGCACCCGGCGTCGAGTTCGGGCCGACTCACGCGCATCGGTGATCGGCCTACTGATAGGAGGCTGGTTCGTGGGACTTCTGGACGGCAGGGTCGCGTTCATCACCGGTGTGGCGCGCGGGCAGGGGCGAAGTCACGCCGTCCGACTGGCGCGCGAAGGAGCGTCGATCATCGCCGTCGACGTCGCCGCCGAGGTGTCCGCCGATGTCGGCTACGCACCGGCGACGAAGGAAGACCTCGACGAAACGGCCGATCTGGTGGCTCGCGAAGGTCAACGGATCTATGCCAGGGTCGCGGATGTGCGCGATGCCGACTTGATGTCGGACGTTCTTGACGAGGGCGTCGCGACCTTGGGTGGCCGGTTGGATGTGGTCGTGGCCAACGCGGGGATCTGCAACTGGAACCGGTTCTGGGAGATGTCGGAGGACCAGTGGCAGACCATGATCGACATCAACCTCACGGGTGTTTGGCGGACCATGAAGGTGGCGGTGCCGCACATGCTCGAGGCCGGCAACGGCGGATCGATCATCGCGGTCAGCTCGGTTGCGGGCATCAAATCTCTCCCCGGCCAGGCGCACTACAGCGCCGCAAAACACGGTGTCGTCGGCCTGACCAAGAGTGCAGCGATCGAGCTGGGCGAATACGGTATCCGGGTCAATTCGGTGCACCCGTGGGGTGTTGCCACCGCCATGGCCGAAGACCCGATGACCGAAAAGATGCTGACCGAACACCCCAACTACATCGCGTCTTTCGGGAGCGCGTTGCCCGGAATTCCGCTGGCCGAGTGCGACGACATCTCCGACGGCGTCGTCTGGCTCGCCTCTGATCTTTCCCGCACCGTAACGGGCTCTCAGCTGCCCCTGGACATGGGCGCGACCAAGATCTGAGGGCGAATCAGTTAGACGATTCGGGCGACTGTGATAGCGTCACATTACAGTGTACGAGTGTCCGTCCTCACAGTCCGGCGGCCCACCCTGTTCGGCACATGGTGGGCCAAGAAAATCAAGAAAAATACAGCGAGGTACCCATGGAGCTTGGCCCCCGATTCGACCCACGAGTATCGCCTTTCACCCTGTCGGTGAAGGACATGGCCAAGCCGCAGACCGTGTATTACGACAAGGCCGCCAATGTCCGCGCCGAACGGATCGACGGCGTTGTGCACCTGTACCGATTCGCCGACATCACCGCGATCAATCGGCATCCCGCAGTGACCGGCACGGGCGGCCGCGGCGGTGCGTTCGGCAACGACATGGCGCTGGTGCCGCTTGAAATCGACGGACCCGAACACAAGAAGTGGCGCAAGCTCCTCGATCCGATGTTCTCGCCGAAGCGGGTCGCTCATCTCGAGGAATCGGTGCGCGCGCTTGCGGTGGAGCTGATCGACAAGTTCGCCGCGAGCGGCACAGCGGAGCTCAGCGAGCAGTTCTGCGTGCCGCTGCCCTGCCTGACCTTCCTGCGCCTGGTCGGCGCGCCGGTCGAGGACATGGACTTCTTCATCGAGTTCAAGAACGGCGCGGTCCATCCCGAGGGCGACACGGTGGAAGAGATGGACGCGAACATGATGGCGTCGGGCGCCAAGTTGCTCGAGTACTTCGCGTCCTTCTTGGTCAAGCGCAGAGCGGAGTCCGAGCAGGCCCCCGACATCATTTCGTCGTTGATCTGGTCGGAAGTGGAAGGCGAGCGGCTGACTGACCTGGAACTGATCAACATCCTGTTCCTGTTTATGTTCGCCGGACTGGACACGGTCACCGCTTCGTTGTCGTGCGTGTTCGCCTGGCTCGTCGAGCATCCCGACGAACGGCAGAAGTTAATCGACGACCCGGCGTTGATTCCGGCGGCGGTCGAGGAGATCATGCGCTTCGAGTCGCCCGTGCCGTCCGGCATCAGATATGCCGACACCGAGGACATCGACCTCGGTGACGGGCTGGTGATCAAGAAGGGTGAGGCCATCCACGCGGTGTGGGCGGCAGCGAACGTCGACCCGAACGCCTTCGTCGATCCGTTGACCGTCGACTTCGGGCGCGCCCGGGCCAACCACATCGTGTTCGCCAGCGGCACGCACCGCTGCTTGGGATCGCACCTAGCCCGCCTGGAGATGAAGATCGCCCTCGAAGAGGTGCTGAGTCGGCTTCCCGATATCGACATTGCGCCGGGCGCGTCGCTGGTGTACGACAACGTCGCAGTGCGGTCGGTAACCCGCTTCCCGATCACCTTCACGCCGAAGGTCACTGCGTCGGTATAGCGACATTCGAAAACCCGTCGAACCCGCGAAAGGCTCTGCAATGACTGGCATCTGTGCCGGGTTGAACATGCTCGAACTGGGAGCGGGCAGCGCTGCCGCATCGATTGCCGGTGTGGTACTCGCGGACGCGGGTGCCCGCGTGATCAAGGTCGAGCCACCGGACGGCGATCGCCTTAGGGTCGACAACCCGAACGGGTTCCTGGTGTGGAACCGCGGCAAGGACAGCGTCATTGCCGACCTGCGTACCGCCGCGGGCCAAGACCGGCTACGCGAACTGGTGCTTAGCGCCGACGTCGTGATCGAGGGCTTCGCGCCGGGTACCACCGATGCGTGGGGCGTCGGACCGGATGCGCTGCGTGCTGTCAACCCCGCATTGATCCATTGCTCGATCACCGGATTCGGCAAGACAGGCCCGTATTCAGCCCTAAAGTCCTATGACTCGCTGGTGGCGGCCAAGGTGGGACTGTGGGCCCGCGGAAGCTGGGGCCACCGCGACGGCCCGATCATGTTCCCCGTGCCGTGGGCCAGCTTCGGAACTGGAATGCAGTCCGCCGCAGGTATTCTCGGTGCCCTGCTGGTGCGCGAGAAGACCGGCCGCGGGCAACAACTGGATGCCACTCTGGTGGCTGGACTCGATCCCATCGACTACTTCGTCTCGACCATCGTGCAGCTGATGGCCAAGAAGGGGGAGTCGGCCAGCGGCGATTCGCGATCGCTGACCGGAGCGAGTCGTTTCGGTGTGCTGCTGGCCACCCGCGATGGGCGCTTCATCCAGACCTCGACAATGCTGCCGCACCAGGGCAGGGCACTCTGCGAGGTGGCCGGCATCAGTGGCGTCATCGAACAAGATGCACGATTTCAGGGGTTGCCCACCTTCGCCACCGCGGAAGACGCCCAGGAGTGGGAGGACATGCTGCTGGAAGCGTTTCGCGCCAAGGATTTCGAACATTGGCTTCCGTTGTTGCAGGCCAGCCCGGACGTTGCCTTCGAGGTCGCGGTGAGCAGCGAGGAAGGCCTCGACCACCCCCAGATCGTGCACAACGGCGACGTGATCGTCATCGACGATGCCAAGCGGGGCCCCGTCCGCGAGGTCGGGCCGGTCGGCCACTTCGAGAAGACACCCATCGTCATCGAGCGATCCGCTCCCGAGCTCGGCGCAAACGTGGGCGGCTTTGTCGCGCATGACTTCCCGACTGGTGGCGGGGAGGCACCGGAGCATCCGTTCGCCGGTATCACCGTGGTCGAGTTCGGCTACTTCTATGCCATGCCTTATGCGACGGCGATGCTCGCGGCATTGGGCGCCCGCGTCATCAAGATCGAAGACAAGGCGGGCGATCCCCACCGCAACTCGTTCGGCCCAGAGGTGGCGAGCACGAAGACCACTGCGGGCAAGGAGAGCATCTCGCTGGATCTCCGGACGCCCGAGGGTAAGGCCATCGCGCAGCAGATCGTATCGAAGGCCGACGCGTTCCTGACGGGCTTCCGCACTGGCGTCGCCGACCGAATGGGCTTGGGCTACGACGAACTCAAGGAAGTCAATCCGCGGTTGCTCTATGTCCACGCGGCCGGGTATGGCACCGACGGGCCCTACGCCCACCGCGCGCTGTACGCACAGGCCGCGCAATCGGTTGCGGGCAGTTTCGGTCGTCAGGTCGGCTACTGGACCGATCCGGCCCAGAGCGAGGGCTTCAGCGTGCTGGAGTTACAGGCCGTGGTGCTGCCTCATCTCAATCAGCTGGTCGACGGCGACAGCAATGCGGCGCTGGCCCTTCTTGCCGCGTTGTCACTCGGCCTCTACCACCAGCAGCGGACCGGGCAGGGCCAGTTCCTCGGCACGTCGATGATCGGCGGGAACGCCTGGGCGTACTCCGACGACTTCTGCAGCTATCCAGGAAAGCCGCCAATTCCGTTGTGCGACAGTGAGTACTACGGCATCAGCGCGCTCGAGCGGGTCTACGAAGCCGCGGAGGGCAGCTGGGTCAGCGTGGCCGTGAAGACCGATGCCGAGTTCTCGGCATTGCTCAGTGTCATCGGCCTGCCGGAGCTGGGAACCGATGAACGCTTTGCATCCGCGGCTGCGCGTTCAGACCACGACGACGAGCTGGTCAGCCTGTTGGGTGCCCGCTTCGCGGAAAAGCCCGCAGCCCAGTGGGAATCAGAACTCAGCGGAGCCGGCGTGGGCTGTGTGAATGTCAACTTGCTCGGGCAGCCGGTCTTCACCTCGTTTGATCCCGTACTGCGTGAGACGGGGCTGACCGCGACCATCGACCATCCGCTGTACGGCGAACTCGTTCAGGCTGCGCCGCCAATCTCCTTCTCGGAGACGCCCGGTCGCTTGGCCCCGCCGTGCGTGCGCGGTCAGCACAACGCGGCGATCCTCAACGAACTCGGCTACAGCGAGGCCGACATCGCCAAGTTCGAAGAACTCAACGTGATCACTCCACCGGGCTGATCACCCGGTGCGTGCGCTATTGACCATCATCATGAACGCTGTTTACTATACAGCGTATGGCTGGTAGGCCGAAGGTCCGCGCAGAACGGCTCGATGAGCCTTCGATCGTGAACGCCGCTCTGAAAATCGCGCATGAGCAGCTGGACAACCTGACGATGCGGTCGGTGGCCGACGAACTACAGGTCTCCGCCGGCGCGCTGTACAAGCATGTGGCCGGGCGTGACGCGTTGATCGCCCTCGTGGTCGAGAAGATCCTGAGCCAGGCGCCGCCGGTGTCCCCTGAGGCGGGCGACGGATGGTTGGCGCTGCGGGCTCAGGTATTGGGCCTGCAGGCGTTGGTCGACCTTTACCCGGGTTTGGATCAAGCAGTGATTGCCCATTCGCCAAACTCCCCGACGGCCAACGAGCTTCGGCGCGAAGGCATCGCCGCGCTGCAGGCCGAAGGTCTGACACTCGACGAGGCGCTACGCGTCTATCGAGCCGTCACGTATCTGTGGTTG
>Ga0302325_10013077_pt1 | contig 17743 bp, 18 predicted proteins | sample Palsa_T0_2_FD_201948 | JGI IMG/M metagenome (GOLD analysis project Ga0302325, IMG submission 201948) | Peat permafrost microbial communities from Stordalen Mire near Abisko, Sweden - Palsa_T0_2 | ecosystem: Environmental > Terrestrial > Soil > Palsa > Peat permafrost | place: Sweden: Abisko...
AGGCCCGTGGTCTGTTCAAACCACCACAGGCTCATCTGGGTGAGGATGATGCCCTTGCCCGGAATGCCGTCGGGCAGGATGACATCGAAGGCGGAGAGCCGGTCGCTGGCTGAAAGCAGCAGGGCGTCGCCGAGATCGAAGATCTCGCGCACCTTGCCCGACCCAATGCGAGGATAGGGCGGGCCGTCGATGGAGGTCACTGCCTCACTGGGCAGGGCGGAGGCGATCTCGGGAAAAGTCATCCCCTCCCAAAAAACCGAAATTATGCGGGCAGGGAAGAAGGAACTTGCGTTCGCCGCGCCCAATCTGACGACGGAGAGAAGGATCAGGCCTTGGCGTTGAGGGACCCGCCGGAGGATTGCTGGTCGTCGCCGCCCGTCTCCTCTTTCCTCTCCTCGTCGGTGCCCTTGACCGCGAACTCGGGGTTTTCCGCGTTCTGGGCCGCCAGCTTGCCTTCAATCGACAGCCGCTCGCGCCTGGTCAACCCGCCTCTCGCCCGCGCGCGCGCCTCCGAAGCCTCCTGCGCCACGCTCGCTGCGAGGGCTTGGGCATCCATGTGGCCGATATGCATGTTGGCTGTGCTCGGGGTGCGGTTGAAGTAAAGGGCCTGATTCCAGCAGAAATCGGGGTGGTTTGGGGAAACTTTAGCGCTATTTTCGGAAAGTACCCAAACAGCGCGGCTTGGAAAAATTCTTGCGCGGCCCTCCCCACAGCGTAGGGTGCCCAACTCCTGGGTTGGTCCCCATCGTCTAGCCTGGTTAGGACACCACCCTTTCACGGTGAGAACCCGGGTTCGAATCCCGGTGGGGACGCCAGCGCTATTGCCACTGAATGACTAGCCAAAGTTTAGTGAACCCCGTGGGGAGCCTGCATGAGAACCTAAATGCAGCGCGGTGAGCCCAGGTGCAGTTTTTGCCACTTCTGCGAAACGATTTTCAAGATCGAGCTATGCGTTGAGATCCACGTCCGCCGCTAACTTACATCCTCAGTTTCGTGCGGTTCTTTACCGAACTAGGTTGGGTCGCTGTCCTGCGGCATCTCGATGAGGTATCCCAATTCCTTGTAGCCCGCCAAGCGTCGGCGGAACATCGCTTTTGTGATCGCTTGGTTTTCGTCGGGGTAGTCAAAGATCAAGGCACCACCCTTGGCATCATGCTGCCGATGAAGCCGCCCGGCATATTGAATCAGCCGGCCTTTGAACGAAAGCGGCATCGACAACACCAAGGTATCCAGACGCGGCAGATCGAATCCCTCACCGATCAGCGACGCCGTCGCAAAAAGCACGAACGGCTTGCCGCCATCATAGTGCTCGGCGATTTGGCGTAGCACATCGTGTCGAGCCCTTTTCCCCATTTTGCCGTCCAATCGATAGCACTCGATGCCTGCGGCCTGCGCTGTGAAAGCCTCTGCTAAACGGTCCAGATAAACCTTGCGGTCGGCCAGCACGAGCGGTGAACGCCCTGTCGTCACGCACGATAAGAGATCGGTGACGATCACCGCGATTCGACTTTTATCCCGCACCAACGCCTCCCAAACGACGTGAATCGGTGGTCGCGCCCCGACATCGAGTGGCAGGGTCAGAGTGGTGCGCCGAACCTTCACAATCCGCGCTTTCCCGGTCGTGGCATTTACAATGGTGTGCCGGATTGGTCCGCATTGAGCGAAGCCAGTCGGCGAGTCTATGGACTCACAGCCCGCCAGCCGTCGCCATCGAAATCGGCTGCAAGAAATCGGCAGGTGTCGTCAGTTCCAATGGCATACACCCCGAGCGTGTGGGTGCCCCGCAGGTGGGCTTCCACGGCCCGTTCGTCAAGCGGAGGAAATCGCTGATGGAGACATTCGGCGCACTTCACCTTCGGTTTGTGGCAGATTCCCGGGCGCCATTCATTGTCGCAGGCGGGCGAGTATCCACTCTTTCCGGTCTTCTCGTTTTCCCAACGCTTTGGATAAACCGACCGGCGCGTCCCGAACAGATCAAGAAACAGGGCGACTTTCTCCGCGGGCGTGCCCGGAACCCGCGTCGTCGCGGGCGCAGTAGCGGCATTGATCTTGAGATGCCCCTCGGACTCAAGGGCTACGAGTTCTTCCTCGGTCTTGAGAAGCTCAGCCGCAAGTTCGACCAGTCTTCGGCGAAGTTCAGCTGCGTGCAGGTTTTGCGGTGAAGAATCCATTTATCGACCGGTCAGACGGTGCGTCGTCATCGGTGCTTGTGGAACAAAGCGGACATCAACTCCAGAGCGCACATGCGAAGATGACGTCGTCTGGGTAGTCCAGATTGTTGGATTGAGGCCTCGAAATGCGCTTCAGACAGCATACCAAAGTAAACTGCGGCATAATACCAAAGTAAGTTTTGACACGAAACCAAAGTAAAATAAGGTGCCGCAATGCCGGTCAACCCCCAGCGCGACCTCGCGGATGCCCTGCGGCGCGCGCAAGCCGCAGCCCCGTCCCACATCCTCCGCACGGCGCAACTGCCACGGCGCGACCGCACCTTGCTGCAACAACGGGGGTTTCTCGTCGAAGTCATCAAGGGCTGGTATGCCCTGACGACCCCGCAGGCCCGGCCGGGCGACAGCACGTTCTGGCATCTCCATTTCTGGGCCTTCGTCTCGGCCTATTTGCAGAAGCGTTACGGTCAGAGCTATTGCCTTTCGCCGGAGCATTCCCTCGATCTCTGGACAGCGGGCACGCAAACCCCGAAACAACTGATCGTGCTCACGTCCCGCGGAGGCGTGTTCACGCTCAAGCTGCCAAACGATAGTTCCATCCTGCTTTATCCCAACCGGAAGAATCTGCCGGCAACGACGGAAACCAGGCAAGGTGTGCAGGTCATGCCGCTGGCGCTCGCGCTGATTCGCACGACCCCGAGCTATTTTACCCGGTCGGCCACCAGCGCCGAACTCGCGCTGCGCATGGTTCGGGTCGAGGAGCTTTCCCGTGCCCTGCTGGCCGTTGAAGTCAATTTGTCCGCGGCCGGCCGCATCGTCGGCGGCTTGCGGCATCTCGGCTTGGTTGAATCCGCCACCCGTTTGGAGGCGGATTTACTTGCCGCTGGAATCACCGTTAAGCCGCAAAACCCTTTTGAAGAACCGGCCCGCTTGCCGGTCGGGGCGGTTTTGCAGTCGCCCTACGCGGGCCGGATCGAAGCGATGTGGTCGCGGATGCGGGCCGCCGTGCTGGCGCATTTCCCGGCTCCGCCGCGCTCCATGCCGGACGAATCCCGCTACCTGCAACGCGTGAATGAAATCTACACCCATGACGCCTATCATTCGCTCTCGATCGAAGGCTACCAGGTCACACCGGAATTGATCCAACGCATCGCCGACGGCGCGTGGAATCCGACGGAGAACCCCGAAGATCAAGGGCAGATCAACGCGATGGCGGCAAAAGGGTATCGCGCGGCGTTCAACGAAGTGGTGTCCAGTCTTGGCGACGTGCTGCGCGACCGGTCGCCCGGCAAGGTCGTGGATCGCGACCTGCAAGACTGGTATCGCGCGCTTTTCAGTCCCTCGGTGCAGGCCAACATCCTGCCCGCTGCCGCGCTCGCCGGCTACCGCGAGCGGCGGGTGTTCATCCGGGGCTCAGAGCATGTCCCTCCAGCGATTGAAGCGGTCCCGGCGCTCATGGAGGCGCTGTTCGGCGCGCTTACCAAAGAGCCTTCCGCAGCGGTGCGGGCGGTGCTCGGTCACTTTGTCTTCGTGTTCATCCATCCCTATTCCGATGGCAACGGCCGTATCGGGCGATTCCTGATGAACCTCATGCTCGCCTCCGGCGGCTACAATTGGGCGGTCATCCGGGTGGAGCGGCGAAAAGAATACATGGCGGCCTTGGAAAAGGCCTCCGTCCAAGGCGAGATTGGCGATTTCGCAAAGTTCGTGGCGGAAGAGATGAAGGCATCGGCGAAGCTCAAGCCCTTCCGACGCAATGAGGTTCAGCTGCCCCATGCTTCACCAGTGCCGCGCGAGTAACTGGTTGACCAAAGGTTGCCGAAAAATCTGTTTATGCCTTCACTTCCCCGCATCTTGCCGCATCCTCTTGTTTGTTCTAAAATACTAACCCTCAACTAAGTCCGCGTTGGATAAGTGACTTAGCTTCAAACGTCTCCAAGGTTCGAATCCCCGTGGGGACGCCAACGTTTGGCCAAGAAGTTACGCAAGAGCGTAGCTGGAACGTAGCAGAAAGTGGGGTCTACGCAAAAGAATGGTGAGGCTCCGCACGGCGAGCATTCAGCATCGGAATTCGATGCGAAGAGAGAATGCGAGTCCATCCAGCGACGTGACGCGAGTGAACTCGAACCCATTCAAAGCGGATTGGGATTGGGCGCGCAGGACGCAGCCGCGCCCAGCGCGGCTGCGGCCCTTCCTTGTCTACCGAATGAACAATTCAATCCACACACAATCTTCTGGGGAGGAAATCCACCTCGCCGACAATCAGACGTCGGTAAAAGATCAGGACCTTCATCGTGGGCGAGATAGGTGATTGAGCTGCGCTCAGCGTTTGACCACCGGCGCGCGCTCGGCGAGGGCCGGCCGGGTCTTGGGAACTGGTTCAACAAGGCCGCCGACGGCCTCGAACGTCGCCTTGGCCCGGCCCAAATGGTCCATCAAGGTCTTGGGGCCTTCGAACGGCTTGCCGCCCATGTGCCAGCCATCCTCGTTGAGCTCCTCGATCATTACCCAGACGACTTCGCGAAACGCTTCGGAACCTTCAAACTCGACCATCACGTCGGTGAGCTTGGCGGCCATGGCATGCTTTTCTGCGGTGGTGAAAACACCTTTGACGAGCTTTACAGTGACGAGCGGCATAAGAGGATCTCCTGAGATAATGTGTTTTAAACTGTGCCGGACGCCGGAATGACGACCGTGAGAACACTATATCATCGCCGCGAGGGTGCATTCCATCAGACCTTGGTATAAACTCGCTAAGCCACGGCCATACTCAAGGTGACGTGGGCTTGGGGGCGACCAGGAGTGCCGGCGGGATTAGGCTGCCCTTCACGAGCAAGAGGGCCGAACGGATGAAGATCCAACCAACCAAAAGGTTCGCGGTCAAAAACGATACTTCCGCGAGCGGCACGTATAATCCAGTCATTCCCCGATCTACGAACCGCACGCAGGAAAAAGCGAGCGCGGTTACGCCGAAGGTGAATGCCCAATAGCCTGCGCTAAATGGCTGCTCACGCAACCAACCTTGCAGGCGAACGAGCATCAGGCCCTGCAGCAACCCATAGCCGAGAAGCATGTGGGCGAACAGGTCGGGCTTCCCGGTGGTGAGGCCCAAATAGGCAACGCAACCGACCACCGGAGGCGCGAGCTGAATTCCAAGCGTGGGCCGCAGCGCCTTGGGAAGGGATTCCTGGATGTAGAGTCGGTGCAGAACGATGGACTCAATAGCCAGCCAAGAGAAGAGACCGGCGCCAAAGAATAGTTGAGCCAGCCCGGGATGGCCAAACGCCGTAGCCGCAATTGAGCTGACGAAGCTGCCGGCCACGGACGGCAGATAGAGGACGGGCGTCGTCGTGTTTGGATCGCGTCCCCCTTTCCAGAGTTGCCCGGTACGGAATAGGGCGAAGGCCAATTGCCCCAGTGAACCGATCCAGAAGAGGACCACGGCAATGGCGGCATTGTAGGGGGCTACAGCGAGCCCAATGAGGGCGGTCGATACCGGGGCCAAGCCTACGAAGCAGCAAAGTACGGGATGGGCCAATTCAGCGCGGGCCTCGTCCGGAACCGTGATCCATTTTGCAACGTAGGACACCACCAATAGGACCCATATGAAAACGGCGACGGCCATTATCACCTCGCCCACAGCATGCGGCAGACCCCACATCTTTGCGCCGACGCGCCAAACATTCCCGAGCCCGACGAGGCCAAGGATCATGCCGAAAAATGAAGCCGGAATTATTTTTTTCATTTTGGAGGCTTACGCTCTAACTGACTTCCTGGGTGCCGAACGGTTGGGTCCTTCGAAAGAGGCCCCTTTTCCAGACCAACAAAATGGCCGCCACCACGAGCACTCCAACGAGCAGGGAAAGGACAGACGCATCCGGTCCGAATTGGCCCCCGGTCAGCAGCTCCGGCTTGCCGGCAACAGGCGTACTGCGGAGCAGACCATTGTGGCTGTTGACGCCGGGCAGCGAATCCAGGGTGAAATCCCAGGCCGTATGAAGGCCGATGGACATCCAGATGCTCCCAGTCGCCATGTAGAGGAGCCCCATAGTTAGGCCGGCGTTGATAGTTATCCCCACCATTGCGAGCCAGTCGCCGTGGGTGAGGTGAGCGAGGCCGAAGAGTTCCGATGAAGCTTCGTTCAATTGCCCACCGTGCTTAGGAAACAAACCATATGCTCCGCGATTTCCCGTGAGTGAGTCTCCAGGGCAAAGTGCCCAGCGCCTCTCAAGATATGCACTTCTATCGCCTTCAGATCCTTCCGGTATGCTTCGGCACCAGGCACCCCGAATACAAAATCTCCTTCCCCCCAAAGAACCAAGGCGGGGGGCTGGTATTTGCGGAAGTAGCTGTGCCACTCCTCATAGCGGTCGAAGTTGGACGCATAGTTGGCGTGAAGCGCGTATTGAACCTCCTTGTTGCCGGGTCGATCCATGCCCCATTGGGCGTGTTGCCATGAATCTGGACTGACCAAGGTAGGGACTTCCACTCCCTCCAGGATCTGCCGCTTGGTGTACGGCAGTTCGAACAGCGTTGCGGCCATCGCCCGCATCTGGGGCGTCCGCTCCGTGGACAGCCGGACGAGTATGTCATGCAACTCGGGGGTGACGCCCTCCGTGTAGGCGTTGGCATTCTGGACGATGAGGGCGCTCACGCTGTCCGGTCGACGGGTCGCGAGCCGAAATCCCACCGGGCCGCCAAAGTCCTGCGCATAGAGCGCGAATCTGTCGAGCCCGATGGCGTCGACGAAATGCTCCATGACATCGGCCAGGTGATCGAAGGTGTATTCGAACTCCTGGACGCTCGGGGTGCTGCTATAGCCAAAGCCCGGATAGTCGGGAGCCACCACGTGGAACCGGTCCGCCAACAGCGGAATCAAGTCGCGAAACATGTGGGAGGAGGTCGGAAACCCATGGAGCAAGAGGATCGTCGGGTCCGTCGCCTTTCCGGCTTCGCGATAGAATATCTCGAGGCCATAAATCTTGGCAGTGCGGTAATGCGTCTTGATTGCCGCGGTGTCAGTGATTTGGGCATTCATGGAATTCCTTTGGCTTCATTCACCGAGCAAATTACCGAACAACTGGATCACCTCGGCAAAGGGCGCCGTCGGAAGGCCGTGCCGCCTTTGGAGTAACTCAGGTGAAGTGAGGCCAACCGAGGTCTTGCCTGGGTTGGATTCCCAGACCAGCGCCTTCAGGGGCAAGTCTATCGCCAGAGTGGGGAAGGCGTCCATCAACGGGGTCCCCCTTCTCGGGTCGCCGAAGAGGAGCAGGACCGTTGGCCTCAGCACCAAGCCGAAGGCGGCCGCCTCGGCCGCCTGGTCGATTCGGGTAAACAGCTTGATCTTCCTGACGCCCAACTCCGCCTCGATCCGCGTCGTCGTGTCATCGACCGACCAAGGACTGGGAAAGATGATGATGCCGCTGCTCGGATCGGCCCTCATGTCTTTGAAGGTGAAGTCTCCCGTTGGCAGAGGATCAAGGGTCCGTCGCCTTTCTCGCCCGAGCGAAGTTCCAACTTCATTGCGGGGGCGGCAGCGTCACCGGTGACGACCTTCTTCAGCGGCCCAAAAGTTTGGACTATCGCCACGCCTCCGATCCCGCCGGTCAGCACGACCAGGCCTACCGGCTCAGGTCCTCCCACGAGGAGCAGCCTATACTTCTTTCTCGGCTCCAAGCCGGTCGCCGCGATCTGAAGGTTGTCGATTAGCCCGAGCGAATTGATGGCAACGCTGGCGTGCGCGAGGGAGTTCGTATTCTCGGGAGGCACCAGATCAACATTCAGGACTTCGTTCGTGCGGCTGAGTGGCTTGAGGTTGGCCGTTCCCTTGTCGTCAAGGGTCGCATTGGGCACGTAGACCAAGGCCTGCGGCAACTGGCCGACGGGAATGGTGGCGATGATCTGGTTGGTCAGGGTGTCAATCGACTGGACCGCATCGCCATTCTCCAAGCCGACGTACACGCGATTGCCATCGCCTGAACCCCAGATTCCATGCGGAAGATCGCCGCACTTGACCGTGGCGACGAGACGGTCCGACGTGCCTGCATCGCGGGTGAAGGCGAGCACCTCGTCTTTTCCGCCGACGGTAACGTAGGCGAATCGTCCGTTCGCGTTGTCTACGAAGGCGACGTGGTTCGTGATCGGGCCTGTTTCGAACGCAGCCAGTTTCTCAAAGGGGGGATGCGCGCTGAAGATTTGCACCTTGCCGGAATCCTTCAGGGTGAACCAGACCTCGTCCTGATCGACGGCCAGATTTGGCGAAAAGGGGCTCGCCTGCGGCGCTCGGGCGACGACTTCGTAGGTGCTGGTGTCAATCACGTCCATCTCGGGCGTGAAGCTGGACGGCACAAAGGCGTATTTCCCGTCCGGGCGAAACAGGACCATGCCCGGTCCATCGGCGGTCTCTATCCTGCGGACCTCTTTCATCTTCACCGGGTCGATGACGCTGACGTAATTTTCGCCTCGCACGGCGATCCACAGCTCCTTTCCGTCTGGCGTAAAGAAACCCTCATGGGGCGAGCGCCCCACATGGACCTTCCCTTTCACGGTGTTGGTTTCGGTGTCGATCAGGGTGACCGAGTTGGATCCGATGGAGATCACGTCGAGGGTCTTGTGATCAGGTGAGAATCCCAATCCGTGAACCAGGAGTTCACCGCGATACAGAGGGCTGACGGCCACAGGGACGTCTTCCCCGAGGAAAATGGAACCGAGGTACTGGTTGGTCGCAGGATCGATGACAGACACCGTGTTGGAGGTCTGTTCGGCGGTGTAGACGCGATCGCCAGCCCTGGCCGCCGCACCGGTCGCCACGATGAGGAGAAGTAGGAGCGGGGGCTTCATCCTCGGCATATCTCCTTCCTCGTCTCGGCGTGCTCTTTGATCCACAGGTTCATCAGGTCTATCTCTGATTTCTGGTCTGCTATGATTTCCTCAGCCAGGCGCCTCATGGTCGGATCCCTGCCGTGGCTGAGCTCGGCCTTGGCCATTTCGACGGCCCCCTGGTGGTGGGGGATCATCATGGCCGCGAAATCGTGGTCGGCGTTTCCATCCATCGGTGCTGCCGACATATCATGGTCCATCTCCTTCATGCTGGCGTCCATGTCCTGCGTGAATTGCGACGGGCTGAGGCTCGCGCCCTTGTCCATCGCCATTACCATCTGGGCGAGCGCGGCAGCCGCGCAAACAAGGCCCGCAACGAGTGTCCATTTGAGTTTCATGGGTGATTTTATCGGCGGCTGGCCCCGACGGCGACCTATTGCGCGGCCTTCTCGATCAGAGCCGCGACTTGGGCGGCGTGGGAAATGTAGACGGCATGGCTCGAAGGCAGCTCGATCACCTCGGAACCGGAGCGCTTGTACATCGATCGTTCCAGGTCCGGATTTATTGCTCGGTCGAGCGTGGCGACCACCGCGAAACTGGGCTTCGTCTTCCAAGCCGGCGAGGTGGCGACGGCGGTGGCGGCCTTTACCGAGAGGAAGACCTGTGATCGCGCCATGAATCCTGCTTCGTCCGCGGGAAGGTCCGCCGCGAAGTCCGCTTGGAAGGTCGCGGGGTCGATGTACAGGAACCCGTCCGCTGAGGCCTTCAGGGAGGCGCCAGCCGGGGGCTGGCTGCCACCCAACGATGCGATGCTCTCGCCGGTGTCAGGCTGGAATGCCGCGACATAGACGAGGCTCTTCACATGGGCGTTGTTTCCGGCGCCGGTTATGATTGCGCCGCCATAGCTGTGGCCGACCAGCACCGCAGGGCCATCTTGCATCTCCAACACCCGGTTGGTTGCGGCGATGTCATCGTCAAGCGATGTCTCCGGTGGCTGAACGATGCTGACCTTGTAACCGTCTGCCCTCAGGATGTCGGAGACAGCCTTCCATCCAGACCCGTCGGCAAAGGCACCGTGCACAAGGACGATATTCTTCGCTGCGCTCGCCGGAGCGGCTTGCGTCGGGATCGCAACAAGGGCGAGTCCGAGGAACGCAGCTACCAATGACACTGTTTTGATGTTGTTCATGATTGTTTCTCTATTGCTGTTTAAACATGTCCGCCAATTTCGCTCATCCGGTGACTCTAGCACCGAGCTGTGGGTGGATACTATCAGACCTTCGTATGTGCCCGTTAACCTCTATCCCGGATGAAAGGGACAACCTCGCTCAAGTTGGCGAACGTTGCATCGGCAGCGGCACCGAGCTCCTCTGCTGGCAAAGCAGGCCGGTTCACCCAATAGGTTGGATATCCAAAGAGTTTTGATCCGGCGGCATCCCAGCCGGCGGACGCGACGAAGAGTATTTCTTCCCTATTGAAGTTGAACGCGGACGTTCCCATCGCGTACGCGCGGGGATCTGGCTTGAATGCGCGAACTTGGTCGGTGCTGAGGAGGAACTTGAAATGCCCCTGCAACCCCGAGTTCTCGACACTGGCGTGCATCATCTGCGGCGTCAGGTTGGCGAGGATCGAGAGAGGCAATCCCCGGTTCTCGAGCTGCGCCAGCATAGGAACGACGTCCGGCCACGCCTTGAGGTTCAGGAATCCGTCCATCAACTGCGCCTCCTGGCCAGGGCTAATCGAGATGCTGAGCTTGTTTGCGGCATAAGCCAGCGCCTCCTTGGTCACCTGCCAGAAATCCGCATAGTGCCCCGCGACAGTGCGCAACCAAGTGTACTCGAATTGGCGGGTGCGCCACTCATTCGCCAATTCCGTTCCCCGGCCCGGAAAGAGCGCGTTGACTCGGTCCACGGTCGGCCGAGGGTCGAAGATTGCAAAGCCGTCAAAGGCGACCGCCTTGATCCTAGATGGCGATGAAGGGAGGGCTTGCGCGAATGATGGGGAAAGGCTCATCGCCAGTCCCGCGGTTGTGATCCTGATGAACTCTCGCCGGTCGAGTGCTGCGTTTATTTTCATGGGAGAATTGTGGCGCCGCCGTCTTAGTCGGCCGCTCGGGGGTAGCCGCATTTGGCCGGTAAAGCATCTCGTCGAACGCGCTGATCGTCAGGCCAGCCGCAAGAAGGTGCAGAGCGACATGGACCGAGACCGTTGGAGAGGAGCGAGGCACGTCTAATGGATGACTCTCCTGACGACATCGAGCAGCTCATCCTCGGTGAAGGGCTTATTGAGATACCCCAGCGCTCCCTCCGCTAAGGCCTCAGCTCGGTCCTCCTGTGTGCCATGCGCTGTAATGAACACGGTTGGAATGGGTCTCGTTTCTAGCTTTAACAGCCTGTATAGTTCCCTCCCGCACATGCCAGGCATGCGCACGTCCAGGATTAGGAGGGTGGTCCGGTTTCGCTCGGGCGATGCCAGAAACAGGGCCGCGGACAGGAAGGTGGCCACCGTGAATCCGTTGGCCCGAAGCAGGCTCCCGGTCGCCTCCCCCACGGAGGCGTCATCATCTACGATGGAGATCACTGCTGCTGGGGGATTGGCCATCCCCTAAATTAGCAGCCCGCGCCGAAGCAATCTATAGCACCTTAGTGTGAGTCCAGTTTCTCGGCCATCCGTACCAGGTCGGGCACCGACTCGGCCTGCATCTTGTGCATGACTTGGCCGCGCTGGATCTTCACAGTCACCTCGCTGGTCCCAAGTTCTGCGGCGATCTGCTTGTTCAGCAGGCCCCGGACCACGAACTCCATCACCTCGCGCTCGCGCGGCGTCAGCTGGTCGTGCCGGCAACGGATCTCGGCCTCGGCTGAATGCCGCTTTAGCGCCGCTTCCGAGCGCGCCAGAGCCTGGTGGATCGCATCGAGCAGGTCCTGGTCCCGGAAGGGCTTGGGCAGGAACTCCACAGCGCCCGCCTTCATCGCGCGCACGCTCATCGGAATGTCGCCGTGTCCCGTGATAAAGATGATCGGGATGTCGTTGCGGGCCGCCATCAGATCCCGCTGCAATTCCAGTCCGCCCAGCCCGGGGAGCCGAACGTCTAGGACCAAACAAGCGGGCGCTGCGGGGGCGGCCACCTGGAGAAATTCGCGGGCCGACGAGAAAGGCCTCACTGCCAGGCCTACCGAACGGATGAGGCTGCTCAGCGCCTGCCGGACCGACTGGTCATCGTCGACGACGAACACAGTGGGCTCCTGGCGCTCGGGCTTGGATACGTTTGGTTTCATGTGGAAGGATCGAGAGCGGTCGGAAGGGTGAAGCGGAATGTCATTCCGCCCGTCGAATTGGCCTCGGCCCATAGTCTTCCGCTGTGCGACTCGATGATCGAGCGGCAAATCGAAAGGCCCATGCCCAAGCCGTTGGCCTTAGTGGTATAGAATGGTTCGAAGAGGGCAGGAATTTTTTCCGGGGCGACTCCCACCCCCGAGTCCGCGACTTCCACCAAGACCTGGCCCGCCACCGCCGCTGCAGTACGCACCAGCAGCAGCCTCTCACGAACGGATTCGGCTGACATAGCCTCGACCCCGTTCTTCATGAGGTTGAATAGCACTTGTTGGAGTTGAACCCGATCACCCATGACTTGGGGCAGTCCGGCGGCCAGGTCCAACTGCAGGGAGGGGCCATCGGCGGGCATGGGCACCATTTCGCTGATCTCCACCACGACGGCGTTTAGGTCGAGCTGTTGGTGGACGGAGTGTTCCTTTCGGACCATGGCGCGTACTCGCACAACGACCTCGCTCCCCCGCAATCCATCTCGAACCATCTGCGTGATCCCGGTGCGAATTTCCTCCAAATTGGGCACCTCGCGATTGAGCCACCGCAGACATGCCTGTCCGTTGGTTACGATGGCGGCCAGCGGCTGATTGACCTCATGGGCGATCGAGACGGTTAGCTCGCCCATGGTGGTCAACCGGGCCACACGGGCCAGTTCCTCTCGCATCTGTCGGATCCGGTTTGCTTGGTTGGTGCGGATTCTGTCCGCGCCGACCGCGATGCCTATGACCAAGACTATGACCAGTAGCCGAAACCACCAGGTCATCCACCAAGGCTGTAGCACCTCCAGGTGAAATACTATGCCCGGCTCGCTCCACGGGCCGCGTGCGGTGGCCCCTTGGGCGCGGAACACATAGGAGCCTGCGGGCAGCGTGGTGTAGGTGGCGGAGCGTTGGGAGGGACTTACCTCGTTCCATTTCGGATCCAAACCTTCCAGCATGTACCGATAGCGGTTCGTCTTCGGATTGAAATAGCTGAGCGCGGCAAATTCGACGTACATGCTGTTTTCATTGTGGGTCAGCCTTAGCTTCTCTGCCGGATAGATGCCCTTGCTGAGTAGCGAGGCGGTCCGGCTGCCCTGCGGCGCATAGGGCAGCCGGAAGTCAGTGAGGACGACGGGGGGAACAAAGGGGTCGTCCGCCAACTTGTCTGGATCAAAGCCAAAACCACCGTCAAATCCCCCGAAATACAATCGCCCGTTGTGGCCCGGGCATCCAGTTTCCCAACCGGTAAAGTCGTCGCCAGGGAGGCCGTCCACCTCGGTATAATGGCGAAATTCGGCCACGCGCGGATTGAACTCGGTTAACCCCCGGTTGGTGCTCATCCACAGCCGGCCCTGGCGGTCGGGGAGAATGCATCCGATGGACCGCCCCAATTCTGCGCCATGATCCCGCATGGGCGTAAATTGGCCCGTGGAGGGATCGAACCTGTCCAGACCCACCCGCGTGCCGACCCAAATGGCACCGTCGGGGTCCATGGAGATGGCTCCGATGGTATCGTCTGAAAAGCTGCCCGGCTTTAACGGATCGGATTTGTAGATGGTAAACTTTCTCGTGCGCGGATCAAAACGATGGAGGCCGGTATATTCGGTGCCTAGCCAGAGATTACCCTGCTGGTCCTCCTGGATGGTAACGTAGCACTGGCTCCAGCGGTTGTGTGGGTCGACCTTGTAGATGTCGAATTGGTGGCGGGCGACATCGAGGCGATTCAACCCATCGTTCGTGCCCACCCAAATCTGGCCCAAGTGATCGAGGAAAAGATGGAGGACCGCGTCGTCGCTCAGGCTCGCCGGGTCATCGGGATTATGGCGGTACACTTCGAACCGGCCCGTGGCTTCGTCCAGCCGGGCCAAACCGTGCCGGTACGTGCCCACCCAGATCGCGCCGTCGCGATCCTCGATGATCGAATTGACCGTCGGCTTTACTCCCAAGCCCGCCGAGAAATGAAGGTATTGGCCGGTCAGGCGGTCGACTTGAACCAAGTCGTCATCGGTGCCGATCCATAGCCGGCCGCGGCTGTCTTCAAGAATAGCGTCGATGAAATTGCTGGTCAGCCCATTTGGATTGGTCGGGTCGCGGCGGAATTGCTCAAACCGGGCCGGCCGGGGGCTGAAGTGGTTGGGACCGTTGCCGTGCAGACCGGTCCAGATGTTGCCTTCCCGGTCCTTGAACAGGGCGACGACACTGTTGTCGGCGATGCTTTCCGGGTCGGCGGGATTGTTGCGGTAGCGAATGAACCTTTGGCCTTCCCGGTCGAAGCGCAGCAATCCCGCGCCGAAGGAGCCCAGCCACAGTTGGCCCTGATCGTCCTCGAGCATCGAGCGAACGCCGGTCAGCGGCGGGCCGTCGGCGGTTGTTTTTTGCGCAAACGAGATCGTCGTAAGCTGACGGGTTTTCCGATCATAGGTCGCAAGGCCGCTGCCGGAGGTATGGAAGATCCAAAAAATCCCTACGTGGTCCTCATAGAAGCCGATGTGCAAGGAGTCCGGCAGCGCGACGTGGACAGTGACCTTCCCCGCCTTTTGGTCGAATGCGTCCAAGCCCTCGCTGGTAGCCACCCAAAACGTGCCCTGACGATCCATGCCGACGTACTTCACGTCGTCGCTGCTCAGGCTCTGGGGGTCTTTGGCATTGTGACGATATTGGGTCACCCTGCCGGTGGCCGGATCCACGCGCCGGAGCCCGGAGCCGGTAGCCAGCCAGATCAGGCCGTCCGAGCCCTGGCAGATGCTGAAGACCCGGCCGGTGAACTCGGAGGCGTTTTCGGTCTCGAGCTTAAAATGGGTGCATTTCTCAGTCACGGGATCCAGGCAATCCACGTTCTGCGAGGAGCCGACCCAAAGCTTGCCGTCGCGATCCTTGAAGAGAGCGGAGATGAAGACCCCCTCGAGGGTATCGTGGTCCGCCGGGTCGTGAACGAAGACCTTGAATTTGTATCCGTCGAAGCGATTAAGGCCAAATTGGGTTCCGAACCACAGGAAGCCCCGGTCGTCCTGGACCATCTGGGTTACTCGGGTTTGCGACAGGCCATCGTCCGTGGAAAGACGCGAGAAGCGCAAATCAGAACGGTCGACGACTGGCAGCGCCAGCGAGTTGGTGATCGGCGCGGCCTGAATGGGCCGGCCGAATGTGAGCAGAAATGCCGCCAGCAGCCCTCGGTGAAGGGGGACCCCCCGCCTTCCTGAAGGCACTCGCTGGCTTTGCATACTGGCAGTGTAGCGGATTTCTCGCCGAGCACCATCATACCTTGGTGTGACGTCCTCTTTCGAGCGGCTGCGAAGATTCAGCCCGGTGTCCGTGAGGGTTGACCAAAGGTTGCCGAAAAATCTGTTTTTGCCTCCACCTCTCCGCACGTTCGCGCATTCGGTTGCTTGGTCTGAAATATTAACCATCAACTAAGTCCGCGCCTGTTGAGCGACTTAGCCTCAAGCGTCGTCAAGGTTCGAATCCCCGTGGGGACGCCAACGCTATTGCGGCTTAGTGACTAGTGATGCCCACGGCGAGTTCTGGATTTGGCTTATGGCCTTATCATTTCCGTGCGAAACTTCGGGAGGAGCGCGGCGACTTCCGCCTTCATTTCCGCCTCCGCGGCTTTGTCGGGCTTGGGTGCCGGCGTGGTCCGGGTAGCCACCGGGACTCCCACCGCACGGAAGAGTTCCTCCTGCCCGGCTGGCGAACAGATGCACAGCAACCGCGCCGGTGCTTTGGAGGCGTTCGTGAAGGAATGAGGCGCGTTGGCCGGGATGTTCACGGTCTCACCTGTTCGCACGACGGATTTTTTGCCGCGAAAGGTGGCTTCGATTTCGCCCTCGAGAATGGTGAACGATTCCTCGAAGTCGTGGCGATGAGGCGGAGGGCCGCCCCCCGGCGGAACGAGCATGTCGATGAGGCAATAACGGCCGTCGGTGTCGGCGCCGCTGAGCAGGATGGTATAGGTGTCCCCCACGATGCCGAGGTGAGCCAGGCCTTGATCCTGACTGGGATGGGCGATGACGAGGTTGCGTTGGAGGTCGTCCGCTGGAATGGGGGAGATGGGCTGCGAGGTGATGGAGTGGTGATTCATGAGTTTGGTTGTCCACCTCTTGGGACCGTTCTTGAGGGAAAAGGTCTCCGCAATCCACGGCCTCCCGGATTGACGCCTCGGTCGGCGATCTGCACCAATCGGACCCGCCTCGAACTTATGAGCACCTCCCCTCCGACCAAGGCAATCACTCCAACCGGCGATTGAAGGCATGATCGACCTGCGCAGCGACACGGTGACGCGCCCGACCCCCGCCATGCTGGATGCCATGATCCATGCCCGGGTGGGCGACGACGTCTTTGGCGAGGACGAGACCGTCAACGCATTGCAGCAAAAGGCCGCGGAACTTTTCGGCATGGAGGCCGCGCTGTTCTGTCCGAGTGGCACCATGACCAATCAGATCGGCATCAAGGTTCACACGCAGCCCGGGGACGAAGTGATCTGCGACCAATTGGCGCACATCTACCTCTATGAAGGAGGAGGGATTGCCTTCAATTCGGGCGCATCGGTGCGATTGCTGAAGGGCGATAACGGGCGGTTCACGGCTGACTTGGTCCGAGCCAACATCAACCGGCGCGAGGATTCCCACTTCCCTTCTTCCCGGCTCGTCGCCATCGAGAATACGGTGAACAAGGGAGGAGGTTGTTGCTGGGACTTGACGGAGATCCGGCGCATCCGCCAGGTCTGCATTGAAAACGGCTTGGCGTTGCATTTGGACGGGGCCCGGCTGTTCAACGCCCTGGTGGCGCGCGGAGAGTCGCCCGGCCAATACGGAGAACTCTTCGACACCATCTCAATCTGCCTCTCCAAGGGCCTGGGCGCCCCGGCCGGCTCGCTCCTCCTTGGCCGCAGGGAACACATCAAGAAAGCCCACCGCATCCGCAAGGTGCTGGGAGGCGGTATGAGGCAGGCCGGCTACCTGGCGGCCGCGGGCATCTATGCACTCGATCATCACGTCAGGCGCCTGAAGGACGACCACGCCAGGGCCGAGGTCCTGGGGCGGGAACTGCAATCGCTGAGTTTCGTCTCGGCCGTGCTGCCCGTTGAGACCAACATCGTCATCTTCCAGTTGCCGGCCGCGGTCAGTACGGAGAAGTTCCTCGCTCATCTCCAGCAGCAGTCGGTCCGCGCGCTGAGCATAGCGCCGCAGACCATTCGTGTGGTATTTCATCTGGATGTCACCGCGGCGCAGTTCGACCGGCTGGCGGCGGCTTTTCGGGCATTTTCCCCCTGATTCGGCCAAGAATTCATTGATCGATTCCGAATTCACGGGCTCTTAATCCGAGTCACCGCCGCGGTTTCCGGCTCGAGGGTGTGCGCGAGGTTCCGGCGGGCCACCAGAACGATGCCCAGCCCAAGGCTCGACGAAACGGCGATGTTGGCCGCCATCGGCACGAGCGAGCGGCCGTGAA
>Ga0302325_10013078_pt1 | contig 17740 bp, 23 predicted proteins | sample Palsa_T0_2_FD_201948 | JGI IMG/M metagenome (GOLD analysis project Ga0302325, IMG submission 201948) | Peat permafrost microbial communities from Stordalen Mire near Abisko, Sweden - Palsa_T0_2 | ecosystem: Environmental > Terrestrial > Soil > Palsa > Peat permafrost | place: Sweden: Abisko...
AATTTCCTGGACATATTTTGTCATGTCCACACCATGTCCACATCATGTCGACATGTCCAGAGCAAACATTTATGTGGACATGGTGTGGACATGACAAAATATGTCCAGGAAATTGCCTGGTTTCTATATTAGTAGGTTCATCAGATTGTATATCCTGATTGACCTACTACTAAGTGGTACTAGTAGCACTAGTAGTAGTACTATCGCAGCAGATCCAATACAAGTTCTTTGCAAAGGCAAATAATAAGCAAGTTTATGGCTTGCACATTTCAGAACTTGTATGCTTACTACTACTAGTACTAAGAGAACCCTCTTGTGCCTTGCCACTGGCAGTGTGTGGTCCTAGAATAAGTTTTCTTTCCTAGTATATCATTCGAAACATACTAGCCCTTATAGTAGCACTGGCAAGTACGTTTACACCTCACTCGAGCTTTCAATGCCTCAGGCTGCCAGTGTGAGTCTGTGACGTTGATTGATTAGGACGATCCACCCAAGTTTTGGCTGTGATTTCTGGATCCGCCCAGAGCACGCTCTGATTGGACCGTATTAGTAAGCGTTTCCCGACAGAATCCTTTTTCGAATCAAACACTTCTGAAAACGGGCCGTGACAACCCCTTCGACGTCTCGCAGAAAGCGCTAGCGGAGGTTTCTGCACCAAAATAGCGCGTTTAGGCTACTGGATATGACAGAACAGCGACAAGAAAAGGCCAATGGACTTGGAAAGCTGTCTATCGCCGGAAAGAAGCGGCGAAAGGGACAAGACCTGCAACCCATTCAAACCGCCCCACCCCAGCAGAATGGATATAGAAACAACTTCTCAGGCTCAAACGCTCTCGGGCCAAATGTCGCGACAAACTACCAAAGGTACGCTCCTGTGACGCTCGTGGCATCGAAGACTTCTGACCGCGATAGTAGCTCACTTAATCTCGAGTCGCCGTCATCGCCGCTCAATCACCAAAAGGCGACCAATATACACCCGCAATATCCAGCTGCCCGGACAGGATCATATACTTTTACACCGCCAGCAAACAGAGACGCGAATCTCGCTCTTCATCCGACGAGTGGCTCGGCTCCACGAAGTTATGAGCCTTCTAACCAGCCTTCTAACCAGCCGGACTGGCAGAGAGGACATGTAGACGAGACGGCATCGGAGGCGTCGGAAGAAGAAGATCTGGAGGATTACTGCAAAGGTGGCTATCATCCAGTAGAGCCTGGCCAGGTTTACAAAAATGGACGCTATACCGTTGTACGAAAGCTGGGTTGGGGTCATTTCTCAACTGTATGGTTAGCCCGTGATAACTTGTATACCATCCCTCTCTAATCCATATTTACTCTTCAGGAAAAATCGACATGTTGCGTTGAAAGTTGTTCGGTCCGCCACTCAATACAAAGAGACGGCTCTGGACGAGATCAAGCTACTAGAAAAGATTGCAAGTGCGAATCCTGCACATCCTGGCCGTCAACACATTGTATCCCTCTTGGATCATTTCGAGCATCACGGCCCTAATGGCATGCATATATGCTTGGTTTTTGAAGCCCTGGGGGAGTCAGTCCTGTCGACAATCAAACGTTACCAGTATCGCGGATTACCTATTCACATCGTCAAACAAATCACGAAGCAGGTTCTTCTCGGTTTAGATTATCTGCATCGCGAATGTGGTGTGATCCATACGGACCTCAAGCCGGAAAACGTTCTTATATCTATCGATAACACGGAGGAGGTAATTGCCGAAAGTAGAGTTTCGGAACTGCAGGAGACAGCATCTTCTCCACAGTGGATTACTCCCCAACCACCGCGATATCCGTCCAATATGGAACATAGGATCCGGCCGCGGCGTTTTGTAACCCGAAGTCAGCCTTTACCTAGTCCTGCGAGTGTGTTGCCCAAGTCATTCTCCGTCGAGCTCGGCCGTGACCACGGCCGGGATAATTCAATGTCTCCAACGCGTAATGGACGCCTCGATGAAAATGAGGGACTAAATCGACCACGGGCTCAGAGGACTTCTACTGCAGACAACCTTGAGCGGGACTTGTCAGACATGTCTCTGGATTATCATTTGAGAAAGTCCCAGCATGCGATTTCGCAAAAGCGCTTTAGTCAAGACATGCAGACTATTAAGGTCAAGATCATCGACGTGGGGAATGCCTGCTGGGTGTCCGAACACTTCACAAATGATCTGCAGACTCGTCAATATCGATCACCAGAGGTTATCATTGGTGCGCCGTGGGGTGCCAGTGCTGATGTTTGGAGTATGTCGTGTATGGTAATTTCATGTTTTGGAAGAGCTCACTCTTTTAGGTCTTCGAACTTCTCACTGGAGAGTACTTATTTGATCCAAAAGAATCGAGGACGTATCGAAAGGATGAAGACCATGTAGCCCAGATGATTGAGCTATTGGGAGATTTTCCAGCGCATTTCATCAGATCAGGGATGTATGCGAACGAAATATTCAACAGCCGAGGTAATTCGCTTTTTTTATCTTTCGCTTATGCCATAGGACAACTCCGCAATATTCATAGGTTGACTTATTGGGGCTTGGCGGCTGTGTTAAAGGAAAAATACGACCGAAGTGATTTTTCCTTGGAAGCTGATTTCATGTTGAAGATGCTTGAGATTGTACCATCTCGTCGTGCCGATGCTGGGGGTATGGTAGGGCACGAATGGCTCCGCGATACTATTGGAATGGAAAATATTTCCGTAGGACGACCGGTTGGCGGACGTGGACAGGGGATCGCAGGGTGGTCGGAGGTTGTAAAGACGAACAGACATCGGCGGTGAGGGATTGTGAATACCTGGGGGTTCTTGACAACTTTGGATTGGGATACTGCTCACGGCTCTGTAATAGTGAAATTCTGCAAGTTCGGCATTAGAAACGAAGGATACATAACAATTGTACATGTAGGGATACAAATAGATGTTTTTATGGAGGGTGGCTTTCGGCATTAAGATGGGAATTGCCCGGCTTCGACGCCTTGATTGAAATTTTGCAGATCCTCCAAGTGTATTGCGAAAACTTTCGAGTTCGGCTAGCTCGAAGATGAAAGCCCTCGTCTTCCAAGGCCACAGATATCTCCGTGAGAGACTGCTTCTCTCAATACTCTCTGGGTGTCCCATCAAAGTCGAGAAAATCCGAGCAGATCACCCCGAGCCAGGACTGAAAGGTGTGTGCCTCCGAAGAACCAGCTAACGTTGATTGTAGACTTCGAAGTCTCCCTTCTTCGACTCTTTGAATCAGTAACGAACGGCACAGTAATAGAAATTTCGTATACTGGTACAACTATAGCGTTCAGGCCTGGTTTTATTGCCGGCTCAACTTCCGCAATCATCGACTCCCACAAACATGAATGTCCTCTAAGTAGACCGATCGGCTACTTTTTGGAGCCCCTGTTACTTCTCGCAGCCTTCGGCAAGGCACCGACCAATGTGATGTTGTTCGGGATCACGTCGGGAAGCGATTCTGATCCAAGCGTTGATTTACTTCGCGTGGGGCTTCTTCCGGTGCTGAAAAGGTTTGGAATAGAGGACTACGAGCTGCGGGTGCCATTTCAGTCTTTTTCTGTACGCTAACCTTGTAGATATTAAGACGAGGTGCTTTTCCTTTAGGAGGAGGACAGGTTCATTTCATTTCGCCCGCTAAGCCTCCTCTGCAGAATTTGTCGACTTTGCATTTCACACATCCGCAGCGTATAACCACGATCCGAGGGATTGCGACATCCACAAAGCTTCCTGCTCAGATTACAACTCGTCTTGCTACCTCGGCTAGAAACACCTTGACATCTGTCCTTCCCCCAAGCCGAATCCAGATCTATTCCGATCCTGCTCGAGGAAATGCTGGCTCTCCCGGCTACGGAATATGCCTCGTCGCCGAAACTGCCTCCGGCGCTCTATATACAGCGGAACGAGTATCTCCGGAAACGCCTACGGAAGAATCGACACCGGAAGATATCGCTGAGCAATGTGCACAAGCACTTTTGAATGAAATTGCACAAGGCGGGTGCATCGATTCATTCGCCGCTCCTCTAGTGACGATCTGCTGCACGGCTCTAAGCGGGAGCAAAGGAGATGTCGGTCGAGTGATGCTTGGATACGGCTGTGCCGAAAGCGAGAACTGGGTGACTCTTATTCGCGATTTGAAGCTTTTTTTTGGCGTTGAAGGAAGATTTGAGCCACAAGCTGATGCAACCGGCTTACTTTGTCGATGGGTTGGGACTGGGTGGGTAAACTCAGCAAGGAGTACTAAGTAATGACTTCGGCAAATTGGATATCAGGCGAATTGTTTCGGAATGGTTGGATAGGATCATTCTAGCTGATTGCTTTTGGTGTGGAATGAGATGCTATAACTTGATGTAATGAATTCTGTCCGGCCAAGATATATATTAATTCATTTTTATGAAATTTACTTTCTTTCTCATCTCCACCTCGCAGCTATCCATCATTCCGTCTTGGAGACTATGCTTAGACAAATGAAGGGAACGGTGGTACCGTAGGATCTGATACTGTTTCTTCTTGGCGACGTCATCCAGAGCAACTCGAAAGGGCTTGAGCACTTCACCGCTCATGTTCTTCTTACCAAGCTTTCCCTGTGCGTATTCTCTCACCTTGGACGACGGAGATTTCGAGGGATCGAAAAGAAGGAGATTAATTTGGCCAGATTTGAGATATTCTATCCCAACGATCGTACGACTATGGCCCGCATGCTGGAAATATAACGGGGGCCGGTCACTGACCCGACACGTGGGAGCCGCGGGGTTAGTCTCGGTCGGCTTCGTGCATTTGAAGTAATCCTCCACATACTTTATCAACGAGTGGGAAAAGGGTGGCTTTCGGAAATCGAAATCGTGGACCAGGCATCTATTTCATTAGACTCTTTCAATATTAGTGGTACCGAAATCCAGAAGACGTCAAAAGCGTGTAGATCTCGGTAGTGCCAATCCATTTACGAGTGCCCACTTGGGGTCAGTCTTCTTTCAGACAGGAGGATACACAGAGAGTTTCGCAGCTGGGCAGCGCCCTCAATGTCGATACCTACTTTGTAAATTCTGATTAATAAATGCCAACCTTTGGCCCATCCTGCTTCGATCAATGTCTGAAGTTTACGGATGGAAGGGATTTCTTCTCCGAAAGCTTTTTTGTATTCCTCCTTGCTGGCTCCGCTTAAATATGATAGCAACATCTGGGCGTTATGATATCCACACCCCCATCCGATGGTTGAAAACTGCGATCGTAGATGGGAGGTTTTGGGATGACAAAGAACGGAGTATGCAGTTGTACTGTCCAAGTCCAGAGCTCGTTGTAGGCCATAAATTAGTTCTACACAATTAGACTCGTTGCTCAGCGACACGACCAGGCGTTTGGTTTGCTAGTAATTCGCTTCGAGTAGGAATTAGATTAGGCCCAAGGGTCATTTGATTCGAGTTTTTGAGTTCAGAGCCTTGCTTCAGGATCTTGCTACGGCGCTCTTCTTCCTCTTGGCTCTCTACACCAATTTCCCTTTTCTGATATAGCATTAGGCCGATCGTGATACTCCTGGACATACCTGGACCAGCCGAAAGGAGACTTCTTCCTCCTCAGCCCGGATTTCCCGATTGACCGCAAGAGCTAGCTGGTAGTCACTGTCGGCCTCCATTGTGCTGGAGGACGGGACATTCCCGGCATGGTACAGGGCTCTAGCAAGCGCTTCGTCCGCATCGTGCGTCTGCCTCTGGTTCTCGAATTCCTCAGCAGCAAGGCGCTCCGCGAGATGCTCGTCCTGGTGAGACTGGAAAAGATGGCTGGGAATGAGTTGTAAGCAATGAGGCTCTTGACACTGCCGTTCCATGGAGATGGCAGCGGTTATTCACGAATATCGACCATATCGCGGCGTAGTAGAGGTCAGGCACAGGTTATATGACAATTCGGAGATCGCCGGGTCGGCCCCGGTTGCGATCAGGAGAGTTACAAGTCAAGAAATCCTCTGGAGCGATCTGAGTTATTTTCACTTGTTGGATATTATTCATGGCCTTTGCTAAATAGAAAGGACCAGGATGTATCGGGGAGATGAGTGATGCAACAGTACCCGTTTGTGACCCAAGAGATGGGGCATGGATATATAGCTTGAATGATCGCATGTGCCTGCCCATAAGAATATCCCTCACTTAAATACAAATGAACGCCCATTATTCCCCATCACTATTCCTCCTCTGACTTGTTTTCCGTCTCGGACTCCCCATGCGTTGTGGACTTCCCATTCGTGTATTCCCATTCCATGGACTCATCATGACTAAATTGGGCATTTGGACAGGAGTCTGAGGAGGGGGTGGTTGTTGATATTGCAGATACCGCTGTGGTGGATCTCTATGCCGCAATAACCCAAATGCAAAATTGGACAAAAACACCGAACCAAAAACCGCCAGCAAACAGAATATCTTGCGGTCAGATATGAATATAAGGAAGGCACCATCGTTTTGTAACTGATTGGTTCGATGAAAGAATTGACGATTTCGGCAAATGTTTCTGCTGATACTCTTGCCCGACCGACGACAGTTGGGTCTCGATTCATGCATTTTTCCCAAGCTAGACATGCCTTCTCCATGGCCGGAACGCGTGTATTAGGTGCACATCGATTCTCTAAATATTCTTTGGAGCAAACGGCCATTTCTTGTAATATTTCTAAATTAGTCGAGAGTCATGGCTTTATTACCAGCAGAGTATTCTTCTACTTTCTGATCCACATCTCGTTGGATGGTTCTGATGAATGCCCACACAATGTACAACGCGACTCCGACGAGAAACATGTTGAAAATCAGTTGGAGATATCCAGATGCCACATACGGGAGATCGGGGTCAGAAGTCCAAGTGGAGGCTTTTTGATTGTTGTTGCTATTGTTATTGAGAGCGAAGACATCAGTCTGAAGACTCTGAGGTGCATCATCCTCGCTTTCAGTATCATATCGCGTTGAACCCGTTATATAGGCTCGTTTTGGTTTTTGGATTCGTTTTCTCCGCACAGCATCCTGGTATTTTCGTGCTCCTTGTATTTTTTCATACTGAGTGGGTTTCCGACGGGGCACTGGATCAGGGGAGTCGTCCGGGAGAGGAGATTCACCAGCAGACGAGACATCGACATCGCTACTGGCCACAGCAGGGGAAGCATTTCGAGGCGTAAAGAAGTCTGTCGAGAATTTGTTGCGGTTGGTGCTCGTGGGTGTAGAGGAGAATAAGAACGATCCGCTTGCACCGTTACCGACTGGGGCGATATTCCCAAACTGCTTGGCTGCCGTGTTTAGCGGTTTTGGAGGGCTGTCGGTGGCGTTTATGGGTCCTAGAATGTCAAATGCGTATTCATGGCGCGTACGCTTCTTTGTTGGGGTCTCGAAAGCACTGCTGAGGCTTTTGGAGAATGAAGGATCAAAAGTGAAGGAAGATTTGTGAGGATTCGTCCATTCAAAGTCCATGGGCGATTCTGCTGAACGAGCCTTTCAAGTCAGCACAACACGACACGTCGAAGGATACATACATTGCTTGCCATCATGCTTCCTTCTCAACAGCCAGACAGCTCTACCTTTATGCTGAGTTTTAGTCGAGTGTCGGGACTAATAACACGTTGTAATATCCTTTCCCATGTCTTTGGGAATGTCGGCTCGACAGGGCTCCAATCGAAGCCGACGACGATTGAGACGCACCAGTTTTGTTGTCATATTCACCTAACCCCCCCCCCCCCCCATACAGTAAATCTCAAATGTCGCCGATCTCACGTAAAACCCATCCTTAGCCATTCAGACAGTATCGTGAATTCCGGGTACTTAGGCTAGGGACTTATTTAAATCCTTCGCTTCGATAGGAGCTTGTACTCTTAGAATCTAACTTTACGCGACGGCAATAGAAGTGGACAGGAAACTTGAGACTTCCTCGGAATGGATGAGCCGATCTGACGGCGAGAAGTTCCGAAAAGTTAGGTCAAACGCTAATAAAGCAAATAAATGCTTTGAACACATCTATTGAATATTACGGTTAGCTAATTGTCATTAGCTTTACCCAATTCATTCCAACGTGAGTTAGAGACATGCGTAAATAATTGATATGGACTAGGTCGGGGACCGTGGTTATCATCGTCTCGAACGAAGCACAAACTCGATGTCGGAAGGGATTCGTGGTCAACCGAGGCGTTCCAAATGATTCTCTTGTATAACGTCTAGTCTAGTCAATCCAACATCTCTGGAACATCTTGTCTGTTAGCTTAATGTTTGCACTAACGACACCACAGATCTGACTTGCAAGGGGCCAAATTCCACGACGATGGGTTACGCCTTGAAGTAGGAAGGAGATTTAGGTTTATTCCGGAACATTAAGGCCCAAATAAATAGGTTGATCTGATCAGATTCTATAATCCGGTTAGACCCCTTTTGTAAATCTCGCGATGCCCAATTTGCCGCGGCGCCGATCAACATCAACACTAAACCAGCACACCAACCTGCCCCATCCCCGCGAAACAATGATACCGCCCTAACACCGCCCTTCACACGAACGAAATGTTCTCGAACCCTATAAAGAGACTCAGCGAGTCCCTTGCTCAGGCACAAGAACAAGCGCGCCAACAAATTGCCAAGTCCCAGCGGCAGGACTCCAATTCGAAGCCTTTGCCGCTGTTCGATGCTGAAGAATCGAGTTTCGTCGGCGATGATCCTCCGAACCCGTCCTCCGAGCCACGTCAGTCTACTGAGCCGGAGCGCAAGGACGATACGTTACCTAAGGAGGTGAGAATTAAACTTGCCAAGCTTGCCAAGTATGAGGATCGTCATCCTAGTATTGTCCCTTAGTTTTCGAGAGACTGACTTGCAGAATTGCAGGCTGCGTATAAGGAGAGTCAGGGGCGGATAGCTGGGTTCGAGAAGGTGTTGAAGGAACGGACTCCGTTGGGGAGTATTGATGAAGTCCAGGATTTTGCAAATTATCTTAACACTTTGTCGGTTCGGACGAATGTATTGCGAAGTCAGCGTGGACTGGCTAATTGTAGATGAGCCTTGAGGAGCTGAAAAGAGTGACTGAGGCTCATGAAGGTATTATATTGCTAAGAGTGGGCTAATGGAAGCTTTGAAAACGGAGCTGGATAATATACGGGAGACGCATCGGCTGGAATCTGCTTCACAGGAGGAACTGATTAAGGAACTTCAATTGAAAGTCGACGAAGCCAAGAATGAAGCTTCCAAAGTGAATGACAATCAAAATGCTCCACTCCTCGAAAAACTGCAATCCGAATTGCAAGAGAAACAAGTGGCTCTGGAGGAATCGCAACGTCGTGAAGCTAGTGTACAGAAGATGGTCGAGGAATTGACAGAACAAATGAAAACACTATCCCAGGATCTGGAGAAACAAACGGCAGAGGTATATGGGCTTCAAAAACTCTCTGATTGTAGGGGAACACCGCAAAGGAGACACTGAAAGAATTCCGCGCCGAGGTACAGTCACTATCCACAGCCAGAGAAGAAGCAGTCCAAGCTAGCAAACTCAGAGAAGACACACTCCAGACAGAGAGCAGGAACAAAGATCATCAAATACGACAACTTCAATTAAAGAATCAGGAACTTGTACAACAACTCCTTGCACTTCAGTCATCCGCAGCACCGTCCCCTAAACAGCAAGACGATGAGATTATAAACGGAGATGCCGCCTCAGAAGCACCGACACTAGTACAATCAGACACCGGGCCATCAGCAAACAAGAAGAAAAAGAAGAAAAAGAAGAAGACTACAGGCGTCGCACGGGCTGCTGAAGCTGAACAACCACAAAAAGACGAGCAACAGGAAGAGAAAGAAACGGAGAACTACCCTAGACGACTCCTGGAAGATTACTTGGCACAATTGACTAAATCCATTGATTCAGGTGGTTTCGAGGAGTTAGGAGCAGCCTCTTCGCAATTATCTGATGGAACAGAGATATGGCAAGAATCTATCGCCCGGGGCGTACAACCCGGCCAACTCCATGAGATTAAGGCTACCGCCGAGAGTTTATCTAAGGACAAAGAAATCGACGCAAAGATGGAAGCCCTGGATGCGAAGTTATCTGGAGTCGCTACTAAATTTACGACTCTCGCCGGGCAACTTAAAGAAGCAAACACAAATCGAGAAGTCTTGAAATCGAAATTGTCGGAAACGGAGACGGAGCTTCGACTTTCCCGAGAACTGGAACAACGGTTGCAGGAGAAGAACAAGAAACTCCAAGCAACGGCTGAGGATGTGGAGGAGTTAAGAGACATGTTGAGAGGTGTTGGAAGTGATCTGATGGAGGCGAAAGACAGGATCAAAGAGATCGAAGCAAGGGTGGCCTCAGTACTGGCAGAAAAATCGGAACTGGAAACGACTATCGCGCAATTAAATACCGAAATATCCGAGAATCAAAAGACCAGCAAGTCAATTGACGACATTCAATCTCAAATCGCTACAGCGGAAGCACTAGCGTCAACACGTCTAACGGAATTAGACGAAGCAAACAAAAAGCTAGGCACAATCGAAACAGAACTAATCCTCCTCAAATCCGAGCTAGCCACCGTCTCGGTCGACAAGAACGACCTAACCTCAAAATCCGCTGACCTGCAAGCCAAACTGCGTCAAGTCGAGAGATCCGAGAAAGAAGCCCGCGAAACCACTGCCACACTTCAAAATACCATCTCCTCGAAAGAGAAGGAAAGCAATAAACTCCGCTCCGACTTATCTGATCTTCAACTCGTTAAGACGAAACTCGAAGATTCCCTTAGAAGTACAAAAGCAACACTCACGAAAGTCGATTCGGAACGGAGTGAGCTGCTGCAACGAGAACAGTTTTCTCTTAACGACGCTGCCAAACTTAAACGCGAAATCGGAATTTATCGTGAGCGGATTGCGTCTTTGGAATCTCGTCGTACTGCTCTTACCAATGAACGCGATTCTCTGGCCGAAGAAGTCCAAATGAAGACAGCGCAGTTGGAATCTGTACAAGCCACCATGCACAATCTGCGCGAACAGGTCACTGAGATGGGTCATCGCGCAAGGGAAGCGAAAGATCGTTGCGAGGCATTGGAAGAAGAATTATCTGAAGCCCATAAGATACTAAGTGAACGATCGAGAGAAGCTGGGACTATGAGGAGATTACTAGATGAGGCGGAGGGGAGAGAACAGGGAAGAATCAAGGAGGCTAGAGATAAGTTAGACCAGGCGATTGAGGAACGTGATCATCTTGAAGAGGAGATTACGATATTGAGGAGGAATAATGCGGAAGGAAGTGACGAACTTACGAGGAGCTTGAGGGAGAAGGAAAGTGCTGTGAAGGAGTTGTCGGAGAAATACAATTTTGCTAAGAAGGAAGTGGATGAGTTGAGGAAGAAGAACCAGGATGTACAGATGAAGTTGCAGGAAGCCAGGAAGGAGGCTGATGATGCTACCTCTAAATTGAGCAAGTTGTCTAAATCATTGGTATTCTCGATTATGGCTCGCTGTTAACATGCAGGAGGAAATGACGGCACAAACGCAACAGTTGCAGGAGGAGAGGACTGCGATCAAGGAAGCTGCCGAGGAATCTCAAAATCGCGTAGAGCAATTGCAAAGAACTCAAAGAGTACTCACTATTATAGTTATGCTGACCAAAGCACCTCTCGGAGGAACTCAAACGGCTCAAGGCAGCGGAGAAGAAAGCCCCATCTTCACCTTCCCCTCACGACTCGAGAGTGAGTTTGATGGAATCCAGGTCCCCCCTGGCACAGACACCACGACAGTCAATCTCTTTGAACGGCACCGATTCAAGTAAAGCAGCAATCGACAAAGAATATCTGCGAAACGTGCTCATCCAATTCTTTGAGCATAAAGACAAACGAGTATCTCATCTCACCTCCCTGTCTGACATTTATAGGCACAATTGCTCCCCGTGTTGTCGATGCTGCTGAATTTCTCGAAGGCAGACGAGATGAAGTTGTTGCGCTAAAGAGTATTTGTATTAGTTCTATTGTGACATGATACCGTGGTGAACGGCTGGCTGATATCTACAAAAGTTCAGGGTGTCTGTAGCTTGAGAATAGAGAGATCTCCGAGTGCAGCGCAAATTAAATGTGGCTGCTGATTTAATTTTGGGTGAAATTTAAAAGTCACCCCTGAAACGGTGGAAGGGCCACCAGCAGCGGCAGCACTGTGTGCACTTCTCCCACAGTGGCTGTCCCTCTTCTGCGCCCGAACCGTGTGTGCCCGGACCCATCGTTTCGCCTGTGAAGAGGAAACGTGGAGAGCTTGGAGCAAAGCAAAGCAAAGGAATGGCATCGAACCACCATCACGCTGCAGAACCGCTGGACGAGGAGGACGAGGTGGTGGATCGTCCACGGCCACGGCGCAGATTCAGGGGCTTGCATTGGCGACACGCAAGCCAGACGTATACTCCTCCACCGCCGCCGACACAACCGCAGTATTCGGCGCCCCAGTTACGGCCTTTGAGTCTCAGTTTGGGTCAGTCTGGCTTCGATGGGCTGGACACTATTCACAGTCCCCCTGTCGCTGCCAGTATGAGTACTGCTACCGTCATCAATCCGGAGACTCCTCCGAGTGCCGGATCCTACTCGTATAGTCCTCTGCGACATTGCATTAACCGCTAGCACATTGTCGAAGAGTTTTGCGAATGAGTTGAGTAAAGTATTCAATATTGATGAAGATCCACAAGTCGAAGAGTTAGAAAAGACGTTGCGAGAAAAGTGGGATTCAAGTTAGAGGAACTCTCTGATCTGTAGGAACCAGCGACTAAGCATGCAAACTAATGAGTTGGAGATGTTGAGTCAACGGATCAAGGAGGCTGAGGAGCGTTTACGGCGGGTGGAGGAAGAAAACGAGGACACCAGCTCAGGACGACCCACACCGCCCGTCAGTCCATTTACACCACCACCTCCGCCACCGCCAAAAGACGTCCCGGCGGAACCAACACAACCAACACAAGCTGATAGTATTAATAGGACGGATTAGGAGGGGAAGGGGACGCGATGCATTACTAGCCATAGCGTGTCCCCCGTCGTCTGCATTGGCGTTACAGTGGATTTTTAATTTACAGAGATTACTAAATGGTATATTTATATCTTCGCACGATCATAATGTTCCGTCCGGAAAGACTGGCTCGGGGCGTACGTCGAAGACGAGTTTCTTGCGGATTATTGTGTGCAGTTGCCATTCCTTGTCATCGATGAACTCGGTTGAGTGGGTTGGTGAGTCCATGAATACAGCGAGCGGTGTCTTCAAAGCTTGCAGTCGTCCGACCATCCGGTGATGTCCGATGTGCAGATATGCTCGTGAAGCCTAGATTCAGTCCATACAAGCAGATCTATACAGTTTCATCCCAGCTAATATCGCCTAACTTGAGCGGTCCAACATGTTCGCCGTTGTCGAGATTGTATTCCAGCGTGCCCTGAACTTCGACGAGAATGAGCTGGTCGTTGTGCAATAGCGTTGTCAGCTGATGCGTTGAATGATGTGCGTCAACATTGTTTGTACTCGGAGACGTGTTGACAGTGATGATCGGTGGCATTCCTCATTGGCTTGACGCGATGGTGATGCTTAGGCGCGTTTTCGTGAGCGGGTTAGGGGCCTGAAAAGGTGAAATCGCCGATCACCACTGACATCATCTGCCATCTCCAACAATGCAACAGTCGTTTATTAAAGTCCTAATCTCGGTCCTTCTAATTTTGGGCTTCATTGCTCCCGTAATTGGACAGAGTACTACTTGTATACGTTTTCAATTCCCTATACACTAATTCTCAGCAAGCAATTCCGGATATAAAACAAGCTCCTACGTGAACCCAGAATTCAGCACAAACACGTTTGTAATTAGTTCAGTGGAGATTGGTCTATGCCTAACAGTTGCAGCTGACGAGTAGTTGCACCCAATCCCGATGGAACGGGCGTATCAACAACCTTGGTCAATGCAACTGAAGTAAATAACCCAACTACCCCAACATCTGCAGCGACTAAAGTCGCCATTTCCTGCACGGGATATCTTGTCTTGATATCATTGACGGGCTGGATCCTCGGATTCGGCGCCATTGGTATGTAAATCAATAAAAGAAATGCTAAACTCCTTGACTCCAATGCCGTAAACCCAAATTTACCCTCGTCTCAATCTCAGGAACAGTGCATCTCGTTTCCGTCGATCACTGTCCTCGTAGAATTTGTCGTAAAAGTTGACAATGTACTCCTCCGATTTGAATCCAAAAGACTGATACATAACCTAACATAAGCTGAGTGGAACATGTCAGGATACCATTGCTGAGTTGTCCGCAGCGACATGGAGCGTGATATCCATGTTTTCGTTCTCCCTTATTAACCACCATAACATCATCTTTCCGATCCCTTCGCCTCCCCAATGTGGTCGCACAGCAAGGTACATCAAATAGCCATCTGGTGTAATGACAGCTACTCCTACCACTAATTTGCGATACATTGCCACAATCCCGGTCTTATATCCCACGCAATCACTTATCGATATTCCCGGCCAGAATAGTCGTTGAAGAAGTGCATTACACTGGTTCACGTGCAGCTGAGAGAGGGGCAGGAAATCGATAGGAGAGGCGGCTCGCACCAATGTCTTTGCTCCAGAAGCGGCATCGACTTTGTTCCTGGAGACAAATGCCATTTCTTGAAGGAATTGAAGACCAAGGGGATAGAGGCCATACTCACGACGGATATACGGGGGTACGGATTTCGATAGTGGAGGCTGAGATAGGCCATTCAGTCGGGATGCAAAGCTATGTTGATAGGGAGTATGTGTTATGCGTGAACACTGCTCAATGAAAGCCATTCGTTTCCCATCGTCTTCTCCCTTTTCAACATGTTCTGGACGTAATGCGAGCAGCGGGGCCGATGACCGTAGATACTTTGAAAGATACTCGTCGTAATTGAATGATTTCAGCTTCAGCTTCCGCTTCCTCTACATGTAAGGCAGATAGGACAGGAACAGACCTTGAGAAGGCTCAGTTTCCGCAGGAATCGCTTGGATATGTCGTTTGGAAGGTCACTGTTCAGCACCTGTGCCAGATTTTCTTTCTCAATCGCCTCTCTTCGCGGCCGTCCTCTTGCCCTCCGAGGACTCCTCGCGCCTCCCTCTGTTGGCGAATCATCCTCCATCGTCCAACGCTCCGGAGTGCGTGCGGTGAGTGAAGATCTGAAACGACTACTCGAGCTCAGCCACAGGAGACAATTACGCACAAGCCAAATAACCACTTTCTCCCCACATCCTTGAAAGCGGGCTAATCACCCGAGACAAGGGAATTAACGTTCTTTCCGGATCCGGCCAAACGCCAACAGAATGGCCAACCAGCGCTGCTGCCCCCTGAAACATTCGGGAACGATGGCTCTTCTATTGGACAGTGAGTGGCAGGGCTTCAGAAACCCGAACAGCCAAAGTGGCGGAAAAGACACTTAAGTCGTCGCCAGCTGTGTTGTTTTGATCCGATGACCAGGGCGGGTGTTTCAGTGCCACCCGTGGCGGATGCTCTCTCGTTCGTTGGGCTGTCCCCCCCTCAATGGCTGAGTATTTAACTTCAGACCCTTTTTCTCCTTATTTCTTCCATCATTTCGTCAATTGCGTTGCGTGGTCTCAGAATACTATGCCTAGTGTCGCCAGCTCGATTTCCCTGCTGTGTCTCAAGCTTGGACGACATCAAAGTTATCTTCACTCGGTGGAGGCAACGAAGAAACATATCCAAAATCATTTCCTCAAAGCCGATCATGCGCCGTCACAAAAGCTACATCGCTACTATCGCATTGAAAGAGGTCACTGTCGAGGACGAGACGTGTATACGATGCAATCCAAGAATTCACCAGAGATGTTTACCCACATCGTTCATATTCTCTACATTCATGGCGGCGCATATATCAATGAAATGACTCTTCGGCAATGGGAATTCCTCGGCACAATTGTAGAAGCTGCTGCCCATCAGGGTATCCAAATCATCTTTACGATACCCATATACAGCATCATTTCACCACAAGTACAAGCCGTCAATGGCGGTCATGCCCATGCGGTTATGGGATTTTTGAAAGCGGTATACCGCAGCATTGTCGATAAAGTTGGACGGTCTGGAGAAGTACAAATCATGGGGGATGAGGCAGGTGGAGGATTAGCGTATGCTCTTGCAGTTTCTCTCGACAATCACTCAGGATTGGCTACTCCACGACGAGTCCTCCTTCTGAGTCCCTGGCTCGATATATCACTTCAGAATCCCGCCATAAAACGTCTCGAGCATACCGATCCAACGAATCGTCTCGAGGGTTTGCGAGAAGCTGGCCGTCAATTTGCACTAGGAACAGACCCTGAAGATCCATTACTCAGCCCTCTTTTTGCGAGATGCGATAAATCATTACTCACGAGGACATATGTATGGACTTCGGATGCGGACGTCTGTCAGGCCGATTGCGTGGCACTCGTATATCTCGCTTCGAAGAAGGGAATCGACATGACCAGACCCACCAAAACGAAATCGCAACGGTACTTCTGTATGAGTGGACTATATCCCTCATGGATGTTTGCAACGTGGACTCCCGAAGCACGCAAAACCGTCAGCGAGGTGGTCCAGGTGATCAAAGAGGGCGTATTAAGTCAGCGTAGTCCGATATTGGCCGACGACCGACGGAAGAGTAGCGTCACTCCGCTCCATAACAGGACTTGGTCTAGTGGTAGTGTGAATGCTCGAGCAAGAGGAAGGAGTATGCAGGTTCAGAGTGTGTGGGGAACACCGGAAGTCCCCAAGGGTGCCACTGTGCAGGAACCATTGCCGTGGAAAGCTGCGATACCGCAGTATTAGAGTTGTTATTCTTTCATATTCCAAGATTGCTGGCAATCTTTTATTCATCATAGACTGGGCTTATAGATTTTGGGTAGGCAATAAATCAAGCTGACATTTGACATTATCAAGCGATTAGACTTACTCGTGGTGAGGATTAACTGGCCGCTGAGATTCATCTGATCGTGCACATCTCATAGGGTTCTGATTTAGGGCGAATTTCGGATCATCACCACTTCGAGGCATCAGCATCCCTTTGACAAGAGCTGATGCTGTCTGTCAGTGCAAGTAATTCGCCCTTATCCCATTTACACGTCCTCTAACACAGCACAGGAATGCCAATTGTCGTACAATCAGCGCCATGTTCCCGCATAACAGCCTGCTTCATCCGCGGTAGTCGGCGGGGAGTCCACGACATTATGATTTCGGTAATCCTCCTGTGCGCATCTCTCTGACATGACAGCGGACTGGCAAGCCCATCATACGAAAAGGCCCAGGCGGACGGTATGCTTCTTTAGAAGATGGTTGTTGATGGCAGGTCATCCAATTCGGGACATGTGGCGACGGTGTTTGGTGCAACGGGGTTTCTGGGGACGTATTTGGTGAGCAAGTTGGCCAAACAGGGAACTCAGGTGGTCATTCCATATCGAGACATCACATGGGCCTTGCCTCTGAAAGTCAGCGGAGACCTCGGAATGACTGTCCTACAAGTATCATCTTTTCCCAATCTGGATTGATGTTAGGAATTTGATGTGCGTGACACCGATGCCATTGAGAGAGCAGTCAAACACAGCGATACAGTATACAATCTCATCGGAAGAGAATTCGAGACAAAGTAATGCTCCAATAGAAAATCACACTGATGAAAGAAACTTCAAGTTTAACGATGTCAATGTCACGGCAGCTCAACGGATTGCCGAGGCGGCTGCAAAATACGATGTCTCTCGACTTATCCATGTATCCTCCTATAACGCGGATCCAAA
>Ga0302325_10013079_pt1 | contig 17739 bp, 25 predicted proteins | sample Palsa_T0_2_FD_201948 | JGI IMG/M metagenome (GOLD analysis project Ga0302325, IMG submission 201948) | Peat permafrost microbial communities from Stordalen Mire near Abisko, Sweden - Palsa_T0_2 | ecosystem: Environmental > Terrestrial > Soil > Palsa > Peat permafrost | place: Sweden: Abisko...
TGTGCATCCACAAGTTCAGAATCCCGGTCGCCACCGTGATTTCCGTGGTCGCGCCCAGAAGCCGCTCGACGGACTCGAAGAGATCCCCCCCGGCATCGGGGATCCACAGAGCCGAGTACCCGAGGGATTCCAGTTCCCCCGCGGCCTCCACCGCTTCGCCGGCGTCGCCGTAGCGCAGTCCGCCGCTCCAGATACCTGTCCCACCGAGCCTGACCATTGAGTGTCCCTTCGCTGCCGATGACCCAGCCAGGCTAACGCCCGAGTGGCGGAGAGGACACGGTGTCGGCTCGGTTGAGGCTCACGCCGTGGCCGAAGGCAACGATGTCCGAAATCCGCCAGCACGTGCGCGGCACTTTCCTTACGATCGGACCCGACGCACGACGAAGGATCGAGGGGAGATGGATTCCAAGCAGACGGTCATGGCGCTCTACGCGGCGTACTCCACCGGGGATGCAGAGAAGTTCAGCGGATTGCTGCACGACGAGGTCGTGTGGTCGGCCCCAGCGGGCAATGCGACGCAGGTCGCACTCGGGCTCGGTCGACCAGAGGACGCTGGTCCGCCGTGCGGGGCGAACGACCTCGATCGTGATGCCATCGTGGCGTTCATGGCGTACAACTTCGCCCGGTTCTTCGGAGGTGTCGACAACAACTTCCGGACCGTTGTGGCCGAGGGTGAGGTGGTGGTCGTGGAGCACCGACTATCGGCCACCCTTCCGAACGGTCGATCGTATGTGAACGACTACTGCTTCGTGTATGAGGTGCGCGACGGCAAGGTGCGACGGATCCGTGAGTACATGGATACGAGGGGAGGATGGGCACAGGTGTTCGGCGACGATGAACCAGCCACGCTGCTCGAGTTCGTGGTTGGGTAGGCGACCTGATCAGCGAACGAGCCCGTTCCACGACCAGTGGGGGATAGTGAGCCCATCCGGCACGTCCTCTTGGGACCCGTGGTAGCGAGACATCGTCGACGTCGTTGTCCACTCGAAGTAGTCGTGGAGCACCCGTCTGAGCCGATCATCATCGGCAAGTCCCACGTCCACGAGGGCCGCGTCGAAACAGGCGATTGCCCGTCGGTCCATTTCCTCGTGCGGCCCGTTTCCGCTGTGGATGCGGACAACCACGGTCTCGCTCCCATACAGATCCGAATACCGCGTGGGACCACCGAACGCCTCCGCCCAGTACGCAGCGAGCCGCTCGGTGTGTTGTGGATGGAACCCGTGGCTGAAGGCATGGCTCACTATGTCGTCCGCCATCACCCTGGCATGCCATGCACTGGCCAAGCTCAGGACCGTGTCATCGCCACCAATGGCCTCATAGACCGTCTCCATAGTCAGAATGATATTCCCCGGTTCGGTGGGCCGGTGTCCGGGGGTACGATCCCTCCATGAGCCGTTGGAAGCCGAGCCGCCCAATCCTGGTGGTCCTGGTCGTCCTCCACATAATGGTGACGACGATCACGCTGCGGGATCTTGGCCAGCGAACTGACGCCGAGGTCCGTGGTCCACGCCTGTTCTGGCGGATATTTACTCCGTTGCAGATGGGAAACTCGGCCCTCTACTGGCTGGTGGGTCGAAGGCGCGAAGCCGAGTCCGACGCCAACGTCTGAGCCGTTTTAGGACCAAGCCGAACGCACTGCCTCCAGGTGCTGTTGCGCATGGATTTGCATGTCGGAACCGCGTTCCAGCCCTTCCCAGCACCAGGTCGAAGTCGTTGCACTGACCAGCACTCGACAGAGTTCCAGCGCCTGTTGGTCGAACTCTCCGGGATAATGGACAGCAACCGCTGGTTCCAGGCGGGCCAGGTCCCATTCCAATGGCCCACGCTCCACGGTCTCGAAGTCGATGAACCTCGGAGCTGCGTCGACGTTGAGAATATTGAAGCTGTGCGGCGAGCCGTGGATCACCTGTTCGCGGCCCGTTATCCACGCCAACCGATCGACCCCGTCGACCAATGTCTCGCGCAAAAGAACGCGATCAGCCTCCGCGAGCGCAGGCGCGAATTCAGGGCGCTCCAGACCACTGACGGCCGACATCAACGGATCCGCGAATGAAGGGAGGGCGGCGGCGGCGTCCCGCAGCGAAGCGAGGCAGGAGTGCAGGTGGAAAAGGTGCTCAGCGATCTGATCCGCATTTGACTCCACGACCCTATTCTGAGGCTCGTACTGCCAGAAGGTAACGACACTCTCGCCCATGCGCACGGGCTGCTCAATGCCCTGCTCGAATGGGGGCACCACGGGAGCGGCCAACTCGACCAGTTCCCTGGCAATCGCAAGCTCTCTGTTCGCCCTGTCGTGCTCCCTCGAGATTTTGGCGACGACACGGCTCGGTGAAAGCCATACGACCACGTTGTTGGTCGACCTCAGGCTGACCGGATGACGTACGACAAATCCCCAAGTCCGAACCAAATCGGCCACCGGAGTTATGACATCCACTCCCATATGATCGCACTTCTGGCTTGGAGATCGATAACGGTTGCTTGCCCAATCACGAGATCAGCGGTCAGTACTCAGTAAGACTGGCGTGAGCCAATCCCCACCCGATAGGAGCCAAGATGTCCGAACAAGCACTGATGCCGCCAGTGAAAACCGATGCGAACGTCCGAGGTCCACTGGGAATTCGGCGTAACGCATACAAACCCAAGAAGGTAAAGGACCCGAACGAGGAGCCGGTCTTTCAGCGGATAGCCGACAAGGTCAGCTATGGCATGGGAACGCCACTGAATATCGCCATCTGGATCGTGCTCGTACTCGGTTGGACGTTGCTCTTTGCGCTGTCGTCGTCCAAGAGCATTCAGGGAGGCACGTTCCTTCCCGCGTGGTTTACCAGTACTGGGTACAATTTCCCGCTCAACCTGGTGACCACCGTGGCTGAGCTGTATATCGGGTTCCTCGTTGGAGCGTCATCGAACCGTTCCGAACGCAACTTGGAGGACACCCTTGCTCAGATTGAGATTCTGGAGAAGAAGCTTGGCACCTTGATTCAGGAGAACACCGACCTGACCAACAGAGTGAAGATGGACACGGGTTTGCTGCAAGATCTCCATGCCCATATGGCAGCTCTGACCAAGGCAGCCGGTCTCGACATTGAAAAGCCCCTATCAGGAGAGCAGCCCACCGCATAGCCTCACCGTTTTGGGGGAGACCCTCGGTCGTCGGCCGCTGTCGGGTCAGGTGTCCGATTCCCGGTAACGGCCCCAGATGAGCGTCTCGTAGTGGGGGCAGCCGTCGGGCACCTCGCCGTGGTGCGAGGTGACGTGCTCCAAGAACTCCCGGGCGGCCTCCATCTGCTCGATCTTCGTACGGAGCGTGCGGAGGTGTTCCTCCATCACCTCCGCCCACCGACCGGACGGTTCGGGACCGGCCAGTAGGTCGCCGATGTCGTCGAGACGCATGAGACCCAACTCCTGCCAGTAGCGGATGATGGCCAAACGGCGCAGTTCGGACGGTCCGTACCAACGACGACCCGAATGGCGGGAAACGGGGTCGAGCAGGCCCCGCTCTTCGTAGTAGCGGATCGTCGAGGCCCGAATCCCGAAGCGACGGGGCACGACCGATTGCGACGGTGACCTAGAAGCGACGGAGTCGCAACGTGCAACCGCGCCGCGGCGGCCCGAGACTGGGTCCCGTGGTTGCGACAGACGACGAATCAGGAGCCAGCTCACACTATCTTCACGACCACGACCACGACCACGACCACGACCACGACCACGGCCACGGCCATCACGGCGGTCTCCTGGGTGCTCTCAGGGGCATGGTCCCTCCGCACTCGCACGACGCCAAGGACTCGCTGGATCAGGCCTTGGAAGGGAGTCGGGACGGCATCCGGGCTGTAGCGATCTCGCTGATCATCCTCCTCCTCACTGCGGGTATTCAAGCCATCGTCGTGGTAACCAGTGGCTCTGTTGCCCTCCTCGGCGATACCTTGCACAACGCCGCCGACGCGCTCACCGCCGTGCCGTTGTGGCTGGCCTTTCGGATAGGACGACGGGCACCCACGTCACGCTTCACATATGGATACGGGAAAGCAGAAGACGTAGCTGGCGTGGCGGTGCTCGCTCTAATCGCAGGTTCGGCCGCCTTCGCAGGTTATGAGGCCATCAACCGCCTCATCCATCCCCACAAGATCACGCATCTGGGTTTGGTGATGGCGGCCGCCGTGGTCGGCGCCGTGGGCAACGAGGTGGTCGCGCAGTACCGGATTCGGGTGGGTCGTCGCATCGGTTCGGCGGCGTTAGAGGCGGACGGCATCCACGCCCGCACGGACGGCGTCACTTCGCTGCTCGTACTTATCGGCGCCATCGCCGTCGCCGTGGGCGCACAGTGGGCAGACGCTGTAGTTGGCCTCATGATTACTGCCGCCATCCTCGTCGTCGGCTACCAAGCCGCGAAGAGCGTTGGCCAGCGTCTGCTCGACGCCGTCGATCCCGGTATCGTCGCCCGTATCTCAATAACGGTGGCGGGGGTGGATGGTGTCGTGGCCGTGACCGAGGTCCGTGCCCGTTGGATGGGACACCGCCTCCTCGCCCAAGTTCGGCTCAGCGTCGATGGCGCCTTACCGGTCACGAAGGCACACGAGATCGCCGAAGTCGCACACCACGAGCTTCTCCACCACATCCCGAACCTGTCGGACGCCATCATCCATGTCGATCCCGCCGGGGTGGGTTCCGATCCACACTCCGCAACGGCTCACCACCGGGATTGGGGCTAGGAACGGGGATCTGATCACCCGGCGCCTGTGGTCGGTACCATCGGGGTAGTGCCCTACCAGAATGTCGACGATCCAGCGAAGCTGCGGCGCCTCATGGACGCCGTCCTCATGATGGAGGCCGACATCGAGCTCCCGATCCTGCTGCGCCACCTGGTCGAAGAAGCCTGTTCCCTGGTCGGAGCCCGCTACGGCGCGCTGGGCGTCCTCAACGAGGCCCGGACGGGCCTCGAAGAGTTCCTGACCGTCGGGTTGAGCGATGCCGAGGAGAAGGCCATCGGAGCAAGACCGACCGGCCGAGGTGTACTGGGCCTGTTGATCACCGAGCCCGAGACTCTCCGGCTGGCTGATCTGACGAGCCACCCCGACGGCTACGGGTTTCCCGACTGCCACCCACCCATGACGACGTTCCTCGGCGTCCCTCTGCGGTCCCGGGGCGAGGTGTACGGCAACCTCTATCTCACCGACAAGCAGGGCGCGGACCACTTCAACGAGGAGGATGCCGCACTGGCCGAAGCGTTGGCACTCGCCGCCGGCGTCGCCATCGAGAACACGCGGCTTCACAACCGGGTCCGTCTGCTCAGCGTGCTCGACGACCGTGATCGAATCGCCCGCGACCTCCATGACCGCGTCGTCCAACGCATCTTCGCAATAGGCATGGCGCTGCAAAGCGCCATGCGGTTACCCGAGTTGGGCTTGGTCGTGGACCGGGTGGGCAAGGCGGTGGAGGATCTCGATTCGACGATTACCGAGATCCGCACCACCATCTTCGAACTGGGCGACTCCGCCATCCATGGCGGACTTCGACGCGGCGTGCTCGGAGTGGCCGAAGAGTTGACCCCGTCGCTCGGGTCACGTCCCGAAGTTGTCTTCGACGGCCCCATCGACACCGCCATCCCCCAGCACATCGCCGACCATCTCCTGTCCGTGCTGCGCGAGGCGCTGACCAACGCCGGCAAGCACGCCCAGGCCACCACGTTCGTGGTGACGTTGCGTGTCGGCAGTGAGGTGACCCTCGAGGTGGCCGACAACGGCAAGGGCATGACGCCGCTTCTCGAAGGCAGGGCAGCCCTGGGGCTCTCGAACCTGCGCGGCCGGGCCGAGAAGCTCGGCGGTACATTCGAGATTCAGCCAGCCCAGGGCGGCGGCACCCGTGTCATCTGGTGCGTGCCCATCTGATCTGGCTGCCGACCGGCGGAGGCGTAGGTCGAGCCGCGCGTTGACAGCCCCCGGTCAGGTGCCGCTGAGCGTCCGCCAGATTTCGGCTGTGGCGTCCACCTCGTAGGACACTTTGCCCAGGAAGAGCCGGAGCCCGAGGGTGAGGCGCGTCCCCGGCCACGTGTGTCCCGCCCCATCGCAGACCCACAGCGACACCGCGCCCGGATCGTCCAAAGGGCCGTACGAGAGCCGGGTGAGCGAGGGCGTGACCTCGGTGTGCTCGGGTTCGGGCGAATGGCCGTTGGCCCGGGCCCAAGCCGACGCCGCGTCGAGCACGCTCTCGCTCCAGCGAGGCGTAGTACCGCCAGCGTAAGGGTTGATCCTGTCGCGCGTCCCGTGGAAGGCGACGACCCGCACGGGATGATCGAGCCGTTCCACCGCGGGCGCGCGCAGCCCCGCCACCGCACCCAGGACGCGCGCCGGATTGCGGCCTGACGAAGCGAACCGGCTGGCCATGCGCGCGCCGCCGGATATGCCGCTGATACACGAGGGCACCGCGGTCGCACCGAAGGTCTCACGGAGGTAGTCGACGACGGCATCGAGGATCGCGACGTCGCCATGGAGGTCCCACTCCCATCCAGCTCGAGAGGGGATGGAGCCTTGCGGGAATGCCACCACCGCACCCTGCTCGGCCAGAGGGGCCATGCGGCTCAGGCGGACCTGGCGTTCGGGTGTCGAGGTGCTGCCGTGCAAGGACACGACGATGGCGCTCGGGGCACCTGTCGGCGCCGCCACCAACAGCCGGCGGCGGGCCCCGCCGACCTCAATCGTGTGTGGCTCCGCCGCCAAGCGAGTCACTCTAGTTCCGGTGCCGTCGACCGCCGTGAGGACCGCTGTGCGACCTCATCGCTTCGACCAGCAGCGCGTCTGGGTCGCGTCCGATACAGGAGCAATGCCCCGGCCGCTGCGAGAATGACACCGGCCACGTGCCCGAGCGCAGTCAGACCGGCACCACCCAGGATCATCGCGGCGCAAATCAGGTACCGCTGCCATGGCTTGGCGTGAATGAGCGCGTGGCGGATCAATGGCCCGGAACCGTAAGGCATCGGATCTCCTTGTTGTTCATTTTTGAAGGTAGTCACGCATGCGAATCTGCTCGCCTTGACCCCCCAGCGCGTCGAGGAGCGCGCCCAGGGCGGAGAATCCGGCCGCTCCGAGTTCGGAACGAAGTTCAACCTCGATGCGCTCAGCGGCGCTCCGTTGGGCTTCGAGATACTCGATCCCACGCGAGGTGACGGTCACCGACTTCTCTCGCCCGCTCGATGCTGAATCGGCAACCGAGACGTACCCACGGTTACTGAGGTAGGCAACGACCTTGGCCGCGCCCTGGCGCGTGATACCGATCTCCCGTCCGACGGCTGAGATCGTCGATCCCGCGGGATTCGAGCACAGGCGCAGCACCCGCCCGTCCGGGAACCGGCGTTCGCCGAATCCCGCTGCCGCCATCGCTTCGTCCAGTCGAAGCTGGTAGCCGATCCAGGCGCGTCGCAGCGCCGGTCCGAGGCCGATCGATTCCCTTTGCGAGCCGATGCCCTTGCCCGTATCGGTATCAGTATCAGTATCGGACGGTTTGGGACCGGCGGGCACCTGGCAGACTTTAGCAGATTGTAAACTCGGTTGACAATCGTTTATCGGGTACTTCATACTGCGGTGATGGGGTGCCCCTTCGGATCAACCACCCGGAAGGGGTTGGTGCTGACTATCCCGCTGATGGCCGCCCTTCTGCTGGCCGGTTACGGAAGCCCCAGCGCGGCCTCCGGTCCTCCGTCCAACTCCGTCGTCTACCGATTCGGGGTCGTCGGGAACAGAGGGAAGATCGCCCAGCTCGAACGAAACACGCCGACCGTCGTCACCGGCATCAAAGGGGTCATCGTCCAAATCGCCACCTCCAACTCGGACGGGTACGCACTCGGCTCGAACGGCACGGTCTGGGCATGGGGAGTGAACAGCTATGGCGAACTCGGCGACGGACAGCTCGCGACGTATGAGACCAAGGCGGTCAAGGTCGACTTCCCGGCCGGCGTCAGGATCACGGCGCTCGCCAACCCGATGCCCTTCGACGCCGGCCTGGCGATCGACTCGAATGGCCATGTCTGGGGCTGGGGCCTCAACGGGGACAACGACCTCTGTCTGCCTGGCCTCATCGAGACCCATCCGCAACAACTTCCACTCTCCGACGTGACCCTCGCCACCGGTGCGCGCACCCACGCCCTCTTCGATTCCAATGGCATCGTCTACGCCTGCGGCAGCGGCGACTCCGGAGAGCTCGGCAATGGCTCGACGACCTCGACGAGCACGCCCAGCGCCGTCATCGGGATCCCGAGCGCCGTCAAGGTCACCGCCCTCACCTCATCGTGGGAGGGATCAGGCGCCCTGCTCGCTAACGGCGACTATTACGACTGGGGGTACAACGCTGCGGGCCAGCTCGGCGCCGGGAACACCACCGACAGCGCAATGCCTGTCAAGGTCGACCTCCCCGGTCCGGTCACCCAGGTATTCCAAGGCGGCAGCGGGGCGAAGAACGGGCAGACCGTCGCCGTCTTGAAGAAGGGATCTGTCTGGACCTGGGGGAACAACGATCGAGGCCAGCTCGGCATCGGCACCCACACCAACTCCGACGTCCCGGTGCGGGTCCACGTCCCCAAGGGGGTCACTTTCCTGAAGGTGAACTCTGGTGGCTACGCCAGCTATGGCATCGACAACACCGGGCGCCTATGGGCTTGGGGCGACAACAGCGAGGGGCAGCTCGGAATCGGATCGCGGCACCCCAACGAGACGCTGCCCGTAGACGTCCACATCCATCTCACCCAGATCTCGTCGACGGCACAAAACGTCGCCGCGCTTGAGGAGCGCTCCTGAAGAGGCGCTTCGGCCCGAAGTGCGGGATCGACACCGAGCGAATTGGCTCGGACGGCGTGGGACGTCGCCGCGCTGAGCGTCCCGCTACTGTATCCGTGGGCGTGACGGGCAGCCGGCACCTTGAGGCCGGCAGCAGCCATCATTGAAACCATGATCTGAAATCCCGAGAGACGTTGACACCATGAGTGAGAGTCCCGAAATCACGACCAAGGTCAGCCCCCGCTCTGTCAGTGAGACGGTGGCGAGACTGGTCGAAATGGTCGAAGCCAGAGGTATGAAGGTCTTTGCGGTGATCGATCAGGCCGCCGAGGCACGCAGCGCGGGTCTCGAGTTGCGCCCTACGACGTTGGTGCTCTTCGGCAACCCGATCGCCGGGACTCGGGTCATGGAGGCGGTGCCTCTCGTCGCGCTGGACCTACCCCTCAAGGTGCTGGTGTGGGCTGACGGCCAGCAGACAACGGTTTCCTACCTGGCGCCCGATGCACTCGGCCGCCGCTATCACCTCAGCAGCGATCTCGCGTCGAACCTCACCGGCATCGATCCCCTCACCGATGCGCTCGTCGCTTCGTAACATCTGTGCAGGCGCTCGATCGCCCTGCCGGGGAATTGTGCGACCGCAGCCATCAGTAGCTCGAGATTAGACGCACGTATATCGTGGTGGAGGTGGCCAGATTCGCCTACGCGATTGACAAGCTCTATCTGCCAATATTGGTGCCCTTCTTGCTGCGACCGACAACGGATGGCGTCATGGTCCCCGATGAAGGCTCTTTGTTGGCGACCTTCGGACTCTTCAAGCTCGCGACGCCGCTTGCGAACGTCACTGGTGCGCACATCACGCGCAACTACCGCTGGTGGACCGCGTGTGGGGTTCGCATGTCACGTGCCGATGACGGCTTGACATTTGGAACGAATCACGACGGCGGCGTGTGCATTCACTTTGCAGAGAAAGTGCCGTCCGCGCTTCGCCGAAGCGGCCATTCAGCACTCACTGTGACGGTGGCCGATTTGGAGGGACTGACGAGGGCGCTCGGCGGGGAGATAGAAGGGTCAGCTGCACCCGCGGGCTGACCGATCTTCGCCGGCTCGGACGGGTGCCCCGAGCGTCTGATGTTTGTCGTCAGCCATCCCGACGCGGCCGGAACCATCGGGAGCGCCGCCTGCACTCAAGGACGCTCTGTGGGCTTCGTCCAAGTTATGGAATAGCGCCAGAGGAGACGGCGCCGATAGCGCGCACCCGGCAAGACAGTCTCGGCGGCCTGGCGCGTTTGGCGATACGTCTCGGGGGGAGGCCACATCTTTGGTGCCGAAGTCTCCCGGTACGTCTTGGTGACCTTATGGAGGCGGTCCGCGGCTATGCCGGCGAGATCGAACATCAGATCGGCGCCATGACGGGACTGAGCCAGCCCGACGACAGCCAAGGTGCCGCCGGGTCGCAGAAGCTTCTTCATCTGCGAAAGCGCGGCGGAGGTGCCCATGTGGTGGAGCGCGGCCACTGAGACGACAGCGTCGAAGGACTGGGGTTCGAAGGGATGGATGAGGAAGTCGTCGAGGACGTAGTCGACGTTGACTGCAGAGGTCTGCGTCTTGGCCATGGCAATGGTCGGTGCGTCACGATCGATGGCGGTGACCTTTCGAGCAACATCGCTGAGCTCGCGAGCGAGAAGCCCTTCACCGCAACCAACGTCCAGCACCTGGTAGCAATCTGACGGGAGTGCAGCGATGATCAGCGGGTGGTAATGGATGTTGTGATTCCAAAGCGTGTCGGCCGCCACCAGTACATGATCACACGGACGAGAGTCGATCTAATCTTCATCCGTGCCGGCCGATCCGACCCGCTACACCTCGGCGGACGAGGACAGCAGTCGCTGGGTCGGCTTTCCGTTCCGCCGAGGCGACATCGTCATAAGCGCACGCTCGAAGACTGGGACCACGTGGGTACAGATGATCTGCGCGCTCTTGATATTTCAGACCTCGGCCCTTCCAGACTCTCTCTCGGCAATGTCACCCTGGCTGGACTGGCTGATCACCCCTCGTGGCGACGTGTACGACCAACTCGCCGCCCAAGCTCACCGAAGGTTCATCAAGAGCCACACGCCACTCGACGGGCTCCCGGTTGACCCCGAGGTGACTTACATCGTTACAGGACGACATCCTCTCGACATGGCCGTCTCGCTCTACCACCAAGGTGAAAACCTGAACCGCGAGCGCATCGCTGAGCTGACCGCTCAGCCCGACCCTGGGCCCGCCGCCAACCATCGGTCACCGCTTCACCAGTGGTTGCTCGAGTGGATCGAATCGGACGCCAGCCCCAAGGAGTCGCTCGACTCACTGCGCGGAGTGATGTGGCACCTCGTAGATGCCTGGCAGCGTCGGGATCGACAGGATGTCGTTCTTGTCCATTACGAGGACCTCGTCGCCGATCTCAATCGGGAAATGCGCAGGCTGGCCGACCGACTGGGGATTACGGTGCCGGAGAGCAAGTGGCCGGCTCTGGTCGATGCCGCCACCTTCGCGCAGATGCGAGCGAGAGCGGAGTCGATCATTCCCGACCCTGCCGGCATTTTGAAGGACCCCAGGGCGTTCTTCCGGCGCGGGTCGTCTGGTGCCGGTGCAGAGGCGCTTACGAGAGTGGAGCTCGAGCACTACTACCTACGGGCCTCCCAGCTAGCCCCTCCAGATCTTTTCGAATGGTTGCACTTTGGTTCAGCAACCATGTAACTCCAAACCTTGGTGCCCTACTACCCCGTCAGTGATTAGCGGTCCATGGAGTGGATCTTGTCCGGCGTGATCGTCAGGATCACCCGAACCTGATCTCGACCGCCGTACCACTGGTACGGGCCGCCGGTGTACCGCTGGGCGAGGAGTTCGATGTGCTCCGCCCCACCTTCGGTGGTGACGTTCGTGACGCGCCCTCGGACGGCGAAATATCGCGAAGGATCGCCGGCATCGCAGACGGCGACAGACACACGGGGGTCCCGCTGAATGTTGGTCAACTTCTGGTGGCTCTGAACCGTATTGATGATCACATGCTCACCATCGGTGTCAACCCAGGTTTCCGTCGTCTGCGGCGAGCCATTTGGCATCAACGTCGTGATGAAGCACGGGTTCGGGCCTCGCAGCAGCTCGACGAAGCGATCCGGCAGGTCCACGCTCATGACGTTAGTGTCACGCTCAGATCCCGAGCGGAGCTGCGCGCAGACGGGTGGCGAGCGTTCCGTCGCCGCTGATTTCAACCCTGGCAGCCCCTTGGCGGCCCGCTCCGAACATCGTGAGCTCGCCAGGGTCCCCGGCCAGGGTGAGGCGTGGCCCGGTCCCACGCTCCTTGTCGGCTCGTCCCGGCGAGGTGATCACGATCGTTGCGGGGACCTTTTTCGCCATCCCGCCGGGCCCGACGCGCGCCCAGAGCGCATCGGCCAATTCCGGGGAGATCGGACGGGGTTCCCAACCGGTTCGTGCGCGACGTACGTCCTCGACGTGGATGAAGAACTCGACCGTGTTCATGGGCCCATCAAAAGGGCGAAGGAGCAGCGGCGGCCCGCTCCGGACTGTCTCGACCAGCTTGTCCCATGGGGTGCGATCTCGAACAGCCCGCCGAACTCTGTCCGTGTATCCGGCCAGTGGGGGCCATACGAGTCCGGGCCCGCTGTCGGGTCGCCGTTCACGGACCACCAGGTGCGCGGCCAGATCGGCGGTCAGCCAACCCTCGCACAAGGTGGGTGCGTCGGGACCGAGGTCGACAAAGAGGTCGCAGAGGGTCGTGCGCTCCTGTTGAGCAAGGGTGGGTGGCGACATCGGCGTAGTCTAGGGAAACGAGCCGGTGTTGGAGCGTTTCGGCAGGCGCCGAGCGGACTGACCGCACAACTCACTCTCCCCGCATATGTCAACCTGGGGCCATGAACCACGGAGAGATGAGTCCGAGATCCGATCGCATCGCCTTGGTCACCGGAGCCAATCAGGGCGTCGGTCTCCAAGCGGCAAAGGAACTCGTTGCAAACGGCCTCACCGTGTTGGTGGGTTCGCGTCAGTTCGAGCGTGGTGAGGCGGCCGCCAAGGAGATCGGTCCGGGTGCAATCGCGATGCAGATCGACGTGACGGATCAGGCTTCGATCACCGCTGCAGCAGGGCGTATTCGCAACGAGTTTGGCCGCCTCGACCTGCTGATCAATAATGCGGCCATCTCGAACACGAGAAAGGGCAGTCTCTCCCTCGAAGAGTACGCAGAGACGTCGAAGGCGAGCAACGCGTCCCTCGAAGAGTTGCGGGAGGTGTGGGAGACCAATGTGTTCGGCGCCCTCGCCGTCTACCAGGCGATGTTGCCCCTCATTCGCGAGTCATCGGATGGCCGCATCGTGAACGTGTCGAGCGGAGTCGGTTCGCTGACGACGAACGCAGACCCGTCGTTTCCCTACCACACGATGTTCGGCCCGATCTACCCCGCCTCGAAGGCGGCTCTCAACGCCATCACGCTCGCCATGATGGTCGAGTTGGAATACCTCGAAGGCCTGGCGAACTCGCCCGAGGTCGACATTGACATCGTCCGTCGGTCTATTTGGGCGAGCGGTGCGGTCAAGTACTTTTGGATCCCGCTGTCGATGGTCGACGCGCTCGAGCAACGGCGAACGACGCTCAACCGGCGTCCACTCGAGGAGGCCTTCGCGGTCTGGGCCCAGGTGGTGCCGGAGATTTTCGAGTTCGCGCGCCGCTGTCGATGACGAGAGCAGACAAGCGCCTTAACAACGCGGCATGGTTGGGGCTGGTGGGCATCGCCCGGATAGCTCTCGCTCGAACCATTGCCGTATGCCGATCGTTGACAGGTCCCAGGTTTCGGTGTTTCATCCCCGCTGGGCGATTCCCTCCGGGAACCCCGATACAGCTCCGATGATTCGGGTAGCCGGCGCCGGTTGCGGATCCACCATTGGATAGCCAGGATTTGTCCAATTTGTTGGTGACGTGGATGCGCCTGGACTATCGAAATGCCAAGCTGAGGTCATGACGGCTGATCAGGGTTCAATGATCATCATCACGGGACCGCCCGGCGCGGGGAAGAGCACCGTAGCTCGAATTGTGGCTGACCAGTTCGACTCCTCGGTCCTTCTTGTTGGTGACGACTTCCACCATTACATCCGAAAGGGCTATATCCCGCCATGGCAGGCAGAGTCAGAGCACCAAAATGAAGTAGTTATCGATTCGACTGCAGCAGCGGCGGCTGCATATGCGCTCGGTGGATACCTGGTCGTGGTCGATGCCATCATCGGCCCTTGGTTCGTGCGGAGATTCCTCCGGTTTGTGCCAGATGTATTGCCCGTGCATTACGTGATCTTGTGCCCGTCCAAAGAGGTCGCAATCCAGCGCGCCATCGAAAGAACCGGCGAGGCGGACCTTGTCAATCCCGAGCCAGTCACTTTCATGCATCAGGTCTTCACTGAGCGCGGTGGCTTAGAAGATCACGTCTTAGATTCTTCATACCTGACCGCGGATGAAACGGCTTCCGAAGTACTGACCCTTGTCTCCCAGGGCCACCACCTTCTCACCAGATAGGAGAAGCTGCCCGTGGGAGGATCGTGGGACGCTCTCACGGCTCTATCGTCGAAGTAAATCGTGAAGTCGGCCACCTGCGTGCTGGCGCCTGGGCTTCAGGGATGCAGAGGAAAGGTTTTGGTCGTGCTGTTCGAGCGGCAGATTAACAGCGCCTTCTCGCTGAAGAACCCGGCCCCGGGAAAGATTTCCCCGATCAGATGATGCGACCGGTTGTACACCTCGGCGCCATTGCCTTCGAGATTGCAGAAAATCGGCTCACCCGGGTGAAGAATGGGCGTGACCAGGGGACCAGCCTCAACGGGTGACGTGCGGTGCTCTACATCTGCTTTCTGAACATAGCCAACAAATTTGTATCCGGAATAAAACGGTATGTACGCCGGGACTTTGGACCAGACGATGGTGCCGTCGCGGATAGCGTCATTGGGGATTCGTCCCTCAATGGCGGATCCAGTGGTGGTCTGGAGCGCCACCGCTGTGGTCGCCGCGCCAGAGGGTACCGGTTTGGAGAATGGGTCAACGAGCACAAGACTGGTGACAAGCGCAACCACGACGACCACCGAAACGATCAGCGGAGTTCGCCACCGCGCCGAAACCCGTGGAACCTGGGTGACCCGTGCCACGTTGCGCTCGGCCACGATTGCGGAAAAGAGCGCCTGTGCCGTGGCGTCGTCAGGGCGGTCAGGGATATCCGTGTCATCAACGGTGGCCAATTGACGCACCAGTCGCTCAACATTGCGGGCTGTCATTGGTGTCTCCTTATCCACGCTGGCGAGGGGGATGAGAGTTGAGATGTCGTTGTTTCGCTGCTCGGTGATCTCATCTGATCAAGAGTGGATCGCCGCCCTTCATTCCTCTCTAGAGACTTCTTCATACGAGCCCGAGCTCGGAAGAGGCGAACCTTCGCTGCTCCGAGCGAACAGTCAAGGGCGATCGCCAGTTCCTTTGGACCGAGTCTCTCCCAGGCGGAGAGGCGCAAGATCTCTTGGTCCGCAGACGACAGCTGGGAGAACGCGTCGGCGATCAGGTCGAGATCGGTTGCTGACGTAGCTGGTGATTCCACTTGACACTGCAACTCATAGCCCACACGTTCCGCCAACTGCGAGCGTCGTCGAGCACTTCGGGCCTGATTGGCCAGGACCCCCCTGGCGATCCCAAATAGCCAAGGGGTCGCACCCTCTCCGGAGGGCACCTTCTGCAGATTTCGCCAGGCGACGAGGAACGTTTCGGCTACAACATCGGCCGCATCTTCGCTCGTAGGCGTGCGCCGCCGGGCGTAGCCAATCAAAGAGGTGTAGTTCCCCCTATAGAGCTGTCGGAAGCGTTCCGCGTCATCGTGACTGCTCTCCCCAGAGCTGCGAGCAGGCATCCCTCGGGTCTCTGGAGCTACCTCGCTTCCTGTCACGTCACAATTCTGTCCGCTGGGCTCGCCCGGCGTCACCCCCACACTCCTACATGTCCGGCACGAGGAATGGGTTACATCGGATTCTGGCCCTTTGTTACGTGAAGCGGACGAACGACCGACTCGTGACACGCCCTCGCGGTTCTACGGCCGAAATTGATGCCCCTCGCGAGCGGCGTCCGCTTCCGATCTCCAACCCGCCGAAAATCCCCGTAAGCGGAACGGTATCCGGCACCGTTCAGCTGGTTCTTCGGACCGTCGGTCGGGTACCCGCAGGGGATGGATCTGAGAACACCAGAAACTAAAAGGACCTTGATCGTACATCGGTGTGAGAGTACGGTGTTGGGATAGTCCATCTGCGGAAGGACCGGTAACGACCCCTAAACGGGGAACAACCGTTTTTCTTATCAAGAAACGAGAAAATAAAGTGAACAGAATGCGTCGTTCTCTACTTCTAGGAATCATCACCAGTCTTGCTCTAGTGTCGGCATTCTTTGTCCAGCCGGCGTACGCAGGCGCCGCGATCGCAGCGCCGCATCTAACGGATTATGTAGTCACGGCACCGGCCGTCGCCTCGACGAACCCGACTCCTTTGACAACGACGAAGAAAAACGGTGTTTTGTCATTGCACATCGACGGAACGGGCGACCATGTGAACTTTATCGAGGTGTACACAACGGACCACTCGATTATTCCACCAGGCACTATTGCCTATATCTGGGTGAACGGTTCCGACGAAGGGCTCGGTGGCGCGTACGTTATCGGGGAGGATTCCTACGGTATAAACGTGATTTACGATACGAATTTCCCCACGGACGCGGAGGTGTCCGGTTCAATCGATGGATACGTGGGGCTACCTACGGCGTACATCGACGAGTAGAAGCGGGAAGCAACGTAGACGCGTAATATGGTGTCGACTTCGTGGAAATAGTTACCGATCAACGACTGACTAAAACACTTGGTCGCACACCATCGAGTGAGTCGGGGTCGTCGTAAAAAATAATGAGAGAACTCCGGAAAACTATTAGGCGCTCGTATCATCGAGTTCGCTGCTCAGCTTACAAGCATCCTCTAACCGGCAACTTGACAACCTATAGATATTTGGGAAGCGATGACTTTGAAGCGACCGGCTTGATTCGCACTTGCCGATGTGGGAAGAGGCGCGAGGTTCCTCAGTAGGGCCGAGATCGAAACCAATGTCGCTTGATCCCGCTTGGGTCAGGGTCGCTCATTTGCGGCCCTGGAGTTGAGTCGTACGCACCTCTATTGACCGGCCCCGACACTGACCGGTCAGAACCGGACGGATGTGCGACCGTGTCCTGAATCAAACGCTCCGCCCTGCACTCTCACGCCTAGTGTGACTCCTTGCTCTCTCACGCTGCCGGGTTGCGACCCAAGGGAGCAGAAGTTGCCGGTCGCGGCATCAGGTTCGGTTGGCGCTTCTCATCAGGGATGACATCCGACCACATGACCAACCCGTGTGTACCAGCGAGGGGCGCACCGCCGGCCAAATGCCAAGAGCAAACACGAATGTCACCGTGACGAGCGCCCCACGATAGAGCCGTCCCCGGCATCACGACGTAGCCCGGTGCGGTTGACATCACGATCAATAAGGCGTAGGTGAGCGTCATCGCGGCAAAGGCCGTTCGGGGTCAACTTCTCTTCTCGTTGGTCGACGGACACCTCCCGAGTGGCGACAATCAGATCGGGCTCGGCGCCACAACGATGTACCCGCTTGGCGCCTATGTGGGCTCGGTCGTGACGTTGTCGGGAGTGTCAAACGGGAACCAGCGAAGCCTGCGGCTCCGAGTGGTCTCTCAGGTTTCGTTTCCGGTGATGGCCGGTCAAATCGTGAGCTTGGGCACCGGCGCGTTGATCACGACCGCTGCCCTCGAAAATGCCATGTGCACCCCGTGTCCACACCAGGTGGCCTGTTAACAGACGTTCGTGGAACAGAGAGACGGTGGGATCCTGGCCAGCGTTGTAGCCGGTCCACGCGGGCAGGCGGCGATCAAGCAC
>Ga0302325_10013081_pt1 | contig 17738 bp, 14 predicted proteins | sample Palsa_T0_2_FD_201948 | JGI IMG/M metagenome (GOLD analysis project Ga0302325, IMG submission 201948) | Peat permafrost microbial communities from Stordalen Mire near Abisko, Sweden - Palsa_T0_2 | ecosystem: Environmental > Terrestrial > Soil > Palsa > Peat permafrost | place: Sweden: Abisko...
TCTCGATCGCCTCCACTTCGCGCAGGACCGGCGGCCCCGCGTTCGTCCGGTCGACCACGAGCCTCAGCCCGCACGCCTCCGTGTCGACGAACCATGACCGGCGCGTCGGCATCGCCGAGAAATCCTCCGTCGGGCGGGCGTGCTGCTGTGCGGCTTCGAGCGCCGTCCAGCCCCCATCGCCTGCCGCGTCGCATCGCGTGCCGTCGCCCGTCGGGGGGCGAGCCTCCCAGCGGAAGTCGACGGGAATCCCGCTCACGGCCGAGCTGCCGAAGCGCGCGCGCAGAAGCCCGATATGCGCGGGCTTGGTGAAGGCAGCGGTCCATTGCCATTGCATCTCGCCGGGCCGACCGATCCACACGGTGTCTTCCCGGCCGTCGACGGCCAGACGAGCCGCCTCTCCGGTGGGATCCGCCGCGCGTACTGCGAGCAGCTCGGGCGCGTGCAGCGCGTCGAGGATGATCATCGGTCGACGCCCGATGGCGTTCGCCGCCGCGGCGACGTGACTCGACACGGCGCCCAGGCACAGCGCGGCCGCAACGACGGCTGTGGCCGTCAGGCGCCGCGGGCCACGACGAACCCGTGATCGATCGGTCCTCCAGTCATCCGCCATGCAAGGTCCCGTCGAAACGCAATCCGGGGGCACTAGGGTGCCTTGAATTCGCCATCTTGGCGAGTCCATTGCAGAAAGCTACTCGCGTTCGCCGCGCTGGTCGTGGTCGAGGGGAGCGACCTCCGCTCCCCTCGAGCTCCCCACCGGATTCGGTTGTGAAATACGTCCTCGTTAGTCGAGATGGTGGACGTGGTCGTGGTCGAGGGGAGCGACCTCCGCTCCCCTCGAGCTCCCCACCGGATTCGGTTGTGAAATACGTCCTCGCTAGTCGAGATGGTGGACGTCCGCGGCCTGGATGAGCATTGGGATCCCGCCGTGCACTTCGAACGACGTAATCGAAGCTGTCGGGCACGCTACGTGAGACCGGAACCGTGCCAGGGGTATTCCCAGGAGGGCGCACACGAGGATGCGAATCGTCGCCTTGTGGCTGAACACCATGACGTGACCGGACGCGTGCGTCCGAACGATATCGGCCAGGACCGGCACGGCTCGCGCCGCGATCGCGAAGGCCGTCTCACCCCCCGGTGGCGATTGTATGGCGGGGTCGTTGTGCCACGCGTCGAACGCCTCGGTCTCCTGCGCGCGGACGTCGGCCTCTCTCATGCCTTCCCAGCGTCCGTAGGCGATCTCGCGCAGACCGTCGGCGATGACGGGTGTCTTGCCGCTGACCTTCGCCGTGGGTTCGGCCGTCATGCGCGCGCGTAGTTTGGGGCTGCAGTAGATCGCGGCCAGGCCGAGGCTCTTCGACACGAGCGCGATTCGCTCGGCTTGGGCGCGACCGGAGTCGGTCAGGGGCGGGTCGAGGTCCCCGGAGAGGATTCCTTCGGCCGCTTGCAGGGTGTCCCCGTGGCGGACGAGGTGGAGCGTGAGCATGACCTCGATAGTACCCAGGAATGCGGGCGCCGCAGTGCCGTCTGCAGTACCGTTGCGTTCGGTGCCGTGAACTCCTCACCCCCTGCGATCGCCGCTCGCAAACCCGCTTCGTTCGCCTTCGACGAGGCCGCGGCGCTGCGCCACCTCTCCGACGCGGACCCGCGCCTGGCAGAGCTCATCGAGCGCGTGGGTCCACTTGCCCTGTCGCTTCGCGCGACGCGCAGCACCTTCGAGGCGCTCGCCGAGGCGATCGTCTATCAGCAACTTCACGCCAGGGCAGCCGCGACCATCCACGGTCGTGTGGCGGCCCTCTTCCCGCGCGGCCGGCTCGCGCCGGAGCCTTTGCTGGCCCTCGACGATGCGACGCTGCGGGGGGCAGGCCTCTCGAGAGGCAAGACGCTGGCGATGCGCGATCTGGCGGCGCGCACCCTCGACGGTACCGTGCCGCCGTTCTCTCGCCTTCGGGGGATGAGCGACGACGCGATCGTCGAGCGCCTCGTGCAGGTGCGCGGCGTCGGGCGGTGGACGGTCGAGATGATCCTCATCTTTCGTCTCGGCCGACCGGACGTTCTGCCCATCCACGATTTTGGCGTGCGCCACGGCTTCAAGCTCGCGTTTCGCAAGCGGGCCATGCCGACGCCCAAGGCGCTGGAGGGTCACGGAGAAAAGTGGCGCCCGTTTCGCACCGTCGCGAGCTGGTACCTGTGGCGGGCGGCCGACCTCGCGCGTTCCCGTTAGAGATTGGTCAGCGCCCGTGCTCGCGGTCGATGGCCGCCACGTCCGCGTGCACCCGCAAGAGCAGCTCCTTGTCGCTGTCGAATCCGACCGCGTTCTCGCGGGCCTTGAGCAGCGACACCGTGGCCCCGACGAGCTCCGGGTCACCCGCGATCGCGCGCACCACGCGGTCCCGCCATGGCCCCAGTCCGTCGAGCGCGTGCCGCCGATCGCTCGCCCCACGCGGCTCGGGCTCGAACCGATCCAGGAGCGACAGCGGGACGAGGTGCCGCGCCAGCGCCCGCCCCCAGCGACCGTCGAACGCCACGGCGACCGGACGATGCACGGCGAGCGATGACAAGGACTCCTCGGTCGGGATCTCGGTGAGCTCGAGGTCGCGCCGCAGTGGGATGAGGGACGCGTCATCGGCGAGGCTTCTCCGCGCCCCCGCGGCGCGGGGATACGCGGGCACGATCACCAGATCCGGGCGGACCGCGTCGCACGCCTCGTCGGCCAGCGCCCTCTCGTAGAGGCGGCGATCGGGCACGATGACCGCGCTTCGTAGCGGCAGCGATCCCCACGTCGCGTCGCTCCAATAGGCCGTTGCGCCAGAGCCGCGAGCCGGAGCCCGCGCGAGCGCATCGTCCGCGAACTCGACAGGCATCACCGCCTCCAGCACGAGGATCATCGCAGCGCTCGTCCGCGCCATCGGGACCCGCGCCTGGGCGACGGCACGGACGGCTCCCTGCATCGCGACCGCGGCGAGCGCGGCGAGCGCGGCGAAGCCGGCGAGCACGGGCGCGCCGAAGCGAGTCGGTCCGACCGGCGCGCCCAGCCATCCCGCGCCGAGGCCGGCCACCGCGACGGCCGCGAGGGCCAGCGCCAACGGGCGCGCGCGGCCGACGAACATGGCGAGCGCCCCGCCCGCGGCGGCCAGCAGAGTCAGGACCGGGCCGATCTCCTCTCGGACGAACGGTAGAGGGGAGCCGGCGTGCGACGCACCGCGCTCGCCGGACCAGGCCATCCCGAGCGCCTCCGCCATCGACGCCCCGGAGCCGCGCGTGTGGCCGATGGCGATGGCGAGGGGTGTGAGCCCCAGGACGAACGCCGGGACGACGGCGCTCGCTCGGCTCGTAGCGCTGCGCAGGCCGGAGCCCATCGCGACGTAGGTGACGGTTCCCGCGGCGGCGCAGCAACCGACGAGGGGTTCGTAGCCGACCGCGAGACCCAGCGTGAACGCGGCCGCGGCCCCCAGGGTGCCGGGGCGCGCGCTCGACGCGTCTCGCACCGCGAAGGCCAGTGGAACGATGACGAGCAGCGCGCCCGCGACCGAGCCGCCCACGGCGCTCGCTTCGATCTGCCAGGGCGCACCGACCAGCGGCAGCACGGCCGCCACGGCCGCTACGAGGAAACCGAGGCGTCGCGTTTCGGCGCAGATGGCCAGCAAGCCGGCGATCAGCGAGTACAGGGTCGCGCCCGCGACGGCCGTCACCAGAACGTCGCCCATCGCCGCGCGCATGGCGCGAGTGCCAATCGGCAGCATCGCGAGAGGTGCGCCCACGAGGACGTCGAGCGCTCGCCAGGGCTGCTCCTGCAATCCGAGCACCCGAGCCACCGCGCCATCGTGCGCGGCATCCGGGACGTTGGCGAGATGCGACGCCGCAAGGCACGCCGGCACGAGGGCGCACAAAGCGAGCATGGCCCCGTCGATCCGGCCCCTACCGATGGCGGGCGCCCCGTCGATGTGTGCTCCGCTCACGCCGGGCGCCCCATCGATCTCTCCCCGCTCATGGCGAGCGCCGACGTTATCAAGGCCCCGGGTGATTGTCCGCGCGCCCGCGGCGTGTACATTGCCCCGTACCTTCGCCATGGCCCGATTCATCGACGAGTTGAAGCGCACGCATCACAACGGCCAGCTCCGCGCTGCCGACGAGAAAAAGAGCGTCGTGCTCTTCGGCTGGGTGGCCAGCCACCGCGACCATGGCGGCCTCGTGTTCGTCGACCTGAGGGATCGCGAAGGCATCACCCAGCTCGTCTTCGACCCGGCCGCTGTCGTCCTCAAGAAGCAGGGCCTTCTTCCGCAGGACAGCGCCGAAGCACAGAGTGCCCACACCCTCGCGCAGTCGCTCCGGAGCGAGTGGGTCATCGGGGTTCGAGGCTTCGTTCTCGGACGCGAGGGCAACAAGAACGACAAGATCGACACCGGCGAGATCGAGGTCCACGTCGTCGAGCTCACCGTCTTCAATCGCAGCGAGACGCCCCCGTTCGAGATCGCCGATGCGATCGACACGAGCGAAGAGAAGCGCCTCGAATACCGATACCTCGACCTACGCCGCGCACCGCTCCAGAAGACGCTTCGCGTCCGTCACCGGATAAACCAGGTCACGCGTCGCTACTTCGACGAGAGCGGGTTTCTCGAGCTCGAGACGCCGGTGATGGTCAAGTACACCCCGGGAGGGGCGCGCAACTTTCTGGTGCCGTCGCGGATGCACCTCGGCAAGTTCTACGCGCTCGCAGAGAGCCCGCAGCTCTTCAAGCAGCTCTACATGGTGGCCGGGTTCGAGAAGTACTTTCAGATCGTCAAGTGCTTCCGGGACGAAGACCTGCGCCTCGATCGCCAGCTCGAATTTACGCAGATCGACGTGGAGATGTCGTTCATCAACCAGGACGATGTCTTTCGCGTGATGGAAGGCCTCGTCGTCCGCATCTGGCGCGAGATCCTCGGCGTCGATCTCACGGCCCTCTATCCCGGCGGCCGGTTCCCGCGGATGCCGTTCGAAGAGTCGATGAGCAAGTACGGCAACGACAAGCCCGACCTACGCTTCGGTCTCGAACACGCGGACCTGACCGGCGTCATCATCGAGCAGGGCGGCGGCGGCGTTCCGTTCTGGAAGGCGATCGCCGACAAGTTCACCAGCGGGCAGTACCGCCGCGACTTGCCGCAGGAGATCGTCAAGGCCCTCCGCGTCCCTCGCGACCTCGCGGCCAAGATGTCGCGCGCCGAGGTCGAAAAGCTCGAGGACTTCGTCAAGGGGATGGGGGCCAAGGGCCTGGCGCGCGCAAAGATCGACGCCGAGGGCAACTGGGTCCAGTCGCCGCTCGCCAAGATGATCACCCCCGAGGCCAGGCGCGCCATCAACGCTCATCTCGGCGTACAAGACGGCGATCTCGTAGTCTTTCAGTTTGGCCGCGCCAGCATGGTGCAGACGGTGATGGCGAATCTGCGCCTTCACCTTGGCAAAAAACTGGGCCTCATCCCGGAGAGCGGGCACGGCGGCCTCTGGAACCTGCTCTGGGTCGTCGACCCGCCGCTCTTCGAGTACGACGAGGATCGCAAGGGTTGGGTCGCCGCGCACCACGCGTTCACCCGCCCCCACGACGATTGCGTGGCGCTCCTCGATACCGACCCGGGCAAGGTCCTCTGCTGGCGCTACGACCTCGTCCTCAACGGCTTCGAGCTCGGCGGCGGATCCATCCGCCTCCACGACCCGGACGTCCAGGCGAAGGTCTTTCGTGCGCTCGGCATCTCGGACGACGAAGCCCGCGCCAAGTTCGGCTTCCTCCTCGACGCGCTCAAGTTCGGCGCGCCGCCGCACGGAGGGATCGCCCTCGGCATGGATCGGCTGGCCATGCTCCTCAGCGGGGCCGAGAGCCTGCGCGACGTCATCCCCTTCCCCAAGACGCAGAAGGGCACCGATCTCATGACCGACGCGCCCAACGTCGCGGCCCCTGCTCAGCTCGACGAGCTCGCGATCCGGGTCGTCGAACAGACGTAGGAGCTATCGCCGCAGCAAGGTGCGCAGGGCGGCCATTGGATCGAAGCCGAGCAAGACTCTGATGTCCTTGCCGGTCAGCCCGCCCACGCGAGTGCGGGCCGCGTCGAGCATCGAGCCGATCGCGGCGAAGGGCGGAATGCGACCCGTCAGCGTGCGCAACCCCTGGAGGGCGTAACGGGCACTGTCGAAGCCCACGGCCACGCCGACGGCGGCCGGCATCGGGGCGATCACGACATCTCGCACGGCGATGGCTCGACTCCAGGCGCCCGGCCGGCCGTCGGTCTGCAGTGCCCGGAATGTCCCGAGCTCTGCGAAGCAACCGAAGCCGAGCGGCGCGTACTTCTCGACGACCGCTTGCTCGAGGTGCCGGTAGTCGCGGCGCCAGTCCCCGGAAAGCAGGCCGAGGGCCGGGCGCAGGCCGTCGGGGCCCGCGATGACGTCGAACGCCGGCCCTCGCCGCCGGGCGACGAACGCGGTCCACAAGCCGCCCGCGTCGAAGAGACCGAGCGCGATGGCCCGTCCGTCGCCGCATAGAGCGTCGAGCGTTCGGTGCACGACCTGCGGGGTCGGCAGGGGGAGGCCGCGCAGCCGCTGTGGCCACGAGGCGATCGCGCCCTCGGCGACGAGATCGCGCACGATGGAGACGAGCAAGAGCGCCTGAACCGTCAGGTCGTCGCCGCGCCGAACGCCCGCGCCGAACCTTTCCATGAGGTCGTCGAGCGCGCCAAGGCTCATGCCGATCGCCCAGCTCGCGTGGTGGTCGCGTGCGAGGCGCTCGAGGGCGGTGGGCTGTCCGGGCCGAAGCGAGAGCGCGTCGGCAGGAGCGCCCGCGAGGGCGGGAAGGGCGGCCGACGGATCGATCCGACCGGTGCGGGTGTGGAGGATCTTGAGCGGGATGCCGTCTTCGTGCACGAGGACGACGCCGCCGCGCGGACGTGTGGCCTCGAGCTCCGGCGCGGCCCGAGGCTGCCAAAGGCGAATGAACCGGACCCAGTCCTCGGTGGTGAAGCCCTCGAAGCGTGCGTCGTGGGTGAGCACCGGAAGTTGCCGCGAGCATATAGCAGGGTGCGTGCTATCGCGTGCTAAGAGGGGCGCCGCCCAGTGAATCCCGAGGAGCTCTTCGCGCGTTACTTCTTGCCCCTCTATCCGCCCGATTCCCGCGCCGACCTGCCACGCGCGCGAGCCACCGACGCCAATCCCGCACGCAATCCTGCACTCTTCGCGCACCTCGAAGAGGCCGCTCAGCGCTTCGTGGCGAGCGCCCCGGCGCTCCTTGGCGGGGACGTGGGCCTCGATCGAAGCAGCGCCAGCGTCCATCGCCTCAGCGCCGCCATCACTACGGAACGCCGTGACCGATGGGCGTCCGACGGCCCGGCGGGGACCCCGGAGAACACGCTCTTCAACGTCGTCGTTCACGGGGCGGCTTACGTCGGGGCCTGCATCGTGGCGTCCCACGGCGGATCGTGGAGCGTTCGCCGTCCGCTCTGGGAGAGCGTCGTTCGCCTCAAGTCGCACGCGGGCGAGGCCGACCTGGCCGTCTTCCACTGGTGGCTCAAGTCGCTGGCGGACGAGGCGCTCGCGCCGGCGGGCGACCAGGTCTCCACCGGGTGGACGGGCGCGGCCACCCTGGCCGACCGGTATCGCGCTCACGTCGAGATCCCGACGATGCGCCCGGAGCACCTGCCGATCCTCGCGCCGCAAGGCGAGGCATCTCTCCCGCGGCTCAAATCCCCCACGTACGATCTGCTCCACAAGTACCTCCGGGCGCACCTTCCGCTGATGCGCGACCTCGGCCGGGACTTCCCGTCGCCCGAGCGTTTTGCCGCGTACGCATTCAAGTGGCTCGACTTTCACCTTCTCGGGGGCGGGCGCCTCGTGCTCATGTCCGGCGCGTCCGCGCACGGCTTGCATCTCTTCTGGCTGGGCGCCTCGGGCTTCGAGAAGAGCGTGTTCTTCGCGTGCGACGCCTTCCCCGAGCCGCTCGTCCGCCTTCAAGGCGAGCGGCTGCTCGCCATGACGAGCGATCACGGAGAGTCCCGCGTCCACGAGATGCTTTGGTGGGGTCCGTAGAACGGTGAATCAGCCGTCCGTCCACCAGCGGACGCAGAGGTCGTCCGTCGCGTGGCGTACCGCCATCTCGGGCGCGATGGTCGGCGGCTGTCGTGGGGCGGCCGGGTCGGCGCCCTTGCCGGCGGGCGCGAGGAGCGACACCGAGAGCGGCCAAGGCGTCGCCTCCGGGCCGCAGAGCGCCGCTTCGACGCGGGTGATCGCGGGCTGCGTTTCGCGCGACATCATCTGGATCCGGCCGAGCGTCAGCGGGACGCCGCCGGAGACGCCCAGCCTCACGATCACGTCGTGCGCGCCGTCGGCGTCGACCCCGGGTGCAGGCAGGAGGCTCCGGACGCGCAGCACGGCGACGCCCCCGAGCGCGTATTCGCGTCGGAGCTGCGACTCCTTCACGTGCACGACGATCCCCGCCATCTGCGACTTGCCGAGGAGCGCCTGCGTGCCCGGCGTGCGTCGCGCCGCCGTCTCGATCGCAAGCGCCTCGCCGTTCTCGTCGGCGCGGGGCTCGGACGACGCGCCGGACGCCGGCAAGAGGTGGGCGTCGACCGCCAAGGGCGTGCCCGGAGCGCCGAACGCGATGTAGAGATCGAGCGGCCCCGACACCCAGTCGCCACGCGGGAGGTTCACGTCCTCGACCACGACCACGTGGTCGCGCGCCGCTTCGACGCGCACGCGACCGACGCTCGGGAGCATCGGCAGCGGGGGGGCCGGATGGACCCAGAGGTGCGGTGGGGGCGGCGGGGGAGCCGCGGGTGGATGCGCCGATGGGTGCGGTGGCGGCGTCTTGCCGGGCGTGGGCGACTTGGCGGGCACGCGCGCCATCAGGGCAAGCACGACGAACGCCGCGGGGTGGGCGCGGGTCATCCCAGCGCCTCCTCGAAGGCGTGCGCCAGGGCGTCGGGCCCCGTGTCGAGGCACCCGTCCGGCAGCGTCTCGTACGCCGGCGCCGCGGCCTGCCCGACGAGGTGACGCCATGCCTTCGGGTTTCTGAACCAGTCGGTGTCGAAGGACTCGCGCATGGCGCGAGCCTCGTCCGCCGTTTGCAGCCGGGCCACCCACCGGGCGGGTTCATCATCGCGCACGGCCGGCCACGCCCCGCGCATGCGTGCTTCGAGGGGGGATCCGAAGAGCCGTTCCCCCATCTCGTCGAACACGTCGCGCGGCGGCTGCACGTCCGAGCTCCCGAGCACGATTCGCGCGGCGTCGAGCCTGGCCGCCACGAGCGCCGTGCGGGCGAGAACGCGGCACTGCGCCCCGGCGCTCGCCTCCCCCAACCCCAGAGCGCGCCGGTGGAAGTCCACGTTTGCCGCCAGCGATCCGAAGAGAAACGCAAACCGGTGTGCGCCCACGAACGCCGGATCGCTGCGCACGGCGAAGGGCGCGGCCCGCGGCGCCGCCGCGACCCGCACGGCGTACCCGAACGACTGGAGAGCACGGGCGAAGCTGGAGGCCCCCAGCGGTGCGGGCAACGGAGGCACGTCGATGCGCATGCCACCCGCGAGGCCTCCGAAAAGGTCCGAGAGCCACCGCGCGGTCAGTCGCGCAGGCCATCCGTCGCCCGCCTCGCGCGCGACGGCGGCATGAAGGACGTCCGCGGCGTCCGGGCGATCGACTCCGCGCAGAGACTCTCGGCGGACGACGCGCCACACGTCGTCGGTCGCGTCGAGATATCGGCGCGCCGACTTTGCGAGCTGCCCCGACACGCCGGGCGGAACGGCCGCGTCCCAGGGATGAGAAAAGCCCAGCCGCCGTGCCACCTCGTCCCTGCGCTCGGTGCGCGCGCGTCGGACGTCGGCGATGGGCGTCGCCATCTCTGCGGCCGCCGCCAGCCACCGCCGCGCTCCCGCCGTCGTGCGGCTCTGCACGACGCCGCGCCAGGCGCCCCGCCAAGAAGTCTCACCGCCTTCCTCCACGTCCAGGTTCGATCGCGGCGCCGTCTCTTCTCGCGCGACGGCGATGTCGTCGGGAGCTTCGAGGCGCGCCTGGAGCAGGGCGGCCACCCACCGCCGAAGCCCCGTTCGGAGGGGCTCGTCGGCCGGGCTCACCGCGAGCGCGCCCAGCGCCTCCCACGTGGACTTGCCCGCGACGTGACGCAGGCCTCCGAAGGGATCGACGCGCTCGACGTCTGGATCCGCAGCCACTTCTCGCCGCCATCGGGCCAACGCCGCGACGGCGCGGGCCACGTCCCTGTCGAGGGCAAGCCGGTCGTCGACGTTGAATTCACCCATGGATCGACGCGCGGGGGAACTCGGCGCCCTGTTCGGCGAGGCGGGTGACGATCGCCCCCTCGAGCGACGCGAGATCGTCCAGCCGGGCGACGACGCGCGCGCGATCACCGCCGGCCGCGCGCACGGCCAGGTCGACGAAGGTCCGATAGTGTCGAGCCTCCGACGCGAGCAGGTCGGTCCACAGCGCGCGCAGATCTTCGTCGTCGGTTGCCGCGGCGAGGAGCTGGAACCGCTCGCACGAGCGAGCCTCGATGAGGGCACCGACGAGCAGCCTGTCGACGAGGGGAGGGACGGACGAGCGAGGCAGCGCCGCAGTAGCCCGCCGCAGCTCGGCCGCGTACTCGTCGACCTTGGGGGGGCCGAGAGCGACGCCACGTTCGGCCAGCACCGCCACCACGCGTCCGAAGTGCTCGATCTCTTCGCGGGCGAGGGCCGACAGGGCCAGCACGAGATCGAGGTCGCCCGAGTGGCGCATGGCCAGCGAAAGCGCGTTGGTCGCGGCCTTCATCTCGCAGTGGGCGTGATCCACGAGGATGGCGTTCGCGTCGCGAGCCGCCGCCATCGCCCACCCCCCGTCGGTCGGCATCTTCAGGCAGAGCATCGGAGACGCGCCACGCTAGCCGGGGCCCGCGCGTCGCCGCAAGCCGAGCATGCCGCCCACCACCGATGCCGGGACCGTAATCAAAGGAACGATGAGCTCTCCGGGGGCCGGCCCGAGCGAGAGCCACGACGCAGCCGTGGCCGCGATCGCCGCCGCAAAGCCCGCAAGCGTCGCCTCCCGCAGGCCCGTGCCGGCGGTCCCCCAGCGGCCGACGAGGTAACCCCCCGCGACGGCGCCCGCGGCAAGGGCGACCGCGTACGCGACGGGAATGGCCACGCCCACGGCCAGCGTGCTCGTCCCCCCGCGCGCCTCGGCCCGCGACGCCAGCCGCGATGCGAGCGCGCCGGCGATGGCCGCCGCCGGGACCCAGACCGTGATGATCGCCAGCGCCCCGAACACGATCCATTGCCACGCCGGCCGCGGGGGACCGTCGTCGTCGGCGGGACCGGCCTGGAGCACCGGAAGGCGCCTCTTGCCGTCGCGCGTCGCGGGAGCCATGGAGGCCAGGGTACCGCTGCTGCGGGCCGCCGTCCCGACGGGGCAAACCAGCGTTACCACCGTATAGTGAGGTCATGCAGGAGCTCGACCCGGACGCAGCGCTGAGCGTCGTCCGAGTCCGCGTCCGCTTCGGTGAGACGGACCTCATGGGGATCGTCCACCACGGCAGCTACGTGTCGTACATGGAGGTCGCCCGGATCGAGTGGCTTCGACGGCGGGGAGTGACGTACGCCGACTGGGCCGCGCACGGCGTCCATCTGCCCGTCGTGGAGCTCTCCCTGCGTTATCGTGCGCCGGCACGATTCGACGACGAGCTCGACGTCCACACGTCGCTGGCCGAGATCGGCGCGGCAAGCGTCCGGTTCCATTACCGACTCGTGCGCGTGATCGACGATGTGCTCTGCACCGAGGGGTCGACGCGGCTCGCATGCATCGACGCGCGGCATGCCCTGCAGAGGATCGGGCCCGAGGTGGCCGACATCCTCCGGCAGCCGGAGCTCTCGCGATGACACGAAGCGCGTGCGGCGCGCCTCAACGCCGCACCGGCTCGCGCGCTACGCGCACCGTCATCGTGCTGTCGCCGCGCCGGACCGCCACGAGCACGTCGTTGGCGACGGGCCCGTTCAGCCGCGCCCGAGCATCCTCCATCGTCTGAACGGGCACGCCGTCGACCGCGAGCACGACGTCGCCCGCGGCCAGGCCAGCGCGCTCCGCCTCGCTCCCGTCGACGACCGACACCAGAACGACCTCCGCCGGCGCGCTCGTCTCGCCCAGCGTGACAGCGACGCCCCCGCTGGTGGAGCCGGGATCGCCGGCGTCGCCGGATTCGTCGGGGCCCGGAACGACGACGAGGTGCACGCCGTCGGTGGTGCGCCCGGACGTGACGGCCAACTCGCTGGACCGCGCGCGTCCAATCCCCGGCGCGTACGCCTCCAGTACGGTCGCCCCTTCGGCGACCTGACGGAGGGAGAACCGGCCTTTGGCGTCGGTCACCGCGAAGGCGCCGCTGGCTTCGCCGCGTGTGCCTGCCACGAGCCACGCGCTGACGTGCCCCGCGCCCACTCGGGCGCCCGCCACCGGGTCTCCGCGCGCGTCGACGACGTCGCCCTCGACGATTCCCTCGGCCTCGAGCTCGACGCGCGGTATCGCGTAGGCGCGCCGTCCTCCCTTGTCGGGAATGCTCAGCGCCAGGACAGTCGGGGCATAGCCGGGAGCGCGAACCTCCAGGCTCGCGCTTCCCGGGGCCAGCGCCGACAGCGAGAAGGCGCCCCCCGCGTCCGTGCGCGTGCGTCGGACGCCGAGCTCCGTGCGCAGCGTCACCTCGGCGCCCGCGACGGGATCGCCGCCGCGCGCTGCGACGACCTCGCCCGCCGCAGACTCGGCCGGGGCCATCTCGATGCGCAGCGACTCCTCCTTCCCTTCGGTGGTCACGATCCGCGGCGCCCGCGTCGGCGCACGCACCTCTACGCGCAGCGGCAGCCCGCGCATCGCCTTGAGGGTCGCGTCGCCATGCGCGTCCGTGAACACCGTGGTGTGGACCGGCGCCTCGGCCGACACGGAGCTCGCGCTCACCTGCGCAGTCTCGATCCCGAAGCCGCGGTCGTCGACGACGCTCACGGCGAGGCTCTCTCGCTTTTCCGGCAGGCGTACGACGATCTCCTGCCGCCCCGCCTCGGGGATCGCGACCGCGACGCGCGCCTCCGGCTGATCGTCGTCGTCGGATGCGACCGTCAGGTCTACCGAGGCCGGAAGCGCGGCGAAGGCGAACGAGCCGTCGCTCGCGGTGCTGGTCGTTCGTTCGAGGGTCCCCGTCGTCGCCGAGACGATCACCCGGGCGCCCGCGACGGGCTGATCGCGCGCGTCGAAGACGCGGCCCTCGAGCGACCCCCCTTGATGCATCACGACCTCGACGTGCGCCTCGCCGCCCGGAGCGAGCGTGACGACTTCGCTCTGTGCCTCGACGAACTCCGGGCTCCGAACGATGGCGCGTACGCGCCCCGGCGACGCGGGAGCCGCCCGGAACGTCCCGTCGTCGCCGGTCGCCCAGTCCGCCATCTCCGTGGGCTCGGAGGCTGGCGCGCGGAAGGCCGGCGCCAGGTGTCCCGCCATCGGAAGCGCCGGCACCGGACCAGGCACGACGCCAAGCTCGCCGGCAGGGACCAGAGGAGCGAGCCCGCCGACCATGGCGTCGAAGTGCGCCGCCTGGAAGTTCGAGCGCCGCGGGTTCTCGAAGATCGGCCCGCCGCTCAAGTCCGTGCCGGCGATTTCGATCGTCGCGCCCGCGATGGGCTGTCCGCGAGCATCGACGACGCGTCCCGTCAGCACGCCGGCGCGCACGAGCACGACCCGCGTCTCGCCCGGGGGAGGGACGGCCACCGCGATCGCGCCCTTCGGCACGAAGCCGTCGGCGCGAGCGGTCAGCGTGGCGGGGCCCGCGGCGATCGGACCGATGCGCGCGTGCCCCGTGGCCTCCGTCGCGACTTCGAGGGGGAAGGGTGAGAGGCCGCCTTCGGCCAGCGTCACCCGCGCGCCTGCGACGGGTTCGGCGTCGGGTCCGTCGCCATCCGTCACATGCACGCCGACGAAGTACCCGCGCGCGAGGTGGAGGGTGACAGCCTTCTCCTCGCCGCGCCCGATGCCGACGTCGAGCTCGATCGGCGACACGTCATCGCCTTTGGTGGCTCGCAGGGCGTAGGTTCCCGCCTCGAGGCTGCCGATGCGTATGTCCCCGCCAGCGTCCGTGCTCGTGGCTCTCGGTGGCCAGAGCGTCGCGCCAGCGATCGACACGCGCGCGGAGGCTGCCGGCTGATCGTCGGCGGCGACGACGTGAACGCGGATGGCGCCGAGCTTGCGCAGCACCAGCACGATCGGCTCGCCGTCTCGTCGGGCGCGGGCCGTGCCGTCCTCGTACCCTGGCGCGCGCCCCGTGATCCGCCACGGCCCTTGCCCGAGGCGCCCCACACGCACGCGTCCATCCGGCCCCGCACGCGCACCGACGGGAAGGGGCTCGCCCCGCTCGACGACCTCGAGCTCGGCGTCGGCGACCGGCGCGCCGAGCTCGTCGCGCACGCTCACGTCGATTGTCTCCTCTGGGGCCAGCGCGATCGTGACGGTGCGCTCCGTCTTCTCGACGAGGACATGGGTCGACCCGCGCGCGCGTCCGGGTGCATCGGCAAGGATCCATGCCTCGCCGCGAGGCAGACCAGCGAGCCGCGCATGGCCGGTCGCGTCCGTGTCGGCGGATCCCGTCGGAACCGCGCGTTCGTCCACGATCGAGAGCACTCGAATGCGGGCACCCAGGATGGGCGCACCGTCTGCGCTGGCGCCTACCGACACGTCGACCGAGCCGTCGTGCGCCGGGTGCCGGACGTGCCTCGCATGCTCGCGCTCGAGGGGGCGGAGCGGCGACCCTGGAATGCCGCCGACGACGAGCACCGTCGCCGTCGCCGCGATCGCCGCGCGGACGGCGCGAAACGCAGCGGCAGCGGAAAGGGTCACGTCCGGATCCCGATGCTACGCTGAGGGAGGATGGGGTGCGGACGTCACGGCTTCCTCATCTTAGTAGGGGCCTCGGCCATCGGTGCTGGCGGCGGTTGCGGCAACGAGCCGCCCCTCCCGTCGCTCCTCGCCGATCGGCCCATCGACGCGAGCAGCTCGGTCGACGCTACCGCGTCATTTGCGGAGCCGGCGACGGCCCCCCCGATGTGCAACCTTGGCCCGGAAGGGGGCGTCTGCGCCTGCGTGGATCAACCGCTCGTGGTCGACGCCCCGACGATGTACTTCGCGCTGGATACCTCCGGCAGCATGAGCGACGACAACAAGTGGCGGAGCGTGCAGCTCGTCGTGGGCAATCTGGTCACGGCGATCGGCCCGCGCGCGAAGTTCGGCGCCGCGACGTTCCCCAACGAGCGCTCGACCGCCGGCGACGGGTGCGCGCTCGGCACGGAGGTCTTCGCGCCTACCGAGGGGGATCCCCTCGCCGGCACAGAGGGCCCCACGGCGCAGTCCCTGCTCTCGGTGCTTGGTGCGATCCCCGCCCGGGGTGGGACGCCCACGGCCGCGACGCTCGCGAGCCTGACCCCTCACCTGCTCGCCCTGCCCGGAACGACGTACCTGATCTTGGCGACTGACGGCGGCCCCAACTGCGACGCCGCCGTCGCGTGCGATGCCGGCGGCTGCGAACCGAACATCGAGGCCGACGACGGCTGCTCGACCAACGGCCCGAACTGCTGTGCGCCGGCCAATGGCGGCACCTACGAATCCTGCCTCGACGGGCAAGCCACGATCAACGCCGTGAAAGCCCTCGCCGCGGGGGGTATCCCCGTCTATGTCGTCGGAGCGCCGGGCAGCGAGCCGTACGCCGAACTCCTCGACGAGCTGGCGCAGGCCGGAGGCACGGCGCGCGGCAGCGAGCCGCAGTACTACGCGGTCAGCACCGCCACCACCACGGCCTTCACCGCGGCCATATCGAGCATCGCCGCCAAGATCACGGGATCGTGCACGCTGCAGCTCAATCAGGTGCCGCCCGACCCCGACCTCGTCAACGTGTTCCTGAACGAACAGGTGCTCGCCGCCTCGGGCGCCGATGGCTGGACCCTCTCCGGCACCACGGTGACGATCCTCGGCTCGAGCTGCACGGAAATCCTCAACGGCGACGTCCTCGACGTCCGCGTCGTCGCCGGGTGCCCCACGCAGCTCAAGTAGCTGCGGCCTCGGGCCGTAAGCGTCCTTGGCTCGGCGAGTCTCAGTGCAGCGTGTGCCATCGCCCGTCGTGTTCCACGACCGGGATCGAAGGCACTCGCGACGGGACGTCCTCGTCGCCCATCGTCGCCGCGATGGTCGGTCCCCGACTTGCGCGAGCGCTCGCCATCACGGCGTCCGCCTCGGCCTCCTCTTTGGCCCACTCCGCGAGCTTGGCCTTCGCGCGCCGCCGCTTCTTGATCCAGGCCGCGACGGCGAGCGCCGTCATCACGGCCCAGAGCAAACCTCCCCCCGTCAGCGTCGGGATGATCCCGAAGCGGCGGGTCAGCTCCTCGCGCCACTCGTACTCGAGCTTGCGCACGTCGACGCCGTAGGCGTCTTCGAGGGTGCGGTCGAACGGCATCCCCGACCGCGCCTTCTGCAGCAATGAACCGAAGCGGGCGCGATCCGTGTCGCGCATCAGGAACCGGACGAAGTCGGCCGACTCGGCGTACGCTTCGGTCACCTCGTAGTGGTCGCTCGGAAACCCCCGGTCCAGGTCGGGGAGCGGCAGCAATCGGTGGCCGACCGTCGCGTCCCACAGCGCCTTGGTCCGCATGTAGGGCGACTCGCCCGACTCCCGAATGGCGACCCCTTCGTCGAACCAGCGCGGGACGTGGTGGAACGCGACTGCCTCCGACAGGGCCACGTGCGACAGCTCGTGCTTGAGGACCTCGGCCAGATCCGGCGCCTCCCACGTGTCCGGCGCCTGGAGCGCGAGCAGGACGGTGTGCAGCGCTGGGTAGGCGACGCCGGCGGCGTAGTCCGGTACCTGCACCCCTTCGGGAGCGAGTGCGACCATCTGGTCGGGGCTGCGCGCGATGCGGACGACCACGTGTTCGAGCACCGGTTGCCCGAAGTCCCCGGCGAGTCGGCCCCGGAACTCGTCGGCCTCGCGCAGAAGGGTCTCGCCGCGTTCGCGTACGCTCGATGGCAGGTCGAGCTCCATCCAGCCGTGATCCATCCGGATAAAGTCGGCCGGGAGAGCCGGCAGCTTGGCGGCAGCCGGCTGCATCACGAGGATCTCGTCGCGCGGCGGCGTGTCTCCCGAATCTCCCGCCCGGGCCGCGCTTGGCCATCCGAGCCCCACGAGGACGGCGCAACAACAGAGGAATAGGCGCCAAGCCAGCGAGCCCCGTGTCGTCTGACCGTTCATCAGTGCGGTACCTGGGCTTCAAGATGGATCGTCGAACTGCCGCTGTCTCGCGTGGCGAAGAAAACGGCTCCCCCGGCGAGGGCGGCCAGGCCGAGCGCACCCCAGAACCAGGCCGATTCGTAGAAATGTCGAGAGGATGTCGGCTCCGGGGGGGCCTCGTGGGTCGCCAGCGCCGCCGCGGGCGAGGCGGACGGGACCTGTCCGAAGGTGCGGTCGAGGGAGCGAACGGCCGCTGACCACGGCATCGGCGTGGCCGGAGCGCCTGCTGGTGCTTCGTCGGGCGCGTATGTGGCCCCGTCAAACACGCCCGTGCCGCCGAGAAAGACGCGCGCCGAAGCGGGCAGCCCGGGTTCGTCCGCCGCGGCATGGGGGACCTGGGGCCGCACGACGACGACCCCGCGGAGGTCGAATCGGTGAGCGATGCCGTCGAGCAGGGTGCGCGAGGGCGCGTCGTCGCCGTGAACGGCGGCCACCG
>Ga0302325_10013082_pt1 | contig 17738 bp, 14 predicted proteins | sample Palsa_T0_2_FD_201948 | JGI IMG/M metagenome (GOLD analysis project Ga0302325, IMG submission 201948) | Peat permafrost microbial communities from Stordalen Mire near Abisko, Sweden - Palsa_T0_2 | ecosystem: Environmental > Terrestrial > Soil > Palsa > Peat permafrost | place: Sweden: Abisko...
AGCCCACAACGTGATAAGTGAGATAGCTTTGCGGCGTGAAGATTACGGCAAAGGGTATCAGGAGACAGAGTAGCTGTCCCTTCGTGAGAGCCAGCCTCCCGTCCGCTCCGTCTGTCGCCAGCACCACCACCAGAATCGCGAACGGAGCGAACAGGTGGAGCAGCGTATAGTCGAACGAAACATAGGGCAAGAGAATCGATAATGCGGAAAGCGCCAGAATCTGGTTGAGCACCGGAAGGCGCCGGATAACGAAGAAATAGATGGCCGCAAACGCCGCTGCAGCAGCGATTCCATAGGCAATGTACATGTGCGGCAACAAAGCTTTTACGCGCGGAATATCATGAAGCACGCGGAAACAGACCTGTTTGATGAACGCCCAGAGAGAATGGTCGAAGCTGATATCGACAGGCCTGTATTCAAAGATCTGAATCTGGCGCAAGAATACGAAGCCCTCGGTGATACCTTCAGAGGCGCGGGCAATCGTAGGACCGGTTAACCAGAGCGATCCCCACGTAAACACCCCGATCGCGGCTAGCGCCAGACCGAAATCCCGGTACCGCTTCTTAGCCAGTAAAAGTAATAGCAATACACCGGGAAAAATCTTCATGGAGGCGGCCAGTGCTATCAGAAGCGCGGATGACGAATAGCGGTGCGCTGCGAAACAGACCAGCCCGAGCGCGGTTGCAATCAGGACAAGTCCCTCGATGTTGGCGCGATCGAACAGAAAGAAGAGAGGATATGAAAAAAAGGCCGTGCAGAGAGCGGCGGCGCCCGCGAGGAATGCCACACGGCTATTCTTTGGAATCGCCATGGCGGCAAGCAGGCCGCCTGTCACCGCAAAAAGGACCACTGTAGCCAGATACGTATTAAGCGGCGCGGGTGAGAGCTTATAGTAAGCCAGTTGGCCTAGCAGCATAGGCGCCGGGTAGTCGAACTTGAAGCCCGGAAGCGTGAAGAAACTGTCGCCCTGTCCCCAAAGTGCGAAACGAGGATCGTAAACAGTGAAGTCATTGAAGCGGATCGCAGGCGGCAACAGGAACGTATCGAAAGGATAGCCCTGGTGCATCGCGAAGCCGCGCACTGCGATGAACAGGAGAGCAATACCCCATAGACCGCCGAGAACGGCGAGGTAAATTTTCAAGGCGTGGCTCACAGACCGGCGGGAATGGTATGCAAATAGAGCGCTCACGCTGCCTTAGTGGGCAGTTGCAAAAGATTCTCTCTCAATTAAAAAAAGTTGGGCACAAAGCAGCCGGACGAGGGCATCCGGCGCGGACCCGGGGGTCCGCCCCACCACAGTTAGAAGAAAAACCACTTGCGGCGCGGAGCAACTGTCTCAGGCATCTCGACATCGAAATAGCCGCCCGTAAGGGTAGCCGCCGGATTTGCCACGAACAGACGAGCCGCGACATCCTCGCCGTAGTGCTGCACAACGAATTGGTACGGCTCGGCCAGATCGGGCGGCCGGTGAACCGTATCGTGGGCGTCGCTGGCGATGAAATGAACCATTCCCCGCGACATCAGATCTCCTGCCGCACTCCGCGCCTGTTTTCCAAAGCGCCCGGTGAACGATTGCCCCGTCACCTGCAGCAGACAGCCTGTATGTATCCAGGAGACGAGCTGCGGGATGTTCTTCATCAACAGACCGTTGCGCTCCGGATGGGTGATTACCGGCGTAATCCCAGCTTCCAGCAGGCGGTCGAACACTTGGCCAATACTCTTAGGAATGTTGAGATCGGAAAACTCCACCATCAGATAGCGAAGATGGTTGATCGTGTATTTCCCCGGATGCTCCAGGCAGTCGGAGATATTCTCGACGTGCAAATGAAAATCGCAGCCCGAGTGAATCCGTGGCTTTGGGCCGGGAGCCTCATTCAACTCACGGATTCGCTCGTCGATCTTTTCGGGATCGAACGCATAGTGAAGATCGGAATGGGGCGTAGCTACGATATCGGATGTGCCGCTCTCCACGGCGATCCGCAGCATCTCCAGGGACATTTCGAGATCCCGCGCGCCGTCATCCAGTCCCCACAAAATGTGGGAATGAATGTCGACAAACGCGGTCATCAAATGAACATTTCTTCGTCTTGCGTAGCGTGATCGACCGAAGCGCGGCGGCCCGTCGCGTATACCGTAACCGCGGTTTTGATGCCGGAAAAGATACCGTTGAATTCGCGGACCGGCCGAAGCACCGCGCCTTTGACCGCCTCGGTCGCCATCTCAAACTGTTCCAGCGAGTGATCGATGGTGCCATCGATGCGCGCGACCTGAACCTTTGCGCGCTCACTGAAATCCTTGATCAGTTCGCCGAGGCGTTCGGTCTGTTCACGCGAAAGCCGCACCACCTCAGCCGCATCTGTCGTCACCCTCGCGAATTTGGGAGCCGTATCGTCCAGCACGCGCCGGGTGGTGTCGAGGATCGGCTCAGCGCGGTCAATCGTCGCTTGTACGCGGACTTGCAGCTTTCGTAGACCGGATGCCACGGTCAGCGCTACAATTGCCGCCACCAACATGCTGACGGCCGTCAGCCCGACGCCAGCCGTGATCACCCAGCGAAACGTTTCTTCACTCATGAACTATGATTCTACCGCCGGGCAAACTAACCGCGGGCTTCGGCTGGAAGATTGGGCTCCACTTTTTCACGGTAAGCCTGTTTTCCGGCTTCGACGGCATCGGTCAAATTGTCCTTCTGGCGGTTGAGAACGTCTTTCCCTTTGTCCACCAGATCGCCGGCCATAGTGCTGGCTTGATCCTTCCAAACAGCGGACTGCTTCTTCAGATATTCCTTGCCGTCATCGGCCTTGTTCAACAGCAGGTCGCGGGTTTCCTCGCCGGACTTAGGGGCAAAAAGAATACCCAATCCGACACCAATTCCGAGTCCCAGAAAGAAGTTCGCCAATCCATCTCGATCCATATCTAATTGCTCCTTTTCTTTGTGCGAATAATAAGAGTCGCTTCGCCTTCAGCGTAGCAGTTTTCGCTCCAATCTCTTCCGCATGCGAGATAATCGCGGATTGAAGCGCAAAAGACTGCTCGACCTATCGGAACTCTGGGACTATGCCCTGAAGTCGGCCGGCGCGCGGGCCCAATCCGCCGGACAAATTCGGACAAAATTGCGGCTGCGGGCCGCGCGGGCCGAGGATGTCGAAGCCACCATCGGCAAGCTAAAGGAGTACGGGTTCCTGGACGACCGGCGCTATGCGGAGAACTTCGCATCCACCCGCCTGGAGAACGACGGTTTCGGCCAGCAGCGTGCCCTGCGGGATTTGGCGCTTCGCCGCGTCTCCCCGACCATCGCCCAAGAGGCTGTGCAACAGATCTACACGGGAAGAAACGAAGCCGAGTTGATTGAAGCCTTCATACGCCGGCGCTACCGGAATGCGGATCGCGAGAAGCTCTTTCAGCAGGATAAAGACCTCGCCTCGGCCTTCAGGCGGCTGCGCCTGGCCGGCTTTCAGTCAGGCAACATCATCAAAGTTCTCAAGCAGTTCGCGGCGAACCCCGACAAACTGGACGGCGTGGATCTCACGGAAGACTCTACAGAGTCGTAAGCCTAGAACCGCGTCGGCGGGTCGATTGAGATCGAATTTGTCTGGCCCAAAGCTTGAACGGTGCTAGATCGCTTGGTGCCTTGCGCGGGATCGAGAAAAGTGTACTGGAAAAAAATGTCCCCGAGGCGCCGGTCCACCGGCACCACGCAACCAGACGTACAGTTGTAGGTGGCTCCAAATGCGCCGACATTTTGCTGGTACAGGTATCCCACATTGACGATCATCGTCGACGAGCCCACCGGAGGCACGGGAAGAAACGTCACGTTATCCAGACCCGTGGGCGCACCTGAGTTGGGGAAAATATAAACCGCGGTCTCGCCTGCCGCCAGCGTAAGGGTCTCCCCAGCCTCGTCGGGAAGCAGGTAGGTCTTCAGCCACGAATCGCTCACTTGGTAACGCGTGGCTCCGAAGCCAAATTTATAAGGCGTGAAATCGACATTGTACGTGCGGTTTCCATCCCAGCCGTTAACCACGATCAGCATGGTGCCTGTGGATGATTTGCGAACTCCCGTGATGACATTGCGGCCCAAAGCCGGACTTGAGGCCGGCTGGCTCACCAGGTAAGGCTGGAGCACTTTGGTCATCAGCGCGCCAGCATAACCCATCGCCTGCCAAAGCCTGGTGGCTCCATAAAAGGGCGCCGCCCCCATCTGGATGCCGCTGCCCGGGCCGCTGCTAACCTCCCCTTGATAGGCGCCCGGATCTTCGTACTGATAGGGGCGCAGTCCGGCAACTCCCGCGGCAGCGGCCGCAAACATCGAACTCGCCACCGACCGCGTAACTACACCGGGATTCAAAAACTGATCGAGCGGAGGATTGTACCCATCCGTTCCCTGAGGCGAGTTCTTGATATAGGAGGTATCCGAGAGGCCGATCAGCATAAACTGCGGGCGGTTCAACTGCATGTAAGGCTGCCGCGCATAGAAGCTACTTAACATCCAGTAACTGGACTCCCGGACGCCCTTGCCGAAGATGTAAGTTGGGCGCTGCTGACCCGTATCCCAGTATTGCGACGCGTAATCGCTTAAAGATGCCGGCCCCAGCCAATTCCGCTGGCCCGTGGTCAGCACGATGCCGCCTGGTGGATAACTCACTCCTACCGTCGGCATCGCGGATTTTACCCAGGAATTGATTGTCGCGAGCGAGTTGTCCAGCATCGAGGGAGTACACGGGTTGCCGCATGTGTTGGCGCGCGCGAACCATTCATACTCGGTTGTGGGATTCGATTGTGCCGTAAACGTGCCAGTCACCGGCGTCGCTGGAGTAAACGTGAACGTATTCGCCGTGGCGTTTTGAACCGTGTATGTAGTGCCTGATGGAGTATTCAAAGCCGGATTTCCCGTGATCGTAAATGTGAGCCCATTGCTGATCGAGTCGTGATACGAGTTGTCCGATAGATTTGGCCAGGTCACGGTACACGTGGTTCCGGTACATGCGATCGACTGCATGGAGTTCGCCGCGCCGAGAAGCCCCGGCGGCGTGGGACTGGGCCCCCACAGAAATCCCGCTTCGTCGATCATTTCGATGGATACTGCCGTCCCGCTCTGCGCGAAGGTCTGGATCGCGTATTGCACCGCTTGTTTTGCGGGCGACCAATTGAGTGTCCGGTATGCCTCTACCCCGATGTTGCGCGCAAGATCATCGCCCGTACCGAGGATTCGGAAACCGTTGGCAGCGGCATACTGGAGCCCCGGCAAAATAATTGCGTTGTAGCTCGAAAGCCAGTCCGCATAGGTCAACGGCCCGCCTGCCACGCCCCCATTGAGCAAATTGCCTGGATTGTTATAAATCCCGGTCGTCAACGTGTTGATTCCGGCGCGCCGGACCTCGCTGAGCAGGTTCGGATCCGCCGACACATAATTTGGCGATAGATCAAAGGGCGCCACCATGAACATGGATTGGCCGGGAACGTAAGTTGTCGCCATCGCGCCATTAGTGGTGAAATGCGGCAACCCGGGGTCGTTCCTCACCCACACGTGGATCAGCGTGGTCTTTGCGCCCTCCGTCAGAGTTACGTCCGTAAAACCTTCTTTTAGGCCCTGTAGCTTGCCCGTGGCATCGACTGAAGCGACCGTTGGATCGTTCGGTACCCATTGAGGCGAAAGACATGCGTCGTGATCCCCGTTGGTATACGACCGCGAGCACCCAAGCGCAAGCGTTCCGCCCACAGGAGTATACACATGCAGATAAGACGCCACCGCCTCCATAAAGGTGCGGCCGTTCTCCAGATCGAAGCGCTGCATCACCATTCCGCGGTAATTCTCATTGCCCGGCGGCGGATTTGGATTGTTGTAATCGTTGCTGTGGAACGTGAAATAAAACTCGTGCAGGCCGTTCGGATAAATCGTCGAATCGATCGTCTGATTCTGCGTTTGGTCGTTCTTCGCCGCCTGATCGGTGTAAATCACCGGCAGGATCTCCCCATCGATCGCGGACGTCCAGTAAGCCGGCGAGTGCAACGGATCGAACGCGTGTAAAGTGATTGTCGCGGAGCCTGAAATCTTGGCCGGGAGACCGCCGTTCAGGACCTCTGCCTTAGCTCCGTAGTTGGAAAAAACCACCGGAGTTGTCGTATCCGAAAGAACGTTCGACAGCGTATCGTAGGCGATGGTTTCAATCTGCACATTGCCATCGGAGGCCAGCGCCGTGTTGTACGAAGCATTGAATGGGCTTTGGGTCGCAAACGCCAGACGGTAATTACCGATTTTGTAATCTACCTTGGCTACGTTCGAGAAATCGCCTGCGACGGTAAGTTGGATGGTCCCGCTTACCGTTTGTCCCACAGCCGGCGTCTGGAGTTGAACGGCGCTCGGCTTCGGCGCAGCCGGCTTTCTCGGGGCCCGGGTCTGCGCGGAACTTCCAATCTGCAGGAAACAAAGTACGACGGATATGCAGCTAGCGCCGCTCAGAATGGATCGCACATCTAATTATTGCATTCCAATGGACGGACCAGCACAGTCTTCAAAACAGAAATGAGCAGAAATGTCTTGGCTCCGCGGCCCTCAGACGGTCCGGACGGTGTTCTCCAGCACCCCGATCTCGGGAATGCGGATTGTGACGATGTCGCCGGCGGCTAGAGCGGCTTCCTCGGTGACGATGATGCCCGTTCCGGTCAAAACAACAGCCCCGGAAGGAACATCGTTGGAGCGGTAGAGGTGCTCGATTAACTGCTCGAACTTGCGGTTGAGCTTAGAAGTTGAAACCGCGCCTTCGAAACGTGAAATACCGTCACGTGTGATCGAACAGGTCATCTCCAGTCCGTAAGGGTTGGGCAGAGAATCCACTGTCACAATTACGGGGCCCAGCGAACAGCAAGCGTTATAAGCCTTCGATTGCGGAAGATACAAGGCGTTTTCCCGTTCGATATCCCACGCCGAAACGTCGTTGGCGAGAGTGTAGCCCAGGATCTTACCCTTCGCGCCAAGCACCAGCGCCAGTTCCGGCTCCGGCGCCGTAAACTTCGAATCGGCGCGTTGTCCGATATGTTCGCCCGGCCCGGTGCAGATTCTGGCTGTGCCCTTGAAGAAGATCTCAGGCCTTACGCCGCGGTAAACGGCGGCATACATCCCGTCTTTGGTGCCGTGCTCGCTATCGCGGAAAGAAGCGCTCCGTTCGTAGGTCACGCCGCAGCCGTAAACCTCGGTCGGGCAGATCGGAATCGCCAACTTCGCCGAGATCGGCTGGCGACTTGCCAGGAGCGAAGCCAATTCCGTGAGTTGCTCCCCCTCGCTTTCCGATCTATGGATCAGATCCAGCATGGAGTGGCCTGGAATGGGGCGCGCCTTGACTTCATTGCTGTGCGCGGTGGCGGAGCCGGATTCAACAATGGCGGCGACCAGGCGGCCATCTAAGAGCAGTTGTCCAAGTAGCATTTTTGATTATTCGGGCGGAAGATTCTTCAGTACTGCCGCAGCCTCATCATAGCGTTGCTGCCGGAAGAGAACACTGGCAAGTTCCTTGATGGCTTCGCGATTGTTGGGGTCTGATTTCAGGATCAGGCGATATGTGCTCTCGGCCTTGGCATAATCTTTGTCGAGGGCGAAATCCGCAGCCATTCGCATTTGGGCAGGAATTCCCGTCAAAGGAGCATCTGCCCTGGTTTCCTTTGCTCGCGAGAGGGAGAAACCGCCGCTGGAACGAATCGCCCAGCCCACCAAGCCGATCGGGACCAGTATGAGCAATGCAATCACGGGAATAACGAGGGCGGAACGGCGGCGCGCCTTCTTCTTCCTGATTCTTTGGGGCGCTGACGCACTCTCAGCCGCGGCCACCGGGTTCGGCTCTTCCTGGACCGGCTGAGGCATTTGAGAAAGCGGCCGGAAATCGTAACGCTCCGATTTTTCAGTACGCTCGGCGCGGGCGGGTGCATAGATCGTCCGCGTCTGAATCGGCGCGGTTCCCCCGGAGATCCGCATCAGCTCGGCGGTCAGGCGGTCGAGACCTGTCATCAGACGCTGAACATTGCGGTCGGTCTTCAGGTAATGTTCCCTCAGCTGGCCCATCGCCTCAGTGTGGATCGAGAGGTTTGTCTCCAAAGCGGCGATGCGCTGGCCGATCTTGCTGTGAACGCTCTGGGTAAAGGAATCGATACTGCGGGAATGGATCTCTTTTACGTTGCGGTGAAAGGAATCTTCGATTTCCAGGAAGCGCTGGTTAACCGTGCTATCGATCAAGGACGGAATGGCCTGCTTCAGGTCTTCGAGCGCCTGCGTAAAACTGTTCAGCTGCTCGTAACCGCGCTGGTCGGTGGCCAGCAGTTCTTCGCGTAGGCGGGTCAGTTCTTCATCGGCGGCTGAAGTGGCACTGGTTTCGACAGGGCGATTGTGGGCGATGGTGCCCACCTGATTCTCCATCTTGCCCAGTAAATCCATGACCGGGCCGAGCCCTGCGGAATCGTAGTCGCCTGTACCCTTTCCCGTTTGGGGTTGATTCGCCATTTCCTCGCCTAGTTTATCCGAATTCCAGGCTGCGGGCAGCGGTATACAAAGAGTTAACTGGTTAACGCCAGTGACGCATTGACGGCGGCCCCAACAATGGCGGTATCTTCCGTTGTCGCGATCACCTCGAAGACGCTGCCCTGAAGCGGGCTCATCTTGACCATATCGTGCAGGTACTGGCTCAACAAGCCCAGTTCGATGTGTTTGGCGTTGATTCCGGAGATGTAGAACCGGCCGGGACCGGCCTGGTGCACAGTCGTCGCGGTAGCCGCGGCCAGCGCCCGGTGCCAGAGTTTGACGAAAGCCATGCAACGCGCATCGCCGGTTTTGGCATTGGCGAAAACCTCTTCCGGTTCCAGATCGAGGAAGCGCATGCGCATGGCGCGGTACCCCATGATGCCTTCCAGGTGGCCCTGCCCGCCGCAACCGCAAAACTGCTCCTTCGGGTCGAGCGTCACCACGCCGTGACCGCCCTCCCAAACTCCTTCAGCACGAGGGTAACGTCCGAAGCCGATACCGAAGCCGAGCGTCCAGACCCGGATCAGCTTCTCCATCTGTCCGCGAGTTGCCGCAACTCCGGCCGCCATGGCGTCAGCGTCGTTGAGGACCAATACGGACGCCTTCAGCCCAACCTCCTTCAGAGCGCATTCGAGGTTCAAGCCCTTCAGCTGAGGAATGTTCGGCGATTCCTCGACGATGCCACCCCGGATGATGCCCGGAATCCCAACACCCAGGGCGCCAATCGAAGCCAGCGCCACACCCGCAGCTTCGCATACCTCCTGCACGTGTTGAAAAATATGGCCTGCTATTTCATCCCGGTGAAGACCCTGCAATCCCGGGGCGATGAGCGCCGGCCCCACCAGCTGATGGCCATCGACCAAACCAACCGCTATCGATTCCGAAGCGAAAACTCCGATGTTCATATTTGCACTCGCATTCTATACCCACACATGGGGCGCTCGCCGCTAATTAAACCGCGCCAGTTTATTCAGTCCGTTGAAAGCAGCCGCCTTGTAGCATTCGGCCAAGGTGGGGTAGTTAAAGACGGTCTGTACGAAGTAATCCACCGTGCCATTCAGAATCAACACCGCCTGCCCGATGTGGAGCAATTCGGATGCCCCTTCACCGATGATGTGAACACCCAGAATTTTACGCGTTTCGCGATGGAAGATCAGCTTGAGGCGGCCGGTGGTATCACCGCGGATCTGGCCTCGCGCGATCTCCCGGTAGAAAGCTACGCCCACCTCGTAAGGCACGTCTTCATCCGTCAGTTGCTCTTCCGTTTTGCCGATGAAGGAAATCTCGGGAATGGTGTAGATGCCGATCGGATAGTACGCGGGATTGGTCTGGACCACATTGCCAAAGGCGTTGGCTGCGGCCAGTCTTCCCTGCTCCATCGATACGGAGGCCAAGCTGGGAAAGCCGATCACGTCGCCTGCCGCGAAGATATTGTGGGTTTTGGTTCGGAAATCGGCGTCTACTTCGATGCGTCCGCGTGAATCGGCGGAAAGGCCGGCCGCTTCGAGGTTGAGATCGTCGACGTTGCCTTGCCTCCCCACCGCGAACAGTAGAGCGCCCGCGGAGATCTTCTTGTTGCTCTTGAGGTTCGCGATCACCTCACCGGATGAGGTCTCTTCCACGCTGTCCACTTCCTCATTGAGACGCATGGTGACGCGGCTGTCGCGCAGGTGGTAGGAAAGCGCCTCGATCATCTCGGCGTCGGCGAATTCGAGGAGCCGGGGACGCTTTTCCACCAGGATGACGCGGCATCCGAGCGTCGCAAACATGCACGTGTATTCGACGCCAATGACGCCGCCGCCCACTACGATCATCGAGCGCGGAATCTCGGACAGATCCAGAATCTGATCGCTATTGATGATGGTCTTGCCGTTCAACGGAACCCGATCGGAACAGGCGGGTTTGGTGCCGGTGGCGATGATAATATGCGGGGCTTCGTAATCCGACTGGCCTTTGGAATTGACGACGCGGAGATGCGTCGAATCGAGAAAGCTTGCGACGCCTGTCAGGACTTCGATGTTATTTCGCGAAAGTTGGGCTGCCGCGACATCCACTTCCGTCTTAATCACATGCTGAACACGGAAAGAAAGATCGCTCATCGAGATCTTTTCTTTTACGCGATAGTTGCTGCCGTACGTGCCTTGAAAATTTACGCCGGAGAAGTGCATGACCGCTTCGCGGAGGGTCTTGCTTGGAATGGTGCCGGTATTGATACAGGCGCCGCCGAGAACCTCGCGCTTTTCAATTAGCGCCACCCGCTTGCCGGATTTTGAGCCTTGGATGGCGGCGCGCGTTCCGGCTGGTCCAGAACCGATGACAATCAGGTCGTAGCTCTGCATTCTTGTATCCGCTATTGTACGAGGCAAAGCATGAAGATAGAGTGAAACCGGATTACGATTCCTCTCAAGAATTTACAGGCGGGGTAGAATCGTTAGGTTTTCATGAACGGATCCGCCTGGAAGCAACGCCTCGAGAACTCCGAAATTCCCGCACTTTTCGCGCTCTTTTTACTGACCGTCGCGGCCTTTTGGAAGATCGCGCTGACCGATCAGTACACGTGGTTGGATGGCGCGGATACGGCGTTTCAAGTGGCGCCGTGGCTGCAGGAACAAGTGCGCCAGTGGAAAACGGGGCACTTTCCGCTTTGGGAAGCACATCATTGGGGCGGGCAATCCCTGATTGGACGCATGGAGCCGGCAGTGGCATATCCACTGAACTGGCTGCTGCCGCTCTTTCCGCTTGAAAACGGGCACATCAGCTTCAAACTCTTGAACTGGTACTTCATCACGATCCACTTCATGGGCGCGGCTTTCTGTTATGCGCTCTGCCGCGATTTGAATTGCCGTCGGGTAGCTTCGGTTCTGGCTGCGGAAAGTTTCGCGCTGGGCGGATTTGTGGGAAACAACAACTGGCCGCAGATGATCAACGGAGTGATCTGGATGCCGTTGATCTTTCTGTTCCTGCTCCGCGCTTTGCGAGGCGAAGGACGGCGGTGGTGGTTCCACGCGGCAGCTTGCGGAGTTTGCGGCGGCATGGCCTTGCTGGCGGGGCATCATCAGGCTCCGATATTCATCGCGCTGGCTGTGGCTGTGACGTTGTTGTTCTGGGGGATTTCGTTCCAGACATGGAGCAGGGTGGTTTCGACCGGGGTGATTGCGGGCTTGTTCGGCGGGGCGCTTGCTGCCGTTCAACTGCTTCCGGCGCGCGAGTACTATCATCTGGCACTGCGCTGGGTCGGTTCGAAGGATCCCGTAACGTTTGACCAGAAGGTGCCTTACACCTCTCATGCGGCGCTATCCTTCCATCCCATTTCATTGTTCGGGATTGTGGTGCCGCATGTCGAAGCTAACATTTCGCCGTTCATCGGGATTACTATCTTCGCGTTGGCGTTGATTGCCGTCATCGCGCTTTGGGAACGCATAGAAGTCCGGCTGTTTTCACTTCTGGCTGTCTTCGGCATCGTGCTTTGCATCGGTACATACTCCATCCTTCAAGGTGTGCTGTATGCGGTGTTGCCCGGCATGGAAAAGGCTCGCAACATCTCGTTTGCGATCTTCGTGTTCCAGTTTCCAGCCGCGATGCTAGCGTGCTTCGGGCTCGATGCCGCGCTCAAGGGCAGCGTGCCGATTCTTCTGATGAAGCGGATCGGCATCGCCTCGCTTGGCTTTAGCGCGGTGCTGTATCTACTTCTGATCGGGCGATTCACTTTTGAGCCCGATGTGGCGAAGTATCAAACCGGCGTTCCTCTAGCCGCTCTTTACGCGCTTCTGTTCGGCTCCATCTTTCTGCTGTGGGTCCACGGCCGCATTGCGCAGCGGACGATCGGTTACTGGCTTATCGCCCTCCTCCTATTCGAGATCGGCAATGTGACTCAGTCACTCTATCCCAGCCGTGAGTTGGGATGGAACATCTTGGATGGCCTCACCCATCATGAAGATGTGGTTCGTTTCCTCAAGGATCATCTGGAGGATGGACGCTATGACGTCAACTCTCTCAACCTTCCCTACAATCTCGGCGACTGGGACGAGATCGACCAATACGATGGCTACACCGGCGTCACGGTGAACATAATGAAGATGGCGTTCAACATCAACAGCCGCCGGCTATTTGGCGTTCGTTACTACGTCGCCAACAAGCCGCGCACTGAGGGCGAAACTCCAGTCTTCCAAAGTTCATCGGGCGTGAATATCTACGCCGAGCCTCCTTCCTTTCCGCGCACCTGGGCGGTGAAAAAAATCGAAGTTGCCAAGGAGGAGTTGATCCCCGGCCTCATTGGAGACAGCACTCCGGAGCATCTGAGGGAAACGGCGTTCCTCACTGGGGACAAACCAAATCTGGAAACCTGCAACGGCGAGGATGTTGTGACCTACCGCAATGTGCGGCCGACCAGCTACATCGTCGACGCCGACATGCGCTGCAAGCACATGGTGGTCGTCGGCAACACTTACTTCCCCGGATGGACCGTTCGGGTAGATGGCAAACCCACCCGGATGTACGAAGTGGATCGCGCCCTCGAAGGTTTCGTAGTACCCGGCGGCAAACACAAAGTGGAAGTGACTTACCGTCCATCATCGGTATTCGTGGGAGCGGCAATCTCAATATCCGCGCTAATCGGCTTGGGTATTCTTGGCTTCGCGACTCGTGCGGTGCGGCGTCAGTAAAGGCCTTCGCTGTTCCGGGCCCGCGGCACTATCACGGCCGACCCTTCAATCGAATCCGTCCGTATCGCCTCGAGCGCCTCATTCACCCGCTCCAACTCAAACACAGTAGCCCGCGGTGTCAGCTTAATATCGCCCGCCAATTGCAAAAACTCCCGCGCATCCGTCCGGGTCATGTTTGTAACGCTCCGGATCTGCCGTTCTCCCCACAGCAGCTTGTCATAGTCAAACTCGGGAATCCCGTCGAGGTGAATCGCATTCACGGCCACCACCCCGCCCTTCCGCAAGCTGGAAAGGGCCGCAACCACCACCTTGCCGCTTGGCGCAAAGGTAATCGCCCGATCCAGCTTTGCCGGTGGATTAGCCGTCTCGCTACCCACCCAGACCGCCCCGAGTCGGGCGGCCAGCTCACGGTGCCCGGCCCCGCGCGTCGATACATAAACCTCGCAGTGCAAAGCCTGCAGAACGGAGATGATCAGATGAGCAGAAGATCCAAACCCGAACAGCCCGACCCGGTCGCCCGGCTCAACGCCAGCCACCCGCATGCTCCTGAACCCAATAATCCCCGCGCAGAGCAGCGGCGCGGCATGCAAATCGTCAAGCGCTTCCGGCAGCGGATAAACAAACTCCGCATTGGCCACGGCATATTCAGCAAATCCGCCATTCACCGAATAGCCAGTGAACACCGGCGCATCGCAAAGATTCTCCAAACCGTTCCGGCAATACTCGCAAGTGCCATCCACACCGCCCATCCAGGAGACGCCCACGCGCGTGCCCAGCGGAAGGTTGTCAGTGGCGCCATCCACTACATCTCCCACGATCTGATGTCCCGGAATCAACTGCCCACGCAGTTCGGGCAACTCGCGATTGACAATATGCAAATCCGTTCGGCAAACTCCGCAAGCGCGCACCTTCAGCAGCACCTGTCCCGCCGCGATGTCGGGCTTCGGCACGTCCTCGATCGACAACTCACCGGTTTCCCGCAGCAGCGCAGCTCTCACATCGAAGATGATCTCATGTCACTTCACCAACCGCGCCGCGCGGTTGAGCAGAACCACCCCGAGCACCGAAAATACCATCACCACAGGGATCGAGAAAACAGAGTGCGAGTTGTGTTTCACGTGAACTACTTGCAGAACTTCGCGATGCGTAGCCGGCACCAGACCATCATGTGTCCGGATAACCTCTTGCGGCATGAGACTTTGGTATTAATCGATCCACAAAGCGCACCAGATCTGCGACGGATCGTACACTTAGCTTGTCCATCACGCGGGCCCGGTGGATCTTTACCGTCTTTTCGCTCATATTCAGCTCAAATCCGATCTGTTTGTTCAGCAGACCGGCGGCCACTAATTGGCAGACCTCCGTTTCACGCGGCGTCAACAGCCCGAATCGCTCCCGCAGCGCGTCGGCTTCTGACCGCCGCCCGCGGATCTCAGCGTCTTTGTGAAGCGCCTGGAAGATCGCCGCTAGCAGCTGGGAATCGTGGAACGGCTTCGGCAGAAAGTCCACAGCTCCGGCCTTAATGGCCTCTACCGTATCCGGAATGCTGCCATCGCCGCTAATGAAGATCACCGGCATCGCATGGCCTTCCCGCACGAGCGCGCGCTGCAGTTCGAGGCCATTCATGCCCGGCATGCGCAGGTCGATGATCAAGCAGCCCGGCTGGGCCACCAATCCGCTAGCCAGAAACTCGGCCGCCGATGAAAATGTTTCAGTCGCCAGCCCCGCCGAGCGGATCAGCCGCGAAAGCCCTCGCTGCACGGACACATCATCGTCCACAACGACGACGATGGCGTTATCCTGGGTCACAATGTAGCCGGAAATGATATCCGGAATGTAGCGCCGGAACCCGGCACGCTCTCCACGTCGATGGTTCCGCCGTGAGCCTCAACAATCGAGCGGCTAATAGACAGCCCCATCCCGAGCCCGTCCGACTTGGTGGAGAAGAAAGGTTGAAATACCCGGCTCAACGATTCGGGCGGAATTCCCAGCCCTTGATCGGAAACGTAAATTTCGGCCCGGCGGCCGTCACCCGAAGCACGGGAGCGGACTTCAATCTGCGATGAATCCGCTTTGGAAGCCTCCGTTACCGCTTCCATGGCATTGAGGACCAAATTCATGATCACCTGCTGCAATTGTATAGTGTCCCCTTCGATCGAAGGCAACTCGGGATCGAGTTCCAGATGGATCGATATCTTTCGCAAATGGGCGTCCGGATGAAGCAGCGCAACCGCTTCCTGCGCCACCTCGTTCAAGCTGAGCGGCAGCGATTGCGCCGTGCCCGTCTTCAGCATGTTGCGCATCTTGCGAATCACTTCGCCCGCCCGCGTGCCGTCATCCCGTATGTCGGCCAGCGCCGCGCGCACCTCGCCATAATCGGGCTCCGCCTGGCCGAGGAAACGGATGGCCCCTTGGGCATTCGTCAAAATTCCCGCCAGCGGCTGGTTCAATTCATGCGCCAGCGATGCCGCCAGTTCGCCCATCGAAGCGATGCGATTCAAATGTAGAATCTCTTCCTTGCTTCGCCGCGCTTCGATCTCGGCGCTCTTGCCGGCCGTGATGTCGAGATGCGAAATAACCGCGCCGCCTTCCGGCCGGTCGAGCGCCTCTATGCGAATCTCGATCCACTGATCGTGGCCGTCATGGCGGTAAGGAAACTCGATCACCGGGCGTTTCAAATCGCCCACCAGCACGGCGGCCAGGGAACTACGGATGCGTGCCGCGTCAGACGGCGCGATGCCGGGCACATTTGTCCATTCACGTCCATAAAGCGCCATGGGAATGTTCTCGCGTTGGTTAGAGCGAATAATCACGCCCTCGCGGTCAATGATGAAAGTCTGCCCCGGTAAGGAAGCAAGAATGGCGGAGTTCAGCGCTTCGCTACGCAATCCTCGCCTCCGTGCAACCAACAGAATCGCGATCAGCAGCGATTCGACGGCCGCGAACAAGAGTGTGCCCGCGATCCACCAGCGGAAGCGCTCCCATACCGTTTCTTCGCGGAAATGGATATGGCTTCCGGGCGGCAAACGGTCCAGCGGAATGTTCCATTTCCGCAGCTGCCGCCAGTCGAATTCAAATCCGGACGATTGAGTTTTGGCTACCGGAATCTTGGCTGGATCCTCCCCTCCGAGGATGCGCGCCGCCATCTGAGCTGCCTCTGCGCCGATCGTTGGATAGTGATGCATCTGCCCGCCGACCGTCCCTGCGCCAAGCGCGAACTCGCTCCCCTCGAAAATAGGCGAGTTGCTGACCGGAGCGATCGCTTCCATCAGGTCGCGCATGAACATGGGCCGCCCCGCCGGATCGTAGAAGTAGCTATTCACGATGACGAAGGTGTCCGGTGGCAGCTTGGCAAGCCGCTTTTTGAGTTCTTCCAGAGGCAGGTTGGTGAGATCGATGAAGTCGAGCGCGGAAGCGATTTCCCTGGCGGAAGCGATGATGCCGTTGTTCATCATCCGGTCCGTTGGAGATGAGCCCCCAACTAGCGCCATATGTTTGGCGTTGGGAAGCAACCGCATCGCGGTACGTTGAGCAAGTCCGCCTTCCAGGTCGAGCGTAACGCCGGTCGAAAGGGGCGGCCGGCCAACCCGCTTCGCCGTGTCCGGATCGAGCGCGCACCAGATGAGCGGTACTGTCGGCCAAAGATCCTGGCGCAGCCGGAGCAATGCCACCAATGCCTGCGGTCCCACGGCGACGATGGCGTCAAACTTGACCGTCGAGTATTTAGTGCGGTACCAGCTCAACTGGGCGGCTCCGAACTCGGGCTGGTCTTTTGGGACCTGAGAGATATAGTCGGCGGAAACCGCAATGTTGTGGCCCGGCTTTCGCAATTCGGTCTGGATGCCGTCGAAGACCGCGTTCGAAAGCGGACGCCCCGGCGGATCCGGCAGTACGATCAGCACGCTCTTCCGCGCGCCTGTCTGCGCGTTCGCAGATACGACACTGAGGAGTGTGGCGAACGCGATGAGCCGCATGGTTTTACTCTAGGTGCAACACGGATTGGATGGATGATAAGAGCGCGTCGGGAGCGAAAGGCTTCCGCAAACAGATGGGAGATCCTGCGTTGGTCAGCGCCTCCCGGGTAACAGCCTCGTCGTGGGCGGTGATAAAAACAGCGGGAGGCCGCGAGCCGGCATCGTCGAGATGCCGCAAAAACTCAAAGCCGTTCATCCCACCCAGATGGACATCGATGATGAAGCAGCCAATGCTCAAAAGCTGCGGACTGGCCAGGCACTCCTCGGCGGATGAGAACGTGTCGACCCGCCATCCAGCCGACCGTAGAAAGCGCGAAAGGCCTTTTCGCACAGAGAGGTCGTCATCGACAATCCCGATAGTCACTGGTGACCCCATTTGTACGAGCGTAGCGAACCAGCCGCGCAAGTGGCATGGGACCTTGTGCGTATTTACGTGCCAAGATAGAGATCCCGTCCCTTAACGAGAGCCGCAATTTTGCGATCCGCCACACTGCGTTTCAGCATCCAAAAACCGCAGTCGGGATGGATCCAGCCCACACGACCGGGACCGAGTTTCATCTCCGCCTCCTCGATCCTCCGGGCAATCTCATCGGCTGT
>Ga0302325_10013083_pt1 | contig 17737 bp, 13 predicted proteins | sample Palsa_T0_2_FD_201948 | JGI IMG/M metagenome (GOLD analysis project Ga0302325, IMG submission 201948) | Peat permafrost microbial communities from Stordalen Mire near Abisko, Sweden - Palsa_T0_2 | ecosystem: Environmental > Terrestrial > Soil > Palsa > Peat permafrost | place: Sweden: Abisko...
CGCTCCCGGACGGCCCTCCCAGACATCGCCTCGATCAGCTCTCCAATCGGCTGACGAAAATCCTCTCCGAAACCCGCAAACTCAACCCCGCCGTATAACGAGCAGAGATTGGCCGGATAAGGCCGTTTTACGGCAAACTGGTGGACCGTGCGGATGGCCCGCTGAACTCCAATCAATGTGGGGGCAAACGGCTGAGTACCTCCTCATCTCGTATTCGTTCGATAGTTCTCTTGACGATCAGCTCATCGTCCCAATCCTCGCGGAGCGACGCGAAAAGCTCGTCCACCCATAGCTTGTACGCAGGCATCCTGGGATGACCAGATCGCGACATACTGAACGAGGCGGTAGCGGAGATTTTGTATGAGACGAACCCTGGCGTGGCACTTACCGGCCGAAAGTCGAAAGCAGAAGGTGCCTCGACCACAGTGGAAGGTAGCCACTCGCCTGGCTCGCCGAATCGCGCGAACGGCCCGAAACCCGTGCCCGACGCTGAAGGGTTGATATCGATAGAGATACTGCAAAATGGGTTCGCTATTCGAATAGTTGATTTGGAAGACATTCTCGTAGGCGGCTCAATCGTGATCTTTGTCTTCGGCGGAAGAGCCAAGCGCCTTAGACCGCCCAGATTGACCTGGAGATTTGCAAAATGATTTCCTCGCAAGTACTTTGAAAAATCCTGGGCCTCTATAAACGTGCCGGTACCGTCGGGAGATTCTGGTTGCCAACCATCGCTGAAGGCGTAGGCCATCCTTTCTAGGACGGCGCGTTGGAGGAGATGATGAAGGAGTGTCTGCCCGAGTTGGTCGTATGGCATCGAAAAGAGGCTACTGTCCTCTGTTCGCAAAGTGGCGATCGCCTCGTTCGCCTTTACGAAGATGTGGGCCGCGTCGGGGGATTCGCGGTCAATACTCGCAAACCGGACCATGCGCAAAGTATGCCCGTCGAAGGATACTGGCAGGCTCGTGACGAATCGCTCCGAAATCGGAGGGGCTCCTGAAAATACGATGACTGCGACCGATGTGGTTAGCGCTCCAACCAGGGCTGCTACGAGGGCAGTGACAATCTTCTCAGAGCCGCGGTTTTGGTAAGACAGCCACCAGAGCGTTAGATTCAGAACCGCGGCGATCGCTAGGAGCCACATCTTCGCGTTCCTCCAATTCCATCCAAATGGTCGAGAATTCATCAGTTGTCGTCAAATCAGCTTATCGAGCTATGTCCACCGTGCGAGGGCCTGCGGCCTATCACCGATTCTAAGGTAGTCGCAGGCGTTCGACGCGAGCGTATAGTCGGCATCGCGGCGATCGAGAGTTTGGCGCTCCCCGGAGAGCATAGGCCTTACTACCAAATTACCGACACTCTGGAGTGGCCATAAGGCTAGACCGCTGCGAACAATGGGCACCTATCGCCATGGGAGATCACGCCTGGAGTAGTGGCGTCATCTTGCTCATGTGGTGAATCAACCAATCGGCAGTATCGAACGCGGCTTGCCATGCGTCATGAAGCCATTCGCCCAAAGCGTGTTGTGCATCGCGTCTCTGGGCGTAAAAACGAGGTACCCACCGATGAGATAAGGCAGCACCGGTTACCGACAGGTCGCGAGTCATATATTGCGCATACTGAAGCGGTTCGGAGTTCACGGGTGGCAGGGCGAAGCCCACATAGATTGCTGCCCGAAGGTAATCGGCTGCCGCATTGTGGAACAGCTCGCTCCGGAGAACGTATAGGGCTCTGAAGTGTGTTGGTGCGATACTCGGGAGAGCGAAAGGTCGTACCAGTGAGTATGCCGGTAGGTTGCTCGGCAACGCTGTATCGAACAGAGAGTCAGGTGGTTTGGTAGGTTCCCCGAAAGGCTCACGGACCGTATAATCGAACAATTTTCTAAGCAAATCTAGGGAGCCGTAGCAGGCCAAAACGCCGCTCGCAAATTCATCCGCTACAATGTCTCCTACCTGCGAGAAGTGACGGACTTCGGTCTTTGCAGGTGGTTGCTTGCCTCCGCGGCGTAGGGTCTGATTAGTGAGATCCAGAGCTGCAGTCATTTGCGACAGGTGGTAACTGCCTCTCAGCAGCGATGCTCGCACCGCGTCGGCACGATCATTTAGGCTTGAGATGAAGAACGCAGGAGATAGGAGGGGCTCTTGAGCGCGTAGGGCTGTCAACTTCGCATCGAATCTGCTTTTGTCGAGATGCCCTTCAAGCACTTCATCTCGAAGGATTGCGCACCGTTCCAGAGCGGCTTTGAACTGGGCAGACTTCTGTTTTGGGATCAGCCGCTGACGGGAGACCGTTTGGAGGCCGTTCATCTTCGCCAACAGCAGCTCGCCCAGAAGTGCCGCCCTCACAACGTGGGAGCCGACGCGAAAGACGGCGTCCAGCGGCTGGACCTTTTTGAGGGGCACGCCGTGATTTCGCGTGGCCATTGCCCGCACATTGAATCGGGTCTCAACGCCATCAAGGAGCGGTCCCAGGTCACCTTGCGAGGCGTCTCCTGTTACCAGCACCTCCGACTCCGAGCCGCCGCAAACCACCGGTCCCTTCGCGCTTACTCGCAGTTTTAGTCCTTTTGAAAGGTACGCCTCCTCGTTGGCGCGAAGAGCCATGTCCCGAATGTCCACTGCGAACTGCTCGTCAGGAGCCCACTCTACACGAATCGACATAACCGCTCATTATAGAAGGACTCCTGCTCTTGGCGTGCTGGAACGTGCGGCACGGCTGTGCACGACCCAACCCCGAAACGTCAGATCACTTTGACGTATAGTCGGCTACGGGTTGAAGTGCCAACAGCGCTCCAGTAAGCGACCCGCCGTCTGGTATTATCGGCGCCTATGTAGGCTCCCTGTTTCTTCGCCACGATGCCTCGCCTCTGTCGGCCCGGTGACTCGTCCACTTGGCTGGTCTAACAGCCGTTGATCAAACTGTGTGCCAGACGCGCTAGGCGACGGGAGCCGTCTCCTGGCCGACTGCCAACTCCGGGAGCGGCGAAGCGACGTCCAACGCGTATACGGTGAGGGGTTCTTCCCTGCCTCGAACCGTGATGGTTCCCATATTGCGGAAGGGAAACGCGCCTTTGGCGCCGTAATAAGTGTGTTCGCTGACCAGGATGCTGGCGCCCAGTTCTTTGGTGGCAGTCTGCAAGCGCGACGCTACGTTGACGGTGTCGCCGATGGCCGTGTATTCCATCCGCCGGGAAGACCCGATGGTCCCCACAATTGCCGGACCGGAATGGATGCCCACGCCGATGCGGATTTGAATCCCCTCCGCCTCCCATCGGACCTGTAGTTTAGCCAGTTCCTGCTGCATCTCGATGGCGGCTTTCAGGGCGTGCTCTTCCTGATACGGGTCGTTCTCGGGAGCGCCGAAAATGGCCATCAATCCGTCGCCCATGAACTTGTCGAGCGTTCCCTGATTGCGGAATACTACTTCCACCATCAGCTCGAAGTAATCGTTCAAAAGCTGTACCACCTTTTCGGGAGCCAAGTGTTCGGAGATTTTCGAGAAGCCCCGGATGTCGGAGAACAGCACGGTGATCCTGCGCCGGTCTCCACGAAGCACGCCTCCAGAGTCGGAAGTAAGCACTGAATCCATCACTTGTTGGGACACGTAGCGGGCAAATGCGGACTTCACGCGATCTCTTTCCGCCAACCCGTCCGCCATCGCGTTCACCGACTGGGCCACTTCGCCGAATTCGTCTTTGGAGGTGATATTCGCCCGGGCCTTCAGATCGCCTTTTGCGATGGAATCCAGCACGCGTTTCAGTTCCGTAAGCGGGCGACTGGCGCGGCCGCTCAACCAGAACGCGACCGGGATGGAAAGTATCAGCGAAAGACCGAGGGCCACCAGGCCGGCCTGCTTCATGGGCCGAAGCTTGCCTTCCACCCACTCCACGCTGGCTTGGGCGATTACCGCGCCTACCAGCTTGCCATCGCGATCCCGCACCGGGGCATGGGCGCGCAAATAGCGGCCAAACTCATCGGTGGAGAAATCCTGCTCCACCGCGGCGGTCTCCCATTGCAAGGGTGCGCCCTGAGTGCGGTATACCTCGCCCGCGCGGCCCATCAGCGCGGGATCTTCCTCAGCGTCCGCTCCGATGTGAAGCAAGCCACCCTGCTCGACCACCGCGAAAACGCGCTGCACTTGCGTATCTTTTCTCCGGTTGGCGTCCCGAACGGCCTTCAGGGCGCGGTGCAGCTCCGCGTAAGCGGGCGTGGCCTCATCCTCACGTTTCTGGATGCTCGCCAGTTTGCCGCCGTCGGTGAGCGCCGCGGCGGTGGCCGCGATCGACAGCAGCTTCGCGCGATACTCGGCGTAGAAGTGGCGTTCGGCGAGCGAGTACAAACCCGCCGTGGATGCCAGACTGGCCACCAGGGTAAGGCCGCCTAACGCCAGTAGTTGCTGGGTGCGATACGTCATGCCGGAACGTTGCCTCTACGCATCATGTTCTTTAATCGACTGAAACGCGGCCCATGATAGGATTGGTTGCATTTTTGAAGAAAGTTATGTGTTTTCCGTCAGTTACGGCTCGGTGGATAAGGCGCGTCCCATTTTTTGCGCTTTGCAGTATCGGCCGCCCGTACTCGAACCGAGCTTCCTGGAACGTCCGTTTCGGTCACGGATTGCCCTACAAAACTTTCTACGAGTGAATCGGAAGGACTACGCTCGGATCTTGAAGAGTTGTTCTCCTGATGTTCATCACTGGTTTGGCGGGCATCACGCACTGGGCGGCGAGCGGCACGATCGTGAAGCGCTATATCGATGCGAACGAGGATTCCCAACTTGTTGCCGCATCCCTACCAATATGGGCCGCACATGGAGTTAACGAAACTCTCGCCGCTCCCATCCTAAGCTAGCGATAATCGTAGCGTTTATTTCAAGGCCGCATATTCCTTGCGGGCCGCGATCAGCAGGGGAATATCGGGATCGGCATCCTTCCACAACGCAAAGAACTCTTCATATTCGCGCCGGCTGCCAGTTTTGTCGCCCTGTAGCGCGTAGGCCTGCGCCAGTCCTTTGTGCGCGAGCGGGTAATAGAGTGAAATGGGATTGACGCCTTGGTTTTTCACGATCTTCTGGAATTCCCTGGCTGCATCCGTTCCCATCTTGGCCGATAGATACGCCTCCCCCCGTACGTGCGGCACGGAGAAATCACGGAGCTCATAAGGCGCGGCATTGCGGAGCAGATCCACAGCGTGCGCCGGCTGCCCGCGCTGGATGGCCACCTCCGCCCGGATCATGGGAACCATGACCTCATTTACCAGAGTGTCGAGCGGGCGTCGCCGAACCAGATCGTCAGCCAGCGACTCCGCCCTGCTGAGGTCGCCGGCTTGAGCCACAAGCAGCGCGGTGTCGTCTGAAACATTCGCTCCTTCGAGCGCCATCGCGGCGGCAGCGCGCTCCCTGGCCTCCGTGAAATTATGGAAAGCGGCCTCCATCGATCCTTGCTCCATCACCGCGGTGGCGGCGTTTTCTGGAAGCCCGTTTTTGCTAGCCACGGCGAAGGCGCGCCGCCACAGTTCGCGAGAATCGCGGAGCCTGCCCTTGGTTGCCGCTGCCGACGCTTCATACACTAGAGTTTCGTCGTCACTGGGCGTTTGCATGCCCCACTCCACCTGGCGCCGCATGGTCACGGTGTCGCCTTCAGCGAATGCGATTTGATAGAGGATACCGTGCAGGCCCCAGCGCTCCAGGTGTTTGGCGATGGCGGCTTCACAAATGGCTTTGGCTTCCGCGTAGCGGTTCGTGCGTTTGTAGGCCCTGGCGAGCGTTTCGTACGGAAACTCGTGATTCGGGTTGAGCCGCACCGCCTCCCGGCCCAGTTCGATCGCCTTTTCGTATTGGCCCAGGTCCGTGTATTTGTTGTCCAGATTGTTGTACGGAATCCAGTCCCGCGGATAAGCGGTCTTCCACATTTCGTAGTTATCTATGGCCTTGCCGGCTTCTCCGCTGACGTTTTCGTAATAGCGGGCGGCCAGGTAGAGCCTCTCCCGCTCGCTGGTGCGTTCTCTCAATTGAAACGCTTTTCCTAAATACTCCTGGGCCAGGCCGCTCTCGTTCAGGTTGGCGTAGGCGGCGCCCAGCCGTCCATAAGCGAGCGTGAATTGAGGATCCAGCTCAGTTGCCCGCTTGAAAAAAGGGATGGACTCGGCGACTTTACCTTGCCGGCGAAGCTCGTCTCCCAGTGCGAACGTTTTCAACGCATCCAGTGAGCCGGTGGTGGCCTGCTCCATGGGAACGGCGAACTTCCGGATCGAAGCCAATGACTCGCCCAGCTTTCGGCGAATCTTCGCTGTGCAATCGTCCAGCGCGTTGAGTACGCGCTCCTTGCTTTCGGCTTCGGAAGTAGCGCCCGCGATCACGGCGCCCGTGGCGCAATTCAAAGCCTCCAGCGTCAGCACGTAGCGTTTCCCGACGCTGGCGATGGAGCCGTTCACTGTCGCTTTAGCCGCACTGCGCTGGCAGATTTCCAGGCCCACCTGCTTTGTGATCGGTTCATCCTGGCGGCGTCGCATCGATTCCATGGTCTGCCGCACATCCTGATCCGGCAAGATATTCAAGTATGGCGACTGGCTGACTTCAACTTCGAGCACTTTTTTCAACGTGCCCTCGAAGGCCGGGTCGCCCGTCCGGTTCTCGAAATCCGCCAGGACGATGGAATCTTGTTCGGTGAGGAGCGGTGATCTCCGCGAAACTATGTACCAGATTACGCCGGCCACTGCCAAAATCACGCAGGCTCCGGCCAGAACCCACCGATGAGCCGGCCGATGGCGGGCGGCCGGAACCACTGGCGCAGCAACCGGTTGCGGCGCTGGCTCAACGATCGCCCCTGGGACGCTGGAGCTTACCGGAGCGATGAACCGATACCCCACCCGAGGTAAAGTCTCGATGTAGCGCGGATTTTCGGCTGAATCCCCCAGCGCCTCCCTCAGTTTCTTCACCGCGCTATTGAGGCTATGCTCGAAGTCGACGAAAGTTTCGGCGGACCAGAGGCTTCTGCGCAAGTCATCGCGAGTGACCACTGCGCCGGGCCGCTCCAACAGCATCGCCAGAATCTTAAAAGGCTGGCCCGACAGGCGGATCAGCAACCCGTGCTTACGCAGTTCGCCGGACGGAAGGCTTGCTTCAAAGACACCGAATCGAACCACCGGCTTTTGAGTTTGCTCGGCCATCCACAGCCTCGGATGGAACTCATCTTATCATTTAAGGCTCCGATTGGGTGGTCACCTCGCTGCTTATCTTCAATGTTTCGATAGGGTCGCACGGTTACCAACAAACCCGAGTCCGGCTATTGTCTGGCCGCCCGACTTCCCGCCATACTCGGCTCCGCCGCTACAGACCGCGGCTTCCGTACGGAAAAAAAGAGAAAGAGAAGAGGAGGAAACTTCAATGTCAAAACGTCAGGTAACCTATAACATCCGAATCGCCGCATGCGCGGCGATCGTCTTGGGCCTCGCAGTTCCAGCATCTGCCCAGAATCCCGTCCCGCCCCGGATCGTTCCGGAGAAACACTTTGCCCTGGCTCCCCACACCCTCACCACGGTGGTCCTCCAGACCGAGCCCGAGGCGGCCTGCGATCTGCATGTCGCGGGTGACAATGACCCGGCCAAGACCATGACACTTTACGCAAATATCGAGGGGTACGTCCAGTTTCACTTCATCCCGAACGAGGAAGCCGAGGATGTCCCCTTGCAACTCGATTGCGCCACTGCCAACGCAGTGACGACCCACCCCGTCCATCTCCACATTGGCTCTGCCCCGACCGCGGACATGCCGGCGCCAATGACTTCCATTCCCGCGCCCAAGGGTTCAAGAGTCCTGCCGGCGCTGACGGATGAATCCGCCCGGCAGCTCTCCGACCAGGAGATCGTTGCTGTTGGATACTCCCCGCGCCCCGACCCCGCGGAATCCCCCGAAGCATACACCAGGTGGCTTGAGACGTATTCCCGCCCCATCACGATGCTCCCGCCGCAGTCAGTGCGCCAAACTGCCATTCGTCACACTCAACCCTCGGTCGAAGCAGGCTTTCTCTCCAATTCCCACTGGAGCGGTTACGTTGCGCAGAGCGCGCCCTCCAGCTATATTCGGGTGAACGGCTGGTGGCCTGTTCCCCCGATCGGGAACTACGAGTCGCTCTCCATCAGCCAACAATCGAGCCTATGGGTGGGGCTCGATGGCGTGAGCACCAACGATCTGGTCCAGGCCGGAACGGAACAGTCTATCGTTGAAACGGCGTTCGGATATGTCTACGACTATTACGCCTGGACCGAGGTTGTACCTAACCAGTCGGAGCAGCCGCGGTTCAGCGTCAACCCCGGAGATCACATGGCGGTCACGGTGTGGGTGGGCAATTCGAAAGGAGCTCAAACGCCAAGTGGTCATACCGCCTGGTTTCAGGCTGTTGACCGGACCCAGAGCCAGGGAGGCATATATTCAACGCCGCTCGCCGGCACTTCCTTCTCGGGGAACACAGCGGACTGGATCATGGAGCGGCCCTGCGTGGCCAACTGCTCGGGCCCAGCCTCGGGCTGGGTTTTCCCCGATCTGGCACAATACGGCGCCATTGTCATGACCGACGCTTGGGTCCAAAGTCCCACAGGTGGAAATAAAGTTATCGACTACTCCAACGCTGAGAACGTGCGAATCAACATGTACAACGAGTACCTCAACTTTCCCGACAACGATTGGTTATCTACGGTCTACAGCACCAGCAGCAAAACCTCGATGCAATTCATCTGGAAGAACTACCACTAGAGCAGGATGCTGAAGAAGGCAAAAAACCGCTTGCTCACGCGCGCGGCTCAGAATCGCGACTGCGTGTTTGCAGCTGTGTACCGAGCCGCCACCGTGAGGGAGTCGGTCCCCAAAAGGCAACTGTAAGGCTTTCCAACTCAACCAACGCGGCGTCAAGTCCGCCATTGCACCGCGGGCCCGAAGACCAGTGGAACTATTCGGTTGGTTGGCTACTCATCGCTATTGGAGCTGGTCAAGGCGTGAATCGCATCAGTATGACCTGAGCCCGTGAGCCGTAAGTGCTCCTCAACACGAGCCATGAATCGCTCTGCTGCCGAAGGCGGCTCAGGCCAATCCGGCGACTCATAGCCTGCGAATCGTGGAGGCCGGTCTCGGTAGCGCAAAATCCGATTTCAGGATCGTGCCTTCCAACGGCACGCCCGGAGGCCTCAGGGCGCCAACTGGAGATCCCACAATTGCCATCCGGCCATGGGTGTCAGATTCCCGGTACTCGCGGTGCCAAGAAAAAGACTTTGGCCATCCGGAGAAACAGTCAAGTTGCGAAAGCCGATGTTGAGGAAATCCCCGAGGCCGTTGAGGTTCTCGGCCACAGCCGGACCCGGCGCGGAGTCGAAGCGCCAGAGGTCGGCGCCCCAGGCAGAGCTTGGTTGGATGACGCCGGGCGCCGGTGGCGGAGCGCGGCCCTCACCCTGCAGATAGCTCCAATCCATGGTCCCAAAGAATAAACGGTTTTGAAACACGGTGGCCGACCAGGTGTGGCCGTTGAAAAGGTTGCCGAAACCGGAGGGGCCATAGAGCGGGGTGAATCCGGTCGGCGTTGAGACGAACGTGGCCGTAGTGGGATCGTACTTCGGCAAAGCGGACTCGCCATAGAGGAGCTGCACGGTGGGTGTGGTGCTCGGACTCTGAATCGCCCAAATGGAGATGGCGCGATAAGTATTCTGAAACACCTCGATGAATTGTTGCTGCGGTGGTGTACCGTAAACCTTCTCAAAGGCAAGCAATCCACCCGTCACCAGATTCATGGTCCCGAAATACAAGGCGCCGTTCCAATACGCGATGGCGCCACCGGCGTAAGCGGTAGCGGTTACAGGATCCGGCTCGTAGTTGGACGGTTCCCAGACCCGCGTCCATGCCGACGCATCGCGAGCAGTCAATCCCCTTGCGGCGTTCATAACCGGGCTGAGGTACACGCCCGCCCCGTGTGGATTGGGCCAAGCCGATACCGCAATCTGGTCTGAATTATCCCCAAATGCGGTCAGGTAAGCCGCCTCTCCGGGCAAGTTGGCCACTATCTCAAACCCGCACGTTGAACTTGAGGTATCAAACGGCTGTTGCGGTGTCCCGTTCCAGCGAATTATTGAACCTCCACCGGTCTCGTTGCCGACTCCGGCGTAGAGGACGTTATTGATCAGTCTCCATTGCCGGATGTTGTTGAACGACGACACTTGGCATGACCCTAAATAATGTTGCGTAGATGAGCTCCACGCGAAGATATTCACGCCCTTTTTTCCCAGCGCCGGGCCTGCAATAAATACCGTATCCCCCATCGTGCCGGCTGAACGCATGCCTAAGGTGTTTGAGAACTTACTGTCGATGGGCGTCTTGTCGGTCAAGGTGCTTGTGGCAGTATCGTAGACGTACGCTTTCGGAGGCCGCCAATCGCCGTAGTCCGGAGGTAAGTCGTGGGCCTGACCATACTGGCTCTCACCGTATTCACAGACCAATGTTGTTGTTTGGATCGGCGTCGGGTTTTGCACAGAGCCCGGTGTAATGCAAGTTACATTGGCTGCCGTGCCAAACCACAGTTTTGTCCCTGATTGGGTGAGCCCCCAGACGTATGCCTGGTTTGTTTTCGGAACTGAGCCGCTCGGACAGACCCCTGGACTGAGCATGGCCGGATAAGGTTGCCCGATACCTGCAAAGCACTCATCGGGTGCTGCCTGCGCTAAGAGCTGGTCCGTGAGTATCGGGCTCGGCTGGATCTGTGCTGTGCCCGCGGACGCAAAGCACAATGCGAACACGGCGGCAATTATTACACACCTGGCGGCGGCTTCATAGCGGCGCCGGATTCCATTCCTGATTAGAACAAGGCAAGTCTTCATTGTCTGCTGGGACTCCCGCGCGAACGCTTGCAATCCATCCACCAAAATCAACCTCTCCTTCCGAATCGTCTCGTCGCTCTGTTGGAGGACAGTGCTCCGAAATCCGTCGCTCGGATACGAACATGTCCGCGACCATATTACCAGCCTGCTGTTCCGCAGCGCGCGCTCTACCAGCTCTACCGGCTTGGCCGTCGGGTGTATCCGGTTCGCCGCCGGTTTCTTTTCTTCCCAGAGCGTTGATTGGGATTTGTCGCCGTACCAGGGATCTTTCTCTCCCCTGACGAGGGCGTAGAACATCGGCTCGTGCTGGACCCCGATCAGACTGAGATCGAAGTCTTCCTGCTGCAGAGCCGCGAGTCCAATGCGAACTTCTTTGAGCCCCAGTTTCCGCGCGGCCAGGAGCCGTCCTTGCCCAGCGTCTTCGTGTCCACGAGAATGGGATTGTTGAAGCCGAACTCGGCGATGCTGGCGGCAATTTGAGCGACCTGCGCAGCGGAGTGCGTCCGGGGGGGGCTTTCGAGAGGGTGCGCGTTTTTGCGCGATCCTGAATCCGGCGGGCCGCGGCGAGAACGGCTATCGATTCATAAAGAATTTGGACCCCATTTGGACTCCATGGGCTACGGGTGCTTGGCACGGACGCGTTGGAGTTCGCGTAAACGCTCGGAATTGTGCGGGTTTCAGTGGTGGGCCCGGCACTAGGACTTCCCAGGACTGATCTCGCAGAACGCCGTTCTGGTGCGAACAACCGTTTCCGAACTCCGGCCTGAAATGCCGCCCCTGCGGCTGCGCCAAATGGCCCCCAGACTTAGTTCAATACGTACTATACTGTTGCGTTGCCGAAACGTTGGAGTAAACTCGCTTAATGGCTCGACTATCGATTCTGTTTAATACCGTGCGCACCCGTCTGGCGCTCGCATGTTTCACTGCGTTCGTTATTCCCGTCACGATCCGGGCGCAGGGCGTGAATGTTCCCTGGAGCGGCTATGCCCACAATCCGCAGCACACGGCGGTTTCCATCGTTCCAGCGCGAGAGTTGAGCAAGATCCTCTGGCGCACGTCAGTGGACCTGATCAACGCGCCCAATCCCAACACACCAAGCGCCACCGGACCTCTGTATATTCACTACGGTTCGCTATCCGTTACCGCTGCCGACACTGTGCTGGCGCCGGTGAGGACGGCTTCGGGGGGGTACGAAGTGCTGGCTTTCAGTGGCGCGACCTGCGCTTCCAGCGGAGGTTCAACCTGCGCTCCGCTTTATACTCTACCCTCCGACTATTCGCTCCCAAGCCATGACTGGACGCCTCCCTATGGACCAGCCCTGAGTCTGGACACGCGTCTTTATTATCCAGGCCCTGGCGGCACCGTTTATTATCGTGACTCGGTCAACTCCCCGACGGGTTCGAACGGTCAATCCGGCGCCACCGGACTACTTGTGTTCTATGGCAAGGCAATCTACCTCGCGAATAGCGGCGAGCTCAATGGCGCCATCCACATTTCGACGCCGATCACGGCGGACCACCAAGGAAATATCTTTTTCGGCTTCACCGCTGCTTCGGGCAACGCCGCTAGTGTCGTCAGCGGAATTGCGCGGATCGGGGCGCACGGCGCGGGAACCTGGATCAGCGCCACATCGCTGGCGGGCAACGATCCGAACGTTACCCAGGTGGCGCTCAACTGCGCGCCGGCGCTGAGCAACGAGGAGCAGACTGTTTATGTGGCCGTCTCCGGCGGTAGCGAATTCGACGCGAACGGTTACCTGGTTTCACTGAACGCCACCACGCTCGCTCCCATCGCGCACGTGCAACTGTTCGATCCCCTCAGCGGCTCCCGCGCCACGGTTTCCAGCGACAGTTCAGCCGCGCCCATGGTAGGCCCCGATGGCGACGTCTACTACGGTGTGCTGGAGAACCCCTGCTGCTCCTCGCACAATGACCGCGGCTGGATGCTGCACTTCAACTCGACTCTTTCCACGCTGAAGACGCCGGGGTCGTTCGGCTGGGATAACACGGCGTCGGTGGTGCCTGCCAGCAGCGTCCCCAGCTACACTGGAACGTCAACTTACCTGATCCTGACCAAGTACAACAATTACGTTGGAATAGGCACCGGCAACGGCGTCAACAAGGTCGCTGTGCTGGATCCCAACGCCACTATGCAGGATGAGTACTCCAGCGCCACCGTCATGAAAGAAGTGATCACGGTGACGGGGGTCACGCCAGACACCAGTGAGGGTTTCCCCAACGCCGTAAAAGAGTGGTGCATCAACACGGCGGCCGTCGATCCGTATACCAAATCCGCCATCATCAATAGCGAAGACGGCGTCGTCTATCGGTGGGACTTTACGAGCAATACTCTGTCTCAAAAAGTTGTGCTTACTCCCGGAATTGGGGAAGCTTACACGCCAAGTGTCATAGGACCGGACGGAGTGGTCTACGCCATCAACGATGCCATTCTATTTGCGGTTGGCGGCGCAAAGCCATAATGAGCTCTTGGTAAATGTTCCATTTCGCCGTGGACGCGCAATTCGCGGTGGCCGTCCCGTTGGCGTTCGCCGGCAGCCTTCGCTGGTGCGCTCGTCATCGCGGCGTCGCGTCTCGTTCGCCATTCGCGCACATGTTGAGCCGGCGTTCGTTGGGCGCACTCATCGTGCTCATCATGATGGGACTCGCGCTTGCCTCCGGCCAGACGCTCCCCTTGGACCACCCCGCCATCGGATACTCATCTCTCCCTTTGATCGATCCGGTGACCGAACTCAGCCGGAAGATCGAACAGGGCCAAGTGCGGCTGGCTTTCGACCCCGTGACCGGTTATCTTCCGGCCGTGCTGAAGGCCCTAGACATTCCTGTGGAATCGCAGATGGCGGTCTTCTCGAAGACCAGCATTCAGGCCATGCGCATCGAGCCCTCCAATCCCCGCGTCCTCTTTTTTAACGATGCCGTAATCGTCGGATGGGTGCGGGGAGGCTACTTGGAAATCGCCTCGCACGACCCGCGCCGCGGCATGGTTTTCTACCGGCTTGACCAAAGGCCATCCGAGTACCGGAAGCGCATGGCGGCGGCTACTCCGGAGTCGCCCTTCACGCGGCGCCAGGACTGCCTGCGCTGCCATATGACCGCCGCTACCTTGGGAGTGCCCGGCGTGCTGTTGCGCAGCGTATTTCCCTCACGCTCGGGCGTGCCGCTAATTAACGCGCCCCAATACGATACCGACGGCCGAATGACGTTTGACAAGCTGTGGGGCGGCTGGTACGTCACCGGTATCAGCGGGCCGGCACTGCATATGGGCAATCTCATCGCGGCCGATGAGGCTCATCCGGAATTAATGCTGGAAGGCGGTCCGGTTCATCTGGATTCGCTCGAGGGCAAGTGCGGCCCCCAGACAAGGTTGACGCCATATAGCGATATTGCGGCGCTTCTGGTCTTTGAGCATCAGGTGCGCATAATGAACCTGTTGACTCGGGCCGCGTGGGAGTCGCGTATCGCGCTGGTTGAAAACCACTCGCTTACCCAGCCCGCTCGTGCTGCTCTGAACGAACTTGCGGACTCCCTGCTGTTCGTCGGCGAAGCGCCGCTAGAGGGGGAAATCGCCGGCACGTCCGGTTTCGAGGAAGCCTTCGCTTCCCGCGGCCCGCGCGATAGGGAAGGCCGCTCACTGCGTGACCTGAGCCTCAGAGGGCGCCTGCTGCGTTACCCCTGCAGTTATATGGTTTATAGCAAGGCCTTCGAGGCTCTCCCCGCTGAAGCACAGGCCGCAGTCTACCGCCGTATGTGGAAGGCGCTATCGGCGAGGCCGGCTGCGGACCGGGACGCCATCGTCGAAATCCTGCGCGAAACAAAGTCGGGATTGCCCGATTATTTCCGAGCCCGGAAACTTGAAACATCCACGACGCGTGGGATGAAGCGGCCGCGTGGATAACCTGAATGCGCTTGGTCACGGGTCTGAACCTCGTGCCGTGAACCCAAAGGGCGGCCCAGGCCGTTTCGGCTCGTTCGCTGCAAAGCATTTAGGAGTATGGTGGGCCCGACAGAACTCGAATCTGTGACCTCTACCGTGTCAAGGTAGCGCTCTAACCAACTGAGCTACGGGCCCGGAGGACAGCAAAGGAAGGCACTCCCAATATATAACATTCCCTTCCTTCCTCGTCTTCCTTGAATTCCTCGTATTCTCTCCGGCCTGGCTGCCTGCTGCGGAGGACGCGATATTCTGCCGATAGATACTCAAGTATGCTCCGTCTTCGCGCATCTCTGGTTTTCGCCCTTCTTCTCTCGCCGATCGTTGCGCGCGGCCAGCCCGAGCCCGCGCTGGGGCGATTCGTTTTCCCCGACGCCAAGGCGCTGATAGGCATCGATTGGGCGCGCATCCGGCAGTTGCCGGCGGGCGCGATGATTCGCGAGGAATGGCTCACCGCTGGCATCCTGCCGGACATTCCGGGCATGGAGCTGCTGAACGATATCGATCGCGTCATGATCTCGGCTCCCGCCAACAAGTCCCCCGGCGAATCGACGCAGCCGGGTGTTCTCGTCGCCATCCAGGGGCATTTCGACCCTGCCAGGGTGCGTCAGGTCTTCACCCGCTTCGGCGCGAAGCCGCAATCCTACAATGCGTTCCAGGTCTACCGGCCCCAAGGCAAGAATATGAGGGGGCATGACGGGCAGGGGCAGAATGACGGGCAGGTGAATGACGCGAAGGACATGGCGTTCTTGCTCTTCGATCCGGAAACCATTCTCTTCGGCGACGCGCAGTCGATCTTTGCAACGTTGGACCGGAATCAGTTTGGGCCGCCGACGTATTCCACCGGCTTCCGGCTCGCGCGGGCGGCTGAAATGGATGCGAACTACGACTTCTGGGTGATCATGGACGCCACCGAAATCATGTCGAGTGATTCGGTAGCGGCCTTATTGCGGGGAGGGGAATGGGCGTCGGAGGCGGAGGGCTTCGAAGCAGGTGTTAATCTGCGCGCAGGCCTGGCGGCCGATATCACCGTGCGTTTTTCGTCTGAAGACGCTGCCAAACGAATGACCGCGGAACTTACCCGCGTCATGAATCTGGCGGCCAAGGACAAGAGCGCGGGCGCGCAAATGCAGGAGGTGGCGAAGAAGCTGAAGTTCGGCTTGGACGGTTCGGCTACCAAGATCAGTTTGCGCCTGACCGAGCAGGAGTTGGAAAAGAGCGCGCAGGCTTTTGTCGCAGGGCTGAAGTCCTCCGCTGAGCAGGCTGGAAACGCCGGGGCCACTTCAACCGGCGCTCCTCCGCCGGCGCACGCACCGGGCAAGCCCGCTGTGATCCGAATCGAGGGGCTGGACGAAGGTCCCCTCGAAATCCCTTATCCAGACGAGCAACGTTGAGTGCGCCGCATTGCCCTGGTTACGCCAACATGGTTACGCCAACGGCACGGTTAGGTTAGTATCTGGGATATGGCCAAAGGCGAACGCCAGCTGATAGAAGTGCGCTGCCCGTGCTGCGAAGCGACGCTGCGGATTGACCCGGAGCTCAAGGCGGTGATCAGTTTTGAAGAGCATCACAAGCCGCCAACCATTGAGGACATTGGCGCAGCCGTACAGAAGATGAAGGGCGAAGAGGCCCGGCGTGGCGAAGTGTTTCAGAAGTCGTTTGAACAGCACAAGGACCATCAAAAAGTACTGGAGCGGAAGTTCGACGAATTGCTCAAACAAGCCAAGGAGCACCCGGACGCTCCTAAACCTAAGCGGCCATTTGACTTCGACTAGTTGGGCCAACGCCGGCTGGCGCCCGGTATGGAACTAGTGACTTGAGGCGTACTAAAGAAAAACACTACTCGGTCTCAGGTGATCCCCCCGGCACCCTTACAGGAACTCCCCCTGGTTTCAATCCCCTGTTGGCCGCATACTAACTTGGTAAGTAATTCAGGCGGTGAATGACAAAATGAGAAAACGGCTATTGGTAGCTTTGGTGTTTGCCGCGGCGGGGCTCGCGGTTTCGGTCCCGCTCGGAGACCGGTTTGGACTCGGGCTTGTGCAGTCCCTCGCTGCGGGTTTCGGCGGAGGGGCGGCGCTCGGTTACGTGATCAGCATCTTCCTCGACATTTTCATCACAAACGCTCATACCAGCGAAATCGAAAACTGATTGGCGCCTCGCTGCCGCTGCGACGGCGCGTAGCTGCGATACACTGAGGGTCTGATTCGGCGAGGAGGATCGCGCCATGAGACTTACAGACGCGCAAGTTTTCCGCTGCGCCGGGTGGCTGGCGATTTTCGGACTTACGTGCTGGTCCCAGGAAGCGCCTTCGGATCCCTGGACGTCCAGTGAGCTGCTCGAGCCAGCCAATCTCGCGCTGGCGATTCAATCGGGAAAAGCTCCCATCCTGTTGTCGGTGGCGTTTCCGGTGTTGTATCGCGGCAAGCATATTATGCATGCCATCAATGCCGGTCCGGCGTCGAAGCCGGAAGGAATTGAATTGCTCAAGAAGGCCGTCCGAAACCTGCCGAAGGACGCCGACCTGGTGATTTATTGCGGCTGCTGCCCGATGGCGAAGTGTCCCAATATCCGGCCGGCATACCGCGCGCTGAAGGAGCTCGGCTTCACGCGGGTCCGCGTGCTGAGCTTGCCGGTGAATTTGCACACAGACTGGGTCAGCAAGGATTATCCGTCTGAGGGCGCCCCGGCCTCTAATTAAGATGTCATCGAATTAAGAGTGCCGCGCATTTCACCGATAAGCCTATTGGGTGTAATGGAAACGACAAAAATCGCGAACGGCGCCTCTATCCCCGAAATGCTGCGGGCGCACGCGCAGTGGATGCTAGTGTAGTGTCTTCGAAATAGCTAGACAGGTCATTTCTTCCGCGTTCGAGATTTGGGGGTGGTGCAGCCGGGCTTGATCTGCTCCAGGGTTCGGCGACAGCGAGTGAGCTTTT
>Ga0302325_10013084_pt1 | contig 17737 bp, 16 predicted proteins | sample Palsa_T0_2_FD_201948 | JGI IMG/M metagenome (GOLD analysis project Ga0302325, IMG submission 201948) | Peat permafrost microbial communities from Stordalen Mire near Abisko, Sweden - Palsa_T0_2 | ecosystem: Environmental > Terrestrial > Soil > Palsa > Peat permafrost | place: Sweden: Abisko...
GGCAGCAGTGTCAGAATCGCCACGACCGCCACCACGTAGGCCGGCATGATGCGCACCACCCGGGAACGCAGATAGTGGCCGGTGGCCGGTCGTGGCGCCAGTCCGCGTGCCGCCGCCGCCTGGCTGCGCCACAACAAGAACCCCGACAGCGCGAAGAACACCGCGACGGCCAGATCGAAGCGGCCGAACAACCTGCCGTCGATACCGGCGGAGTGACCGGTCTCGAACGCGACGTGGGTGACGACGACGCCGATCGCCGCGCAGGCCCGCATCCCTTCGACGGCGGGCAGGAAGCTGCGGGTGCCGCCCACCGCCTGCTGCTCGACCATGCTCAACAGTCTGCCCGCGACCCCTGATCCGGCAAATGGGGCACGCCCGTTTTACCGACCCGGGGACATAAAACGCGACCTTAAATAATGCTGTTAGGGTCGAACGAGTTTTGCTTCGCTGCGGCAGCGTAAGCGGGCAGAACCCCAGGTCGCGCGGGTTCAGGGCGGAACGGGGTCAGTGCCCCGAACGAGACCAGAAGGAGGTCACGGCAACGTGAACCGAGCAGTCATGTTGCGGATGGCCGCGTGCGGGATCATGGGACTCGGAGCCGCGTTGCTGATCGCCGCGCTGCTGTTGTGGACCTACACCGGCAGCAGGATCACCAAGATTCCGCTCAATCTGGACGCCACCTTGATCAGCGATGGCACCGGAACCGCGATGGACCCCGGTTCGATGAGCACCATGAAAATGGTCGTCAACAAAAACGTGCCGCTGGTGTCCCAGCAGCAGATCGACGTGGAGTCCCCGGCCAACGCTGACGTCGTCACCCTCCAGGTCGGCACCTCGGTTCGACGCAGCGACAAGCAGAAGGACTCCGGTCTGCTGACGGCGCTGGTGGACACCGTCACCCTGAACCGCAAAACCGCAACGGCGGTCTCCGACGACACCCATCCGGGCGGCGCCGTGCAGAAGCCGCGCACGTTCAACGACGAAAACCCGGCCACCAATATCGCGCTGCCGCACGACGGGCTCTCCTACCGGTTCCCGTTCCACACCGAGAAGCGCAGCTACCCGTACTTCGACCCGATCGCGCAAAAAGCCTTCGACGCCAACTACACCGGCGAAGAAGACGTCAACGGACTGACCGCGTACAAGTTCACCCAAGACGTCGGTTACGACGCGGACGGCAAGCTGGCCGAACCGATCAGGTACCCGTCGCTGTACGCCAACGACGAGGACAGCAAGGTCACCGAGACCGCGTCGAAATGGGATGTCCCGGGAGATCCCGAAGAGAAGGTCACGATGACCCGCTACTACGCGGCGCAGCGGACCTTCTGGGTCGACCCGGAGTCGGGGACGATCGTCAAACAAGAAGAGCGGGTCAACCAGTACTTCGCCCGCGACGCCCTCAAGCCAGAGGTGACGCTGGTCGACTACAAGATCACCTCCAACGAGGAGACCGTCGAGTCGCAGGTCAACGCGGCGCGCAACGAGCGCGACCGGTTGGCGCTGTGGTCGCGGGTACTGCCGATCACCTTCACCGCGGCCGGCGTGATCGCGCTGATCGGCGGGTTGCTGCTCGGCTCATTCAGCCTGCGCACCGAGACGGCGTTGCTCGACCCGGGCTCAGATGACGCCGACCACGGTTTCTTCGGTCGCGGCGAACCGCAGGTCGAACGCGAGCGGGTGCCCGGCGCCGAAGCCGTCACCGAAAAACTTCCCACGCCGCCCAAGGACGTTCAGCGAGAGTCCGGTGAGGACTCGTCAGGCTCAGGCCCGTCGACGTCGAGTCCTAGCTAGCCAGGCACGTGCGGGCGGTACCGCACTGGATTCTGCGGTGGTCCCGCCCCGGTTACCCGCTGGCGCTGGCGCTGGTGGTGGTCGCGCCGTTACTGCCCCCCGGTTATCTGCTGCTGCGCGACGCGGTGTCCACACCGCGGTCCTACCTCACCGATAGCGCCCTCGGGCTGCTGTCGCCTCCCCGGGCTACGCCACAGGATTTCGCGGTCGCGGTGGCCTCACACTGCGTCGACGGCGGCATCGTGGTGAAAGCGTTACTGGTCGCGGGACTGTGGCTGGCCGGTTGGGGCGCGGCCCGGCTGGTCGTAACCGCGTTGCCGAAATCCAGTGTGGGTGGTCAGTTCGTGGCGGCCACGCTCGCGATCTGGAATCCCTACGTCGGTGAACGTCTGCTACAGGGACATTGGAGTCTGCTGCTCGGCTACGGCTGCCTACCGTGGGTGGCGACGACGATGCTGACACTGCGGTCAGCCGAAAGCGACTCGTGGCGAGGCCTTTTCGGCCTAGCCTTCTGGATCGCGCTGGCCGGGCTGACCCCGACGGGACTGCTGCTGGCTGCGACGGTCGCGGTCGCCTGCGTCTCCGTGCCGGGTACCGGCCTACCGCGCCGACTCTGCGCCGCCGCCGCATCGGGCATCGCGGTGCTGGCGGCGCTGCCGTGGCTGACGTCGGCGATGCTGGGTTTGTCGTCGGTCGACCACATCTGGGCGCACGTTCCGGACGTCGCCGCGTTCGCGGCCCGCGCCGAGCCCGGCCTGGGCACGCTGGGCAGTCTGGCCGGCCTGGGCGGCATATGGAACGGTGATGCCGTACTCGATTCGCGGGCAACGCTGTTCGCGGTCATGTCGGCCCTCGTGCTGTTGACGTTGGTCGCTGCCGGCGTTGCCTCGCTGGTGCACTGTCGCGCGGGCCTGCCGTTGTTGGTGTTGGCGGCCGTGTCGGTGGCGCTCACCGCTGCGATGGCCACCGGACCGGGATTGGCGGCACTGCGTGCTGCGGTCGAGGCCGCGCCCGGCCTGGGCGTGCTGCGCGACGGGCAGAAGTGGGTCGCCTTGGCGATGCCCGGCTACGCCTTGGCCGGCGCCGGTGCGGTGCTGACGTTACGACGCTGGCTGCGGCCTGCGGTGGCTGCTCTGCTGTGCTGCGCCGCGTTGCTGCTGTCACTTCCCGACTTGGCTTGGGGCGCAGTGGGGAAGGTCGAATCGGTGCGCTACCCGTCCGACTGGGCGACCGTTGCGACGGCGATCAATCGCGAGCCCGCCGAGGTCGCGGTGTTGCCGGCCGACACCATGCGGCGCTTCGCCTGGTCCGGGCCCGCGCCGGTATTGGATCCGCTGCCGCGGTGGCTGCGCGCCGACGTGCTGGCCACCGGCGACCTGACGATTTCGGGAGCAACCGTTCTCGGCGAGGGAGGCCACGCCCGCGATGTCCAGCGGCTGCTATTGGAAGGCGCTGAGCCGCAGCAGCTTCGGCGTGCGGGCGTGGGCTGGCTGGTCGTCGAGTTCGGCACACCCGGCGACATGGGGCTATCCGCAAGGACATTGGACCGATTGCCGGTGACCTATCGCGGGCGGGATCTCGCGCTGTATCGCGTGGGCGGCACGACGGCCGGGGCGTCGGCCAGTCAGCGGTGGCTCGCCGTCATCGCCCACCTGGTGTGGTTGGCGATGCTGGTCGGCGGAGCCGTCGGCATGTCCGCCGCGGGTCTGCGCCGGCGCAATCACACGTCGCCCGCGGACGGTGCCCACTCTGGCGAGCGGCCGAGATAGGCCAGGATCCGGTCGAGGTCGTCGACCGACTCCGTCGGCGGGACGGCCGGCCCGAAGAAGGCATTCGCGGCGGTGCGGAAGTCTCCCTCGGGTACGACGAAGGCGATGGGTAGCACGGCAGCCACCACGTCACCCGGAAGCTCGAAGGGACGACCCAGCGTGCGCGCGACGTCCCAGCCATGGACGACGTAATCCACGAAGTGAAAGCTGATCGCCACCGAACCTGGGAACGTTTCCCCCGGCCCGAAATCGGGCAACGCGAACGTCGTCTCCAGCACATCGGCGCAGGCAAACGCGTCGATCACGTCGGCAGCAGCCGCAGAGTAGGTCGCGACAGGGTCAGATGCGACCGCGTCTGCGACGGTCGCGGGGTCCCACACCGCCGGGTCGGCGCCCCGGCCCCCTGCGGCGGCGGCGAATCCGCGGTGCTGCGCGGTCATGTGTGCGAGCAGGTCGGCGAGACTCCACCCGGCGCACGGCGTCGGTCTCGACAGGTCGTCGATCGTCACGGCCGAGACCACATCCACGGAAGCGAGTACGGCAGTCCGGTGCATCGCCCGGAGATCCAGATCAGTAATCATTCGCTTATCATGTGCGCTTACTTACGATAAGTCAACCACTACCATCACGGCATGGCACGGAGGTCAAGGCGACCCGATCTCGCGGCGATGCTTGCCCAGTTGACCCGGGAGACTGTGGCGGCCGAGCAGCCGGTGCTCACCGCGCACGGCCTGACGATGTGGGGCTACATCGTGCTCAGCGCCCTCGACCAGTCGGCGATCCGCACGCAGGCGACGCTCGCTGAATCAATCGGCGCCGACAAGACCCGTATCATTCCCGTGCTCGATGCGTTGCAGAACCGCGGCTACATCGAGCGGATTCCCGACCCCGACGACCGCCGCGCGCGGCTGCTGGAAATCACCGAGTCCGGTCGCTCGATCAAGAATGCCACGCAGGCAGATATTCAACGCGGCGAGGAACACTGGCTCGCGCAGTTGTCGGCCGGCGACCGAGAGGTCTTTCTCCGCGTGCTGCAGCAGCTCACGTTCGGCTGAGCGCTACACCACTCCGCTGACGTGGTCGCCGACCATGACCGACTCCAAGACCGACCGCATCGCTTCTGCGCTTTGCTGCCAGGAGAATTCGGCACTGCGCGCTTGCGCCTTGGCGCCGAGTTGATCGCGCAGCACCGGATCGGCCAGCAGCTGCTGTAGCCGATTCACCAGGTCGTCGTGGCTGTCGGCCAACACACCGGTGACCCCGTCGATAATCGAGTCCGCCAGCCCGCCGGAGGACCGGTAGCCGATGGTGGGCACTGCGTGCTGCGCAGCCTCGACGACGGCCAGACCCCAACCCTCTTTGCGAGACGGCAGGATATGAACCCAAGACTGTTGAATGACTTGGTGTTTGGTCGCATCATCGACATGACCGTGAAATGTCACCGCGTCGCTGATGCCCAGCCGCTCCACCTGGTCGACCAAGCGCTCAGACCACCACCCGCCGCCCACGACGTCGAGATGCAGATCGGGAATCGCCGGCCGCAGCTGCGCCACCGCCGCCAGTGCGTCTTCGATCTGCTTGTGCGGCACCAGCCGGGACAGCACCAGCACCCGCGGCGAGGCCGCCCGCGGACCACCCAGCGACGGCGCAGGCACCTCGTCGAGTCCATTGCGCACCACGGCAATTCGCCCGTTGTCGATACCGAGGCCGACCAGGTCACGGGCTGACGGCAGCGACACCGTCACATACTGATTGCCGCGATGCAGTGTCGGCGACAGCCAGGATTCGATGAACCAGCCGACCCGGCTCAACGCCCACCCGGCGACCGGCCACTGCTCACGGTGGCAGTGGTGCACCAGCACCACTGCTCGCCTGCCGTACATCAACCGGGCCAGAAACGGTATGCCGTTCTGGGTGTCGACCACCGCGTCCGGCCGAACGTTCCGCAGCGGTCCGAGACCCAGCCGGGCGGCGGCCATCGCGAGCATCGCCCACACATATACCGAGTAGCGCCCGCCCGCACGAATGATCCGCACGCCGTCGACGACCTCACGGCGCGCCGCGCCGCGGTAGCGCGCCGTGCGCAGTGTGACCGCGACGCCGGATGCGGCCAACTGGGCGCCGATGCGTTGCAGGTAGGTCTCGCTGCCGCCGCCCTGAGGGTGGCCGGTGTCGCGCCAGCACAGCAGCAGCACCGAGCGCAGACCAGACATCGTGCCAGCCTAACGATGCCCCGGCTTAGGGTTGGCCGGTGGCCGTGACGGAAGTGTTTGCCCAGCGGGCCACGCTGTCGCGTTCGCTGCGACTGCTGTCGGAATTCCGCTACGAACAACCTGATCCCGCCCGCTTCTACGGTGTGCTCGCGGCCGATACCGCCGCGATGGTCGGCGACCTGTGGCGCGGAATCCACGGTGGACCTGCCACGGGCCGGTCGTTGCTCGACATCGGCGGTGGGCCGGGCTACTTCGCGACGGCGTTCGCCGAAGACGGTATCCGCTACCTGGGGGTCGAACCGGACCCGGCCGAGATGCACGGCGCTGCAACGACACTCGTCGAGCCATCCGTGACATTTGTCCGCGCCTCGGGGATGGCATTGCCGTTCGACGACGACTGCGTGGATATCTGCCTGTCCTCCAACGTCGCCGAGCATGTGCCTCGGCCCTGGCAACTGGGCGCCGAGATGTTGCGGGTGACCCGGCCGGGCGGTCTGGTGGTGTTGTCCTACACCGTCTGGCTGGGCCCGTTCGGTGGCCACGAGATGGGCCTGACGCACTACCTCGGCGGGGCGCGCGCCGCCGACCGTTATGCCCGCAAGCACGGCCATCGAGCCAAGAATGACTACGGCTCGTCGTTGTTTGCGGTGTCGGCGGCCGAGGGACTGGACTGGGCCGCCAGCACCGGCGTGCTGGTTGCCGCGTTTCCCCGCTACCACCCGCGATGGGCGTGGTGGCTGACGTCAGTGCCGGTGCTACGCGAGTTCTTAGTGAGCAATCTGGTACTGGTGCTGCGGCCTTGATGAGTCGGCAACAGCTCTTGACTGAAACCTGTTCTCGTTTTGGATCAGCTTGGGTAGGGTGGCGGCCATGAGCGACGACGCCAAGACCGAATACGACCAACTTTTCATCGGCGGCAAGTGGACCGAGCCGTCGACGTCCGATGTCATCGAGGTGCACTGCCCGGCCACCGGCGAGTACGTCGGCAAGGTCCCACTGGCGGCCGCAGCCGACGTCGATGCCGCGGTCGCCGCGGCCCGTAATGCTTTCGACCACGGCCCGTGGCCCTCGACACCGCCGAAGGACCGCGCGGCTGTCATCGGCAACGCGCTGAAGCTGCTCGAAGAGCGCAAGGACGCATTCGTCAAGCTGCTCGGACTCGAGACCGGCCAGCCGCCCCTCAGCGTCGAGACGATGCAGTGGATGAGTGGAATCGGGTGCCTGAACTTTTTCGCCGGCCCTGCCGTCGATCAGGTCAAATGGCACGAGATCCGCAACGGCGGCTACGGGCAGACCATCGTCCATCGTGAGCCGCTCGGTGTGGTCGGCGCGATCGTGGCCTGGAACGTGCCGCTGTTCTTGGCAATCAACAAGCTCGGCCCGGCGCTGCTGGCCGGCTGCACCGTGGTGCTCAAGCCGGCCGCCGAAACACCGTTGAGCGCCAACGCTTTGGCGGAGGCGTTCGCCGAAGCCGGGCTGCCCGAAGGTGTGCTGTCGATTGTTCCGGGCGGAATCGAGACCGGACAGGCGCTGACGTCCAACCCCGACATCGACATCTTCTCGTTCACCGGCAGCTCGGCCGTCGGCAAGGAGATCGGCAAGCGCGCCGCGGACATGCTCAAGCCGTGCACCCTTGAGCTCGGCGGAAAATCGGCGGCCATTCTGCTCGACGACGTCGACCTGGCCGCCTCGGTCCCGATGCTGGTCTTCTCCGGGATCATGAACACCGGGCAGGCCTGTGTGGCCCAGACCCGCATCCTGGCGCCACGCTCGCGCTACGACGAAATCGTCGACGCGGTAAGCGCTTTCGCCCAATCACTACCGGTGGGACTGCCGTCCGACCCGAACGCCCAGGTCGGGTCGCTGATCTCGGCGAAGCAGCGGGAACGTGTCGAGGGCTACATCGCCAAGGGCATCGACGAGGGCGCGCGGCTGGTCTGCGGCGGCGGACGCCCCGAGGGGCTGGACGACGGATTCTTCGTGCAGCCCACGGTCTTCGCCGACGTCGACAACAAGATGACGATCGCCCAGGAGGAGATCTTCGGCCCGGTGCTGAGCATCATCCCCTATGACACCGAAGCGGACGCTATCGAGATCGCCAACGATTCGGCATACGGTCTGGCCGGCAGCGTGTGGACCGCCGACGTGCCGCGCGGCATCGCGGTCTCGGAGAAGATTCGCACCGGCACCTACGGCATCAACTGGTACGCCTTCGACCCGTGCTGTCCGTTCGGTGGCTACAAGAACTCCGGGATCGGCCGCGAGAACGGCCCGGAGGGCGTCGAGCACTTCACCCAGCAGAAGAGCGTGCTGATGCCGATGGGCTACACGGTCGACGCCTGAGGCTTCTTGGCCGCGAATGTGCGGCTGGCTTCCTCCTCGCGCTCGAGTGTGCGTCTTGCCGCACACTCGAGCTCAGAATGCGTCTTCGCTCAGCTGCATGACCGCGAGATCGACATTCGCCGCGATCTCGCGTTCGGCGGTCAGCCGTGGTAGCACGTTCTTGACGAAAAAGTTTGCCGTAGCGACTTTTCCGGCGTAGTACGCACTGTCAGCCGGCCCGGGATCACCGTCGAGCGCGGCCAGCGCGATCTCCGCCTGCCGAAGCAGCAGCCATCCGATCAGCAGGTCGCCGACCGCGAGCAGGAATCGCACTGACTCCAGACCCACCCGGTACAGCTCGCGGGCGTCTTCCTGCGAGGCCATCAGATAACCGGTCAGGGTGGTGACGAAGGCTTGCAGATCATCGACCGCCGTGGCGAGTTGCTTGCGGCCGTCGGCGAGTTCGGGCCGGGCTTCGGTGCTGTCGACAAATGCCTGGATCTGAGTGACGAGATAGTTCAGCGCGACACCGTGGTCACGGACGATCTTGCGAAAGAAGAAGTCCTGCGCCTGAATTGCGGTGGTGCCTTCGTAGAGGCTGTCGATCTTGGCATCGCGAATGTACTGCTCCATGGGGTAGTCCTGCAGGAAGCCGGAACCACCGAGCGTCTGCAGCGACTCGGTCAAACATTGATAGGCCCGCTCGGAGCCCACCCCCTTGACGATCGGCAACAGCAGGTCGTTGACCTTGTCGGCCAGTTCGGCGTCGGCGCCGGATACGACGGCGGCTACCGACGGGTCTTGGTGTGCCGCGGTGTAGAGATACAGTGCACGTAACCCTTCGGCGTAGGCCTTCTGGGTCAGCAGCGCGCGACGCACATCGGGGTGGTGGATGATGGTCACCCGCGGCGCGGTCTTGTCGGTCATCTGCGTCAGGTCGGCGCCCTGGACACGGGTCTTCGCGTAGTCCAACGCGTTCAGGTAGCCCGTCGATAGCGTCGCGATAGCTTTGGTGCCCACCATCATTCGGGCATATTCGATGACCTTGAACATTTGGGCGATGCCGTTGTGGCGGTCGCCGACCAGCCAGCCCGTCGCAGGGACGCCATGCTGACCGAACGTCAATTCGCAGGTGGCCGAGACCTTCAGGCCCATCTTGTGTTCCACGCCGGTGACGAACGCCCCGTTGCGCTCACCGGGCTCGCCGGTCTTCGGGTCGAGCAGGAACTTGGGCACCACGAACAGGCTCAGCCCCTTGGTGCCCGGCCCCGCTCCCTCGGGGCGGGCCAGCACCAGGTGCAGGATGTTTTCGAACACGTCATCGCTGTCGCCGCTGGTGATGAACCGCTTGACGCCGTCGATGTGCCACGTGCCGTCGCCCTGATCGATCGCCTTGGTCCGCCCGGCTCCGACGTCGGAGCCGGCGTCGGGTTCGGTGAGCACCATGGTGGCGCCCCAGTTGCGGTCAATGGCGAGCGACGCCCAATGTCGTTGCTGCTCATTGCCGATCCCGTAGAGGATGTTGGCCATGAACGGCCCGGCCACGTACATGAAGACCGCAGGATTGGCACCGAGCACCAACTCGTTGACGGCCCATTGCACCATCGACGGCGCCGGCACGCCGCCGACGTCTTCGGCGAGCCCGACGCGGAACCACTCGCCTTCCCGCCACGCGTGCAGCGACTTCTTGAACGGATCCGGCAGGGTCACGACGTGGGTGTCCGGATCGAATGTCGGCGGATGACGATCGCTGTCGGCGAACGACTCGGCCACCGGTCCTTCGGCCAGCCGGGCCGCCTCGGACAGCATCTGCTGCACCGATTCGCCGTCCAGGTCGCCGAATGCCTCGTCGGCCAGCACCTTGTCCAAAGCCAGCGCTTCGAACAGGTTGAATTCCAAATCGCGGACGTTGCTTTTGTAGTGCCCCATGGCTACGCCTCCCGCATTGATCGGCTGCGCCGAGCCTAGCCCGACCAGGTGTTAAGCGCCGTGGGAATCTCGCCCGGCAGCGCTCGGCGAACGAGAGCCCGTCCCGGTCTCGAGTATGCAATAGGGCATAAACCAGAATCCGGCGGCGCGCCGGACATGGCTCATTAGCGCGGGAAACCCCGTTGACATGCCGCGATGCGCCAGCGGTTGCTTGCTGGACGTGAGTCTTATATGGTTCATTGCATAGACATGTGTCGGCAGATCCGGCGCAAGAGGGCACCATGCCCCAGGAGAAGATCATGCTGATCGTCGAACTCAATCTTGCCGGCTATCGGTTCAGCGGCCAGATGTCCGACCTGCGACGCAAGCCGCTGCGCTCCATGCGATTCAATCCGCGGGCGCTCCAGTGGAAGATTCCGCAGCTTCGCGACTCACGCGTGGCCTGACACGCGCACCGAGAACTTATGACGCTAGCGACGCATGTCCGCAAGAAGCGCGGCGACACCCGAACCAAGATGCTGATCAGCGCTGCTGAGGTGATGCGGGAACGCGGCGCAGCCGGTGTGACCATCGACGAGGTGCTCACCCGCAGCGGCGCGCCCCGCGGCTCGGTCTACTACCACTTTCCCAACGGACGCAACCAGATCCTCGCCGAGGCGCTGCACTACGCCGGCGATGCGATCACCGCCGACATCGACAACGCCGCGGGCCGGGGCGCGAAGGCGCTGTTGGGGCAGTTCGTCGAGTTCTGGGAACGAGTGCTTGCCGACAGCGATTTCAGCGCCGGCTGCCCGGTGGTGGCCGCGGCGATCGGCTCGGCCGAAGACGAAGTCCCGCTGGCCGCTGAGGCGGCGCGGATCTTCGCGCACTGGCGCACGGCGCTCACGTGGGCGTTCGTCGCAGACGGCTTCCCCGAGCCGGATGCCGAGTCGTTGGCGGTGATGTCGATCGCCGCCTTGGAAGGCGCCGTCGTGCTGTGCCGGTCCAGCCGCAGCAACGACTCGTTGCACAAGGTGTACGAGCAGCTTGAATTCCTGGTCAAGGCAAGGGAATTCGTCCGTCGCAATGGACTGACGGGCTAGCTCAAGCTAATCGCTGGCGGGCAGCGGCTTGGCCTCTTTCAGGCTGAGCACGGCCTGGCCCACAGCCAATGTTCCGGCGCCGGCTTTGGTCACCAGCACCTCGGCGCCGGTCTCGTCCACGTACCGCTTGCCCATCACGCTGCCGTCGGCGAAAGACGGATCCAATTCTCCCGAGCGTTCGGCGTTCAACTCCACCATCGGTGCGCCGCCGCAGCGCAGATCGTCGAGGCTGTCCGCGCTCCGCACGACGATGACCTGGGTGTCACACACCTGGCTGGCCAGACGGGTTCCGTTCTTGATCATGATATCGATCCTCGGTTCGGTTACTGCTCGGCCGGTGCGGCGCGAAGCTCTTCGACGATGTCGCGGCGAAGCACTTTGCCCGTCGCGTTGGTGGGCAGCTCGTCGCGAAAGACTACCCGGTCAGGGGTGCGTGACCCGCGCAAACTCTTGCGGACGTATTCGCGCAATTCCTCGGGGTCGGGGTCGGCGCCGAGGGCAGGCACCACCACCGCGACGATGGCCTGTCCCCACTGCGGATCCTCGACACCGACCACGACGACGTCACGCACATGCGGGTGTTCTACCAGCACCTCTTCCAGTTCGGCGGGCGCGATGTTCTCGCCGCCGCGGATGATCGTGTCGTCGCTGCGCCCGCCGATGAACAGGTAGCCGCCCGCATCGAGGGTGGCGATGTCCTTGGTCGGAAACCACCCTTCGGCGTCGAGCACCGAGCCGATTCCGGTGTAGCGGCCGGAGACCTGCTCGCCACGAACGAACAGCTCCCCGGTCTGGCCCGCCGGCAGAACAGCGCCGCTGTCGTCGCGGATCTGCACTTCGATGCTCGGCACCGGCTGACCGACCGAAGCCAGCCGCCGGACCACGGCCGGATCCGCGGCGCCCTGTGCCTCGCGATGGTCATCCGGCGTCAGCACGGCGATGGTCGAACTCGTCTCGGTCAGACCGTAGGCGTTGACGAAACCGACATGCGGCAGCAACTCCAGGGCGTTGCGTACCAGCGGCAACGGCACCTTCGATCCGCCGTAGGCAAGGTTCCGCAGCGACGACAGCCGGTGACCGCCCTGCTGCAACACGGTGACGATGCGGTCGAGCATGGTCGGCACCACCGTCGCGCTGGTGACGTGCTCGGCGTCGACCAGGGCCACCCACTGTTCGGGGTCAAACACCGGCAGGTAGACCATCTTTCGTCCGGCGTACAGGTTGGACAGCGCCGCGCTGACTCCGGCGATGTGGTACGGCGGCACGCAGATCAGCGCCGCATCGATCGGCTCGGCCGACCCGAACTCGACGGTGCCGGTGACGTAGCTGGTCAGATTATTGTGGGTGAGCTCAACGGCCTTGGGTTGCGACGTCGTGCCCGACGTGAACAGCACGATGCCGACCGAATCCGGGTCGGCGAACTCCGCGGCCGGCTCGGCCTCGCGAGCCTGGACCAGAAAGTCGTCGGAAACGATGACCCGCGTGGCGCCGGCCAAGGCGTCCAGCCCGTCGAGGTAACGGCTGTCCACCACCACCAGCGGGTCGGGCAGCCGGGCGATCAACGTCGTGATGCCCTCGGCGGACAGCCGGTAATTGATGGGCGTGAAGGGCACCCCGGCCCGCGCCGACGCGAACATCAGTAGCGGCAGCATCGCCCCGCCGAGTCCGACATAGGCGACGTGCGATGCCCCTGAGCGCGCAATGATGCCGGCTCCGCCGTCGGCGAGATCGCTGAGCTGCTGAGTCGTCAGCCGGACATCGCCCGAGACGATGGCCGTTCGGTCCGGATCGCTCGACGTCGCCATCTCGAGCAGTAGCGAAATACTCACGCTCGCACTTTCTGTGGTGTCAACGCGTTACAAAGCTCGTCAAAAGTGTCATGTCGAGTTTAGATCACGCAACTACGCGGCCACCGGGGCGTGGCCTACGCCACACCCACAAAGGCGTTTACGTGCCATTCGATCGGTAACCCCGCTCCGAGGCCGCCAGAAGAAGTCCACACAACGACGAAAAGTTCGGGGATTTAACGATGACGACCTTCGCAGCTGACACGCTGCCGAAACACAGCACTTTGACCAGGGTGCGCGCCGGAATAGCGGGCGCGATGCTGGCCGAGTTCTTCGGCACCTTCGTGCTGTTGCTGCTGGGCCTCGGCACGTGCGCCGTCAATACTGTCGGCCTGCCCGGTTCCGGCAGGCAGACGGTGCCGTTCGGCCCGGACAACTGGTTGATCAATATCTTCGGCTGGGCGTTCGCCGTGATGCTGGCGGCCTACGTATCCGGCGGTATCAGCGGTGCGCATTTCAATCCGGCTGTGACACTGGCGTTCGCGGTGGCACGAAAGTTCGAGTGGCGCAACGTAATCCCCTATTGGGTATCCCAGCTCGCCGGTGCTTTCTGCGCTGCGGCCGCGGTGTACGTCGTCTACCGGCCCGCGATTGACGGCTTCAACGCCACGAACCATGTGTCCCGAGCGGATTCGATGGACACCTACGGGATCTTCGCAACTTCACCCGCCTCGTATTTCCACGGCGGTTACGTCGGACCAGTCATCGACCAGCTTGTCGGCACAGCGATCCTGGTGTTGCTGATCGCGGCGTTGATCGACAACCGCAATCAGGCGCCGGCCGGCAACTTGGCTCCGTTGCTCATCGGCTTCGTCATCGCGGTGATCGGCTGCTCCTACGGCACCAACGCCGGCTATGCGCTCAACCCGGCCCGCGAACTCGGTCCGCGCATCTTCGCGTGGTTGGAGGGTTGGGGAAAGTTGGCGTTGCCCGGTAACTACGGGCAGACGAACAACTACTGGTGGATCCCGGTGTTCATCCCGCTGTTCGGCGCGGTCGGCGGCATCCTGCTGTACGACTTCTTCATCGGCAACGTGCTGGAAGCTCGCGCCATGATGATGCGCACCCCTGAGCCGGGGCTGGCGCCGGTACCTACCACCGACGCCTCGGCGGGGGTGGCCGGTCCGGTCACCGCCGAGGACAGTGCCGACGCGGAGGAACTCGAGGCGGACCGAGCGGCCTGATCAGGTGCCGGTCCAGCGGGCCGGCCGCTTCTCGGCGAATGCGATAGCGCCTTCCTTGGCGTCGTTGGACGAGAACACCGGCATCAGGATGTTGTTCTGCTCGGCGAACTGGGTGTCGGGGCTCCAGCCGCGGGACTCGACGATGATCCGTTTGGTGGCGGCCACGGCAAGCGGACCGTTGGCGGTGATCCGCTCGGCCAACTCGATCGCCGCGTCCAGTGCGCCGCCAGGCTCGGCCAGCACATTGACCATGCCCAGCGCGTGCGCGCGCTCAGCGGTGAAGCTCTCGCCCGTCAGCGCCAACTCCATGGCGATGGCGGGCGGGATGCGCACCGGCAGACGCAGCAGTCCACCGCCACCGGCGACCAGGCCGCGCTTGACCTCGGGAATACCGAACGATGCGTCCTTGGATGCCACGATCAGGTCGGTGGCCAGCGCCAACTCGGTACCGCCGGCCAGCGCGTAGCCCTCGACTGCGGCGATCAGCGGCTTGTCCGGCCCACGCTCGGTGAAGCCCATCCCGCGGCCCTCGACGATGGGAACCTCACCGCGGGCGAATGCCTTGAGGTCCATGCCCGCGCAGAACGTTCCACCGGCCCCGGTCACGATGCCGACCGAGAGGCCCGGGTCTGAATCGAGCTTGTCCACCGCGTCGGCCAAGCCGTGGGCCACCGCGGAGTTGACCGCGTTCTTGGCCTTGGGCCGGTTGATGGTGATGATCAGAATCCGGTCCCGCTGCTCGACGAGGACTTCGGGTTCGCTGGCTTCTTCAGTGCTCACGACGGTGTGACACTCCTTTTAGTTTTGGTGAAGCTGTCTGTTCAGAGATGGTATCGAGCCGTTGTAGCTCGGCTAGCATCACAGCCAAATGGCTGCTACCGATATCGAACCCAGCGAGCTGTCCAAGTGGGATCCCGGGCTCACCGAACGTGTGATCGGCTGGTTGCGGCCGCTGATCAAGGGCTACCACCGCGCCGAGGTGCGCGGGCTGGACTCCTTCCCCGCGGGCGGCGCGCTGGTGGTGTCCAACCATTCCGGTGGACTGTTCGCCATGGACGTTCCGGTGTTCGCCACCGGCTTCTACGAGACGTTCGGCTATGACCGGCCGGTCTACACGCTGAGCCATGACCTGATCTTCGCCGGACCGACCGGCGAGTTCTTCACTCGCGCCGGCTTCATCCGCGCCAATCACGAAAATGCCGACGCGGCATTGCGTTCCGGTGGCGTGGTTGTGGTGTTCCCCGGCGGTGACTACGACGTGTACCGACCGACGCTGTCGGAGAGCACGATCGATTTCGACGGCCGCACCGGATACGTGCGGGCGGCGATCAACGCCGGGGTTCCGATCGTGCCGGCCGTCGCCATCGGCGGTCAGGAAAGCCAGCTGTATCTGTCCCGCGGCATCGGACTGGCCAAGGCGTTGCGGCTGGACAAGCTGATGCGGGTGAAGATCCTACCGATCTCGGTGGGTTTCCCCTTCGGCCTGTCCGCGGTCTTGCCGGTGAATGTGCCGCTGCCGACCAAGATCGTGATGCAGGTGCTCGAGCCGGTCGACGTGACAGCGCAGTTCGGCGAGGAGCCCGACATCGCCGCGGTCGACGCCCACGTCCGTCGCGTCATGCAGAAAGCGCTCGCCGCGTTGGCCAAGCAGCGCCGCCTCCCGGTGATCGGCTAGCCGCTCCGATGGCAGCGCTCGGCCTGCTCGGCACCATGATCCGCGCGGGAATCATCGCGCCGCTACGACCCGACAAATACCTGCGGATCACCGCGGCGGTCCGCCGCGAAGGTCTCTCGTTCACAATGGGATTCGCCTTGGCGGCCCAACGCTGCCCGAACCGTCCGGCCCTGATCGACGAACTCGGCACGTTGACGTTTCGTCAACTCGACCAGCGCGCCAACGCTTTGGCCTCGGCACTGCAGAGTCTGCCCGGTGGCACCTCGCAAGTGGTGGCGATCATGTGCCGCAACCATCGCGGCTTCGTCGAGGCGTTGATCGCCGTCAACCGGATCGGCGCCGACGTGCTGCTGCTCAATACCTCGTTTGCCGGGCCTGCGCTGGCCGACGTGGTCGATCGCGAAGGCGCCGACGCGGTCATCTACGACGAGGAGTTCACCGAGTCGGTGGACCGCGCGCTCGCCGACCGGCCCGAGACCGCCCGCGTCGTCGCGTGGACCGATCGCCCGGACGAGCACGACACCACCGTGGAGAAGCTGATCGCCAGCCATGTCGGCGAGCGACCCACCCGAACCGGGCACACCGGCAGGCTCATTCTGCTGACGTCGGGAACCACCGGTAATCCCAAGGGCGCCAAACATTCCGGTGGTGGCTCGACCGAGCTCAAGGCGATCCTCGACCGCGTGCCGTGGCACACCGAGGAGACTACGGTTATCGTGGCGCCGATGTTTCACGCCTGGGGCTTTTCCCAGTTGGTGTTCGCCGCGTCGCTGGGCTGCACGGTGGTGACCCGACGCAAGTTCGACCCGGAAGCGACCCTCGACCTCATCGACCGGCATAAGGCCACCGGGCTGTGCGTGGTGCCGGTGATGTTCGACCGGATCATGGATCTGCCTGACGACGTGCGTCGCCGCTACAGCGGTCGCTCACTGAAGTTCGCCACCGCATCGGGATCCCGGATGCGCCCCGACGTCGTCACCCGGTTCATGGACGAATTCGGCGACATCCTCTACAACAACTACAACGCCACCGAGGCCGGCATGATCGCCACCGCGACCCCGGAAGACCTGCGAGCCGCACCGGACACCGCGGGAAAACCGGCTGTTGGCACCGAGATTCGTATCCTGGACGGAAACCACCGGCCGGTGGCCACCGGCGAGATCGGCCAGATCTTCGTGCGCAACTCCAACCGGTTCGACGGCTACACCTCCGGGGCGGGCAAGGACTTTCACGACGGCTTCATGGCGTCCGGTGACGTCGGTCGCCTCGACGAGGCGGGCCGGTTGTACGTAGTCGGGCGCGACGACGAGATGATCGTGTCCGGCGGCGAGAACGTCTACCCGATCGAGGTGGAGAAGACGCTGGCGTCGCACCCGGGCGTCACAGAGGCCACGGTGCTCGGCGTCGACGACGACCAGTACGGACAACGGTTGGCGGCTTTCGTCGTTCTGGCGCAAGCTGATTCAGCTTCGGTCGACGACCTCAAGCAACACGTCCGGGACAACCTGGCCAACTACAAGGTGCCCCGCGAAATCGTCGTGCTCGACGAGTTGCCGCGCAGCAGCACCGGCAAAATCGCCCGCCGCGACTTGTTGAGTCACATCAACCCCACCAGTCCCTGAGTTTATCGGGACGCTATTTGCCCGCCTCACAGCGACAATCGGCGAGAGTCACTCAGAGGCGGGCACAACGGGTGGCGGTCAAACCTGCGCCATGGCACCTTCGATGACCGTCAGCTCTTCCGACAGCCCAGCGGCACGGCGTATTTCGATGAAATCTTCGATGATCGCGTCGGTGACCTCGTGCGGGTCGTCGACAGTGGCGCCGTCGGCGAGCACCGAAACATTGAGCTGGTCAACGTAACTCCACACGGTGATGTTCAGGCCGCTACCGGTTGTCAACGGTCCCACAGAGTAAATCTCGGT
>Ga0302325_10013086_pt1 | contig 17733 bp, 15 predicted proteins | sample Palsa_T0_2_FD_201948 | JGI IMG/M metagenome (GOLD analysis project Ga0302325, IMG submission 201948) | Peat permafrost microbial communities from Stordalen Mire near Abisko, Sweden - Palsa_T0_2 | ecosystem: Environmental > Terrestrial > Soil > Palsa > Peat permafrost | place: Sweden: Abisko...
TCCGCGGCCACGCGGCAGGCCGCTGCTGCCCCCGCCGGGTCATCCGGAGCCCAGCCGGGGCCGGTCCTGGCCGCGCCCCGGCATGGCCCGTACGCGGCCCTGGCGGAGCGGCTCGCCCGCACCGGCGTGCGGTGCGCCCAGGTGCCGGCCTCGGTCGCCACGGAGTCGTTCGTCGGCCGGGCCCATGCACTCGGCCTGCAGGTCCACGTGTGGACCGTCAATGACACCGTGACCATGACGAGCCTGCTCGACATGGGTGTGGACGGGATCATGACCGACGAGCCGGTCGCCCTGCGTGACGTGCTGACCCGCCGGGGCCAGTGGCACCCGCGGCGCGGCTGAGCCGCTGCCCCACCCGCATCAGCGGCCACAGCCCGTTCAGCTGGGGGCAGCAGTAAGCCTGCTCGGCGGCCCCCGGGTGCCTGCCGCGGCGCGGCCACGGTGACCACGAGACTCACCGGCGGCCATCACGCCGGGCCCCGCGGGGGTTGGAATCGGGCACAGCGGGAATCTTGTTCGCGTACTCGGCGTTATCGATTCGGATGGCTAGAGCGCCTGGGAGGCACTGACCAATGGCCGAACGCGCACTTCGTGGGACCCGGCTCGGGGCGACGAGCTATGAGAACGACCGCAACACGGACCTGGCTCCACGCCAGGAGATAGCGTTCGACTGCCCGAAGGGTCACCATTTTAGCGTGCCGTTCGCCGCTGAGGCGGAGGTTCCGGCGACATGGGAATGCCGGGTGTGCGGGGCGACCGCGTTCACCACGACCGGAGACCTGTCCGCCCCCAGGAAGGCCAAGCCGCCCCGGAGCCACTGGGACATGCTCCGCGAGCGGCGGTCGATCGCAGATCTTGAGGAAGTGCTGGCCGAGCGGCTGGCCGTGATCCGGGGCCAGCGCGGCGAGGACCCGGCGGCCAAGGTCGGCACCCGGCAGCGCAAGAGCGCCTGAGCCTGGCCGGCCCGCGCCGGCCAGGGCGGCTTTGCCACGCCCCGGGAGCACCGTGATCAGCCGGCTGGCTGGTCGGGTGGCTGGTGGCTGGCGGGCGCGGCCGGTACGGCGGCCCGGGACCGGCGCCGGGAGTGCCAGCGGGCGGCGATGCCCCACTGGGTGATCCGCCACAAAGCCTCGATGACGATGGCCCGGCTCATCTTGCTGGCCCCGCGGGCCCGCTCGACGAACGTGATCGGCACCTCGGTCACCGTCATCCCGGCCCGCAGCACCCGCAGCGCCAGGTCGACCTGGAAGCAGTACCCCTGCGAGACCACCTCATCCAGCGCGATCCGGCGCAGCGCACCCGCCCGGAACGCCCGGTACCCGCCGGTCGCGTCCCGCAGCCGGATACCCAGCATCAGCCGCGCGTAGGTATTACCGCCCCGCGACAACAGCTGCCGCGACCACGGCCAGTTCACGATCTGCCCGCCCGGCACCCACCGCGACCCGATCACCAGGTCCGCACCCGCCAGCGCGGCCAGCAGCCCCGGCAGCTGCTCCGGCTGATGCGACCCGTCCGCGTCCATCTCCACCATCGCCCCGTACCCGCGCTCCAGCGCCCACCGGAACCCCGCGATATACGCCGCGCCCAGCCCGTTCTTCCCGCCCCGGTGCAGCACATGCACATGCCCGTCACCCGCCGACAGCTTGTCCGCCAGCTCCCCCGTGCCATCCGGGCTGGCATCATCAACCACCAGCACATCCGCATCAGGCACCGCGCCCCGGACCCGGCCGACGATCGCCTCCAGGTTCTCCCGCTCGTTATACGTCGGGATAATCACCGCAACCGGGCCGGCCGGAGCACCGGATGGATCCGTACCCGTCAACTCTCCGCCTGCCTTCCCACTGCGCCGCATCGCGTAAGCGGCCTGCCATCGGTGCGTGACTTCATGCAGGCTACCGTCGCCGGGTGGCAGCCCCGCCGCAGGAGCCCAGTCAGTATAGAAACTTGGCCTTCACCTTGCCGGTACTAGGGCAAGGCTTCAGCAATCGTCACGATTCGGGCGCGGGCCGGGCTGCTGGCCCAAGCGCGCAGGCGGGCTGGGGGCCCGTGAACGCAGGCGGGGCTGGGGCCGTGAGCGCAGGCCGGGCCGCGGCACGGGGAAAGGGCCCGGGCATCCCTTCGGACCGGAGTCCGTCCCGTCGGCAACGAGCTCGGTCTCCGTTGTCTACTGGGTGCCCGGGCCCTCCCGGGTCCAACTCCCCACCCAGCCGGAGCCGCGGCAGGCCTCCTCTGAACTGCGCCTGGTACCAGGGCGAGCGAACACCCTCACCCCCGGCACAGCCCCGTCGGCACGACACCGCCCCCAGCGGCTAGCCCGGTGCTGGACTGGCTAGCAACTTACCGCCGTTCAGCGTGATGTCAACCCTGGGTAGCCGGCCGGCCGCAGGCCAGCATGCAGGACAAAGGCCCTAGTCCCGGCGGCCCTCCGGGCGATAGCATGAAGCGGTTTCCCCAGCGTGTGAGGCGGCATGACAACGTTGTCAGCGGGCGGTCCGCAGCCGGAACGGCATTCGCGTGGATCGCGCCCGTTCCAGTCGGCCCGCGCTGGCATGCCATCCCCGCGCGGGGGAGCAGCCGGGCGGCGAGGATGATCGGACGTCATCTGACGGGCCAGCTCCGGGCGCTCCGTGACCGGCTCATGAGCGGGACGGCCGACGGTAACCGTGAGTGAAGCCCTGATGCGTGTAATCCTGGGACATAGCCGCTCTGAAGATCATTTTATCTTCCATTGGGAGGACGGGCCATGACAGAAGGTCAGGAGGAGGCGCAGGTCTCCGAGTCGCAGATTGCGGTGCACTGGCGCGAGGAGGAGTACTACTACCCCCCCGAGTCATTTGTCGAGCAGGCTAACGCGGCAGACCCCGCCATCTTCGACCGGTTCAGCGAGGAGAACTTCCCCGACTGTTTCAAGGAATACTCCGACATGCTGAGCTGGGACACTCCGTGGGAGACGATCCTGGACACCAGTAACCCACCGTTCTGGAAGTGGTTCGTCGGGGGCAAGCTCAACGCGTCATACAACTGCGTCGACCGGCACCTGGCCGCCAGCGCCAACAAGGCCGCCATCATCTGGGTACCTGAGCCCGAGTCGGTGGAGCCGGTCGCGATCACTTACCGGGACCTCTACCACCGGGTCAACGAGTTCGCCGCGCTGCTGCGTGACTTCGGCGGGGTCAAGGCCGGTGACCGGGTGACACTGCACATGCCGATGGTCCCGGAACTGCCGGTCGTCATGCTCGCCTGCGCGCGCCTCGGCGTGGTCCACTCCCAGGTGTTCGGCGGGTTCAGCGGCAACGCGTGCGGCACCAGGATCGCCGACTCCGGGAGCCGGATCCTGATCACCATGGACGGCTACTACCGCAGCGGCGCGATGCAGGATCACAAGGTGAAGGCCGACGAGGCCGTCGCCGAGGCGGCCAAGCAGGGCCAGGAAGTCGACAAGGTCCTGGTCTGGCGGCGTCACCCGGGCGAGTACGCCTCGCAGACCCCGATGGTGGAGGGGCGCGACTTCTTCGTTGACGAGGTGATCGGGCAGTACCGCGGCCAGCTCGTCGAGCCGGTCTCGATGCCCGCCGAGGCGCCGCTGTTCCTGATGTACACCAGCGGCACCACCGGGCGGCCCAAGGGGGCCCAGCACAGCACGGGGGGCTACCTGGCCTACGTCACCGGCACGTCCAAGTACTACCAGGACATCCACCCCGACGACACGTACTGGTGCATGGCGGACATCGGCTGGATCACCGGTCACTCCTACATCGTGTACGGCCCGCTGTCGCTGGGCACCACGACGGTCATCTACGAGGGCACGCCCAACTACCCGGACGCCGGCCGCCCGTGGCGGATCGCCGAGCGGCTCGGGGTGAACATCTTCCACACCTCGCCGACCGCCATCCGGATGCTCCGCAAGGTCGGCCCGGACGAGCCCAAGAAGTACGACTACCACTTCAAGCACATGACCACGGTGGGCGAGCCGATCGAGCCCGAGGTCTGGCGGTGGTACCACGACTCGGTGGGCAAGGGCGAGGCGGTCATCGTCGACACCTGGTGGCAGACCGAGACCGGGGGCTTCCTGGGCAGCTCGCTGCCCGCGCTCAAGCCGATGAAGCCGGGCAGCTGCGGTCCGGCGGTGATCGGCATCTTCCCGGCCATCCTCGACGAAGATGGCAACGAAATCCCGGACGGCCGGGCCGGCAACATCGTCATCCGCAACCCGTGGCCCGGGGTCATGGAGACCGTCTGGGGCCAGCCTGAGCGGTTCCTGTCCGTCTACTACGAGAAGTACAACAAGGACCCGGACAGCAAGGACTGGCACGACTGGCCGTACTTCTGCGGCGACGGCGCGGTGCGGGCTCCTGACGGCTACTACCGGATCCTCGGCCGCGTCGATGACGTGATCAACGTGGCCGGGCACCGGCTAGGCACCAAGGAGCTGGAGTCGGCGGCACTGACCGTGCCCGAGGTCGCGGAGGCGGCCGCGGTCCCGGTGGTCGACGACATCCGCGGCCGCGCGGTCGAGATGTACGTCTCAGTCAAGCCCGGAACCACCGAGAGTGACGAGGAGATGGCCCAGAAGGTCACCCGGGCCATCGAGGTCGAGATCGGCAAGATCGCCCGGCCGAAGAACGTGTGGATCGTCCCGGACATGCCGAAGACGCGCTCCGGGAAGATCATGCGCCGGGTCATCGCCGCCATCTCCAACTTCACCGACACCGGCGATGTCACGACCCTGGCCAACCCGGAGATCGTCGCGGACATCAAGGAGCAGGTGGAGGCGGCGAAGCTGGCCCAGGGCGAGAAGCCCAAGGAGCTGAGCGAGACGGAAGTCGAAGAGATCAAGTCGTTCGGCTCGGAGTAGCCTGCCCGCAGGCGTGCATGACGGCGGTGGCCTCCCGGGGCCACCGCCGTCGGCGTCCTCAGGAGCTGGCGTCCGCCGGGCCGCCCGCCGCGAGGGTCACCTCGCAGGTCATGGCGGCGCTGCCGTCCGCGCGGCGGGCCGCGAGCTCGAGGCGGTCCCCGGCGGCCGCCGGGCCGGCCAGATCGACCGCCTCACCGGCGAACACCGGCGAGCGCGCCTGGAAACTCACCGCTGTCACCACCCGGCCCGGCTGGTCGAGGCGGATCAGCTCGAGCAGCGAGAGCAGCAGCAGCGGGCCGTGCACGACCAGGCCCGGATAGCCCTCCACCGACGTGGCGTAGGGGTAGTCGTAGTGGATGCGGTGCGGGTTACTGGTCGCGGCGGAGAACCGCTGCAGCGCCACCGGGCCGGCCCGGAAAACCGCGTGCAGCGGGCCGCGGCGGGTCAGCAGTGGCCCCGGATCAGCGGCGGCGGCCGGGGCCGCCGGGACGGGGCGCGCTCCCCCGGCCGCCGGGGCGGCCGCGCGGTAGACGATGTCCTGTTCCTCGGTGAGCACGACGTCCCCGCCGGGCCGCCGCAGCTGGGTCTCGACGGTGACGAAGCGGAGCGGCCCGGACCGTCCCTCCTTATCCGTGCTGGCGGTCACGGCCGTGTGCCGGGTCAGCCGCTCGCCGACCTGGACCGGCCGGTGCAGCCGCAGGCGGCCGCCCGCGAACATGCGCCGCGGAAGATGAGCGGGCACAAGATGAGCGGGCACGCCGGCCGGGCCACCGCCGGGGTGGCCGTCGGCGCCGAGGTTCCCGGTCGGTGGCGCCGCCGCACAGGCCGCCAGGTGCCAGTACGCGGGCAGCGCCGCGCCGTCGCCCGCGGCGCCCAGCCCGTCGTCGAACAGCGCGGCCAGCATCGCCACCGGGAAGGGATCGACGGTGGCCGTGCTCACCGCACCCGCCGCCGCGGCGCGCCCGCCGCCGTCGCCGGCCAGCTCGGCCAGCACGGCCCCGGTGTGGCGGCCATGCGTGGGGACCGGGCCGAGCACCGGGCCGAAGCCGCTGTGCTGCACGGGTGGCGGCAGCACCTCCACCCGGCGGTCCCCCGCCGTGATGGCCGTCCACCGCGGCGCGAGCTGCGGATGGCTCACCACCTGGCCGACCCCCTTCAGGGAGGCGTAGGCGATCTGGGCGCGTTCCAGCCGCTCCCGCAGCTCGCCCGCGGTCAGCCGGGCCACGGCGGGTGCCAGCACCCGCTCGACGTCGGCGCGATGCGCGGCGCGCTGCGGGTTCCCGGCGAAGCGGGCGTCACTGGCCACGGCGGGCAGGCCGAGGACATCGCGGCACAGCCGGGCCCACTCCGCTTCGTTCTGCACGGCCAGCAGCACCTCCTCGCCGTCGGCCGTGGCGTAGTCGCCGTAGGGGACGATGGTCGCGTGCCGCGCCCCGTTGCGCGCGGGCGGCTGGCCGGTGAGCCTGGTCAGCAGCAGCGGGTGCGACATCCACTCGGCGAGCGCCGCGAACAGCGACACCGCGACGGCGCCGCCGCGCCCGGTCCGGGCCCGTTGCAGCAGGGCGGTGAGGATGCCGCTGTAGGCGTACATGCCGCCGGCGATGTCGGCGATGCTGATGCCGGCCTTGGCCGGCGCCTCCGGGGACCCGGTCACGGCCAGGATCCCGGCTTCCGCCTGCACGAGCAGGTCGTAGGCCTTGCGGCCGGCGTAGGGTCCCGTGTCGCCGTAGCCGCTCAGCTGGCAGGCGACCAGCCGCGGGTGGCGCTGCGTGAGCGGGCCCGCGTCCAGGCCGAGCCGGCGGATGGCGGCGGGCGCGAGGTTGCAGACGAAGACGTCGGCCCGCCCGATGAGCGCGTCCAGGGCCCGCCGGCCGCCCGCGTCCTTGAGGTCCAGCACGACGGACTCCTTGGCCCGGTTGAGCCAGACGAACCAGCTGGACATGCCGTCACCGGCGGCGCTGTCGTAGTCGCGGGCGAAATCGCCCCGGCCCGGGCGCTCGATCTTGATGACCCGGGCGCCGAGATCGGCGAGCTGGCGGGTGGCGAACGGGGCGGCCACGGCCTGCTCCAGCGCCACGACCAGGATCCCGTCCAGCGGCAGGCCGGCACCGGGCTGGCCATCGGCGGGCGCGGTCACCGGCAAGCCCCCGCCAGGCCGGCCAGGTCCGCGGCCGTGTCGTCGTCCAGGGCGTCCAGGGCCGCCAGCAGCCGGCCCGCGGCGGCCCGGCCGAGCAGTTCGGCCGCCTTCCCGGCGATCTCCGGGCGGCCGGCCGGCCATCCCGGACTCCCCCGGAACGCAGCGGTGCGCAGTTCCGCGACCTCGCCACCGGCGAAGCCCAGCCTCACCTCAGCGCCCCACCGCGCGGGGTAGGCGGCATCCAGCGCCGCACTGGTGTGCACCTCGGTCAGGTCCATCCACGGCTGCAGCTCGGCTGCGACCAGGCTGGCGTTCTGGAAGTCCGCCAGCGACGAGGCGCCGCGGGCCAGCGTGAGGGCCGCGCCGAACGGCATCGAGAACTGCGCGTCGACCATGTTGGTGACGGTTCTCTTGCGCGCCAGCGGCTCGCCGACCAGGCTCATCCCGCCGCTGAGCACACCGCAGTCGATGCGCTCGAGCCCGTCGACGCGGCCGCCGCCGGTGCGGTATGCGGCCAGCAGGTCCATGACGCCGTGCATGTAACGGCAGCACGGATGGAACTTAACGCTCGTCTCCTGCACTGCCGCCAGCCCGCCGGCCTGGCCCAGCACGGCCTCGGCGTGCGCGCGCGGGCGGATGCCGCCGTAGATGTGCATCAGGCCGCTGGGATCGTCGAAGGCCGCCCGCGGGCCGGTGAAGCCGGCCGCGGCCAGTTCGGCGGCCAGGAGGCCGCCCGCCGCCGCCGACCCGGAATGCAGCCGCTTGGTCCAGGCCCCGTCGCTGAGGTAGGCCATGCTGCCCGCGGACAGGCTCAGGGCGATGCCGAAGGCCTGCCGCATCGTCTCCGCGTCCAGGCTCATCAGGCGCCCGGCCGCGGCCGCGGCACCGAAGACGCCGCAGATGGCGGTCGGGTGCACTCCCTGCCGGTAGAGCTCGGCCGGGCCGAGCAGCTCACCGAGGCTCGCCATGACCTGATACCCGACGACCGCGCTGTCCAGCACCGCGGTCAGGCCCGGCGCCGCCCCGGCCGCCGCGGCGAGCAGCGCCGACCAGATCACGGTACCGGGATGCGAGCTGGACGGCTCGTGGGTGTCGTCGAGCTCGAGGCTGTGCGCGCTGATCCCGTTGAGCAGCGCGGCGTCCCGCGGCGCGGCGGACTGCCCGGTCCCCAGGACGACGGCGGGACCGGCCGATCCGGGCAGCAGCGCGTCCCTGGCCCGCCGGGCCGAGTCGCTGCCCGCGCCGGCCGTCGCCACCGCGACATAGTCGGCCAGCAGCAGCCGGGCCCGGTCACGCTCGGGGAGACCGGGGCGGCCGGCGGCCGCCAGGTCAGCGAGCGCGGTCGTCACGAGCGGTGCTGTCACCTCCGTCATCGCACCTCCGCCTCCTCGTGGCCGTTGACTGCACTCAGGGCCCTGGATTGTGCCCGGGAGCGGCAGATTAGACCGGCCAAATCAGCCCGCTGTCCAGTAAGCCCGCAGGTGTCAGTCCTGTCAAGGCGCCCTGTCAGGGCGTATTTTTCCAGGCCCTGCCGTCTTGACGGTGCTGTCCCGGCGGCCGCAATATGGCCGTCTAAAGACTGTCCATGGAGCAGTGCCTGTGGAAGATACCTAGGGAACAGGAAGCTACCGAGTGGAGGCCAGAGCCGCCCGCACGTCGTTGCGAGCTGTCCCCGAAAGCTCCGGCGAGGTCAGCGCGTACCGTCAGGTGGCATCCGACCTGAGCCAGGCGATCACGGCTGGGCGCTACCCGGCCGGGCAGCGGCTGCCCACCGAGGCTGAGATCGTCGCGGCCACCGGGCTGAGCCGCCAGACGGTGCGCCGGGCCTTCCAGGAACTCGTCACCGAAGGGGTCATCTACCGGGTCCGCGGGCGCGGCACGTTCGCAGTTCCCGGTGACGGGAAGTACCTGCGGTCGTTCGGCAGCGTCGATGACCTGATGGCGCTGTCCCTGGACACCGAAATGCAGGTCGTTGAGCCGCTGCACGTGCTGGCCAGCCTGGAGATCGCTGGCCAGCTGGGTGTCGCCGACGACACCGTGATGACCATGTCGTTCCTCCGGCTGCACGAGAACGTGCCGTTCTGCTATACGCGTGTCCACCTCCCGGTGCAGCTCGGCCGGAGTCTCCGCGAGCTTCCTGAGCTGGCTGCCCTCGCGGAGCCCGGCGCCCGGGCCCGGCTGACCGTGATCAGCCTGGTCGAGCAGGTCAGCGATCACCCGATCCACGGTGCGCTGCAGAACGCCACCGCGGTGGCGGCCAGTGCCGACATCGGCCGGCGGCTGGGCTGCGCGGCCGGCCTGCCGGTGCTGCGCATCGACCGGCTGTATCGCGATCGTGACCTGCGCCCGCTGGAACTCGCGATCAACCATTTCCATCCAGACCGCTACTCCTACCGGCTTCAGCTGCGGGGACGGGTTGATCACCCCGGCCCGGGCCGGGGCACGCCGTGACCGGCGACCTGATGCCGGGGCCCGCCGTGACCGGCGACCTGACGCCCGGGCCAGCACCCGCGATGTCCCCATCCCAGCGCACGGCGGCCGCGATCGTCGGCGCGCTGGCCGCGGCCGGGACACGCCTGCTGTTCGGGATTCCCGGCGGGGGGCCGAACCTGGATGTGGTGGGTGCCGCCGCGGCTGGTGGCCTGAGGTTCGTCCTCGCCCACGGCGAGACCGCAGCCACGATCATGGCCGCGACATGCGCCGACCTGACCGGGGCGCCGGGGGCCGTCGTCGTGACCCGCGGACCTGGGCTGGCCAGTGCGGTCAACGGCATCGCGCACGCCGCACTCGACCGGCTGCCGGTCATCGTCATCGCGGACACGGTCCCGGCGCAGGACCGGGACCGGATAAGTCATCAACGGCTGGACCAGGCGGCGCTCGGCCGATCAGCCGCGAAAGCCGCCATCACGGTCAGCGCCGGCGAGGCCGGCCAGGTAGCCCGCCACGCCGTCGCGCTGGCGGCCGCCCGGCCGCCGGGCCCGGTCGTTCTCAACGTCGATGCCAGCCAGCATGGCGCCCGGCCCGCTGACGGCAGCCTCCCCGCGTCCAGCACCCGGCCGCCTGACATCGCCCCCCCTGACGGTGCCCTGCTTCACGGGACCGACCCGCGGGCAGCAATTCCCAGCGACGATCTGGCGCCGCTCGCCGCGGCGCTCCGGGCCGCCTGGCGGCCAGTCGTACTGCTCGGCCCGGGGGCGCTCCCCTACACCGGCGCCGTGCGGGCTGTCCTGGTCGGCAGCGGCATCCCGGCCCTGCACAGCTACCGCGCGCGAGGCATCGTGCCGGACTCATCCGCCGAGGCGGCAGGCCTTTTCACCGGCGGGACCATGGAGTCGCCGCTGCTGGCCGCCGCCGATCTCATCATCGGGCTCGGTATTGACCCGGTGGAGCTGATCCCGGCGGCCTGGACCTACCCGGCTCCCGCCGTGCTGGTCACCGACGTCCCGAACGGATCTGCCGGGTATTTCACCGGGGGGGCCGAGCTGGTCGGCCCGCTGCCCGCCGCCATCGCGGCGCTCGGGGCGCACCGCGGCCGGCACAGCTGGCCCCACGCGGCGGGCGTGGCGGCGAAGACGGCCGCGGCCGACGGGCTGCGGCGGGCCGCTACCGCCGCGCCAGGATGGCTGACCCCGCAGGATGTCGTCGCGACGGTACGGGCCCATACCCCGTCGGGGACGATCGCCACCGTGGACGCCGGTGCCCACATGCTGGTGGCCATGCCGCTGTGGCCCGTGGAGGAGCCGCACGAACTGCTCATTTCCAGTGGGCTGGCCACCATGGGCTTTGCGCTGCCCGCCGCCATTGGCGCGGCCCTGTGCACGCCCGGCCAGCCCGTCATCGCCTTTACCGGAGATGGTGGCCTGGGCATGGCGCTGATGGAGATCGAGACGGCCGTCCGCCACCGGCTGCGCGTCATCGTGGTCGTGTTCAATGATGCCACACTGAGCCTTATCAAGATCAAACAGCAGGCGGCAGGCCAGGGAGGCACCGGCGCCGTTGGATACGGGCCGGTGTCGTTCGCGGCCGTCGCCACCGCGATGGGGGCGGCGGCCGCGGCGGTCACCGACGTCGCGGAGCTGGACGCGGCGCTGGCGCAGGCCCTGAGCCGCGCCGGGCCCACGCTCATCGACGCGCGTGTCGATCCGGCGGCCTACCCGGCCGTCATGGACCTGACCCGCGGTGCCGCGGGGCGCCGCGGCACCCTGGAATGAACCGCTGGCCTGGCCCGCGCCCGCCGGGCCGGCTCCTGAGGGATACGAGGCGACACCATGGCCGCACCTGAGATCGCCGATCTTGACCCGGACGAGCGTGACATCGTCTCGGTAGTGCACGACTGGGTTGAATCCAGCGTGCGTCCCGTGGCCCGCGATCTCGAGCATGCCAACACGTATCCCGCTGAGCTGATCGAGCAGATGAAGCAACTCGGCGTCTACGGACTGGCCATACCCGAGGCATACGGCGGCTCCGGCGTCTCCACGCCCTGTTTCGCGCTGGTCACCGAGGAACTGGCCCGGGGCTGGATGAGCCTGGCCGGCGCGATGGGCGGGCACAGCGTCGTCGCGCGCCTCATTGCCATCTTCGGTACCGAGGCGCAGAAGCAGGGCTGGCTGCCGCGGCTGGCCACTGGCCAGGCGCGGGCGACCATGGCCCTCACCGAGCCCGGCGGCGGATCGGATCTTCAGGCCATCCGGACGAGCGCGATCGCTGGAGGCCACGGGTACCGGCTCGACGGCGTGAAGACCTGGATCAGCAACGCGCGGGCGGCGGATGTGACCGCCGTTCTGTGCAAGACCGACCCGGAGGCGGTTCCCGCCAGCCATGGCATCAGCATCCTGCTCGCCGAGAAGGGACCGGGCTTCACGGTCTCCCGTGACCTGCCCAAGCTGGGCTACAAGGGCGTGGAGAGCTGTGAGATCGTCTTCGACGGTTACGAGTGCGGGCGTGACGCGCTGCTCGGGACCGCGGAAGGCCAGGGTTTCCGCCAGATGATGGGCGGCCTTGAACTGGGCCGCATCCAGGTCGCCGCCCGGGCCGTCGGCGTGGCCAGGGCGGCGCTGGAGGATTCGTTGCGTTACGCGCAGCAGCGCGAGACCTTCGGGCAGCCCATCTGGCGGCATCAGGCCGTCGGCCATCGCCTGGCCGACATGGCGACTCGCGTGGACGCGGCCCGCCTGCTGACGGTCCGGGCCGCTGCCGCACTGGACGCCGGCCGCCGCAGCGACCTGGAAGCGGGAATGGCGAAGCTGTTCGCATCGGAGGCATGCCTGCAGGTCACCGCCGACGCGATCAAGGTGCACGGCGGCTACGGCTTCTCCGCCGAGTTCGACGTCGAGCGGTACTACCGCGATGCCCCGCTGATGGTGGTCGGCGAGGGCACCAATGACATCCAGCGCAACGTCATCATCCGGCAACTGATCGACCGATACCCGGCCTGACCAGCCAACCGCCCCCCGCGGGCAACACGAAGGAGTGTGCAGTGGCCATCACCGTAGCGAAGTTCAAGGACGTGTCCCAGGGCACGCAGCCAGGCCAGTTCACCATCGGTGAAAAGGAGGGGGTGGCCGGCCTGGCCGAGCTCGACCCGATTTACCGGCAGCTGCTGGACGACCCGGTCACCGCCATCGTCGCGGTTACGGGGGCGGACGGCCTCCCGAACCTGACCCCGGTCTGGTTCGACTACGAGGGCGACACGGTCCTGCTCAACCTGGCCACCCACCGCAAGAAAGTGAACTGGCTCCGCAAGGCCCCGAATGCCACGTTCCTGCTCATGAACCCGGAGAATACGTACCACTGGGTCAGCCTCAAGACGGAGGTGGCCCGGGAGATCTCCGAAGACGACCCGGTCGAGGGCCCGCGCGTCACCGCGCAGCTGGACCGGATATGGGTGAAGTACACCGGGAACGAGCCGCCGTACGGCCTCCGCGACCCGTCGTTCGACGAGCGCCGGGTCCTGTTCGAGCTCAATGTCGTGAAGGTCGCGACGTTCGGCCGTCCGTAGCGGCCGCCACTGCTCCCAGCGCCCGGGAAGGAGCGCAGCCGGTGCCCCGGATGCCCCGCGTCATCGTCATGGGCGGCTCGCTCGGCGGCCTGACCGCGGCGCTCGTGCTCCGGGACGCCGGCTGCGACGTGCGTGTCTTCGAGCGGTCCTCGTCCGCGCTGCGGGCCCGCGGTGCGGGTATCGCTGTCCTCGATGCCACGCTGCGCTACCTGACGGAGCGTGGCGGCTACTGCCCGCAGGACGTGTGCTCCACCACCGGCTGGATCCGCTTCGTCCGCGCCGACGGGAGCGTCCAGCACGAGCAGCGGTATCGTTACCGGTTCTCGTCGTGGAACACGATCTACCGGTCATTGCTCGGGCTGTTCGACGCCCGGCGTTACTTCCTCGGCCGGGAGGTGGTGGATTTCGACTCGGGCGATGGTGCCAGCGTGACGTTCTCCGATGGGTCCGGGGCCGAGTCGGATCTGCTGGTATGCGCGGACGGCATCAGCTCGATGGCCCGGGCGCGGCTGATGCCGCAGGTCGCGCCGTCGTACGCGGGATACGTAGCGTGGCGCGGCACGCTGCCGGAGCGCAGCTTGTCCCCCGGCGCTGCCGCAGCTCTCGGCGACGCGCTCACCTACCAGGTGCTGGAGCACAGCCACATCCTCGTGTACCCGATCCCTGGCCTGGACGGCTCGCTCACCGAGGGCGAACGGCTGATCAACGTTGTCTGGTACGTCAACGTCGCTGAAGGGCACGAGCTTGACCAGCTCATGACCGGACGCGACGGGGCGCGGCGGCCCATCTCGCTGCCGCCCGGGGCGGCCACCGCCGAAGCCGTGGAGAAGCTGCGCCGGGCCGCGGCAGCGTCCCTGGCCGGGCCGATCGCCGAGGTGGTCACGGCCTTGCCGGAACCCTTCGTCCAGGTGATCTATGACATCGAGGTCCCGCGGATGGCCTGCGGCCAGATCTGCCTGCTGGGCGACGCGGCGTTTGCCGTCCGCCCGCACGCAGCGGCGGGCACGGCCAAGGCGGCGGACGACGGCTGGGCGCTCGGCGAAGAACTCGCGGCCGCGGGCGGGGACGTGCGCCGCGCGCTGCGTGCGTGGGAGCACCGGCAGCTCGCGGTCGGCCGGTCGCTGCTCGCCCGCACCCGCGAGATTGGCGACAGCTCGCAGTTCTCGGGCACCTTCCGCCCAGGTGACCCCCGGCTCATCTTCGGCCTGCACGAGCCCGGTCACTGACCCACAGCAGTAACGTCCCAAGGAGATGACATGGCGACCACCACCCTCAGCCAAGGCACGTTCGAGCTGGCCGACTACCGAAATGAGCTGGACGCGGCGCCACGCAATCTTGATGTCGGCACCCACCTGTGGTTCGAGAATGACCACATCCGGGTGTGGGAAGTCCGGCTGCGTCCGGGTGAGCGGGGTCCGTTCCATTCCCATACCCGCCGGTATTTCTGGACCGTCGTGGACGGCGGTATAGGCCGCCAGCGCACCGCTGACGGGACAGTCATCACCCGCGAGTACCACGTTGGTGATACCAGCTACTCCGAGCACACGGCGGATGAGCCGATGATCCACGACTTCGAGAACGCCGGCGACAAGCCGATCCGGTTCGTAACCGTTGAGCTGCTCGACTGAGCGGCCGGATTGAGTTCGGCGTCGAGCGGTACTATCGCGAAGCGCCGCTGATGGCGGCTCGCCACTAACCGGCCGGGCCGCGATCCCGGCCCCCGATGAAGCGAGGTATGCCAGTGAGCGAACAGATCAGCGGAACGCACGGGCCGGCCGAGGACGACGCGATCAAGCGCCAGGACCGCAGCGAACTGCAGGCGCACGGCGAGGAATGGCCCGAGCCCGAGTCGGAGAGCGAGGACGGGGCGGATACAGCCTGGGCCCCGGAAGGCCGGTTCGCCGGAACCCCGCACGGGGAGGACTGGGAGGCCATCGAGCTGCGCAGCGACCTGGCCCGGCACCTGGACCGCGCCGCGTTCCCGGCCACCCGGGCCCACCTGCTCGAGACCCTGGAGGCGCACCAGGCCGAGCAGCCGCTGCTGGACCTGGTGTCCTCGCTTCCGGGCGGCGCGACGTTCGCCAGCCTGGGCGAGCTGCTCCGGGCACTGGGCCTGCCCGTGGAAGAGCGGCCGGCCTAGGCGGTGGCCACTGTCGATGACGTGGCCCAGCTGGCCCTGGGCCTGCCCGGGGCGACAGAAGGCGAACGTCACGGCAGCCGCACGTGGTCCGTCGCCGGCAAGGCATTCGCGTGGGAACGGCCGTTCAGTAAGGCGGACCTCAAGCGGTTCGGGGACGAGACCCCGCCGGACGGACCCATCCTGGCCGTCCGCGTTGAGGATCTCGGCGAGAAGGAGGCCGTGCTCGCCGCGCAGCCGGGGGCTTTCTTCACGATCCCGCACTTCGACGGGTATTCCGCTGTTCTCATCCAGCTGCGGGAAGTCTCCGCCCCGGCGCTGCGCGAGGCGATCACGGACGGCTGGCTGGCCTGCGCCCCGCCCGGCCTCGCCGATCAGTACCTCACCCGCTAGCCGCTACGTCACCTCACGCACTAGGCGCTGCGCCACCTGATGGCCGCATGCCGGCCCGCTGACACGTAGCCGTGGCCGGCGAACCAGCGCGCCGACTCCTCGATGGCGTGCCGCGCCGGCCGCGAGGTGTAGCCGAGTTCCGTGCGAGCGCGCTGGTCGCTGAAGACCATCCTGGTGGCGGACATCCGCGCCCCCTCCAGCGGCACGTGCGGATCGCGCCGCAGCAGCCGCCCTTCGATCAGATCGGAGGCGGCGCCCGCGGCCAGCGCCAGCCCGCGCGGAATCTCCAGCCGCGGCCCCGGCAGGCCGGTGCACCGGGCGAGGGCCTCGAGAATCGCCCGCATCGACAGGTTTTCCCCGCCCAGGATGAAGCTCCGGCCCCGGCGGCCGCGTTCGAGCGCGGCCAGCTGCCCCAGCGCGAGGTCGTCAACATGGGTGACGTTCATGGCCGTGTCCACGAACCCGGGCATCTTGCCGTTGAGGAAGTCGAGGACAACCTTCCCGGTCGGCGTGGGGCCCACGTCCCCGGGCCCCAGGGGAAATGTCGGCAGGACCAGGCAGACGTCCAGCCCTCCGGCCGCCGCCCGGAGCACCTCATGCTCGGCGATGAATTTGGATCTCTTGTAATGGCCAAACAGATGCGCGAGGTCGGGGCGGCACGTTTCGTCGGCCAGCCGGCCGTGCTTCGTCCCATCCAGCCCGAGCACGCCGACGGTGGAGGTGAACACCAGCCGCTCACATCCGGCCGCACTGACGGCGTCGAGCACATTGAGGGTCCCGCCGACGTTGACGTCATAGAAGATCCGCGGGTCACGCGCCCAGAAGCGGTAGACCGCCGCCAGGTGGAACACGAAACGGGCACCTGCGCAGGCGGCCCGGACGGCGGCGGTGTCCCGGATATCTGCCACGGCCCGCTCCACGCCGAGGCCCCGGAGGTTGCGGTCGTCGGCCCCCGGCTCGACCACCGCGACGACCTCCGCGCCCCTCGCGTGCAGCGCCCTGGTGACCGCGGACCCGATGAACCCGGAGGCGCCCGTCACGACCACCCGGTCGCCGGGCCCGATATTGCGTGTCCCGTCCACGATCAGGACCTTACGGCCAGATGTCCGCCTGGCCAGAGCCAGTCAGCAGGATCCCTGCCGAAGCAGAGTGGTGCGGATCATGCCTGAGCTGTACTCGCCGCTGATGACCAGCACGGCCAGGATGACGGCCAGCCGGCTGGCCCAGCCCAGTCTCATGCATCCCTCCTGCGGAGAAGGACGGCTGCTACGGCCAGCGTCAGCACCGCGTAGCCGGCCAGGACGGCGAACCCGGCCCACGGCGCCAGCGGGTAATAGCCGTTGTAGGGCGTGTAAGTGCTCGTGACCTGGTGATACGGCACAAGCGTCTGCTGGACGGCGAAGGCCGCGGCCGGTGTTACCCGGGTCAGCCAGTCCGTCACGCCGGCCGGAATGAACGGGATGGCGACCAGCATGTAGGGCAGCACGATGGCCACGATGACGGTGGTGACCGCCCCAGCGCTGCGCCGGAAGATGGTACCGGCGGCGAGAGCCAGGATCGAGGCGGTCGCGAGCAGGGCCGCGGTCCCGAGCTCGGCCCGGAGCTGGACCGAGGACGTTACCGGGAACAGATACACGCCGTTGGCCCGCGCGAGCCGCTCGCCGAGCGGAACCGCGACTACCGCTCCCGCCAGTCCCGCGACGAAGGTGACAACGCCCAGGACGATCGCCTTGGCCGCCAGCACCCGGCTCCGCCGCGGGCTGGCGGCCAAGGTGACGTAGATCAGGTCCTCCCGGTACTCCGCGGTGATGAACAGCGTCCCCACGACGATCACCGCGATCAGCGCGGCGAACGTGCCGGTGAGGATGTCTGCGATAACGCCGCCGCTGGGCAGCGTTCCGCGGACCGCGGGCGCTACGTCGCCAGCCCCGGTCACCGTGAAGCTGCCGTCAGGCTCCGTGAACGAACCCGACGTGTTCGGCGGGTAGCCGGAGAAGGTGCGGGATTCGGGTCCCACCTGGGCACCGGTCCAGTTACCGAGCCAGCCCCCCTGGACACGGAGGTCCCCGAAGACGGCCGTGGCCACGCTGCTGCGCGTGCCTATGCCCTGCACGGAAGGCGGAGATGCGACGAACAGCCCGCCTGGAACGGCCGATCCGAGCCCGTCCACGTGGGCGGTGCCCACCTTGGTCCAGTGCGTGCCGTCCGCGGAA
>Ga0302325_10013090_pt1 | contig 17731 bp, 16 predicted proteins | sample Palsa_T0_2_FD_201948 | JGI IMG/M metagenome (GOLD analysis project Ga0302325, IMG submission 201948) | Peat permafrost microbial communities from Stordalen Mire near Abisko, Sweden - Palsa_T0_2 | ecosystem: Environmental > Terrestrial > Soil > Palsa > Peat permafrost | place: Sweden: Abisko...
GGGAGTTCTGCAGCGCAGGCGTGGTCTCGATGCTTTGCTGGACACCATCGAGCATCTGCAAGGCGCGCCTTTGGCCGCTTCTCTGCTTGAAACCTCGATTCTGCCCGCACGTCTCGCCAATTACTCCCCCGGCAGCCTGGACACCTTGATTGCCGCCGGCGAGGTAGTCTGGTGCGGGCTCGATTCGCTCGGTGAGCATGACGGGCGCATCGGCCTGTTCCTGGCCGATAAGCTCCGGACTCTGCTCCCTCCTCGCCCCGCGCCAACGGCAGATAACCCGTTGAGCCCGCGTGAGCTTGCTTTGTTGGATCAATTGGGGAGGAGTGGCGCCGCGTTCTTCGCCCAGTTGCACGAGGAGGTCGGTGGGGGGTACCCGGGCGAGACCCTCGATGCGCTTTGGAACCTGGTGTGGCGCGGCCTGGTGACCAATGACACCTTCCACGCCCTGCGTGCGTATGTCGCCCGGCCGGCCACCTCGCGCCAGCCTAAGCGTCAGCATAACCTGCCCTCCTTCCGCTCCCGGCGCACCACGCCACCCAGCGCCCAGGGCCGCTGGAGCCTGGTGCCCGCATCCCTGGCCTCTCCCACGGAATGGAGCCACACCTTCGCCAACCAGTTGCTCAATCGTTATGGCGTGCTCACGCGTGAGTCGGCGGCCAGCGAGAACCTGCCCGGAGGCTTCAGCGCCATCTACGATGTGCTCAAGGCGCTGGAAGAGAGTGGCCGCATACGCCGGGGATATTTTGTGGCTGGACTGGGGGCGACGCAATTTGCTCTGCCCGCGGCGGTCGACTTGCTGCGTTCCCTGCGCAGTGGGCCGCCGCTGGAGAAACCCGAAATGGTAACTCTGGCGGCGACGGATCCGGCGAATCTATATGGCTCTGTGCTGCGCTGGCCGGGGGCCGGCGAAGAGGATGCTGCGCGTGGGCTCACACGCAGCGCAGGCGCCAGCGTGGTCATGCGCAACGGAGAGCTGGTGGCGTATCTGCGCCGCAATAATCCCAACCTGCAAGTTTTTTTGCCCGGCGAGGAGCCGGATCGCTCGACAACCGCACGCGATCTAAGCCATTTTCTGGCCAGCCTGGCCCAGCAGGAGATGGAACGTCGCGAAGACCAGCGGGGTGGCATGCTCATCTCACAAATTAACGGTCAGCCGGCGGCCCAGCACTTCCTGGCGCATTTTCTGCAGGAAGCCGGTTTTCATCTTGCTGTTCACGGCCTCAACTTCCGCCGTGCAATGCTGGCTGGCGCGACTCCCTGAATTTGAATGCCTGAAGGCGATACAATTTTCCGCTCTGCCCGCGCTCTGCACCAGGCGCTTGCTGGACGTCAGGTCACCTTCTTTGAGACCGCGTATGCGCCGTTGGCCAGCCTGGACGATCAGACTCCGCTGACCGGGCGCACCATCGAGCAAGTGGAATCGCGCGGTAAGTGGCTGCTGATCCATTTTTCCGGCGACCTCATCCTGGCGACGCACATGTTGATGAGCGGCAGCTGGCACATCTACCGCGTGGGTGAGCGGTGGAAGCGGGCTCGCAGTCACATGCGCATTGTCCTGGGCACCGCTGATTTTCTGGCAGTCGCCTTCGATGTGCCGGTAGCCCGCTTTCACACGCCGCGCACTCTGGAGCGCTTCGCGGGCGTTGCGGGTCTGGGGCCCGATCTATTGGGTCGATCCTTTGCCGCGGATGAAGCCGCGACCCGTCTGCTTGAGCATGGGAGTGAGGAGGTTGGCAATGTTCTGCTCAACCAGCGGGTAATGGCCGGGATCGGGAATGTCTTCAAGTCTGAGATCTGCTTTGCTTGCGAAGTGAATCCTTTTCGCACAGTCGACACCCTGCGACCGCAAGAGGTCGAGTGCCTGCTGGCGACATCGCGCCGCTTTCTCGCCGCCAATGTGACTTCCAGCGGAGGGCGCCGTACCACGGGCTTAACTGACCCCGCGGCCAGGCTCTGGGTATATCGCCGCGCCGGATCGAGCTGTCGCCGTTGTGGGACCATTATCTTGATGCGTAAACAGGGCCTGGGCGCCCGTTCCACCTACTGGTGCCCGGATTGTCAGAAAGAATAAAACGCAGTGGAGGGGACCTGCTGTTCTGTCTACTCGTTAACCACATCGTGCGGAGCAGCTATCGAGGCGGCCGCCCTTAGCCGTTTCACCACACGCTCCTTGCCCAACGACGCCATCACCGCAAAGAGGCTCGGCGCTACCCCCTGACCCGTCAGCGCAACCCGCGCTCCGTTGATCAGGACGCCGGCCTTAACGCCCTTCTCCGCAGCAAAGTCCCGCAGCAACTGCTCTGCCGCTGGCTCAGAATACTCATCCAGGCGATCGTAACGCTCGCCCAGCTCCACCAACATCCCGCGGATTTTCTCGTCACCGAGAAATTTAGCCACAGCAGCTGTATCGCATTCGTATGCATCGCCGAAGTAGCCTCGAAATGCTCCCGCGAAATCTTTCAAACTCCGCGCTCTGGGTTGCAGCAAAGCAATCGCGGCAAGAATCTCCTGCTGGCTCCGGTCGGGCCGGAACCCGGCTCTCGTCCACTCCTCTTCGATCAGCGGCAGCAACTCCTGCGGCGAATAGCGGCGGATCCATTCGGTGTTAAACCAGGCCAGCTTGTCATTGTCAAAGACGGCATTGGAACGCGCGATGCCGCTGAGCGAGAACAGCTCGATCAGCTCGCTGGAGGCGAAGACCTCCTTGCCGGCGCTATTCGGCGTCCAGCCCAGGAGTGCCAGAAAATTACGGAAAGCTTCCGGCACGATGCCCATCTCCCGGTAAGCCAGCACGCTGGTGGCGCCATGACGCTTGGAAAGCCGGCTTTTATCGGGTCCAAGAATAAGCGGAAGATGAGCGAAAACCGGTAGAGGCTCCCCCAGAGCCTGGTATTGCAACACCTGCTTGGGTGTATTGGAGATATGGTCGGCCCCGCGAATGATGTGGGTAAGCTTCATATCCAGGTCGTCGGCAACCACGCTCAGGTGATAGGTAGGTACGCCGTCGGATCGCAACAGAACAAAGTCTTCCAACTCCGCGTTGGCGAATTCCACCCGGCCGAAGACCGCATCGTCAAACCCGGTCACGCCGCCCTCGGGCACCGCAAAACGCAGCGCGCCCGCCTCGCCGTTCTGAAACCGCCGGTAGGCCAACAATGGATCAAGAGCCCGGCACCGCCGGTCATACATAGGAGGTCTGCCGGCGGCTACCGCCTCCGCCCGCCGTTGTTCCAGCTCTTCTTTCGTGCAGAAGCAGTAGTAGGCATGCCCGCTCTGCCGCAACTTCTCGGCCGTGGATTGATAGAGGGGCAACCGCTGAGACTGGAAAAACGGTCCTTCGTCCCACTCGAGGCCGAGCCAGCGCATGCCATCGAGAATGCCCTGCACCATGTCCTGGGAGGAGCGCTCGAAATCGGTATCTTCAATCCTCAAAATAAGGACGCCGCCGGTATGGCGGGCAAAGAGCCAGTTAAAGAGGGCAGTGCGCGCGCCGCCTACATGCAGGAAGCCGGTAGGCGAGGGCGCAAAACGAACACGAGGGGTTTGGGAGACATCTGGCATCGCTGAGACGATGCTACAGCGGTTCCACGATAGCCGTAACCGGTGAGAATACTTCACACGGGGCTTTTCACCAAGAAAAGCCCCACCTCGCTGAGGCTGGATCGGGCAAAGTAATCGTGAAACCGCTTAAATGTTCTAAGGCCGCGGTTGGTAGGGAACCGGCGGCGGCCCGGGATAGACCTGCGCTGCGGAAACTACATTCCATCGCGAGAACGCCAGGAAATACAACATGACAAGGTTGATGATTGGCAGGAACATCAGCAGCGCGAGAAAAGGGCTGAAGCCCGCCTTCTTGAAAATGAACCAGAACGGAATCAGCACAACGATGTTGATCAATAGACCGAAGAAGCCAAAGAACATCAGAAAAATGAGCGAATGGATGTGGCCTATTCCATAGGTCGGGTACATGGCACAAATCTCCTTTAGGAATTTGCTCCCAAACTTACCTCTCAGGTGATGTCTTCGGTATCGAAGGCCGGCAGGGGAACCAAGCGTCGGCTCTTGCTGCGGCTCGTACCCTCGCCCACCAGCTCGCTCACCACCTTTTCCACTGTCTGGGGATCGTCGATCTCCGCTTCCAGCAGGGCGATGCCCTCGTTGTCCTCCATCGCTTCCAGCAGAACCACGGCGTGAGCCTGCGCTACATGGTCCTGATTCAAGCCCTCGGGTGTCTTGGCCTTAATGCCCACAGCGTTAGGGAGGATATCTAACAACTCGGCCACTCTCTGCCGCATATCACCGGAAATGGGTCCGATCTTGGGCGCAGCCAGCACCAGCGTGGTGTCGACGTTGACGATGCGATAGCCGGCAGTCCGCACTTCTTCCAGCGCCAGGTTGAGGAAGATCGAGGAATCGGCATCCTTCCAGCGAGCGTCCCCCGGCGGGAAGAAACTGCCGATATCCCCGACCGCCAGCGCGCCCAGCAGGGCATCGGTGATGGCGTGCAACAGCACGTCCCCGTCAGAATGCCCGGCGAGGCCCTCGGGGTGATCGATCGCGATACCGCCAATTCGCAAAGGCACGCCGGCCTGGAATGCGTGCGAGTCCCAGCCATAGCCAATTCTCATGCTCATCGTTCTCTTCAGGACCGGTGTTGCAAGTAAAACTCGGCCAACTTCAGATCGCCGGGGTGGGTAATTTTCAAATTTGCCGGCGAGCCCATAACCACTGCGACCTGGGCCCCCGACCGCTCGACGACACTGGCTTCATCGGTTCCCAGGAACCCGTCCGCTTCGGCATCGGCGAAGGCCTGGCGCAGCACGCTCCAGCGAAAACCTTGGGGCGTTTGTGCCTGCACGATATACTCCCGGGGAATCGTGGCCGTGACAATGGCCCCCCGGGCGGTACGCTCCACCTGCTTGATAGTATCCACCGCCGGCAGTCCTACGATCGCCGCACCATAAATTTCCACTGCTTCGATGGTTCGCTCGATGGTCGCGGGGTCGATCAGCGGCCGCACCGCATCATGAACCAGGATAATGTCGTCGTCTTCCGCCGAAAGCGCCTTGAGCGCCTGGCTCACCGATTCCTGCCGCGTATCCCCGCCCTCGACCACTCGCACCCGCGAGGCCAATGCATGCTCGGCAATCAGCGCTTGCATGCGATCCATCTCCGGCTTGCGCACGGCGACATAAATATCGCTCACCCGTGGCACTGCGGCGAACGCCCGCAGGCTGTGCACCAGAACCGGCAGGCCGTGGAGGGAAAGAAACTGCTTAGGAGCATTGGGAGTGGCGTGGCCCGGCGCCATGCGCGTGCCCATTCCCGCTGCCGGTAGAATCACGAAAACCCGCATAAAGCTCGGAGTATAGCAGCAAGGCCCCAAGAAGCCCCGCTTAGCCCTCGACCGGTTCTACATAGAACATCTCGTTGGTGCGGCGGAAGCCGTTGCTTTCGTACAGCGGTTCGCCGGCATCGGTAGAGTGCAGCGCGACCACCCGGATCTTTTGCTTGCGCGCCTCCGCCAGTGCCTGATCGATAAGGTGGCTGGCCAGCCTCTTGCGGCGATGCTCCGGCTCAACATAAACATTCAGCAGGTACCCGCGCTTATCCTGTCGCGGATCAAGCGGGTGCGGCGGCCAGTCGAGGACGATCAAGCCCGCTCCGGCAACCACCCGGTCGTTTTCGCTGGTCAGCCAGCCCAGGTATCTTCCATCGCCAAGCCTGGATTCCACCCACGGTTGAAAGTGCTCCGCCATTACATCGAGAAGCCTGTTGTCCTGGCGCCCGGCATCGACGAACATGCGCCGCCGGTGGTGGGTGATGACGGCCGCGTCTGCCGGCGTCGCTACTCGTATCTCGTACATGCCCGCAGTATAGATCTAACATAGGCGCAGCGATGCAGCCGCCAACTCTCCGAACCAGTCTCCTTCATCCCGGGCAACGGATTGCCGTCGCCGTCTCGGGGGGCGCCGACTCCGTGGCCCTGTTGCGCCGCCTGCTCGAGGAGCGCCCCAGCGTTGTCCTTTCCGTTGCCCATGTGCATCACGGCATTCGCGGAGCCGCCGCCGACGAAGACGCGGCATTTGTCCAGAGCCTGGCGGCGGCTCATGATTTGCCATTCCATCTGCATCGCACCGATGCGCCGGCCGCGGCCGCTATCCTGCACGAAACCCTGGAGGAGGCCGCCCGCAATCTTCGCTATGCCTTCTTCCGGCAGCTGATGCTGGATGGGCAGGTGGACGCGGTGGCCACCGCGCACACCCTGGACGACCAGGCGGAGACGGTGCTGCACAAGCTGCTGCGCGGAGCCTGGACTGAGGGGCTCAGCGGCATCCATCCGGTTCTCGAAGACAAGCCGGGACGCATCGTTCGGCCTTTCCTCGATAACAGCCATGCCGCGATCCAGGCCTGGCTCCTGGGCTTGCCGCAGCCCTGGCGCGAAGACGCCAGCAATCAGGACCTGGCGCATACCCGCAACCGTATCCGCTTGCAGTTGCTGCCTTTGCTGCGCACCTTCAATCCCCGGATTGCCGAGCAACTGGCGCGTTTGGCGTCCATCTCCGCGGACGAGGAGGCCTATTGGCAGGAAGAGTTGGGTCGCCTTTTGCCCTCTCTGCTGTTGCCCGGCCGGCCAAGCCGGGGCGGGGGGCGCGCGGCCAGCACCCATCCCGAGGAAGAAACCGTGGGAATGGAGCTGGCGCGGTTGCACGCGCTGCATCCAGCCGTCTCCCGTCGGGTTCTGCGCGCTGCCGCCCGAGGCCTCGGAGCCCGGCTCAGCTTCGAGCAGACGGAACGGCTTTTGGCGATGGCGGACCTGGCGCCGGCCGAGGGTTCCCGCGCCCGCAAAGCTGAGCTTCCTGGCCACATTACGGTCGAACGCAGCCCACGGGAGATTCGTTTAACCCGCGGTACCGTCCCGGCGACCCCCCCTGTTTGCCCGGCGTACGAGTTTGTCCTGCCGGGCGAGATTCGGGCTCCCGAATACGGTGTATGTCTACGAGGTGAGGGGCCGGCTGTTGCTTCGCAATCGGCAATATTGCGGCCCTGGAGAGCCGGCGATCGGGTCACCCTGCGCCACAGCCGCGGGCCAAAGAAGGTTGCAGAGGTTCTCGACCGCCTCCACGTGATGGGCGCAGCCCGAAGAAACTGGCCCGTCGTCGAGTCGCAAGGAGAGATTATCTGGATGCGCGGGGTTGAGGTCGAAGCGCCCGGCTTCCGCTTTAGCGTCCAAACCCTGCCCGGATAACAAGGGTACCAAGGGGTAACCTCGCTGTCAGTGCCCTTTTCGTATAACTTCGGACACGCTTTCGTTAGCTTTCGCAGGCGTTTCCCGCTCATGCGGAGTAGAATAAAAATGGCGCAAGGAGTAGGTGTGGTGCGCATACGGTTGTTGGCCGTATCCAAATCCACAATGCAAGTCTTAGGAATCCACGGCAGTTTGCCCGTCGTCTAATAACTGTCGTCTAATAAAAGGCTGCAAGACTTTCCGGTGTAGCAGTGGTTACGCCAGGAATGATCCCTTCCCTAAGGTGAGGCGCAGTAGAAAGAGGGTTTTTCGTGAATTCAACGGTCAAGACAATAATTTTCTGGGTATTCATCCTGGCTTGCCTGGTTCTACTTTGGCAGATAGTCCAGAAGAGCACGGGCGTGGGTCATGACCGGGAAATCTCGTTTTCTCAATTCATGCAGGATGCCCAGCTGGCCAAAATTAGCGATGTGACGGTCCTTAACAATGAAGTTCGCGGCCACTATGCCAGCGACCGGGAAGCGTTCCACAGCATCGTCCCCGCTAACTATCCTGAGATGTTCAAAATTCTGCAGGATAACAAGGTCAGCATCACGGTCAAGGATTCGCAAGGTAATTCCTGGCTACCGATCCTCCTCAACTTCGCTCCCATCATCGTGATCGCGGCTTTGTGGTTCTTTATGCTGCGCCAGATGCAAAGCGGCGGCAACAAGGCCTTGTCCTTCGGCAAGAGCCGGGCCCGCCTGCTCTCCATGCAGCAGAAGAAAATCACCTTCAAAGACGTGGCCGGTGTGGATGAGGCCAAGGAAGAGCTGAAGGAGATCATCGAGTTTTTGCGCGAAGCGCAGAAGTTCCAGAAGCTGGGTGGGCGTATTCCCAAGGGAGTGCTGCTGGTTGGACCTCCTGGAACGGGTAAAACCCTGCTGGCGCGCGCCGTAGCCGGCGAGGCCAATGTACCGTTCTTCTCCATCTCAGGTTCCGACTTTGTCGAGATGTTCGTCGGCGTCGGCGCCAGCCGGGTACGCGATCTTTTTGAGCAGGGTAAGAAAAATGCGCCCTGCATTATCTTCATCGACGAAATCGACGCAGTCGGCCGTCACCGCGGAGCCGGTCTTGGCGGTGGGCATGATGAGCGCGAGCAGACCCTCAACCAGCTGCTGGTCGAGATGGATGGTTTTGAGTCCAACGACGGTGTCATCCTCATCGCCGCTACCAACCGCCCCGATGTGCTCGACCCCGCCCTGCTGCGCCCCGGCCGCTTTGATCGCCGGGTGGTAGTGGGCAGGCCGGACGTGCGCGGGCGCGAGGAAGTGTTGCGCGTTCATGCCAAGAAGGTTCCTTTGGCGGAGGATGTCGATCTGCGGATCCTGGCTCGCGGCACCCCTGGGTTTTCTGGGGCCGATCTGGCCAACATGGTGAATGAGGCAGCGCTCAATGCGGCCCGTGCCAACCGCAAAGCTGTCCACCAGTTCGATTTTGAGCTGGCCAAAGACAAGGTCATGATGGGCGCCGAGCGCAAATCCATGCTCCTGTCTGAGGATGACAAGCGCGACACGGCTTACCACGAAGCCGGCCACGTCCTGGTAGCCGCCATGCGCGATCATGCAGACCCGCTGCACAAGGTCACCATCATCCCGCGCGGTATGGCTTTGGGTGTGACCATGCAGTTGCCTGAAGAAGACAAGCACACGGTGACCAAGGATTACCTCGAAACCCAGCTCGCCATCCTGATGGGCGGTCGCTGTGCCGAGGAGATCTTCATGAACCGCAAGACCACCGGCGCCGGCAATGACATTGAGCGGGCGACGGATCTGGCCCGCAAGATGGTTTGCGAGTACGGCATGAGCAGGATGGGTCCGCTGACCTTCGGCAAGAAGGAAGAGCAGATCTTCCTCGGCCGCGAGATTGCGCAGCACCGTGACTTCTCCGAAGAAACGGCGCGGCAGATCGACGCTGAGGTGCGGAGTCTGGTGGATGAGGCCTACAAGTCGGCCTACTCCATCCTTGGCGACCATAAGGACACCATGCACCGCATGGCTCAGGCCTTGCTCGACCGTGAAACCCTGGATGCGAATGAGATCCGCATGATCATCGAGGGTAAGGACCTTCCTCCGCTGCCTCCGTTACCGCCGTCGGGCAATCCGACGGGTGACGTGCAGCACGTGATCAAGCCGGAGCCCGGCCGCGCTCCTGGTTTCGGTGGCGAAAGCCAGCCCTCACCAGCCTAGTCCGCAACGTTAGACACAAGAGCCCCATTTCCTCGGAAATGGGGCTCTTGTTCGTTGGGGTGGGCATCTATGCCCAGAGTCCTCAGGTTTAGGGCAGGCCGGGCTTAGAGTCTGCGTGAGAACTGGGCTTTGCAACTCAAGCCCCGTAGGGGGCGACCTGAAAGTAGCCCAGGACGCTAGTCCTGGGAACAGATCAAAACCCATGGTTAGTCCCGAAGGGACGGCTGAAACCTGTGAGAATGGATTTAGCCGTCCCTCCGGGACTGGATATCTCTTTCTGAACACAACCCAGGACTGCGTCCTGGGCTACCTTCAGGACTTTCAGGTCGCCCCTACGGGGCTGAAGTTGCAAAGCCCAGTTCTCACGCAGACTCTAAGCCCCTGAGCTACGTCCTTCGTCTTAGCAATTGGAATCGTACGGTGAGTGCGACAATAGACCCAGCATGCGCGGTTCTCTTGTTCTGCTGGTTGCCCTGGCTCTACCTGCCGGTTGCGGATACCACACCCTGGGATCCGCTGCGCATCTGCCCGACACGGTGCACACCCTCGCCGTCCCCATGTTCAAGAACAAGACGCAGTTCTATCACACGGAAGCTTCCATGACGCAAGCTGTGGTTCGCGAGTTTACCAATCGCACCCGCCTCAGCGTCACGGCCGGCTCCTCCGATGGCGCCGATGCCACCGTCAATGGGACGATCATCGCCGAGTCGGTGCAGCCGTTGACTTACCGAACCAATACCACGACGGCAGTGGCGGGGCAGACCACCAGCGTCACCTCCAGCTTCCTGGTCACCATCAACGTGAACGTCCTGGTGACCGACCGCGATCAGCGCGTCGTGTACCAGCACAACAACTACGTTTTTCACGAGCAGTTCGAGACCACCACCGACCTGGCGAGCTTTATCGAAGAAGATTCTCCCGCGGTCGAGCGGCTCTCGCGAGACTTTGCGCAAGCGCTGGTGAGCGATATTCTGGAATCCTTCTGATGCCTACGGACGACGGCAGCAAACTCCGCAGTTTCGCTTCATCGGATCGCTTCGTCGCCGAGGTGAAGTCAAAAGCGCCGCTCCGCCCTGGGTACGTGCTCGCGGGGGATGAAAGTTTTCTCTACGAACGCTGCCGCCGCGCCATCGTGGACTCGCTGATCGACCCAACCCTGCGCGAATTCTCTCTCAGCGATCTCGATCTGGCTGAGACCAGCATTTTTCATGTGCTCGACCTGGCGCAAACGCCATCGCTGATGGCCCCATTCCAGGTCATCTTCGTGCGAAACCTGAAAAATCTCTACACCCGCGGCGCCAAGAAAGATGAGTTCGCGGCGCTGAAGGACTACTTCCGCTCACCCAATCCCCAGGCCGTTCTGATCTTTGTCGCCGACCACCTGCGTATTCCAGCCGACCTTAGGCGGATCGATCTTCAGGACAAGGAGCGCTATGAGCGTATCCGCGAGACTTTGGGCGATGATTGTGGCCTGGTAGACCTGGCCCGGGTGGATGAAGCGGATGCCGTGCGCTGGCTGATCGCGACTGCGGACAGTCGTGGGCTGAAGCTCGATCCCGATGCCGCCCGCGAGCTTGCCGATGCGCTGGGCGCGGATATGATGCTCATTTCCAGCGAGTTGGAAAAGCTAATGCTCTACGCCTTTGACCGGCGGCGCATCACCCTCGGCGACGTGGAGACCCTGGTGCTGGCGGCCAAGCAGCGCTCCCTCTACGAGCTGACGGACGCCATTACGGCCCGGGACAAACCACGCGCCCTGGCCCTGTTGCATGGCCTGCTGAATGCCTCAGACGGCGGGGAGGACTCGGCCATCGGCCATCTCTATATGCTGGCGCGGACCTTTCGTCAGATGGTGGTCATCCTGGAGAAGAACGTGCGCGACTCGCGGGCTATCTGGCAGGCTTTATGGCAGGGTTTCCGCATGCCTCCCTTTGCCGCCGAGGACCTGATCCGCCAGGCTCGCCGCTATGGCTCGCGGCGGGAACTTACCGGGATGCTTCGCCTGATCGCCCAGGCTGATTTGGAGCTGCGTTCCTCTCCCCCGGACAAGCGCCTGGTGCTGGAGCGCCTGATCATGGAACTGGCCAGCGAGCCGCGTCCCCGAGCCTCCGGAATAGCCTCAGCCCAGTACGCCATGGACCTGTGAAGGACCTGTGAAAACACAACCCCTTTTGCTATCCCAAAGAGTATTTGCGCGTCTCTGATCAGTAGGCCCGATTTCTTCTACACTGAAAGTTGCAGGACTAGAAGAATGATGTTGAGCCGCCCTCTTTCGCCCACTGTGTTGGCGCTGATGCTGTGCCTGGGCGGGGCGCCCTGGGCCCTCTCGGGCTCATCGCATAGCAACCCACCGCCTCCCCCGGGTCCCGAGGAACGCATTCCGGTTGATCCCTTGGGCTATCGCCCGCCTGGGCAGCTCTACCTGCTGTCGAAAAAGGTTTTCAGCTCACTCAACTTTATCGACGACCATCGCCTGCTGTTCACATTCCATCAGTCGCGGCTATTGCAGCGGGAGAGAAACCCCCAGCCGTCGGAGGACGACCAGGTCATTCGCGCCGTGGTTCTCCGCGTCCCGGACGGGCAGGTCCTGGAGTCTTCGGAATGGCGGATGCATGACCGCGGGCGCTATCTGTGGTCACTGGGTGACGGCAAGTTCCTCATCCGTGAGCGCAATTCCTATTTGCTCACCGACTCGTCGTTGAAGCTGCGCCCCTATATCGACGTTGCCTCTCCGGTTTACGCAACCCAAGTCTCCCCGGACGGCCGCATCTTGGTGGTCGAGCACGAATATGAAAAGCACACGTCTGAGGAGCACATCAGGCTGGAAGCGCAGGCTGCGAAGTTTGGCGATCCGCCTCCCCCCGAAGACACCCAGATTTCGCTTCTGGATGTTCCTTCAAAACACGTACTGGCCGCCCTGCATACTCACTTGCCCGTCACTGTGCCCATCACCTCCACCGGATATATAGGTGTGGCGCAAGGTAAGGGCCAGGATGAATTCGTGGTGAGCTTCATTCCATTTGACGGGGAGCCGCTCGTCTTGGGCGAGGTGGCATCCACCTGCACGCCTCACGAGAGTTTTCTCAACCCCAGGGCATTGCTCATCGAGAGCTGCGGTCCTAAGTCGCCGGATATTTATCTCGACGCCTGGACAATAGACGGAAAGAAGCTCTGGACCGGCCGGCGCGAGGGCCATCTGGTGTGGCCCACCTTCGCTCACTCAGAAACAGGAGATCGCTTTGCCATTGGCCTGTTGCGCGCAAACCACTTTATTGACCTGGCCGACTCACTGAACGACGAGGACGTACGCGAGCAGGTAGTACAGGTCTTCGACTCGGTAACCGGAGCCCTCTTGATGACCACCAATGCCTCGCCCATTCTGACCTCGGGTGAGAACTTCGCGCTCTCTGAGGATGGCGAGCACCTGGCGGTGCTGCGCGGGGGCGCGATCGAGATCTACAAAGTTCCCTCGCCTGCAGCGCCGGCACCTGACAAAATCGGCCCGCTGGCGCAGAAGAAGTGAGTGTGCGCTTTTTAGGCAGCCTTTTGGGTGAGGGCTTTCACGCGCGCATGCAAGCGGCTCTTGTAGCGGGAAGCGGTGTTCTTGTGCAGCACTCCCTTTTGCACGCTCTTGTCGAGCTCCGAAACGGTCTTACTATATTGCTCCGCAACTGCTGAGGAATCGCCCTGGGTAATAGCCTCGCGCAGGGCGCGAAGTGACTTGCGTACCTGACTTTTGTTGGAGCGGTTGACTGCCGTACGCTTGACTGTCTGACGGGCGCGCTTCAGCGCCGACACATGATTTGCCATGGTAAACCCTTAGCTTTCTTTAAACTGGAAGCAGGCGGAAGATTTTCCAAATCGCCCACAAACCTCAAGTTTACGGGGTTTGACGGCGGGGGTCAATCTCTGACGCCTCATGCAGCCCGCCGTCACCATGGTGCATCCAAATAAGCGACAATTCACGGAATAGGCGTTGACGTGTTGACCGGCAAACGCTACTCTGTGCCCATCCACGGGAAATATCTGGTGATTACCGCCAATCCGGCTAAACATCCGATGCAAGCGCAGTTTCCTGTCCCGCTGCCCTGTTCTGAAACCACCCCCCCGCCAATCATGTCAGTCCTTACGGAACTGATAGGAGGTCATTTCACCGCTTGATGAAAAAAGCGCTGGAAATCACGCCCAACCTGGAGCCCCTGTTTGGGACTCGCGATGAGAACCTGAGACTACTCGAGCAAAATCTGCATGTCCGTGTCGATCTGCGGTCCGATGCGCTGCATGTGGAGGGGGCGCCGGAAGCGATCGCCCGCTTCGAAAGAATTTTTGCCGATTATGAGCACTTGCGGCGCAACGGGACGCTGCTGTGTAACGGCGAGTTGCATGGCATGCTCAAGTTGGTGACGGCCGATCCAGCTGTGACCCTGCGCAGCTTGGTCGAGAGCGGTAAGCAGCGCTCCGCCGGCATCAAACGCATGGTCCAGCCCCGTTCCATCAACCAGAGGCGCTACTTCGAAGCTATCGAAGAATGCGACATGGTCTTTGGCGTCGGCCCGGCGGGCACCGGCAAAACCTATCTGGCAGTGGCCATGGCGGCTTCCGCCTTGCTGGCCAAGAAGGTGAGCCGGATCATCCTGGTGAGACCCGCGGTCGAAGCCGGGGAGCGCCTGGGCTTCTTGCCCGGAACCCTGCAGGAGAAGGTGGATCCTTATCTTCGTCCGCTCTACGATGCGCTCTACGATCTGCTCGAGCAGGACAGGGTGGACAAGATGCTGGAGCGAAACGTGATCGAGGTAGCCCCGCTGGCATTTATGCGTGGCCGCACCCTGAACGATGCCTTCATCATCATGGACGAAGCGCAGAACACCACCAGCGAGCAGATGAAGATGTTTCTTACCCGCCTGGGCAACAATTCCAAGGCGGTCATCACGGGCGACGTAACCCAGATCGATTTGCCCAACCCCAAGAAGAGCGGTCTGGTAGAGGCAATCGAGATTCTCCGCGGAGTGGATGGCATTCGTTTCTGCCATTTTGAAGACGGCGATGTCGTTCGTCATCACCTGGTCCAACGGGTCATCCGGGCATACGATAGCTTTGGCCGTGCGCAAAGGGAACTGCCGCTCAATATGCGCGAGGGTGTCCCGGCCAAGTCGGCGCCAAAGCCGCAATAGGCTGCGGCATACAATAAGGCCTGCGGTAAGACGCGGCAAGATGATCGTAATCGAAGCTGCCCAAGCGAAGGCGCCGGCCTCTGCTCTCGGCAAGCGTGACCTCAACCGGTTTCTGGCTAGCGCTCAAAAAGCGCTTGGGCTTACCGGAGAATTCTCCGTCCTCCTGACGGGAGATGAACGTCTGCGCGCATTGAATCTTCAATTTCGGGGCAAGGACAAAGCTACCGACGTCCTCTCCTTCCCGGCGCTGCCGGAAGCCGCGAACGGTAGCCCGGGCGGTGACCTTGCCATCTCTTTGGAGACTGCCGCGACCCAGGCCGCGGTCCACGGACACCCCTTGCAGATGGAAGTTAAGATATTGATTCTGCACGGCCTGCTGCACCTGGCCGGTTACGACCACGAACGCGACCAAGGGCAGATGCGCCGCCGCGAAAGCCGGCTGCGAAGGCAGTTTGCTTTGCCCGCGGGCCTGGTGGAGCGCAGCCGGCGGCCGAAACGGGACGGGAAATCATGAACCTCGTTTCCGCGCTCGTCATCACCCTCCTGCTCGCCATCCTCACCCTCTCGTCTTACATCGCCAGGCTGTATGCGGAGACGGGCAAGTTTCTTTCCGGCGAATTTCAAGAGAACATCGACGTTTGGGAGCTGAAGATAGAGCCGCGCCTGGGACTCAGCCGGGAGCGGATTGCTCTCTCTGCCGCTGTACTGGCTCAATTCTCCCTGGCGTCGCTGGCCCTCTACTTTGGTGTACTTCTCTTTGCCGGCAACGACGGGGCTCCGCCGAGTGTGGCCGAGGTGGCCCAGGCAGTGCTGGGCGCTGTTCTGGTGATCGTTCTCTTCAATCAATTCCTCCCTTTCGTCTTTTTCACCCGTACCAGTGGGCTGTGGGTAGTACGCCTGACCTTCGTCATCCGCGTGCTTTTGTACACGGTGATGCCGGTCACTCTGTTCCTGGCATTTCTGCTGTCGATCGCAGCGCTGGCGGAGCCGCGGCCTGGCGACGTCGAGGAAGATCCTAGCGAGGCGGCGGTCGAAGCCCTGATCGAAGCGGGAGAGGAAGAGGGAATCATCGAAGAGGGGGACCGCGATCTGGTCCGCTCCGCGGTCGAGTTTGGCGACAAGGTGGTGCGGGATGTCATGACCCCGCGGCCGCATGTCTTCGCGGTTCCCGCAGACTTAACGCTGGAAGCCTTCATCTCCGGGTTAAAGGAGCACCCGTATTCGCGGGTTCCGGTGTTTCGGGGCTCGCTCGATCACGTTACAGGGATTGCCTTCGCCCACGACCTGCTTCATATCGCCGATGCGGCGGCCGGCACCCAGACGGTAGGCAGCATCCAGCGCAAGGCCGCCCTGGTCCCGGAGACCAAGAGAGTCAACGAACTTTTGCGGGAGATGCAGCGCGAGAAGCAGCACATGCGCATTGTGATCGACGAGTATGGCGGAGTGGCCGGCGTGGTCACCATTGAAGATCTGTTGGAAGAACTAGTCGGCCGCATCAGCGACGAGCACGAGTATGACACCGAGAAGGATGTGCCGGTGCACGAGGCCGGGGGCACCTGGCTGGTTCCAGGGGACCTGGAAGTAGCGCGGCTTGAAGACCTGCTGAGCGATGGGTACCAGATCGCTCAGGAATACCAGGCTGCCACGGTGGCCGGCCTGGTGAGCGAGATTGCCGGACGAATCCCGCTTCCGGGCGAGGTGATTGTGGCCGAGTCTTTGCGTTTCGAGGTTGTGGCTTCGACTGACCGCAGAGTGGAGCGGGTTCGGGTTTCGGCGGTTGAGAGCGATGATCGCTAGGGGACTACACTAGGGTGTGCGCTCTGGTTTCGTTTCCATTCTCGGCCGTCCCAATGCAGGCAAGTCGACGCTGCTGAACGCGCTCATCGGCGAGAAGATCGCGATTGTCAGCAACAAGCCTCAAACCACGCGCAACCGCATTCAAGGGATCGTGGAAGTGCCTGCCCGCAAGGGCAGAAGCGCGGCCCAGATCGTTTTTGTCGATACCCCTGGCGTTCACCGGCCCGGCTCCCAACTGGACCGGCGCATGATGCAGGAAGTGTACGAGGCGCTGGAGAGCCGGGACATCGTCATCCTCATGGTAGATGCGGCCCGGCAGAGCGAAGTGCCTGCGGGCTCTTCGCCTCGGGCGGAGCGCGAGCGGAGTGAAGACGAGTTTGTGTTGCAGCTTATTCAAAAGCTCGACTGCCCGGTGTTCCTGGTGATCAACAAAATCGATCTGGTGTTGCGGGCCAAGCTTCTCCCTTTGATCGAGCGATTCAGCGCCTTGCATCCCTTTGCGGAAGTGATCCCGATCTCTGCCCGCAAGAAGGATGGTCTTGATACTTTGCTGATGAAGCTGGTGGAGTATCTTCCTCAGGGCCAGAGGTACTTTCCCAAGGAACAGTTCACCGATCAGCCCGAGCGCTTCCTTGTCGCTGAGCTGATTCGGGAGCGGATACTGCTGGAGACTGGGGAAGAAGTTCCCTATGCTTCTGCGGTAGTCGTGGAGCGCTTCGAAGAGCCGGAGCCCGTTGCCGCCAAGTCGTCGAAGTTGCCCTTGACCCGAATCTCGGCGGTGATCTACTGCGAGCGCTCTGGGCAGAAGGCAATTTTGATTGGCAAGGGCGGGAGCAAGCTCAAGAGCATAGGTGCGGCGGCTCGTAAGGAGATAGAGTCCTTGCTGGGCACGCGGGTGTATCTCGAGCTGCACGTGATTGTCGAAGAGAACTGGCGAGAGTCAAGGTACTTTGTCGACTCCCTCGATTGGCGAAAGCAGCTGGAAGATCTGGCCAACACCAAGGAGAAGCAAACCCCAGTCCGTTTCCGCAAAAGCAATGAGTGAACTACGCTACTCTGGTCGGGATGACGAATTTGTTACGCCGCCGAGGAGAGAGGCTGCTGTTGCTGATTGAGCGAAACTGCAGATCCCGGTGCCGGGCTCCTCAGCCGGCCTCGATATCCAGTCCCGAAGGGACGACCTGAAAGTAGCCCAGGACGTCAGTCCTGGGGAAACAGGGGTAGATCGAGTAGTCCCGGAGGGACGGCTGAAACCCGTCGAAGCTTTCAGCCGTCCCTCCGGGACT
>Ga0302325_10013091_pt1 | contig 17731 bp, 13 predicted proteins | sample Palsa_T0_2_FD_201948 | JGI IMG/M metagenome (GOLD analysis project Ga0302325, IMG submission 201948) | Peat permafrost microbial communities from Stordalen Mire near Abisko, Sweden - Palsa_T0_2 | ecosystem: Environmental > Terrestrial > Soil > Palsa > Peat permafrost | place: Sweden: Abisko...
GTGAGGCGGGCCCGACTGGAGGGCTGCTCGGCGGTCTGGATTCCCGGCACCGACCATGCGGGAATCGCGACCCAGACCGTGGTCGAGCGCGAGCTGCGCAAGCAGAAGCGCACGCGCCACGATCTGGGGAGGGAGGCTTTCGTGAGCCGGGTGTGGGAATGGCGGGCGGAAAAGGGTGGCATCATCCTCGAGCAATTGCGCCGGCTGGGGGCGTCCTGCGATTGGGACCGGACTCAGTTCACGATGGATCCCGTCTACTCGCGGGCTGTGCTGGTCGTGTTTGTGGAGTTGTTTCGGAGGGGAAATATTTACCGCGGCAAGCGGATGGTGAACTGGTGCCCGGCCTCCCTGACCGCGCTCTCGGACGAAGAGGTCATCATGAAGCCGGTGAATGGATCCTTGTACCACGTTCGCTACGAGCTGACCGATGCGCCGGGGACCTTCATTCAGGTGGCGACGACCCGCCCGGAGACCATTCCGGGCGACGTGGCCATCGCGGTGCATCCGGACGATCCGCGCTACGCGGGAATGATTGGGCGCACGGTGTGGCGGCCGATCCACCGGGCGGCGATTCCGATCATCGCGGATGCGGCGGTCGATCGCGCGTTTGGTTCGGGCGCGCTGAAGATCACGCCGGCGCACGACAAGGTGGACTTCGAGGTAGGGACCCGGCACCGGCTGCCCGTTCTCGACATCTTAAACGCCGATGGAACCCTCAATGCCCTGGCGGGTTCGGAATTGGCGGGCATGGAGCGGTTCGCGGCGCGGAAGCGGGCGGTGGAAATTCTCAAGGAGTCGGGCAACCTGGTGAAGGAGGAGCCGCATCCGCACAATGTGGGGTATTCAGAGCGGGCGGACGTGCCGATCGAGCCGCGCCTGACGTGGCAGTGGTGGCTGCGCTATCCGCGCGTCGAGGAAGCCCGCGCGGCCGTGCAAGAGGGGCGGATCCATTTTCACCCCGAACACTTTTCCAAAGTCTACTTGAACTGGCTGGGTAAGCTGCAGGACTGGTGCATCAGCCGGCAGCTCTGGTGGGGGCACCGCATCCCGGTCTGGTACCGCCGAGGGATCGATCGCGAAAAGCTCTCGGAGTCCGATCTGACGGACCCCGCCAAGGTGCATGTTTCGCTCGATGGGCCGCAGGATCCCGAGAACTGGATCCAGGAGGAGGACGTGCTGGATACCTGGGCCTCGTCGTGGCTGTGGCCGTTTGCGACGCTGGGATGGCCCGACCCGGAGGCGATGCGGCGGGCGGATTTTGACGCGTTTTATCCGACCTCAACGCTCGTCACGGGGCCGGACATTATCTTCTTCTGGGTGGCGCGCATGATCATGGCGGGGCTTGAGTTCGTGCGGCCTGGCGAGCCGGCGGAACGGCGGATTCCGTTTCGGGATGTCTATTTCACCGGCATCATCCGTGACGCGCAGGGACGGAAGATGTCGAAATCTTTGGGCAACTCTCCTGATCCGCTGGATCTAATCGAGCGCTACGGCGCGGACGGCCTGCGTTTCGGAATCGTTTCGATTGCCCCCAACGGCCAGGACATCCGCTTCCAGGAGGATCGAATCGAGGGCGGCAAGAATTTCTGCAACAAGCTTTGGAACGCGTGCCGTTTCAGGCTCAGGCAGACGAGCGATTCCCCCGGGGACAACGGCTCGGTGGCGGCCATCGTCGGCCGCATGGACGCGCGGGTCTTTGACGCGGATGATCACGCCATCCTCGAGCGATTGCTCGCGACCACTCGGGAGGTGGAGCGCGGGCTCCGTGAATTTGAGTTCAGCATGACCGTCCAGGCTCTCTATGCATTCTTCTGGAATGACTTCTGTGATTGGTATGTCGAAGTCTCGAAGGCTAAGCTACAGGTGCCGGAATCGCGGCTGACCTGTCTGGCGATCCAGGATCTGGTGCTGCGGCAGACGCTGCTGCTGCTGCACCCTTTCATTCCGTTCATCACCGAGGAGTTGTGGTCCGAATTGGGATACGCGGGCTCGGTGGCGGGCACCGGATTGCCGACCGGCGGGGGCAAGTTCATCGAGGCGATCCGAATTGAGGACGCCTCGGTTTTGGCCGCTGCGCTCGCCGAGCGGGGTGCCCGGCCCGACCCGGCTCTGGCGGCATCGGTGGAGGCGATGAAAACGTTCGTGTCGCAGGCGCGCGCCCTCAAGGCCGAACGGTCGCTGGCCAGCCGGCGCGATGTGCCCTTCCTTATGAAGGCCGACCAGGCCTCATGGACGACGATCGAGTCCAATCTGGCGAAGATGCTTCGCATGATGGGAGCTTCCGGGATTGTCCGCAAAGACAACGTGGACGGGGCTCCGGCGGTCGTGACCCCGCTGGGGACCTTGGCGCTGGATTTGGCGAGCGCGGTGGACGCCGCCGCGGAGCGCCCGCGCCTACAGAAGGAATTGGACGCGCTGGCCAAGCACATCGCGGGAACCGAGGTTCGCCTCGCCAATCCCGCATTCGTGGACAAGGCGCCCCCCGCCGTCATTGAAGGGGCCCGCCGCCAGCTGGCCGAGCAGAAGGCCAAGCGCGCCGAGCTGGAACGGCTGCTTCAGTCGCTCGGCTGAGAAGATTTCACGGGCGAAGATTGTCGCGTAAGCAGCTTGCGGGAGCGGAGAAGGACCTATAGTCTCGATTCTTCTCATGAAGAAGGCGCTCATCACCGGAATCACCGGACAGGACGGATCGTATCTTGCGGAATTGCTGCTCGCGAAGGGGTACGAGGTGCACGGAGTCATCCGGCGCGCCTCCACCTTCAACACCAGCCGCATCGACCATCTGTACAGCGATCCGCACGTGAACGGGGTGAGGCTGTTCCTGCATTACGGCGACTTGGCTGATTCCGTGCAGATGGTGAAGCTTCTCTACGAGCTTCAGCCGGACGAAATCTACAATTTGGGGGCCCAATCCCACGTGCGGGTGTCCTTCGACATTCCGGAGTACACAGGCGATGTGGACGGGCTGGGGGCTCAGCGCATCCTTGAGGCGATCCGGGAGGCCGGGTTGGTCAAGAAGGTGAGGTACTACCAGGCGTCCTCCTCGGAGATGTTCGGCAAGGTGCAGGAAATTCCCCAGGTCGAGACGACGCCCTTCTGGCCCCGTTCTCCCTACGGCTGCGCCAAGGTCTTCGCGTACTGGCTGACGGTCAATTACCGCGAGAGCTACAATCTGCACGCGAGCAACGGCATCCTCTTCAATCACGAATCGCCGAGGCGCGGCGAGACCTTCGTGACCCGCAAGATCACCCGGGCTGCGACGCGGATCAAGGTGGGACTGCAGGACAGCCTCTACCTGGGCAATCTCGATGCGCAGCGCGATTGGGGCTTCGCGAAGGAGTATGTCGAGATGATGTGGCTGATGCTGCAGCAGGATAAGCCCGGCGACTACGTGGTGGCGACCAATGAGACGCACAGCGTGAAGGAGTTCTGCCAGGTGACCTTCGGGCTGCTGGGGCTCGACTGGGAGAAGTACGTCCACCACGACTCGCGCTACGAGCGGCCCGCCGAGGTCGAACTTTTGATTGGCAATCCCGACAAAGCGCGCCGTGAACTGGGCTGGGAGCCCAAGGTCCGCTTCAAGGAGCTCGTCAAGATCATGGTCGATCACGATTTGGAGCTGGCCAAGCGCGAGGCGCAAATTGCCAAGCTGCCGAATCCGACATGAGACTCTTCGTCGCCGGACATGGCGGGATGGTGGGTTCGGCGCTCGTTCGGCGTTTTCGCAACGAGCCGGGGGTCACCCTTCTCCTTCGGACGCGCGCGGAGCTCGACCTGACGAACCAATCCGCCGTCGAGCAATTCCTGGCCGCCGAAAAGCCGGATGTGGCCATTCTCGCCGGCGCCAAGGTCGGCGGCATCCACGCGAACAACACCTATCCGGCGGAATACCTCCGCGACAACCTGGCCATCAGCCTGAACGGGATCCACGGGGCCTGGAAGGCGGGGGTCGGGCGGCTGCTTTTCCTCGGGAGCTCCTGCATCTATCCGAAATTCGCCCCGCAGCCGATCCCGGAGGACGCGCTGCTGACGAGCGCCCTGGAGCCGACGAATGAGGCCTACGCTTTGGCGAAGATCGTCGGACTCAAGCAGTGCCAGTACTACCGGAAGCAATACGGGGTGATGTACCATTCGGCGATGCCGACCAATCTCTACGGCCCGGGGGACAACTACCACCCGCAGAATTCCCACGCGCTGCCCGCTCTTCTGCGCCGCTTCCACGAGGCGCGGCTGGCGGGGCTGGCGGAAGTGGCCGCCTGGGGGACGGGCACGCCGCGCCGTGAGTTTCTCTACGTCGACGATCTCGCCGATGCCTGTGCCTTCCTTCTGAAGCTTGCCGATCCGCCGGACTGGATCAACGTCGGCACCGGCATCGACGTCACGATCCGGGAATTGACCGAGACGGTGGCCTCCGTCGTTGGATATGAGGGCCGCATCGCCTGGGATCCGAGCAAGCCCGACGGAACGCCGCGCAAGCTCCTCGACGTCAGCAAGCTCGCGGCGATCGGCTGGACCGCCCGCGTCGGCCTCGCCGAAGGCGTGCGCCTCACCTACGCGAGCTTCCTGGACGAAATGGCCTCCGGCAGGCTGAGGACCTAAATTGAGGACGCTTCCGCAATTGCCCGGAGGCGGAGTCGTTAATAACGTGTTGCTGTGAGCGAGGACGATCCAGCGACGTCTCCGGAACCGGGCGAAGAGGGGTTGCGCAAGTCCTTCTGGGGGCATTTGGACGATCTGCGTTTCGCGCTGATCCGATCGGTGATCTCGATCGTGGTCGCCCTGGTGGTATGCCTGTTTCTGTCGAATCGCATCGTGCAGATCCTGGAATATCCGATGCGGCGGATTCATATGTTCGAGGCGCCGCATCCCACGGTCACCTTCGAGTTCGGCAGCGGCAAATGGGGGCCCTATGCCGTGACGCGGGAACAGTTCCCGCTCTTGCCGCCGGGTGACGCGCCCCAGGCCGTTTACCGCGTCGGCGTGGCGCAGATGGGAAATCAGCAGGTCCTGACTCTGCAGCCCGATCCGACGGCCGTCGCCGCCGACGGCACCGGGATTGCGCTCAATAATTTCAGTCCGGCCGAGCCTTTCATGGTGGCTTTCCACGTCGCCATGTACGCCGCGGTCGCGGTCTCCTCGCCGTTCTGGATCTATTACATGGGCGGATTCATTCTGCCCGCGCTGCGCGAAAACGAGCGCCGAATCATCCTCGGCTGGATCGGATGGAGCGTGTCACTCTTCCTTGCGGGCGTAGGTCTCACGTATTTTCTGCTGCTGCCGGTGGCCTTGCGCGCTACGGTGCAATATTCGGACATGCTGGGATTCAAGTCCACGGATTGGCGCGCGGACGACTACATCAGCTTTGTTTCCAAATTCATCTTTGGGATGGGGCTCGGCTTCCAATTCCCGATCGTGGTGCTCTTCCTGGTCAAGATCGGCGTGCTGACCGCAAAGCAGCTGGCGCGCTACCGCCGCCACGTGGCGGTTCTCTGCCTGATCCTTGGCGCTTTGTTGACGACGCCCGAGGTGATCACTCAGGTGGCGATGGCGGTTCCGCTCTATATGCTCTACGAGACGTGCATTTGGATCGCTTATTATTGGGAGCGTAAGAAGCGGCTGGCGGACGAGACCGTGGAAATTTGAGCTGTTGCGACGGCGGCCCAATTTGGAGGGAGGGAGGCTCCGCCGAGTCGGATGTTGCCGAGGCCCGGATCGCCCGCCAAGGCCGGCCGCGCGAAACCGCCGCCATCGTGCGACGGCGGCCAGAGCGCGGCCCCGAGGCGGGCGATGAGGCAACACTCCTCGGCGGAGCCTCCCTCCCTCCAAATTGGGACGGCGCTGGAATAGGCTAAAGGTTTTTGAAGGGGCTCTTCGCGCTCCGGGTGGGAAAATGCTAAAGGGGGGGGCGGATTGATAGCGCGCGGGAGGGGACCTGTCGGAGGCATTTCCTCTGACTGCGAAGACATTTCGTTTTCGCCACCTTTAGCCCGCCGCCCGATTTTGGCGCCCGGTCTGGTGGCCGATCCGGGCCTCGGCAACATCCGACTCGGCGGAGCCTCCCCCCTCTAACAGCGCTTCTTCTTGCGACGAAGGCAAAGTGGGATTGCATTGAAAGGTCCATGATCCCGCCCGATACATTTAACCACATCGAGAACATCAAGAAGCGCGCAGGCCATCTGTGGAGGTTTCTTTGACGTCGATCAGAAACGACGGGAGATAGAGGCGCTGGAGGCCCAGATGGGCGATCCGAAGTTCTGGGATAACAGCGAGCGCGCCCAGAAGCACATCGCCGGATTGAACACATTGAAGCGGTCCGTCCTGCCGGTCGTGGCCTTCCAGAAGAAAGTCGAGGAGGCCGGCGTGATGATCGAGCTGATCGAGACCGCGGGTCCGGAGGAACGGGAGATGTACGAGAAAGAACTCACCCAGACCGTCGAGACCATGGGCGCGGAGCTCGACCAACTGGAGATCGCCTCGTTCCTCACAGGACAGTTCGACCGCAACAACGCGATCTTCTCGATCCAGGCGGGAGCGGGCGGCACCGAATCGTGCGACTGGGCCGACATGCTCTTTCGCATGTACAACCGGTGGGCGGAACGCCGCGGATTCACCGTTGAGGTGCAGGACGTTCAAGTGGGCGACCAGGCTGGCATCACCAAGGCAACCATGCTGATCAAGGGGGACAACGCGTACGGCTACGCCAAGGCGGAGCGCGGCGTCCACCGGCTGGTCCGCATCAGCCCGTTCGATTCGAACAAACGCCGTCACACGTCTTTCTGCGCGGTCGACGTCATCGCGGAGATCACCGAAGATATCGACATCGAGATTCCCGAGAACGAGATCCGGGTGGACGTCTACCGCTCCTCAGGCAAGGGAGGGCAGGGGGTCAACACCACCGATTCAGCGGTCCGCGTCACGCACATGCCGAGCGGCATTGTGGTCGTGTGCCAAAACGAGCGATCCCAGATCAAGAATCGAGCGAGCGCCATGAACGTGCTGAAGGCCCGCCTCTACGAAAAAAGGCTCGATGAGCAGCGGACGGAGATGGAGCGCTTCTATGGGGAGAAGGGCGAGATTGGCTGGGGCAGCCAAATCCGCAGCTATGTGCTCCAGCCCTATCAGATGGTCAAGGACCTGCGAACGGGAGTCAGCACAAGTGACACGCAGGCGGTTCTTGACGGTGACCTGGACCGTTTCGTCACGGGCTGGCTGCGCGCCGGCTGTCCGCGGCACCGCAACAAGGACATCCAAATCGAGGATTGAGCGCGGGGGTGCTTCGATGACGGATCTTTCCTACGACCAGATACGATCGGCGCTCGAGGGGCAGCCTCTCTTCGAGGACAAGACCTGGCGTCTCTCGCCGGAGGCTTGGCCGCTCAGCGAGTCCGAGGTGTCCGAGTTGGAGGCGATTGGCGCCGCGTGCCTCGAATTTCACCAAGCGCTCGAGACGTTGTACCTGCGCTCCGCATCGGGACGCAATTTGCTGCGCAATAAGCCGCTGCTGGCTCCCTGGGTGGCCGACTACCTCGATCGCGGCAAGCCGCCGGAACTGATCGCCCACGGGCGCGATCCGCGGAACCGGGGCGTGTTTCCACCGGTGCTGCGGCCCGATCTCCTTCTGACCGACGATGGGTTCGCGATGACGGAGCTCGATTCGGTTCCTGGCGGAATCGGCCTGACCGCTTTCCTGAACCGACTTTACGGACCGGCCGGCGGCATTCTGGGCGGCGACGATGCGATCATCCGAAATTTTTATGCGGCGCTGGCCGCGCTCCGTCCGGGTGTGGCCGAGCCGCGGATCGTGCTGGCGGTCAGCGACGAGGCGGCCACCTACCGTCCGGAAATGGAGTGGCTCGCCCACGAGCTGCAGGTGCGCGGCCACCGGGTATTCTGCCGCCGCCCCGATGACATCTTTCCCCTGGGACCCAGCGTCTTCATCGATGTCGATGGGAACCCCGAGAAGATCGATGTGATTTACCGCTTCTTCGAACTGTTCGACTTGGCGAATATTCCCACAGCGAAATTCATCCTTGAGGCCTGGTCGGAGGGCGAGGTCGCGATCGGTCCGCCGATGCGCCCATTCCAGGAGGAGAAGCTGGCTCTTGCCCTATTCCACCACCATTTGCTGCCTGATTTCTGGGCGGAATCGCTGAGCTCTCGGTCGTTGAAGCTTTTGCGCAGCCTCATCCCGGCCTCGTGGGTGGTGGACCCCGCTCCGCTCCCGCCCGGAGCTGTCCTGGATGGCCCACGCGTGGGCGGCCGGGCGCTCAGTGCTTGGCGCGATCTCACGCTGGCTTCGCAGAAGGAGCGCGACTTGATCTTGAAAATCAGCGGTTACCACGAAACCGCTTGGGGCGCGCGCAGCGTATTGTTGGGCAGCGACTGTTCCCGCGAGCAGTGGCAGGAAGGCGTCACCCAGGCGATCGCTCTGGGACAGAGCCATCTGCACGTCCTTCAGGCCTATAGGAAGCCGCGGCGTGCGCGGCATCGCTTGTACGGATCGGAAAGTCCCAATCCGGTCCTCGAGGCGGACGGCCGGCTGAGGCTATGCCCCTATTATTTTGTGGTGGAAGGCAAAGCGCGCCTGTCAGGAGCCCTCGCCACCTTTTGTCCGCCGGACAAAAAGATCATTCATGGGATGCAGGACGCCGCGCTGCTGCCAGCGAGGCGGATGCCAGCTTCCTAGCACGCCGGATCTTAGCTCTTCGGATTCTGCGCTTCGATGTCGTGGAGGCGCTTCTCGATGTCGTTCATCTCCGTGACGATCTTCTGCTCTTCCTTCTCCCGGTCCTTGCTGTTGATGATGCTCATGCTGGCGGCATCCTTGACGACGTTGGCCGGAAGCGCCAGCAAGCGGGTGATGAGGCCCTGGTCCTTGGTCGAACTGAGATAAAGGGCTGCGACTTCGTGCGACAACTTGAGCGCATCGTCCGCAGTCGCCTGCGTCTGTTGCAGGTTGGTGTTGAGCTGCTGATTGCGGGCCATCTCGGCGGTGAGGACGTTGCCCACCTGATTGCTGATGCGTTGGCTGTACTGATTGATCGACTCACGCGTGAGATTCTGATCGTGGGCCATTTCGCTCAGGATGGGCTGAATCTTGTCGGCCATCCGTGAGGAGACCTTGTCGACCTGCTCATTCTGCATGCGTTCGGCTTCCTCGGGGCTCTTGGGCAAGGGATTGTACGGCTGAACCTTCTTCGCAATCGCTTCCGCGAGCGCATTCATGCGTTCGGCGTTCAAACGCGTCACTTCCTCGTCGGTGCGGAAGAGATCCGCTTCGCGCTTGGAGATCGCGTCCTTGAGGAGCTTGTTCGTGGCTTCGATCTGACGGCGATTCTCGTCCGCGGAAGCCTTGAGCGCGTCGTTCTGCTCGCGCAGCGGAACGAGCTGGGCTTCTTGCCTCGCGGTCATTTCGGAAACCGTTTCGGAATGAATCCAGAACGCTACGCCGCTCACGAGGAGCGCGGTGAGAACAATGGCAGGGAGTTGTGCTTTAAGGTTTTGCCACATAATAGAAGGCGGGGGGTAGTGAGGTCCATCGGCCGGTGCGGCCTGGGACGAGACAACCACGACCCGGCGCGAAATGCAACGCCAGGCAAGGTACCGGGAGACAGGGGTGTTAGCCGAATGTTTCCTGTTGTTTTCGAGCGTTTGGGGACCACCTTGGCGAAGTGAGCCTCAATGCCTGCGAGGAACGCATCTTTGACTATCTCCAAAACCGGAGCGACGAGGGCCGGTTCTGGCAGGAAAAGGTCCGGGCGATGGTCACTGCTCATGGCGAGCCGGGGGCGGCCGCTTCCCGGATCGAATCCGCACTGTGGCTTTATTATGTGGAGCGCAGCGCGGTCGTGCCCGCGTTCCGGGCGGCGGTTCGTTCGGAAGGCTTGCAGCGCATGAGTTTACGAAATCTATCTGAGCTCTTGATCCGGCTGTGGACGCGGACCAATCCGCCGGTTTCACCAGCCCCGGGCGCGCGAGAAGGCTATGAGCGAACGGCGATCGACCTGGGCCCCCCACGGCAAAGCGGGCGCGGCAGCGGGTAAGAGGGCGGATTTAATTGTTATTAAACTCCTCGGGAGAAGTGAATTAGGAAAACACCACTCACTCGGTGTAACCTAAAATTGAAACTTTGAGGGGGGTATAGCGTCTCACAAATTAAGACTACTTTCTCGGACGCTTAGCGTTCGAGACTTGGGGTAAGTAAGAAAGCAAGTGGCGGGCCGCTTAGGGGTAGGCGGCCCGCCTTCTTTTTTTGTTCAGATCTCCGCGGAATCTTTAGGGTGCGCGGCCTTCTCGTGAAAATCGGCGGGCGTGCCCAAGGGCTGCACGTAACCGGCCCGAATGACAAAATCCCCGAAGCGTTCGCCTGCTTTGCGATCGGTCGCATAGGCGCGGAGGATCGGACGCAGCGTGTCGACGATCGCATCGGCGGGAAGCGAGGGCTTGTAGAGCGAATTGAGCCTCGATCCGTTGAACGCGGCGCCCAGATACAGGTTGTATTTGCCAGGAGCACGGCCAACGAGGCCGATTTCGGCCAGATAAGGACGGCCGCAGCCGTTGGGGCAACCCGTCATGCGGATGACGATCGCGTCGTCGCGCAATCCGGCCGCCTCCACTTCGGTTTCGAGCCGGCTGACAAGTTCGGGCAGGTAACGCTCGCTCTCCGCCAAGGCCAGGCCGCAGGTGGGAAGAGCCACGCACGCCATGGCATGCAGGCGGAGTCCCGTCGCATGATGCGCCTGGTCGAGGCCGTATTCGCGCAGCAAAGCCTCCATGTGCGGACGCTGCTGGGGTGTGACCCGGGCGATCATCAGATGCTGGTTGGGCGTCAGCCGGAAGTCGCCGGTGTGCGCCTGAGCCAGCGCGCGCAGCGCGGTCTTGACCGGCTGGCCGGGCGCGTCCTTGACGCGGCCATTCTCGATGAAGACGGTGAAGTGCGAGGTGCCGTCTTCGCCGTCGGTCCAGCCGAAGCGGTCGCCAGTGTCGGTGAATTCAAAGCGGCGGGGGCTTCCCAGGCGGTAGCCGAGGCGCTGCTCCACCTCGTCGCGGAACCAGACGAGTCCGCGGCGGGCAATCGTGTATTTGAGGCGCGCGTGCTTGCGCTCCGTCCGGTCGCCATAGTCTCGCTGGACGGTGACAATCTTCTCCGCGACTTCGACCGCCTGCTCGGGTGTGCAGAAGCCGAGCACCTCGGCCAGGCGGGGAAACGTGTCCACTTGGTTGTGCGCCATCCCCATCCCGCCGCCCACGGTGATGTCGTATCCGGCCAGCCCGCCCGTCTCATTCGGAATCGCAATATAGCCGAGATCATGCGCGAACACGTCGACGTCGTTGCTGGGCGGGATCGCCACCACGATCTTGAATTTGCGCGGCAGATACGTCTTTCCGTAGATCGGCTCCTCGTCGGGTTCGCCGCCGGCGATCAGGCGATCCTCGATCCATATTTCGTGGTAGGCGCGCGTGCGCGGGGTGAGGTGCGCGCTGATGGCCCGTGCGGTGGCGAGCGCCTCGGCGTGCAAGCTCGAGATGTGCGGATTGGGATTGCACATCACATTGCGATTCACGTCGCCGCAGGCGGCCAGTGTGTCGAGCAGCGCCCGGTTCACCTCGCGGATGGCCGGCCTCAGCTTGCTCTTGATCACGCCGTGAAGCTGGAACGCCTGGCGGTTCGTCAGCTTGAGGGTGCCGTTGCCGTGCGAATCGGCGAGCGCGTCCATCGCCAGCCATTGTGCCGGGGTGCACACGCCGCCGGGGACGCGGATGCGCGCCATGAAGATGTAGGCCTTCTCCTTGCCCTCTTTTCGGCGCTGCGAGCGGAGGTCGCGGTCATCCTGGGCGTACACGCCGTGGAACTTGGTCAGCTGGGAACTTTCCTCGGTAATCGTGCCTGTGGCCGGATCTTCAAGATCGCGAAGGATATGGCCGCGGAGAAATTGGCTGTCCGCCTTTAAATGCTCGTTCTTGTGGAGCGGCTTGGACACGGGATCGTTGGTGGCACTCATTTGGAAATCAAACGGGGGAGGGCGCCGCGGACGCTCTCGGCAAGGAGAGCGGGCATGCCCGGATGGGAGCCGAGCAGCCCTGTGAAATGGCACCGGAGGCCGGGCTTTCGGCTCTCGGCGGAGCGGGCGATTGTGGCGAGGTCACCGCCGGGACCGGCGTGGCGGCCCGGCAACAGAAAGAGGGGTGCGATGATCACATCGCCGTCGTCGAAGGGAGGGGTTGCGAGCGTTTCGTTCAGAAGTGGGCGGTTGAACGCAAATTCCGGGCCATCGGGTGACTCCATCGAGGCTGCTACGACGGGTGGGCCGGCTGGACCTAGAAGCTCTGTGACCTCGCGGGCGATGGCATCGCGTAGATGTGCCGAGATTCGCGAGGGGCCGCCGTGGTCGACGACGATCACGGCCGGTTGGGATGGGCCGAGGCGGCCGGCGGCGGCTTTCACCCGAGCAGCGACGAAGCGGCCGAGTTCGGGTCCGGCTCCGGGACCCGCGGTAAAGCGCGCCTTGAAGCCCTCCTTTCCGCACCTCACGAGCGTGTCGTTCAGCGAATCGAGGTCCGCGCGCAGCGCCGATCCGATCGCTCCTTGCGCACTGATAAAAAATGGGACGAAAAGAAACTCGCTCTGGCCGTTCTCGAGTTGGGCCAACACCCATGTGCGGAGCGTCCATGCGGGTTTGCCGCCGAGTTCCGGCGACGGGATTTGATCGCTGTGCTTCCATGAGACGGCGTCGACTTCTTCGCCGACGAGACGTCCGAGCTCGGAGGCGATGGCTCGGAGCGCGCGGTGGGAGGAGGCGGCGAGCGAACCGTTGTCGATGAGGGCGATTTTCACGGCTCGAAACGGAACAGGCTTTCGGCGGGGAGTTGCGACGGATCGAACCAGGCGAGTGAGCCCGCAAAACGGGCGACGTCGCCAATGATGACCAGCGCGGGGGTTTCGAAACCGCCCTCTTCCGCGAGGGTGGGGAGGGTGGCCAGGGTTCCCACCGCATGCCGCTGGGCCCCCGTCGTCGCCGATTGAACGATGGCGGCAGGCGTTGAGGGAGCGAGCCCGCCTGCCTGGAGGCGTTGGGCAATCCCTTGAAGGCTTCGGACGCCCATGTAGATGCAGAGGGTTGCGCCCAGCCGCGCGTAATCTTCCCAGCGGACACGCGTGCGGGTATGCGACGGGTCTTCGTGTCCGGTGAGGAATACGACCGCGGAACTGTGTTCCCGGTGAGTCAGGGGGATTCCGGTGTAGGCGGCTGCCGCCAGAGCCGCCGTGACTCCGGGGACGATCTCAAAGGGAATGCCCGCCGCGGCCAGGGCCTCCGCTTCTTCGCCGCCTCGGCCAAAGATGAAGGGGTCCCCGCCCTTGAGGCGGACGACGGTCTTGCCGGTGCGAGCGAGTTCGATGAGGAGACGATCGATTTGCGACTGGGGCCGGCAGACGCGGCCGGCTTTCTTTCCGACAAATATTTTTTCGGCGCCGGGCTTTGCCAATTCGAGGATTCCAGGCCCTACGAGATGGTCATGGACGATCGTGTCGGCCTCGCCGAGGAGGCGATGGGCCTTCACTGTGAGAAGCTCCGGATCTCCCGGTCCGGCGCCCACAAGATAGACGGTGCCTGGCATGATCAAGGGATCAAACGGCCGGGCCGCCCGCTTCCGGGAACTGGCCGCGGGTGAGCGACAGAGCGAGATCAGTGAGGCGATCGAGCGACTGTTCGACCGATTCGCGGTCGGTGCGCAACTCCAGATCGGGCGAGAGCGGGGGCTCGTAGGGGGAATCGATGCCCGTGAATTGCCGAATCTCCCCGGTGCGCGCTTTTTTGTAGAGCTGCTTGGGATCCCGCCGTTCGCATTCGGCGAGCGGGGCATTGACGTAGACTTCGACAAACGGGACCCCGCGTTCGCCCGCGCGCTCCGCCACCAGCGCGCGGTCGCTTCGGAAAGGCGAGATAAGCGCGGCGATCACTACGACGCCGGCTTCGGCCAGGTGAAGCGCGAGCTCCGTGGCGCGTCTTAGATTTTCGCGGCGGTCGTCCGTGGAGAAACCCAGGTTTTTGCTCAATCCGTTTCGCAGGACGTCGCCATCGAGAACAGCCGGGAGGACGTGGACGTGAAGCAAGCGGCGTTCGAGCGCCTGGGCGAGCGTCGACTTGCCCGAGCCCGAGAGCCCCGTCATCCAGATAACGGCGCCTCGGTGGCCGAGCAGCGCTGCGCGGGCGGCCGGGGTGACGGCCCCCGGCAGCACGGTTTCGTCCATCACGACGGAGTCGATGACGCCGCCGCCGGCGATCCGGCGGCCGCGCATGAGGACGAAACGGCCAAGTGACGGCACCTTGGCGCCCAGATCGAAGGCGATCGGGCGGCGTACCCGCAAACGGATCTCGGCGACTTCGTGGCGGCGCACCTCGCTGACCGCCATGGACTGGCTCTCGAGAGTGACGGCATCCAGGGTGCGTTGAATGGCGACGAGGCGCGCCTCCGCCTGCTGCGCTCCGAGGCGCAGCGGCAGGAGTTCGCCGACCCGCAGGGGCTCGGCATGGAGCCAGAAGACGCGCGCCGTGAAGATACGCGCGGTCACGGGCCCATCGCCCGGAGGGCTGCCGATCTGCCCGCGCTCGACAAAAAGCTCATTGGCAAGGGTCAGGGCGACTGAGGCGCCGGCGCTTACCGTGGCACCGACGGCGGCGGCGGTTGCGACGGGCCAGGACTCGATGGTCTTTACCCGGCCGCGCTTGCCGCCAGGGTGAAACTCGATCTCCGTTCCGGCGGCGATGCTGCCGGACTCGATCTTCCCGGCGACGATGCGGCGCGCATCGAACCGGTAAACGTCCTGGACGACCATCCTCAGAGGGGCTTGATGGGGGGCTGGAGTCGGCAGGAACCCCTCGAGAGCCTCCAAGAGAGCGGGACCGCGGTACCACTCCATCTTGGAGCTCCCCCGCAGAAGGCCTTCGCCTTTCTTCGCCGATATTGGGATGAAGTGCGCCGGCTCGACGCCCAGTTTCGAGACGAACTCGCCAAGTTCGGCCCGAATCCTTTCGAAGGTCGCGGCGTCATAATCGACCAGGTCCATCTTATTTACGGCCACAATCACCTGCTTGAGACCCAGCAGGGACAGGAGAAACCCGTGGCGCCGCGTCTGTTCGCGAAGGCCCTCTTTCGCGTCGACGAGAAGGATCGCCGCGTCGGCGCTCGCGGCGCCCGTAATCATGTTCTTCAGGAACTCCTTGTGCCCGGGCGCATCGATGATCGTGTAGGCGCGGCGGGCGGTGCGGAACGGCACTCGCGTCGTGTCCATCGTGATATTCTGCGCCTGTTCCTCGAGCAGGGCGTCCGTCAGGAAGGCGTATTCAAATTCCATCCCCTCGGCGCGGCACGCGGCTTGGATGCGCTCGGCCTTGCCGTCCGGAACGGAAAGCGTGTCGAAGAGCAGCCGCCCAATCAGCGTGGACTTTCCGTGGTCCACGTGTCCGACGACGACGAGGCTGAGGTGATCGTCCGAGGCGCTAGACGCCGGGCTGCTCACATGAAGCCCTTTGCGCGCAGTTTCTGCATCGCGTTGCGTTCGTGATGATCCTGAGAGCGGCCCGACCGTTCCGAGGTCCGCGTCACCTTCAGCTCTTCAATGATCTCCCCGATCGTCGACGCATGGCTGTCCACCGCCTTGGTGACGGGCATGCAGCCGAGCGAACGGTAGCGCTTGCCCTCTCGCGAGAAATACATTCCCGGAAGCCGCACTTTCTCGCGCTCGAGATAATTCCAAATATCGATTTCGGTCCAATCCAGGAGCGGCTGGACGCGGACATGCTCGCCGGGCAAGACTTCCGTCGTGAAGTGATTCCAGAATTCGGGCGGCTGGTCCTTGTAGTCCCATTCGAAGTCAGCGGTTCTCGGCGAGAAGTAGCGTTCCTTGGCGCGGGTGGAATCCTCGTCGCGGCGGATGCCGGTGATCAGCGCGTCGAACCCGTGTGCTGCAAGGACCTGCTGCAGGGCGACCGTTTTGAGTTCGTGAGTCACTGTGACCGGGTCGGTGCTCTCGTAGCCGATGCCGCGGGACCGCGCTTCCTGGTTTATCCAGATGAGCAGGTCCAGGCCGTAGTGGTCTTTGGCCCAGCTGCGAAATTCAAGCATCTCGGGAAACTCATAGGTCGTGTCGATGTGGACGACAGGAAAGGGCACGTGCCCGGCAAAGGCCTTCTTTGCGAGCCAGACCAGGACATTGGAGTCCTTGCCCATCGACCAGAGCATCGCCGGCCGCTCAAAGGCATGGAAGGCCTCGCGCAGGAGGTAGATGCTGTGGGATTCGAGCTCGTCGAGATGGTTCACGTAGGAGGAATCGGTTCGTGGAGACCGCATTCGCGTTTGAGGCCGAAGAAGCGCGTTTGCTCGGCGGTGAGGTCCGAGGTGAGCGGGCGACTGGTGTGCGTGTCCCCGATGGAGGCGTAGCCGCGCTCCCATAGGGGATGGTAGGGAAGACCCCGTTGAGACAGGTAGCGATGGATGTCCTGGTCGGTCCAGTCGACGATTGGGTGGATCTTCACGCGGCCGTTCTGAAGACCGATTACGGGGAGGTCCTTCCGCGTGGCGGATTGGATGCGACGCAATCCGGCGAGCCACGCTTTTGCCTGCGTTTCCGCGAGCGCGCGCTGCATGGGTTCCACCTTCACAATCTGGTTGTACTGTTCCAGCCCGGCAGAGCCCTGCTCCCAGAGGCGTCCGTGGCGGGCTTCGATCCAGGCGGGAGATTCGGCCGATCTGTAGACCTTCAAGTTCAGGCGCAGACGGGCCTGCAGTTCGTCAGCGAAGCGGTAGGTCTCCGGAAAGAGGTAGCCCGTGTCGACGAACAGCACCGGAATATCTGGCACGGCCGCCACCGCCAAGCTGAGCATCACCGCCGACTGCGCCCCAAAGCTCGTGCTGACCACCAGCGACTTGCCGAATTTCCCGGCCGCCCAAGCGATGCGCTCTTCTGCGCCGACTGTGGACAGCCTCGCATTCGCCGCGGCCAGTTCGACCGCGGTCATGACTGAATCCGCCGTCGCCATGGTCACCACTCTCCGCAACACCCGCAGTTCACGTGCGTGCACGTCGTAGGCAGGAGTCCGGTGCTTTGTTTCATTGAGACGAATGACCAAGCTGATTCGGCCCTCTCATTTTGACAAGAGCCTTTGGCCTTCTGCGTGTCATACATACGGCAAATCTTCTGCTTTTTCATGGATTGACCGGGCTCCACCCTTGATTTGTCGGGTCCAATGGCGCCATGGGTGATCTCCTAAACCCCTGTTGCCCACGGTCCTCCTTGAACATCCGGCCAAAGTTATTGGACAGATGCGCGATCCACAACCAAACCGGTTCAATGGACACGCCGCCGAACCGGGTTTTCCACATCCGACACAATTCTTTGATCGACAAGGACCGAGGGTAGCTCACCTTATTCACAAGATACTCCCACACTGATGGAACACCTGAGAGGGGCATCCCCCCTAACTCCACGGCTCCGGGTCTCGGGAAAGCTCAAGACGTTTGTGTTAGATACGAATGTCCTGATTCACGATCCGCAATCGATTTACAAATTCGAGGATAACAACCTCGCAATTCCTGTGGAGGTGCTTGAGGAGCTCGACGCGATCAAGGGGGAGCAATCGACGGAACGGGGTCGCAACGCGCGGCGGGTGCATCGGATGCTTCAGGAATTGCTGCCCGATTCCCGCTCGATGCACGAAGGGGTTGAGCTTCC
>Ga0302325_10013092_pt1 | contig 17730 bp, 20 predicted proteins | sample Palsa_T0_2_FD_201948 | JGI IMG/M metagenome (GOLD analysis project Ga0302325, IMG submission 201948) | Peat permafrost microbial communities from Stordalen Mire near Abisko, Sweden - Palsa_T0_2 | ecosystem: Environmental > Terrestrial > Soil > Palsa > Peat permafrost | place: Sweden: Abisko...
AGGCGTTATGAAAATAACGGCGCGCATGTGCCAAGCAGCCGACCTCGGTCAAGCCGCGCGCCGGGTCCTTGAAGAAAGCGTCATATCCGCCATAGGCATCCGCTTGCAAGTAGCCGCGATACCCTTGGAGAAATGCCTCCGGTCCGGCACGCCCCCGGGTGGTCGTGTAATCGTACACGATCACCGGATGTGCGGCGTCACCGCAGTACGGCCAGATGCGCCCGGTGCGCGCGAAGGGCAGTTTCTCATCCAGTACTTTCACGCCCGTGTCGTCGGTCCCAATCACCTTGGATTCAAACAGGATCTCTTTCAGCGATCCATACAAGGGGTCCAGTAAGTGGGCGCATTGGGCCAGCCACCCGCCCATGGTCTTCCGCGAGATATCCACGCCGTGCCGCTCAAACATCTTCTCTTGCCGGTACAGCGGCAAATGGTCGGCCCGTCTTAGCCACGATCACCTGGGCCAGCAGACTAGCGCCCGCCGTGCTCTTTTCGATGGGTTGCGACGGCTTGGTGGCCGTCCGGATGGTGCAGTCGCAAGCGTATTTCTTGCACACATCCTCGACCACCAACAGTTGGGCGGGAATGTACTCATAGCGCTCGCTGGACTCTTCCCCAATGGGCCGCAGGTCCTGCTGGCAGGCAGCGCAATGCTCTTCCGAGTCCGCCAGGTCGTGCACCACGCGCTCACGCTTGAGGTGCCGCGCCAGAGGCTGCCGGCCCCGCGCTTATTCGGCGGAGCCTTCTCGCCCGCGGCGGGTTGGGCACCGGGGCCATCGCCATCCTGGTCATCACTCCTCTGGGATGCTTCGGCAGCCGTCCGCCGCGCCTCCCAGGCCGCCGCGAACAGCGCTAGTTGATCCTCCGAGAGTTGCTCGCTCTTGCGGGTGCGTTTGGCGTCCAGCAGTTCCCGCAGCAGGTTCCGGATCTTGGTCCGCTCGGCAGATTCCCGATCCAGTTGCGCCATCAGGTCCAGTACCATCCGCTGTAAGGTCTGCGGATCTTCCGGGAGATGTTTGGGATCAATGGCCACAGTGAGTAAGTGCTCTCTATAAATATAACTACTTACTTACTCTGTGACAAGTGAAAAACAACCAAACCGCAAAAAGATTTAGGCCGCGCGCCGGTAGCGCTTACGCCGCGTGGCTTGCTGCAGGTCTATCCCGCTCAGCAGCGCCCCCAATTCCTGCGCCGTGATCTCCTGCCGGTGCTCCGCAGCCGTGGCGGCCACGGGCATTGCGTAGGTGCCCTCCTCCAGACGCTTGCTCCACACGGCGAATCCGTCCCGGTCCCAATACAGGATTTTGAGGCGATCCCGCCGGCGGCTGGCGAAGACGAACAAATGCCCGGCGAAGGCATCCAACTCCAGGTGTTCCCGTACCAGCGCATGCAGCCCATCGAAGCTCTTGCGCATGTCACAGGGCGTCAAGCACAGGTACACCCGCACACTGGCCGGCAGGTGCATCATGCGCGCAGTGCCGCCAGCACCCTGCGCAGGGCCGCCGCGTTCACCCCGGCGCCGATACGCAGCCGCTCCCCGGTGTTCAGCACCAGTTCCAGGACAGGCTCCGTGGCGCTCGGCTGCCGCGTCCGACCCCTCTCCACCACCGCGAACCGCACCGGCTCGGCCTTCCGGAGCCGCTTGCGCCAGCCATAGAATGATGCCTCCGTGAGTCGCTGTTCTCGACAGAACCGTCCCACCGACATTCCACTCTGTTCTTGTTCGGCGATGCGTGCGCGCCAATAGTCTTCCCTTGTCGCTATTCCTACGACGGCTTTGGTCATGAAACCAATATGCAGCCGGCCCGGCAGGTTTGGGAAGAGGAATTTATCGGACGCTTACCATTTTCTGCCACTAACCCCAAAGCGGCTTGATTGTTCCTCTCTACGTAATCCGTCCAGTCAAGCTGAAGGTCCTCGAACCGATAACCGCTAAATAGTTATCCACTCCGAGACCGTCCTCAAGGATGCGAAAGACCTCGACGCCCAAAACCGCGATCGGATGTGCGGTGGCTTCATCAATTGCCTTCTCAACTTGTGGATATTACCGGCGGAGGATTGCGCCCGCTTCGCCTCGCGCCGAAATCTCCTCGGCTATCCAAACCCGCTGTGTGGCGTTCCCGGATCAAATTAGCCAACGCCTTAGACGGTCTAGCTGGATTGGCCTCGGATAGTCGGTCCCATAGTTCCGCCACAGAGTGCGTCTGGAAATACTCGGCCGCCGTCTTGTCCGAGGGAAATTCGGCAGGGGCGCTTTAGCCGCAGGGAGTCTGGTCTTCGTTCGGTCTGCCTAACCAAACGAGATCATCGAAGGCCGATGAGCCAAATTCTAAGTTTCTCAACCACAGCCTCGAGCGAAAGTCCCTCCTGCCGTTGTCTGACTTCAGCAGGTATGCCGTTTCCTCCGATTCGATTTCGCGCCAAAGTTCAATCCGGACAATGACGGCAGTCGGTTCACCAGCCTCATTGGAGACGATCCGGATCTCCGCGTTTTCCATGCCTTCAGTGTACGGCTGCCCGGCGCACGGTAGTGTTGGCAATACTGCAAGCCGCCTGAAAGGCGGCTGCGGGCAAGATTGCCCGCCCTCCAACCCACTGACTGGCGTTCACTCGCGCCGCTCCTCCCGCGCCTTGCGCACTTCTTCCAGCCGCTCGCCGATGCGCTTCTCCGCCCCGCGATCAGTGGGATTGTAGTACCGCTTCCCAGCCAGTGAAGGCGGCAAGCATTCCATGCCCGTGATGGCATCCTCGAACTTGTGGGCATGCTCATACCCGGCGCTGTAGCCCCATTGCTTCATGGCCGTGGTGGGGGCATTGCGCAGATGCATGGGGACGGGTTCCGCCATAGTCTCCTGCACGTCCGCCTGCACCGCGTTCAGCGCCCGATAGGATGCGTCGGACTTGGGCGCCACCGACAAATAAATTGCAGCCTGCGCCAACGCCAGATCGCCTTCGCCGACCCCCAGAAAATGGACGGCCTGCATCGCGGCCACGGCTTGCTCCAGCGCGCGCGGGTCGGCCAGGCCGATATCTTCGATGGACATCCGCATCAGGCGGCGCGCGATGTACAGGCGGTCCTCGCCGGCTTCCAGCATGCGCGCCAGCCAGTAGAGCGCGGCGTCGGCGTCGCTCGACCGTACGGATTTATGCAGCGCCGAGATCAGGTTGTAGTGCTCTTCGCCGGATTTATCGTACAGCAGCACCTTGCGCTGGATGGCGTCCTGCACGGCCTGTTCGGCAAGCTCGTGCGGCGGCGAAGCGGCCACTGCGGCTTCGAGAGTGTTGTAGGCGGAGCGTGCGTCGCCACCGGCGTAGATGGCGATCTGCTCCAGCAGCGCGGGCGGCGCGGCGATTTCCAGTTCGCCCAACCCGCGTTCGCGATCCGCCAAGGCGCGCTGCAACAGCTCCACGATCTCCTCCGCGGTGAGCGCGCGCAGCGCATACACGCGCGAACGCGACAACAGCGCCGCGATCACTTCGAACGATGGATTCTCGGTGGTAGCGCCGATCAGGACGATGTCGCCACGCTCGACATACGGCAGAAATGCGTCCTGCTGCGCCTTGTTGAACCGGTGGATTTCGTCGATAAAGACGATGGTGCGGCGGCCCGAGCGCCGCAAGCGCTCGGCATCCACCATCACCGCCTTGATCTCCTTGATGCCGCTGAGCACCGCGCTGAATGGGATGAACTCGGAACGGCTAAGCCGCGCGATCAGGCGTGCGAGACTGGTCTTGCCCACGCCCGGCGGTCCCCAGAGGATCACCGAGCTTAACTCGTCGTGCTCGATCTGCCGGCGCAGGGGCTTGCCGGGTCCCAGTACGTGGTCCTGCCCGGCGAATTCGTCGAGCGTAACCGGCCGCATGCGGTCGGCGAGCGGGCGCTTCTTGTCCACTTTATCCGGATCGCCGAGCGGGGATGTGTCGAACAGGCTCAAGCGGGGAGCGACCTCTGGCGCCGCGCTTCGTACAGCAAGATGGCGGCCGCCACCGCCGCGTTCAGCGACTCGACGCCCGAGGTTGGGATGGAAATATCGATGGCGATGGAGCGCAGTTGCGGGCTCACACCGCGCGCCTCGTTGCCGACCGCGATCGCGCAACGGCGGGAGAAATCCACGTCGCCGAGAGGCTTCGCCGGCAGGCGCGAGTTGGCGGGCACGCCCGCGTAGACATCCAGTTTGTTCTGCTGGAGCGCCGCGCGCGCCAGCGGCGAATCCAGGCCATAGGCGAAGGGCACGCGGAAGAGCGATCCGGCGGCGGCGCGCAACGCTTTAGGGTTGAAGGGGCTGACGGTGCCCTTCAGAAACATAATCCCGGTGGCGCCGAAGGCCTCGGCGGCGCGCGCGATGGTGCCGGCGTTTCCGGGGTCCTGCAAGCCATCCAGCACGACGACCAGGCTGCGTCCGCGGAACAATTGGGGTAGGTTCCAGATGGGCGGCAGGACCAGCGCGATCACGCCCTGGCTGGCTTCGGTGCCGGAAATAAACGGGAAAAGCTGGTCGGCGACCACGGCTACGCGCAAGCCGTTAAGCCGCTTGACGTGGCTTTCGACGGCGGACTGCACGGACTCCGAGCACAGCACCACTTTGACGGCGCAGCCGCTACGCAGGGCTTCTTCCAGCAGGTGGAAAGTCTCCGCCACCAGGTAGCCTTCCTGCGTGAGGCCGCCGCGGGCGATGGCGCGGCGCACATCCTTCAGCAGCGGATTGGCGGGGCTTGAGATCGTTTCGGGCTTAGGCATCTTACAATGTGTCTGGGATCAGAATAGCGCAGATGAAACGCACCGTATGGAATGTGGTGGTTGCGGCGTTCTCGGTGGCGATGCTGGCGACGGCTTGGATTGCGATCCGGGTCGAGCGGCAGGCAGCGCGCGAGGAGGCGCAGCCGGCGGACGTGATCGTTGTCTTGGGCGCGGCGGAGTATCGCGGGCGGCCGTCGCCGGTGCTGAAGGCGCGCCTCGATCATGCGCTGGATCTGTACCGCAAGGGGCTGGCGCCGCGCATCATGACCACGGGCGGCGCGGGCGGCGACCCGGTGTTCACGGAGGGAGACGTGGGGCGCGACTATCTGACCGGCCAGGGGGTGCCTCCGGAGGCGATTGTGGTGGAGAGCGAGGGCGCGAGTACGGTGGCCTCCACGGCGCGAGCGGGCGAGATCATACGGCGCATGGGGTTGCAGGCGGTCATCGTGGTGAGCGACGGATATCATATTTACCGGGTGAAGAAGATGCTCGAAGTCAGGGGACTGACCGTGTATGGGTCGCCGCGGCCGGAGCGGGCGCGGGACAGTTTGGGGTATCGGTGGAACTATGTGAAGCAGGCCGTCGGGTATTTGTTGTGGTCGTGCGGCGTGCCGGTGTAGACCGAACGGATCCGGCGATTACTTGTTGTAAAGGTACTCAAACTTCCGCAGTTCCGCGGCGTTAAGATCCGACACGGCCCACCAAGCCATTCCTGCGCGGTTCCAGTGGACGATGTGGTAGCCGTTCCGGACAAGCTCCGTATCGCCGCCCGATGCAGCCGCGGGCCACGTAAACAGGTTGATGACATGCCGCCGCCCCTGGTAAACCAAAGCCGCCACCGGACGCCCGTCCACGTAATCGACCCGCCCGCCGATCAATGGGAATCCCTGCACGGCGAAGTCTCTGACATCCGGCGAGAAGTCCAGTTTGCCGTTGAACCATGGCTTTACCGTGTGCTGGTCCGAGGAAGGCATATCCAACAGATGCGTTCCCATCAACGACCGCACGTGACTCGAAAGGACGTCCTGCGCGATCGAATCGGCGCCGGAGGTGCGCGAGCGGAACAGCGCGATGTTCCAGCCGAGCGAAACCGCTAACAGCATCGCGGCCGCAACCGCCAGCCAGCGCCATGCCCCGCCGGATTGGCGTTCAGCCCGGCGCACCGCGGTGCGAACGCGATGCGACAGATCGGCGGGAGCGCGGTAGTATGGCGCGTTGTCCCGAATGGCCGCCCGCAGGGCCAAGAGTTGGTTTTGCACCTTCGCGCAGGATTCGCAAGCTGCCAGATGCTCCCGCACTTGGACGTTGAGCCCGGCATCCAACTCGTCATCCAGGTACGCACCGGCTACGCTACTTAACGATTCGCAGGTCATTGGGCATCTCCTTTGATCCGGCCGGTCACGCAATCCTGCAGGCGGCGGCGCGCGCGCGAAAGGCGGGACATTACGGTGCCGATCGGCAAACTGGTAACTGCGGAGATATCCCGGTATGGCATCTCTTCCAACTCCCGCATCACCAGCACTTCGCGGAACTCAAGCGGAAGCGCCTCCATGCAATCCCGCACATTCCCGAAGCGGGCTTGCTCGACTAACCTGGTCTCGGCGTCCGCGGCCAGATCGCCCGGACTGTGGACGCCTTCATCGAAGGGTACTTTTGCCATGCCTTGCTCACGGCGCCGCCATGTGAGGCAGGTATTGCGCACTACCGCAAGCAGCCAGGATCTGCCGTCGCCGCCCTGAAAGCTATCGAAGAATCTGAACGCGCGCATATAGGCCTCCTGAACGATATCCTCCGCATCATGCTCGTTGCGCGTCAGCCAGCGAGCCAGATTGTAAGCCGCGTTCAGGTGCGGAAGGATCGTCGTTTCGAAGAGCAACCGTTTCGCGGCTTCCATCAGGACCGTGCCTCCACACTTGCGGCAGGGGATCTCCGCGGCAGAGCCGCCATTGGGAACGGTCCGGGTCCGGACTGCGAAATCATTTGTGACTATATGGTACACCGGCGTGCCCGGCATTACTGGCCGGTGGCCCCATCCGCAGGCGCGGCGCTACGCGAGTCTGGGCCGATAACGTCAGACGCCGCCGCTCGGTTCGCGTCCATTGGTAGATGCGTTCGAATCCGGCGGGGGAAGGTTGAGAGCCGGGATGCAAGAGAATGTACCGGGAGAGTGGCATTCTGCGGTTTCGCACGACGGCAGCCAGTTCGGCCAGGAGGTCATGCTGTTTGCGGGTGTCGTACTCGTCCCAGCGCGATAGATTCATATGGCTGCGCCCTTGGTTTACGTCGTTCTCGATCAGCCAGGATGCCGGCGCAACATAACTATACCAGGGCCATTCGGTTCGCTCGGAGTGGCAGTTCTGGCACGATTTCTCCAGGATGCGCACCACGGCGGGATCGACATTAGCGCCGGCCAGCAACGGCGCGTTCGAATTGGCCTTCACCGCTCCAAAAGGATGAACGAAGACCGATGCGAGGGCGAGTACGCCGGCGGACGCGGCTGCGGCGTAGTGCGGTCTCTTCAGGAGGCTCTTTCTCATACCCGTTTATACTCCTGCCGCGCGGAATTTATTCCGCGTCAATTTACAAGCGAAAAAACGGTGGGCGGGAATAACGAGGGCCTCACGGAAGTACAGGCAGATAGAAGCGGCACACATTAAATAAAAAGAAGGAACCATGTCCAAATTCATTAATCACGACCACAACGACGATGGAATTAACCGCAGGGGATTCCTCGAATGCATGGCCTGGGCCGGAACAGGCGTAGTCTGGACTGTCGGCAGCGGCGTTCTTAACTCGCGCGCATTCGGCAAACAGGCACACCTGGGCGAGGCTAAGGGCGAGATGACCTTTGTGCAGATCAGCGACAGCCATATCGGATTTAACAAGCCGGCGAATACGGACGTGGCAGGTACGCTGCTGGCTACCATAGACAAGATCAACGCGTTGCCGCAGGCGCCCGAGTTCATCATCCATACGGGCGACCTCAGCCACACCTCCAAGCCCGCGGAATTCGACACGCTGAACCAACTGATGAAGTCCGCCAAAACGAGCCAGGTCTTCTATGTGCCCGGCGAGCATGATACGTCGGTGGACGACGGCAAACAGTATCTGGAGCGCTACGGCAAAGGTACGCAGGGCAGCGGCTGGTATGGCTTCGATCACAAGGGTGTGCACTTTATGGGGCTGGTGAATGTGGTCGGACTGGAGCATCTGGGAAAGCTGGGCCAAAGCCAGCTCGAATGGATGGAAGCGGACCTGAAGTCGCGATCCGGCAGCACACCGATCGTGATCTTCGCGCACATCCCGCTTTGGACGGTGTACCCCGAGTGGGGCTGGGGGACCGAGGACAGCGAACAGGCGCTTACTTATCTGCAGCGCTTCGGGTCGGTCACGGTTTTGAACGGCCACATCCATCAGGTGATGCAGAAGGTGGAAGGCCACGTGACTTTCCATACTGCCATGTCCACGGCCTTTCCCCAGCCGGCGCCCGGAAGCGCTCCGGCGCCCGGTCCGATGAAGCTCCCCGCAGAGCGGCTGCGAAGCGTGCTGGGTCTGACCGATGTGCATTATGTAGCCCGAAAGCATAGTCTGGCGATGGTGGATTCTCCGCTCGCGCTATAAGGATCTGTGTTGAAATGTATCGCTTCCTAATCGTCTTGAGCGCCGCGGCGGTTATTTTCGTAACCACTGCCCGGACCCAGCCCGCCGCGCGAGGTCAAGAGTTGTTCGAACGCCGCTGCACGGGCTGCCACGCCCTCGACCGCGACAAGGAGGGTCCCCGTCTGGGCGGCGTTTACGGGCGAGTGTCAGGCTCCGTGCCGTCGTTCCGTTACTCGGATGCGCTTAAGAATGCGCGCATCGCGTGGGATGCGCAATCGCTCGACAAGTGGCTGAGCGACCCGGATAGTCTGGTGCCGGACAATGATATGGCCTTTCATGTGGACAGCGCCGCGGAGCGCAGCGAGATCATTACGTATTTGAAACAAATGCGGTAGTAGTAGGCACTTCGTTCCCGATGATCTCCAGCGCTTTGGCGGCAACAATGTCCTTCAACAAGGCCTACTCCGGAGGCGCAATAGGCCTGAGCTGCGGCGCTTGCCTAGCCAAATTCCAAATGAGCGCCTTCTGGCAGGGGGACCGCCCCACATTGAAGGATGCGCCTAATCGCGGCCTCCGATCTTGATCGTATCAGGGACGTGAGGGACTTCGGAATCCGGATCCGCGCGGCCGCCACGCCGGCTCCGGCTGGCGGCCAACACTCCTAACAACACGAAGAACCAAGCGCCGATGGCGGGTCTCTGTTGCATCGGATAATCGACCAGGCAATGCACCCACACCGACAGCAAACCGATCCCCCAAACCGATCGCAGTGCTGCCGGAACCGCCATCGCGGCTAGCGCTAACAGGATCAAAAAGAACGGCACGCCTCCCTCCACCGCCCACTGCAGCCAATCGTTGTGCGCCTGGTTCACGTAAGTGCCGTCGTCGAAGAGCGCATATTGCGGATAAACGCGCGCCCAGTTCCCCAGTCCGAAACCCATGGCAGGCCGGTCGTGCAGCATGGCCAGCGAGGAGACCAGGAACTCGCGCCGTCCGGCGAACGGATCCGGCTGCCAGAGACGGTGCCGCAACGCCTGCCAACCGGCAACGGCGGTAAAAAGCACGGCGATGGCCGCGAACGTGGCAATGCCGCGGGCCACCGTCCCGGCCGGCGCCAGGCCGCGCCGCCAGGCCAGCAGCAGCACCGCGGCCACTTCGAGGCACACCAGAATGGACCCGGCGCGCGAAGCTGCCACCACCACCGAAGCGAGCATGGCCGCGGCTATGGCGCAATTCGCGATTGCCAGGCGGCGGTCGCGCAAAGCCTGCCACAGCGCGATCGGCAGGATCATCTCCAGGAACGCGGCATACTCATTCGGGTTGACGAACGGTCCTAGCACGTAATCCGTATATCCGCTGGGAAAGAGCCAGAAGATTTTACCGCCCGACGTGAACATCTGGACCGTCGAGAGCACGCTCAGCGCGGCCCCGAAATACAGCGCGAAACGCAGAAACCAGTGCCGCGCCGCGGGTGGTTGGAATAGTTGCAGCGCCAGAAAGAACAGCGCCAGCCAGGTGGCCCAATTCAATACGGCATTCCACGTCCCCCAGGGGTAAGCCGTGCGGTGTGCGGCGAGCTGCAGCAAGCCCCAAACCGGCGCGGCCGCAAGCGGCGCCAGCCACAGGCTCCCGCGCATGGGCGATGGACGCCGCCACTGGCCGGCCGCCCAGACGGCTATGGACCCAAAAGCCGCGAACTGCGCCAAGCTCCACGCCCAGCGCTGGCCGACCCAGATGGTGAGTATGGCATAGCTCAGCAATCCAGCCAGCGCGGCTATCGCGCGGGTCATGGCTGGCGCTCCAGAGACAAATGCCGCAGCGCCACCGAACCTGCGATCCGGGTGGCGCCCGGCAGGCGCTGGCAGATGAGAGTCAAGCGCACCAGCCCGCCGGCTGGCGCCGTGAAAGCCAGTTCCGCGGGCTTCCAGTCCGGGCTGGAAAGCCAGGGCGAGCCGGCTGCCAGATCGATGCCCATACGCCCGTCGAAAACGCTCCAGCGCAAACCGCTGGCGGACGGTAGTTCGGATGTGTGGTACTCGAAACGCAAACTGTAGCTCGCGCCCGGTGTCACGGGTACGAATTGCCATAGCGGCGCGCACGTTTCCGGTTGATCGCCGCTGAAATCGACCCACAGGTACCGCGGCGACCGGTTCCTTCCCATGGTGACGCCAGCCACGGGATCCAATCGCCACGCGAAGCCGCCGCCAGCGGACTCCGCCGCAAAGTCGCCGTCGGTCAGCGGCGCGCGGTCCCGGTCCAGTGGCGCATAGGGCAGCAGATGCCGCGCGCACAGCGTATTCCAGACTTCCAGCGTGGCGGGGACCGCGCCCGCGTCGAGCTGCCGGTCGCACCAAGCGGCCAGAATCCACTGGTCGTCGGTGTTTGCCAGTGCGGCCAGCTTCATGGCGGCCGGTTCGGATGCGGCCAGCCTGCCTTCCTGGATCAGAAACAGGACATACGCATCCAGGACTGCGCGGCGCTCCGGGATGGCGCGCTCTAAGATTATCCCGGCATCCGGGCGCATGTGCCAGCACAGCCGGAAAACCGGATTCAGGTCGCCATAGCCCATCAGCAGCGACTCTCTCGCCCACGGCCAGAAATGCGCTTCATTGCCGCGGCGGAAATAGTAATTGGCGAGCGCCCAGCGCGGCGCGAACTGGCGGCTGGCATGGGCCGCGTCAAGCAGGCGGCTCTCCGCGGCGCCCAAATCTCCGCGCATCTCAGCCGCCACACCCAGCCGTATCCATGCGTCCGCGTTTCCGGGATCCAAGGCTGCGGCGGCTTCCAGCGCGGCTGTGGGATCGGCGCCCGCAGCTTGCTGGGCTTCGGCCAGCTTCAGGCGGAAATCCGCATCGCCTGGCGAGAGGCGCACGGCGCGCACCGCTGTATCGGCGTCCGGGGCGCGGGAAAGGTGGTCCGCCCAAGCGAGCCGGAGCGGCCAGTAAGCGATGCATGCCATGGCGGGGATGGCGGCCAAAATCAGAATTTTGGGAACGGGCTTGCGGGCGAAGGTGCCGGCGGGCAGCATGCCGATTTACGCGGATTTTAGCATGCGGCGGACCTTGGTTTCGTGGAGAGGGGAGCGCTATGACGTAGTGTTCGGCTACACTGGCGAGTTATTATGCCCTGGTCAGTCCAAACGGCGGTGTGCCTGGCCGTCCTCACGGGCGCGCGCGCATTGGTGGACGCCGGTTCCCGAAGATCAAAAAGCCGTCTGGGGGATACTTCCGCCGCGCGCGCATGCGCCGGGAATCGCGTGGACGCACACGCGCGGCGAGGTGGCGCGGATGACGCCGTTCGAGGCCAAGGACGCCGGAACCATGGCCGAGGCGAACATGCGAAAGATGGGCATCGACTGGGTGACCTTTGAGGGCCGGCGGATGCCATACCGGTCGAAGGAGAAAGCCGCGCATTACCGGCTGATTGTGGCGGCCAAGCGGGCCAAGCTGGAGCAGAATCCAGGGGTGCGCGATCGCGGACTGGACTTGAATCCGGACGAGCGTCCCATTGAAGAGGCCGGATTCCAGGCCGCGCGCGCATTGTTGGATCGCGTCATCGCGCACGGCTGTGTGCTCGATTACGGATGGGTGGATCGTGATGGCGTGAAGGTCGCGACGGTCAGAGGACCGATCCCCGTGGCGCTGGTTTTGGCACAAGTGTCGGGCTCGGTGGCGCACATCCCGCGGATCAACATGCCGGAGGTGGGGCCGGACGCAATTCGCGTGGTAGGTTTCGCGTTGGAGGAGTACGTCATCAACGCGCTCCCATAGAGAAGGACAAAGACGGCAGCCTCGAGCCCAGCCCAACTGGAAATCATCGACTTCATCGCTGCGGGGAACACCGCGGCAGCGGTTATTTTAACGCCGGCCTTTTCCGAAGGCTCAGCACGGAGTATCGGAATTGATCGTGCGGCAGACCGAGGGCACGATCTCAGCCGAGGAAGCTCAGGACCTTGGGGGCTTTCTGCTAATCATGGCCAAGGCTCCGCCCGCCGCCATATCGATCTTGCCGAGTGATATCGGCGCGCCCTCCGCCGTTTGGTGCGGGGCGCGCCTCCTACGGTTGCGAGTATCGTCTCCTCCACGAAGACGACTCCTTCTCTCCACACCGGGTCGGTCACATCGTCAGCCCGAGATGTAGTGCGCCATCGGTCTCGATTGGAACACAGTTTCCGGACCCGGGCGAGTTCATCAATCGATGGCAAAGGGCGTCGCCGGAAGAGTAAAAAGAGATAAGAAAGATGGGAAACACGTGTCGCGAAAGTTGGCTCGAAGTGCCACGAGCCAACAACTGCAAGCCGCAAGTTGACAAACGAACATGATGACTTGCTGCGTGCAAGTTGATTACTACACGCCGGACTGCCGGGCAATGTCTGGGCGCTCCCGACCTGATTTCAGGCCAGCCTCACTGGAATGGCCTCGGAGACCCGATCCTGGAAGGCGACGGCCACGGCATAGGCGCCTGGCTGCGCACCGGAGGGCAGCATGGCATTGATTTGGCGCAGGCCCTGCGCGTCGCCTTGGGAAAGAAACAGGGCCGGCAAATCGTCGCCATCCAGCCAAACCGCGATGGCTTCTCTGGCGGCGTCTTCCGGCAATCCGGAGACCCACAGCGAGATGCAACTCTGGATCCCAGTGTGGATGAGATTGCGCTCCCAGGTCTTGCCGTCCGTCACGATGGCGATGCGAATGTTGGAGATTTCGGGGCGGACGGGGTGCCAGCGGCGTTGCTCCGGGGTAAGATCGATGCCGATGCGCACAGGGTTTCCCCACGGGCTGTCCGTTGTGCGGAGGGTGGCCGCATGCCAGCCGGGCGCCAGTCCGGGCGGCAATTTGCAGTTCACCTGCCAGACACCGCCGCCAGTGTTCCGCAAAAAGACGGGATGCGAGCCATAGGCGCCGATGCGCGGGAACACGTCGGCGCCCGTAAGGTCCGGGCGCGGGCTCTCGAACCAGATCGCTACGTAATCGTCGTTCGTGCCGGCGAACCTGCGGTCGCGTGTGACGGCGTTCTCCACCGAGGCCAGATAGGGTGCCGGCTCCCGCGGATTCCCGGCCTCCGGCCAGCGGCGGTAGCAGGTGACGTGCGCGCGATGGTCCAGCACGCTTTCCAGTTGCACGCGGGCAAACCCGGCGGAGCGGCACATGGCCAGCAGGCAGGCGGTATTAGGCCCCACCCAGTTGTCGAACTGGCCGCACAGTTCCGTGGTTTCGTAGAATTCCATAAGCGGCTTGGCGCCGGAATCGGCGCCGTCGTCGATGACGAAGGACTCCACGCAGACCATGTCCGTCGCCAGCTCGCACACTTTTTCCAGCGCGAGCATGGGATGCTTCAAATGGTACAGCACGCCCAGGAACATCACGATGTCGAAGTGTCCGATCTTGTCGGGCGAGAGGCCGCAAACGTCGTCGATGCGGTACTCGGCCTGCGATCCCAGCAATTCGCGCGCGACACGGAAACGCTCGCAGGGCGTGCTATCGACCGCCATCACTCGCGCTCCGCGGCGCTCCAGCTCGAAGCTGAACCAGCCGTCCCAGGCGCCGATATCGAGCGCCCGCTTGCCGCGCAGATCGCTCGGAACCGGAAACTGGGCGAGGCGCCGGCGCGAGGCATCCAAGCTCTGAAAGCCGGGAATCACCCGCCCATCGGGCAGTTCCATGCTGTGATACCAGCCCAGGCGGGCGAGCTCTTCGAGCTTTTCTTTGTTGGGATCCGTCACCGAAAACCATTATAGGCGGGGCGGTAACATGGCGGGATGGAGAGCGTCTGCTTGTTCTGCCGGATTGTGGAGAGAGATCTGCCGGCGGCTACGGTCTTTGAAGATGAGTTATCAATCGCCTTTCTGGACCACCGGCCGCTGTTTCCCGGCCATTGCCTGCTGATCCCCAAGACGCATTATGAGACACTGGCGGACCTGCCCGAGCGTTTGACCGGTCCGTTGTTCGGCAACGCCAGGCTCCTGGCGGGAGCCGTGGAACTGGCCATGCAAAGTGAGGGATCCTTCGTGGCGATCAACAACCGGGTGAGCCAGAGCGTGCCGCACCTGCACATCCACATAGTGCCGCGCAGCAAATAGTGCCGCGCAGCAAGAAAGACGGACTCCGCGGCTTCTTCTGGCCGCGGCAGAAATACGGTAGCGCGGCCGAAATGGAGAACGTTCGGAACCGTGTTCAGGAGGCGGCCGGGGCAGTGCGCAAGCTGATCTGAAGGCGGGTAGCGCGCCCATTTCGGCACGGGAGCACGCTCCGCCGTCAGTATACGGCTATTGAATGTGAATGCGCACGGGGCTGGCCGTCTGGCCGTCCGCCGTCAGCACTACGTCCGCCTCACCGATACCGGCCAAGCTGCGCGAAATTTCCACAGTGACTTCGTCTAATCCCGGGAAATGGCCGGCCGGTCCGGAGTAGAGCACCGGCACGTCTTGTCCCGCGATCTGCACGTGAACCTCGGACGCGTCGCCCACGCCGGATGCGTAGAACCGCAGCATTACCCTGTCTGTTGACGCTCCCGGATCGACCGGCGACGCTTGCAGCGGCCGCATGGATTCCGTCCCGTCTGCGTGGGCCGTGATTACCTGCACGGCAGTAGGATGCAGAACCGGGCTGGTCTTGGCGACACTCCCCGTGTAGACGTTGCCGGCCACTGTTCCTATGACCGCCAAAGTAGTGGACTCAGTGCCTTGCGAATAGACGAACTCCGACCTGGCTGTCATGATCGAAACGTTCGGAAAAGGAGCGATGGCGGTGGAGGTCAGGGCGCCATTCGGCATTGCGATGCTGCTTAAGATATCTATCGTGCCTCCCTCTATTTTTACCGAACCGCGCAACTGGATCGAGTCGAGGCCAACAGGTTGCTGCACCAATGCCATACTTGTGTCGTCCGTGCTAAACTTCGTCGGCACCGTGAGGAGGTAAGATTTGACTTGGCCCTTCAAAATGAGACCGGAATAGCTGGCGTAGTCCGATGCCGTTTTGGCCGGCACCTGGGTCTCGCAACCATAGAGAGTGACGCTAAACGGCCCGCCTGCCAGTTTCAGTTTGTCGGCTCCGCTGACGATTGTGTTCCCAAACTTTCCCGAAACCTGGTAGGCGATCGTCGTGCCAGAGCACGTCGATGCCAGCAGGTTTTCCGCGGCGGCCAAACCGGATATTACGGCTGCCGCTATCGCAATAAAGCGCATCTTTACTATCATTGAATTGAATTCTTTCTACTCCGGCCCGGCGATTCCAGCTACGGCTTCGCAATGTGCTGCGTGCAAGCTTCGCAGAGTCCGTAAATTCGCAACGCCGGCGCGTATGCGGGACTCGCCGTAGGTATCGTCGAGGTAGGCACGTATACCTTGCCGTTTGCAATCGTCGGAACCGAGAACTTGGTCGGAAACCAATAGTCCGTGCTCGCCCACAACTGCGTGCCGACATTGGCGGCGCTAAAGGCGTACAGGGTCCCCTGAACCTGCGAGTTCGAAGCGGTCGTGGGTACGATGGCCCATACGATTCCATCCCTGTTCCCGTTGGCGGAAAGCGACAGACCGCCTCCGGGATAATTCACTGCGGCCAGCGTGCCTTGGTTGGGGTCCGCCTGGAAATGGTTGGTTTGGGGCTCGAAGTCCCACGCCCGCAGAACATCGCCCCATGCCCAAACATAATACGCTGAGTTGCCGTTTGTGCGGTTCCACAGAGCCTGACCGTGGATCTCGTAGCAGCCGGCCAAGCCGGGGCCGGTTCCACAACCCAAAGTGGTGGCAGTGAAGGTCTGCAGCGCACCCGCGTTCCCCGAACTGAGTCCGCCGAGGCTCGCCCGGTTCATGGCGGTTACCACTCCGGATTTACCGGCTATCAGCACCAGGTTCGGAACCGTTACGTTGGTGCTAGTGAACAGAATCACACCGCCCTCGCAGAGATCCAGGTCGTCACGGTTCAGCGCGGCGAAGTTGAACGACGTGAAGGAATCGACGACGGCCCCGCTGCCGTTCAGCCGCAATACCGATTCGCCCCAATTGCCAGTGCCGGCGCCCCCGTATCCGCCGTTGGCCGTCGCCGTGTAGATTCCCGTTGAATCCAATGCCGGCCCATGGCCCGACATCCAGATTCCCGCCCCATGGCCGCATTGATTCGAGGCGGGATTCGGGCTGGTACACGCCGGCCCCGTCTGCGACGCATTTTGTGTGGTGATGAAGATCATCAACTGCGTGAACGCGCCAGCCGAGTATTCGTAACCCATCAGCCAGCCGTGGTAGGGTTGGGTGATTTCCTGTCCGCTGAGGTTGCCAAACCCCAAGTAGATGGTCGAACTGAGACTGCCTTCCAATAGGGCGGGGCGCTGGAACACTTCATGGGCCTTGAAAGGGATACACGGCGGCGGGACCGTCCCGCCGTTCCATGAAGTGCAGGACGTGAGCTGAGAATCATCGCCTGTTCCCGCCACCGCGCCCTGCACCACGATATTCGTAATCTCGACCCCCGTCAGGAGATTGAGCGCGTGCAACCGGTACACTGGTGTTTCGTTTTCGTAGGTGTACGTCACCACGAAAATCACTTCCAGGTTGACGTCGATCACCGGCGTGCTCAAAATCCCGACATTCGGCTGTGAGGTGGTCCCTATCGGGACCGGAGTGCCGAGCGATGTGTGCCACAACGCGAGCTGCGAGGTGTCCGCGTCGAAAGCGTAAACCGAGTTATTCAACGTTGCTACAAACGCAACGTTATGTATGGTGCCATTGATGGTCAGGCCGGGAACGTAAAGGGGCTGCGCGAAAATGTTTGCGTCCACGGGCTGGCTGAACAAAAACCCAAAACTGCTGGCCGTGACGTTGGACGGCGTCAGCGTGGTCTCCGCGAGATTCGCGCCGGTCCGGTAGTTGTTATATTCCCCTGTCAGCACCGCGCCGGTCTGTGCCCGCGCCGCGCACGGCAAAATCGCCATTAGAAACAATGTTTGAAAAATTGCAACGCCGCCGGGGGCGTGGCTCTCCATTCTTCGATTCATTCTCAATTCCTCACCCTTCCCGAAATGGTATGCCCGCGGAAACGTATTACGGAGTGTTTCAGAGCTACCTGTCAGTATAACGCAAGATGTGCCCAAGTGAATGAGCACTTTAGTACCAGTACTTACGGATTTTGGTTTAGTGGGTGACGCGCCACGTTGGCCGGCACGCGCGCGCCACTACTTGGCAGCCCGTGATCCGCTTCGAGACGGGCCGCCCTCGGGGCCGGCTCTGTAACGTACTTAAGCTACATGAGCCGCGTACGTCAGTAAGCGGTGTGTTGTGACTGAAAAAGGTTTCATCAGTTTCGCGGCGGGCAACAGCCGAAAAAGCAGAGCAGAGCCGACCGCCGCGAAAGTGATGAAACCGTGCAGTGAACTAAAGCGCAGACTGAGGCCGGGTCTTTAAT
>Ga0302325_10013098_pt1 | contig 17727 bp, 18 predicted proteins | sample Palsa_T0_2_FD_201948 | JGI IMG/M metagenome (GOLD analysis project Ga0302325, IMG submission 201948) | Peat permafrost microbial communities from Stordalen Mire near Abisko, Sweden - Palsa_T0_2 | ecosystem: Environmental > Terrestrial > Soil > Palsa > Peat permafrost | place: Sweden: Abisko...
TGGTCGACGATCTTGACGAAGCGCACGTGGGTCACGCCGATATCTGCGAGGTCGAACCCGTTGCCGCCGCAAGCGGGATAGTCGACAGGCGAGATGGAGTTGCCCGGCGCGCTCATGACAGGAGTCCAGCCTGCACACGAGCCATACGGAGGATCCTGCACCGTCGCCGTGCATGGATAGGACGTCCAGGTCACACCATCGTCGCTGACGCTCACGGTGCCCGGCTCGGCGTACACGTCATTTGGATTGCCACCAATCCAGAACGGGTTCTCGAATACGACGAAGTCGACGCCGGGTCCGTCGATGATCGCGTTGGGCGCGAAGCTGACGACGATCGTGCCGCCGACCCCGAGCGACACGACGTCGGTCGAGCCTTCTGAGGTGCCGCCGCCTACGGGCGGCCCCTCTACGACCGTCGGCATCTCCGCTTGTCCGAAACCGGCACACGGACCAGGCATGAACGAGACGACGCTCGTGATGAAGCGATCCGCCGCGATCGTGCCACCATCGGGGAGCGGATAAAACGACGGTGGGCCGTCAATGGCGCCATCAGTCGCCCCCTCAGCCGTGGCGTCACCTTGGTACGAGATGAACCCACCATCCGGAATGGCCTCGCCATGGGGGCCGCACGCGATGACACCAAAACACAGGCACGCGAGCGTCCGCATCGTTCGCCCTCTTCTATCACTCACGATGGGTGCATGGAACGTCGTGCTGACGGCCATGAGGCTCTTGTTGGGCTAGACTTGCGAGACGTGACCTCACAACGGATGACGCTCGGGTGCATCGTGGCCTGGCTTGCGGTCACGTGGCTGGTGACCTTCGCCTGCTCGAGCTCCGACAACGGCGACGCCGCGACCGACGCGATGACCGAGCACGTGGCCGATGGGGGCTGCTCGGGCTTCGGTTGTACGGACGCGCAAGTGATCGATCCATGCGGTGATGCGTCGCTTGCGATTCGAGCGCGCGCCATGTTCGATCAAACTTGCTCCGGCGGCTCCGAGACGGGGTGTCACGTCGAGTTCGCCGGAGGGACGAACCTCGAGGTCGACCGAGACGGCGCGCCCGACCCGTACGATACGCCCAGCGGCAACTGTCCCACCGGGTGTGGCATCATCAACGTCGCCTCGTCCGAAATGCCCGACGTCATGCGCATCGTGCCGTTCAATCCCGAGTCGAGCTACCTCTACTGGAAGATCACCGGAGACCCGCGGAGGGCTCCCGGAACCGGGATCATGCCGCTCTACAGCGTGAACGATCCCGACAGCGGGAGTGTCGATTGCGTCGCACACCCAGCCAACAACGGATGCCAGTGCGTCGTCGAGACCATCGGTCCGTGGATCGAGGCGGGCTGCCCGTGAGCATCACGATGACCGACGTCGAGCTTCGTCGCGTGTTTCGCGCGATCGTGCTCGGCCTCTCAGCGCCGGCAGTCGCGGTCGGTTGGGCCGCGTGTGGCTCGAGCCCCACCGAGGACCCCGACGCGGGCGGTGATGCAACGGCACACCACGATGCGTCGGAGGGTGGAATCATGTTCCCCGACGTGACTATCGATTCGCATGTCGTGTGGTGTGACTCGGGTCCCCCGCAGTGGCTCGGGATGGACACGTGCTTCAATTATCTCTACGTCCCGTGCGGCCTGCCCAATGGCGACTACGTGATGGATGACGCGGGCAACATCGATCGCTGCGACCAGATCTGCCTCGGCTACACTGCGTACGGCTGCGCGATCTTGTCGGAGGCCGGCATCGCGACGCTTTACGAGGTCTTCTATCCTGATGGCGGCGGACCTGATGAAGACGCATCGGACCAACCCAGCACCGCCCTCTACGTCACGTGCGATTGCTACAACGGTGGACGGCGGCCGGCAGGGTTGTGCCGTGCCCAATCACGTAGCCAGGGCGCGCTCGCGACGTACTTCGCGCGGATGGCCCACCTCGAGGCGGCTTCGGTCCCCGCGTTTCGAAGGATGTACGGCGAGCTCGATGTGCTCGGAGCTCCGAGCGAGCTGCTCGCGAAGGTCGGGCGCGCCATTCAAGAGGAGCGGCGCCACGCGAACATGATCGGGCGTATCGCTCGGCGCTTCGGCGGCACGGTGTGTGCGCCGCGCGTGCGTGCATTCCGCAGGCGCAAGGTCGAAGCGATGGCCCGCGAGAACGCGATCGAGGGTTGCGCGCGCGAGACGTATGGTGCGCTCGTCGCGACGTGGCAAGCGACGCACGCCGCAGATCCGGAGATCCGCCGCACGATGCGGCGCATCGCCGTCGAGGAGACGAGGCACGCCGCGCTCTCGATGGAGGCGGCACGCTTCTACACGCCAAAGCTCGATGCCCGCGCTCGCGCCCGCGTCTCCAGCGCCAAGAGGCATGCGCTCCGCGAGCTCGAACGTGCAGCACACCTCGAGCCGCACGCGGAGCTCGTCACCGTCGCGGGTTTGCCGTCGGCCGCAAACGCGCATCGTCTCGTCGATGCACTCATGGCGCTTCTTCCTCGCCTTGAAGATTAGGTCGATCTAGCCTCGTCTGACATGGCGCTCGACCGCAACCAGTTCCTGCTCGTCGCCGGCGCCATCGCTGCCGCCACGACGACGATGGCATCGAAGTCGTATCCAGACGAGGGAGCGCCCGAGCAGGACCAAGTCGGCGCGTGTGATGGCCCCACCGGCCAAACAGGGCATGCGAAGTACTGCCCTATCGCGGAAGGTCGGCGGAAGGGCTGCCTCGATTGGAGCTCGTGCTCCGACTCGGGGCTCAAGGCTGCCTCGGAGCTGCGCTACTATGATTGCCTCGCCGCCTCGCCACCCAATGCATGCTTTGTCGAAGGCGCGATCAGCGCGCGCCAGCGGTGCTCCGATCAGGTCGTACGAAACGCGTGCGCCGATCCACTCGCTGCTGCCACGTGCCAGCGCGCCGCGCGAAATTGCGCGCGCAACTCCGGCACGCTCGCGCTGTGCACGCAGTACGTCGCACCGCTGACATCCGCCGGCCGTGACAGCTTCACGTCGTGCATGATCGAAGGCTGCAGCGACTTTCAGCAGACCTTCAAACGCTGCATCGCCTATACGCAGTGACGCTCGCGCGCGGCGCGTGCAACTTCGCGATCCGAGAAGCGATGGCGCGTCGTCCCGATGGTTTGATCCGTCTCGTGCCCCTTGCCACAGATGAGCACCACGTCGCGAGGGCTCGCGGCCTCGATGGCTGACTCGATCGCAGCCGCGCGGTCGAGCTCGATCGTAGTGTGCGGATGAGCGCCGATGCCTCCCACGAGCTCCCGCGCGATGGCCATCGGGTCTTCCGTCCGCGGGTTGTCGTTCGTCACGTAGATGACGTCAGCGAGGCGAGCGGCAGCCCCCATCGGACCGCGTTTGCGCGTGTCGCGATCACCTCCTGCGCCAAAGACCAACACCACACGACCCCCGCTCGCGAATCTGCGAGCGGCAGTGAGCGTGCGTGAGAGAGCATCCGGGGTGTGCGCGTAGTCGATGACGATCCACGGCCTCTCCGCGACGACCTCGAAGCGCCCCTCAGGAAGCTCGACCTCGGAGAGGCCTAGAGCCACATCCTCGGCAGAGACGCCAGCGGCCCAAGCGCCAAGCGCAGCGGCGAGGGCGTTCTCGACGAAGATGTCGAGCGCGGGGAAGCCAAGGGTCAGCTCCGCGGGAAAGACCTGCGCCCGAGTCGATCGCTCGAGCACGACGCGATTCGCCGGCGCTTGCGTGTGTGCGAAGAGATCGACCTTGCCCTGCGGCTCGCCGCGACTCGCGACGCCATACGTGAGGACGGACACACTCGGCGGAAGGACCTCCCGAAGGAGAACGCTCGCGGGATCGCAAGCATTGAGCACGGCCACGCCGCCGGGCTCGAGGTGGACGAAGAGCTGAGCCTTGCTCGCGAGGTAATGCTCGGGTGTCGTGTGAACGTCGAGATGATCATGCGTGAGGTTCGTGAAGACGCCGACATGAAACGGCCAGACCTTGGCAAAGCCATGCTGGAGCGCCTCGCTCGTGACCTCGAGCGCGCACGCGCGAGCGCCCCGTCGATGCGCTTCTCCGAGAGCGTCGACGAACCCGTCGAAGTCGAACGGGTAATCGAGTCGCTCGTCGCCCACGTAGTACCCGAGGGTCGTCGCGCGCGCGACCACCGCATGCTTGCGGGCGAGGAGGGCAGCGATCCACGTGGTGGTCGATGACTTGCCGTTCGTTCCCGTCACACCCACCGTGAAGAAGTCCTTGGCGAAGCTCGGGCGCGCCGGCAGTGGCCGCGGTTTCGCGTAAGCTCGTTCGATCGCGCTCGCGACGCGTTCGAGCCGCATCCCACGGCTCCCCTTGATGACGACGAGCGCACCCTCGAGCGAGGCCCACGGACCGTCGAGGAGCGAAATCGGGTCGTCGCGCGCCGGAGCGTGGGCCAGGGAGCCGAGCTCATGGGGGGTCTCGATGATGGCACGGTAGACACGTTCCATCGCGTCGCCGAAGAGCCTGATGTGGGCTCCGCGAAGCCCACGCAGCTCGGGCACGAGCGTCGCGTGGGCTGCGTCGGTAGCTGCGCCGAGATCGAGCATGTCGCCGAGGAAGATCGCTTTGGGCCGATGCGCCCACGCCGCCTCGTGAAGGAGCCCGATGGCAAGCCGCGTGCTGTCGGGGCTCGCGTTGAAGGAGTCATCGACGAGGACGAGATCGCGGTCGAGGCGAAGGACCTCCGCGCGACCGCGCACGGGTCGAAAGGACGCAAAGCCCTCCTCGATCTCGCGCACCGAGCGGCCGAGCGCGTGACCAGTCGCGACGGCCAGCGCCGCAAGCCTCGCGTGGGCTTCGCCCGGCAGCGGCACCCGTACGACTCCTTGACCACCCGAGATGTCGAACGTGAGCTCGCGCGCCGTACCGTCGAATGGCCCGATGCGATACTCGACGCGCGAGGCGTGGTCGTTCGCGCGTGCACGGGCGAGCGCGCGCTCGTCTCCGGCGTCGACGACGGTGATATCGCCTGCTTTCTGCTCCGCGACGAGATCGAGGAGACGCTCGCTGCTCGTGTCGAGGATGCGGCGCGCGCGGGGCTCGAAGGCGAAGAGCTCGAGCTCCTCGGTGGCGGCAGTCCGCTCGTCGCGCAGACCCCGAAGGTGCTCCTCGCCGAGGGACGTGATGACGGCGACGTCGGGTCGCACGATCGCCGCGTGGCCGTGCATCGTCCCGACCTCGTCGATGCCGATCTCCACGACGAGCGCGCTCGGGACTGCGTCTACGACGTGCGCTCGGTCGAGCAACGTGAGGGGCACGCCGTAGTGTCCGTTTTCGGTGCCGTGGGTCGCGCTCACGCGATGGCCGCCGCCGGTGAGCACAGCGCGCGTCATCTCTTTGTTGGTGGTCTTGCCGTTGGCACCCGCGATCGCGACGACGGGAAACGTGAAGCGCGGGCGCATCCACGTCGCGAGACGTTTGAACGCCTCGTACACGTCGTCGACCCGCAGGACGCCGGTGCCGTCGTAGTCGCGGGCGACGATGGCGAGCTTGCCGCCGTCGCGCAGATACTCGGCGACGTGGGCGTGGCCATCCTCCCCGTTCAGGTCGAGGGCGAAGAGGACGTCCCCCGGTTGCCATCCACCACGGACCGCCACACCCGAGAAGGTCGCGTCGTCAGCGGAGGCCCCCTCGCCGCCAATCGCTCTGCGGATCTCACGACCAAAGAGGGGCCACACCGGCCCATCGTAGCCTTACTTCACGTCCCATCGGATGGAGAGCACCACGTGATGCCCGCCGCGCCCGAGCTCGATCACCACGGAGCCGCGCTTCTGGATGGCGCGAGTGTCGAGGCCGTCGAACGAGTCGTCGTCGAAGCGGTAGCCGTCGATGCCGAGGAGCTCGTCACCCTCCGACACGCCGGCGACGCGCAGAAGCGACTCGGCTGGCACGTGACGGAGCTCGAGTGCGTCGACGTGATGGTCACGGCCGTAGATCGGCAAGGATTCGGGCCAGAGCGTGCTCAGGTCGGAGTGGGCGACGCGCTTCCCGAACGGCACCTCGATGACGGTCATGTCGAGACCGAGGCCTTGCATCTCGCGCGCCCGCGCGACGAGTCGCGCCGGATCGTGCCCGCCACCCACCCACGGCCGCATCGCGACCAGGTTGCTGACCGGTGCAGGACGGCTCTCTGGTTTTGGCGGGGGGCGCGAGGCCTTGTGCATGAGCGCGAGCGCATGCGGGGCAATCTCGACGTGGCCCCCATGGCCGACCGCGCGGAGCGTAAAGCCGCCAACCGCTGCGACGATGCCAAAGACGGCGACGAGCGCCATCTGAATTGACGGTCGCGCACGGACGGGCGGGGTGGGACACGCGCGGGGCGGGTCGAGACACGTGTGGGGTGTGATGGGCGCGGGCGAGAGGCGATACGGCTGCATCATCATCACCTCGTGCGATTACAAAGGTGATGCCAGCACCCAAGTGCGCGAAGCTACACGCGCACGCCTGCGGGAAGCGTCGCGTTGGCACGGGCGCAGCCACTGCGCGGTCATTTTGACAACGGCCTCACGACCTCACCAGATACAGTTGACCACCGATGACCGACCGTATTCTGCCTCCTGCTCCCCGCTCCGCCGCGCGCTTGCAGATCACGTCGACGGAGTCGGACTTCTGGGCGGAGCTCTTCGTCGACCTCGGTCTACGCGTCGAGTGGCTCGGCCAAGCTCTCGACGCCGTGCCCAAAGAGGATGCCTCGGCAGCAGCGCTCGTGCGGCTCCGCAGTTACGCGCATGCCCTCGACGAGCTCCACCACGCGCTCGCACGCGTGCAGGCCTGTCGCGTCGAGCCGCACCTCAAGCCGCTCTTTTCGCTCGAAGGCACGCTAGCCGGCTACCTTTCGCGCCTTTACGGATGGTGCGAGGAGATCGGCAACGACTTCGAGCGGATGGCCGTCGCCCTCCGGCGCCGCCAGCCAACGTCGATCGTCTTCTCGCACCATGCGGTCAACGAGTCGTATGCGCACTTCGACGAGCTCACCTCGGCCCTGCGTCACACGAACGACGTGGCGCGCGAGCTGCACGCCGACAAAGACCAACAATCCTGGCGGGCCTTCGAAGAGCGGGTCGAAGAGCTCATCTGGGCGACCGATTGGGTGCACATGACGCTGGCCCGTCGGCCGGGGGAATAGTACGCTTCAGGCATGAACCACTGGACGCGCCCCGACTTCATCGAGATCAAGATGGACGCCGAGATCGGCTCCTACCAGGAAGACTACGAGCCACTTCGGGACGAAGTGCGCCCGCCGCAGCAGCGGAGCGCCCTCGGTGTGGCGCCCACGCAGGGCGACCAAGCGCGCTGACGACATGCGCGTGCGCGTCCTCGGCTCGGCAGCGGGCGGCGCGTTCCCACAGTGGAATTGCGGGTGTAACAACTGCGTGCTTGCGCGTGCGAAAGATCCGCGCGTCGTGCCACGGACGCAGGATGGTCTCGCGTTCGAGAGTGAGTCCCGGTGGCTGCTCGTCAACGCGTCACCCGACGTGCTCCGTCAAATCGAGGCGACGAGCGAGCTTCACCCACGCGCGCTCCGAGATACGCCCATCGCGGCGATCGTGCTCACCAACGGCGATCTCGACCACGTCCTCGGGCTCTTCTCGCTGCGCGAATCGCAGCCTCTCGTGGTCTATGCCACCGATCGCGTGATGTCCGGGCTGATGGAGAGAAACGCCATCGCGAGCACGTTGCGGCGCTTCCCGGGGCAGCTGACGCATCGGCGCCTCGTGATCGGCGAGCCGTGCGCAGTGCCGGAGCTCGGGGACCTCACCATCACCGCGTTCGCGTCACCGGGGAAATTGCCGGTGCACTTGATGCGCGCGTTCGACCCGCACGACGAGGACAACGTCGGCCTGCGAATCAGCGGCGGCGGAACGACCGCGACGTGCGCGACGGCCGTACGTGACGTGCGCGCGATCCTTCCCCATCTCGAGCCGTCCGACGTGCTGTTTCTCGACGGAACGTTCTGGTCGAGCGATGAGCTTGGCACGCAGAAAATCGGCACGGCGCGTGCGGAGGACATGGCGCACCACCCCATCGGAGGGGAGGGCGGGAGCATCACGGCGCTCGCATCGGCTTCCCGCCTCGGGCGCAAGATCCTCACGCACATCAACAACACGAATCCGATCCTGCGCGAGGACTCGCCCGAGCGCGCGTGGGCCCTGCGCATGGGCTGGGAGATCGCGCACGACGGCATGGAGGTGCGCCTATGACCGACTTGGTCGAGCGCTTGCGCGCGATTGGGCGGGATCGCTACCACGACAAACACCCGTTCCACGTGGCGATGCACGAGGGGAAGCTCTCGCGAGATGCCGTCCGCGCGTGGGTGCTCAATCGGCATTATTACCAGACGCGCATCCCGATCAAAGACGCGCTCATCGTGTCGAAGAGCGAGGATCGCGTGTTTCGCCGGATGTGGATTCGGCGCGTCCACGATCACGACGACGTGGGCGGCGGGCTCGATCAATGGGAGAAGCTCGCGGAGGGCGTCGGGCTCGACGTCGCGACGGTGCGTCGCGGGAGCGACGTGCTACCGGGAGTGCGGTTTGCGTGTGACGCGTACGTCACGTTCGTGCGCGAGCGTTCGCTGCTCGAGGCGGTTGCGTCGAGCCTCACGGAGTTCTTCGCGCCCGACCTCATGCGAACGCGCATCGCCGCGTGGGAGAAGCACTACACGTGGGTCGACGCGGCGGTGCTCGACTACTTCCGCGGGCGCCCCGCGAAGGCCACCAACGACTCCGGAGAGGCACTCGATTTCGTGATGACCCACGCGACGACGCCGTCCGAAAAAGACGCGTGCGTCGGCGCTCTCGCCACCAAGTGCGACATCTTGTGGGCGATGCTCGACACAATCCAGGGCCACACGTGAGCGCGACGCACCCGAAGATCGCGCGTCGTGCGCGCATGCAATGGGACGCGCCCGAGTCACGCTGGATGCTGCTCTATCCAGAGCGCGGCCTTGCGCTCAACGAAACGGCCGCTTTGGTGGTGAAGCTATGTGACGGCTCGCGCTCGGTCGACGAGATCATCGCGTCGCTCGCGGCACAATCGAAAGACCGAGGCTCCGTCGCCGAGATCGACCGTGATGTCCGCCAATTCCTCGCCCGCCTGACCGAAAAGAACCTCATTGAATGAAGGCGCGCCCGTACACGCTCATCGCCGAGCTCACGTACCGCTGCCCGCTTCACTGCGTGTACTGCTCGAACCCGGTCGATTACCGCAGCCACGCGAACGAGATGGTTACAACCGATTGGCTTCGCGTCCTTTCGGATGCAGCTGCGCTCGGCGTGATGCAAGTGCACTTCACGGGCGGTGAGCCGCTCGCCCGTACGGACCTCGAAGCGCTCGTCACACGTGCCCGGGAATGCCGCCTCTACACGAACCTCGTGACGAGCGGGGTCCCGCTCGCCCGCGAACGTCTCGTGGCGCTCGAGGCGGCGGGTCTCGATCACGTGCAAGTGAGCTTTCAAGGCGATGACCGCGAGTCGTCCCGCGCCTTCGCCGACAATGACGCGTTCGATCACAAGGTCGAGGTGGCCCGCTGGGTTCGGGAGCTCGAGCTCGCGCTCACCATCAACGTCGTCTTGCACCGGGGGAACCTCGACGCGGTGGAGCGCATCGTCGCGCTTGCGGAGGAGCTCGGCGCCGATCGCCTCGAGCTCGCGAACGTGCAGCTCCACGGCTTCGCCTTCGAGAATCGCGACGCGCTCATGCCCGCCGTCGAGCAGCTCGAGAAGGCGCAGGCCGTCGCCCTCGCTGCAAAGGAGAGGCTGAAGGGGAAGATGGACGTGCTCTTCGTGAAGCCCGACTACTTCTCTCGCACGCCGCGTGCGTGCATGGATGGCTGGGCGCGGCGCTTCGTGCAGGTGCTGCCCGACGGGACGGTCGTGCCGTGCCACGCAGCGACGACGATACGGTCACTCTCGTTCGAGCGCGTCACCGAGCGATCACTCGCGGAGATCTGGGAGAGCTCCCCCGCGATGAACGCGTTTCGCGGCGACGCGTGGATGCCCGAGCCGTGCCGAAGCTGCGACCGCAAGTCGATCGACTTCGGCGGTTGTCGGTGTCAGGCCTTTGCGCTCCTCGGTGATGCATCACTCACGGATCCGGCGTGCACGCTGTCGCCGCATCACGAGCTCGTCCGCGCCGCTAGAGAGCGCCCAGCGACCAAGGCGCGATTTCTCTACCGGGGTCGGTGAGCCTAAGGCGTACAGACCGCGCTATTGATGATGGCGCCCGCGCCGTGGTTCGCGAGAATGCTCGTGCCTTGGTACCAGACGTCCACCGTGACGCCGTACTTCGGCATCGTGCCGAGGTTCGTTCCGAGGTTTGGGCACGAGAAGCCGCCCACGGCCTCTGCGGTCGAAGTCGTGAACGACGTCGCGGTCGACGTGCTCGAGCCCTTGGTGAGCTGACAATAGATGTTCGCGTCGGCTTGCGTGCAACCGTTGCCGCCGGCCCAACTGCACGTGCCGTTGCAATAGAGTTGCGGCACGCTCGCGAAGTCGAAGAGGCATTGGTCGGTGGTGCCGCCTGGCCAGCAGGTGATTTGACCGCCCGACGGCACGCCATTCGTACCGTCGCACTGGTCGCCCGGGTTGATGGTCGTGCCGTTGCCGCACGGATTGGAGATGCACCCGCCGTCACTGCAGTAAGGCGAACCCGCATCGCACACGAGGCCACACGAGCCACAGTTGTCGTTGTCGGTCCCGAGATCGCTCTCGCAGCCGTCGGTCGGGTTCATGTTGCAGTTCTGGTAGGGGGGGATGCAGCTGCCGATGCCACACCCGCCGTCCTCGCAACCGGGGATCGCGTTCGCGCCGGCGTCCGTGCAAGCGTTGCCGCACGCGCCGCAGTTGTTCGTGTCGGTCTTCGGATCGATGCACACGATCGCGGCGTCGGCGCCCGAGTCGGGAAGGGGTGCGCACCCGAGCGTGGGTGACGCACAGACGCATTGCCCATTCGTGCAGTCGTAGCCCATCGCACAAACCCGGGTGCAGCTCCCGCAATGTTTCGAGTCGGTCAGCGTGTTGACGCACATGGCGCTGCACACCGTCTCGCCCGGGGAGCACGACGACGAGCACGCGCCGTTGTTGCAGACCTGCCCATCGGCGCAGGCGTCGCACGTTTGCGCGGCGTCCGTCCCCGATGCGTCGTTTTCCTCTGCGATGACACCCGTCGCGCACCCCGCACCCACGATCGCGCCGAGTGCGAGTGTCGCGACGGACGCGGCGATGAGGTGTATGGCGCGCATCAGCCCATTTATACCCGTTTCCAGACCTTCCCGGGGAAGTACGAGTCGGGCCACCATACGTCGACGTTCTGTTCTTTGGCGGCGTGCAGCGTGAAATGAGGATCGTCGAGGTGAGGCCTAGCGATGGCGCACAAGTCTGCGCGGCCCGCGGCGAGGATCGTATTCACATGGTCGCCGCTCGCGATGTTGCCCACCGCGATGGTGGGGATGCGGGCTTCATGGCGGATCCGGTCGGCGAAGCGCGTCTGCCACATACGACCGAAGATGGGCTTGGCGTCGGGCGTCGTCTGGCCGCTCGACACGTTGATCGCGTCGCAGCCGCGGGTCTTCAACATCGACGCAAAGGCGACCGAGTCTGCTTCGGTCATGCCGTCTTCTTCCCAGTCGATGGCCGAGATCCGGATGGTGATGGGCCGCTCTTTGGGCCACGCGCCGCGGACGACGTCGAAGACCTGGAGCGGAAAGCGTGAGCGGCCGGCGATGTCTCCCCCGTGCTCGTCTTTGCGCACGTTGGTGAGAGGTGAGAGAAAGCTCGCGAGCAGGTACCCGTGGGCCATGTGGATCTCGAGCATGTCGAAGCCGCACGCGAGGGCCCGCTTCGTCGCGGATTCGTATTGGCCGAGGACGCGCTGCATGTCGCTCGCGTCCATCGCCTTCGGGGTTTGGCTGCGGGCGTAATAAGGAAGGGCCGATGCGCTGAGGAGCGGCCAGGCGCCCTTCTCGAGCGGCTCGTCCATGCCTTCCCACATGAGCTTGGTGGCTCCCTTTCGGCCCGCGTGGCCGAGCTGGAGGCCGATCTTGGCGTGCGAGCGCGTGTGGACGAAATCGACCACGCGCGTCCACGCCGTGACGTGCGCGTCCGCGTAGATGCCGGCGCAGCCGAGGGTGATGCGCCCTTCCGCGGAGACGTCCGTCATCTCGGCAATGACGAGCGCAGCACCGCCCATCGCCCGCGCTCCGAGGTGAACGAGGTGGAAGTCGTTCGCGACGCCATCGACCGCGGAGTACATGCACATCGGTGACACGACGACGCGATTGCGGAGCTCCATCCCGCGCAGCGCGAACGGCGTGAACATCGGCGGCGTCGTGGGATCCGGCAGACCCCGACTGACGTTGAACTCGCGCACGACGCGCTCGACGAGCGCGGGATCGCGCAGCTTCAGGTTGTCGAACGTGATGCGCTTGCTCCGCGACAAGAGGTTGAACGTGAGCTCGAGTGGCGTCTGCACGTCGTACCAGCGTTTGACGTTCTCGAAGAACATCAGGCTGTCCTGGGCGGACTTCTGCAAGCGGATGGATGCGTCCTTGCGTTCGAGCTCGTAAGCGGTCAACGCGTCCGCGGTCTTACCGTGCGCCTCGAGGCTCCGCGCGAGGGCGATGGCATCTTCCATGGCGAGCTTGGTGCCGGACCCGATTGAAAAGTGCGCGGTTCGCGCCGCGTCTCCGGCGAGGGCGACGGCAGCGGAGCCGGTGTCGACCCACCATCGCTCGTTCTTGATCGTGGGGAAGTTGATCCACGTCGACTTGTTCGTGAGCAGGGAATGACCGCGGAGATACTTTGCAAAGAGGTTCTCCAGGTACGCGACGCTCTCCGCTTCACTCGCGCGATCGAGCCCCGCCGCGAGCCACGACGCCTCGTCGCATTCGACGATGAAGGTACTCTCGACGTTCTCGGTCAGGGGGCGAAGCCCCCCGACATCCCCCGACCTTCGAGAAGCGCTCCGCTCAGCTCCTCGCTTCTCAAAGGGATAAGCGTGGACCTGGAAGATGCCGTGGTCGTTCTTTTCGAAGATGAACGTGAAGGAGTCGAATCGCAGGTTCGTGCCGAGCCAGACGTACTTGCACTTGCGGACGTCGATCGTGGGGGAGAAGTCGCTTTCCCATCGCTTGCGGACTCGGCTGTTCACCCCATCGGCGGCGAGGAGGAGGTCGACCTCGCGCGCGAGGCGCTCGATGTGCTGATCGTCGATCTCGCGCTCGAACTCGATGCGCACGCCGACCTCGGCGGCGCGCTTCTGGAGGATGCCGAGGAGCTCCCGCCGCGCGAGCCCCGCAAACCCGTGGCCCGTCGTGTGGATGCAGGTGCCTTTGACGAAGACGTCGATGGAGTCCCAATGGCAGAACGCTGCCGCGATGGCGTCGTGCGTCGGCTTGTCGGCGGCTTCGAAGTTCGAGAGCGTCTCGTCGCTGAAGACGACACCCCAGCCGAACGTCTGCATCGGCAGGTTGCGCTCGTAGAGGACGACGTCGTCCTCCGGGTGCGCCTTCTTGCGTAGGATCGCGAAGTAGAGCGCGGCGGGGCCCGCACCAATCGACGCGATGCGCATCAGGCCCGGCCGTAGATAGGAATGGCCGCTCCCGATACGTCACGTGCTGCGTCCGACAGGAGAAAGGCGATGACGCCGGCCGCGGACGCCGTCGTCACCCACTTGGTGAAGTCAGCCTTCGGCATCGAGGCGCGATTGGCGCGCGTGTCCATCGTGCTCGGCATGATGGCGTTGATGCGGACGCCGTACTCGACGACCTCGGCAGCGGCCGTCTGCGCGAGGGCGACGGCGGCGTGTTTGCTTGCGGTGTAGGCGGCGGAGCCTTTGCCCGTCCACGGGCGTTCGACGTTGCGGGAGCCGACGATGACGATGGAGCCGCGCTTGCGGGCGACCATGCCAGGGAGGAGCGCGCGGAGCGCGAAGTAGACGGTGTCGACGTTGGACTCCATCATCGCGCGGTAGGCCGTGTCGTCTTTCGCTTCGTAGAGGGGTGTGCCGCCGGCCCAGCCTCCTGCGACGAGGGCGGCGAGCTCGATGGGGCGGCCTCTGAGCTCGTCGAGCGCGACGTGGACGGTTGCGCCGTGGGCGATTTCGGCGGCGAGGGCGTCGAGTCTGGCGCGCGATTCCGGGCGATCGAGCAGGGCGACGGAGTCTCCGCGTTGAGCGAGGGCGCGAGCGACGTCACCGCCGAGGGCACCGGCTGCACCAGTCACGAGGGCGAGCGGCATGATGGGGTACCGTATATAGCATTGGCACCCCCACGCCGTGCTCGCGTCGCTGGCGCGAAGTGACCAAAAGCCTGTTACTGGTTGCGAGCGACGCCATGACCGACGACAAAGCGAAGCAGGCTTCGGGTTCACGGGTTACGCCGTCGCGGCCGTGGGCAGGAGCAACGTCTTCGCGCTGCCGCTCGAGCAGGGGCTCACCTTCGTCCCGGCCCATTACCCGAGCGCGACGGGGAGCGGGTCCCCGCGCGTCGCCATCCCACTCGACCACCCACTCATTCGCGCCGTGATGCTCCGTTGGGACAACCAGCGCGTGGGTATGATCAAGAGCGTCGACCTGCAAACGACCGATGCGTACGCGGCCGCGCGCGACACGTTCGCGACATGCATCGGGCCGAGGCTCGGTGCGCCCACGATCGAGGTGAGCGATTACGCCGCGGGGAAAAGGAACTCGATCTTCACGGTGGGTGGGGTCACGCTCAAGCTCGAGCAAAAATCGATCTCCGTCCGGATGCGAGGCGCCGCCGACGCTGCGGAGTGGTCGACGATGTTCGACGCGTTCGACGGCTGCCGCGAATTACCCGAGGGCGGAGCAAAATCCCAACGACGCTGACGTGCTACGTTCGAGTCGCCGCATGGGGAAGAAGAAGCCTTCATCGGCGCGAACCGAACGGCGCGCGGGTGAGCGGGCGGCGGAGAAGATCGCGCGGGAACGGGAGCGGCTTGCTGTGCTCGAGGATGGGGGAGCGTCGGCGAGGCCCATCGTGGTCGAGTCTGCGTCCCAGGTGGAAGTGCACGCGCGCTCCATGCCGTGCGCACGTTGTGGTCACGCGCTGCGGGTCGACGAGCATGCTGCTGAGACCGTCAATAAGGTCCCTTTACGCATTGCCCGTATGTCGTGCTCGAGCTGCGGGTCGCGGCGCGCGATCTATTTTCGTATCGTGCCGCCCTTGCCCAATTGAAGTGCACGACGACGCTGCAAGCTCGAACGGCGCCACCCCATCCAAGGTCCGATCTCCTCGGATGCGCCCGTGCGAACGATCGAGCGCGACATGTGAGACGTTTACTTGACTGAATCGGCCAGGCGAAAGATCGGCGAATAGAGACTTACGACGTCAACGACGATCACGAGTCCGCCCAACACGATGGCAGCTGCGAGCCACGCGCGGCGCGTACCCGCGGCAGGGACGAGCGCAGCAACCGTAGCGAGACTGCCGACCACGGCTCCGCACAGCAGCGGCGCCCACGTGGACGATGCGAGACGAGCCAACAGCGGCACTGCATCCGTCGTGCCGAGGTCGGCGAATATTTTCGCGAAAGATCGCCCGAAAAGCGCAAGCACGACGAGCGCGCCGGCTATCGCCATCGCGAGGCTCACCAGCAGCCAGTCAATCACGGTCAACGCCCGCTCGTTTTGGGTCATGGTCGGCCGTCGCTCGCTGGACTCAATATGCGAAGTACGGACCCGCGCCGCCGGGGGTCATCGCGCCGCTGATCGCCGTGAACACCGTGCGACCGTAGAAGAACGACAGGCCCCAATCGAAGTAGCCAGGGGTGAAGGCCGTGATCGCGAGATCGTTCAACGCCGCGTCGCCGTTGCCGTAGAGGCCATTCGCATCTGCAACGTTGAAGGGCGTCGCGATGCTCACGTGGTTCTGGCCGGTGTTCGTTGCCATGAGGCTGAGCGACGTTGGCGGGCAGAAGAAGCCCGTGAGGCTGCCCGTCGTGCACTGCGGAATGGCGGTGTCGGGGAAGGCGTACGAGACCGAGCCCGAGTCGATGAAGCTCGCGGCGAGCGTCTGGTCGGCGAAGACCGTCGTGAAGTAGCCGGTGGTCGCGTCGATGGTGATGATCTGCGCGGCGCCGAGGGCGTTGTTCGATGCGGTGCCGATGCCGAAGATGAGCGAGCCGGTGACGGTCGCTGCGCCGCCGGGATCGATCGCGGGGAGCTCGACGGCGACGCCATTGTTGTCACTCGGGAAGAGGCTGACGGGGTTTTGCACCTGACTGGCGATGGGCACGGCGGCGGGTGTGCATGTCGTGCCCGTGCAGGAGTAGTAGCTGCCGGTTCGTGGCGTTGTCGTGTTGGCGCAGGCGTTGCCGCAGTCGGCGGCTTGGAATCCGATGCCGACGAGGCCGTTGCCACCGAGCGTCGGTACCGTGTCCTCTTCGCTGCCTGCGCTCGAGCAGGCGGATGGTGCGGGCGTCGAGGCTGCGCCACCGGCGATTTGGATCGGGACGGATGCGGCGGTTTCGCCGCCGATGTGCACGTCAGCGGTGACGACGGGGCCCCAGTTGTAGCCGTCGGCGTACTGGTAGCACTCGATGAGGGGGTTACCGCTGCCGGCCGTGGCCGCCGGGAGTATGAGGAACGCGTCGAGCACGGAGGAGACGATGCGGAGGCCAACCGAGCCCGTGTCGACCTCGACGTGGTCGATCGTCTGGCACGTCGTCGTTCCGGGGATGCAGAGCGTGATCGTCGTGTAGAGGACGTTGACCGCGCCGACTCCTGCTGGACCTTGGTCGACGATCACGGGCGCGACATTGATGACGCCCGCGTCGACGTCGGCGTCGTTGGTGTTCGCGGCGTCTGCTCCGGCGTCGGTTTGCGTGCTGCTCGACCCGCACGCGATCAGCGCGAAGGCATAGGCCACGAGCGTGCCGCGCGTCACCATGCGCGCACCGTGTCGAGATCGAAGCCCGCAGGGAGCTCCGTCGGGAGCCACGCACGACCAAGGAAACCCTGCGTGTGGCCCGCGGACTGCACCACCCAATTGGGCGTAGCGACGACGCGCAGGTGGTGCCCCGACGCCCGACCCTGCGGGCTCTTCACGTAAGGCTCGAAGTACGAGCCGAGCAGCAGCCGCAGGTTTGGGATCACAGGTCCGCCCCACGCGATCGCGAACACCTTGCCCCCGCGGAGGACGTATTCGCGCACGACGGTGCCCGACGGCAGTCGCAATACGTGGACCTCCCACGCCACGGTGCGCGTGATCTCCCGCGTGCCTCCGAGCGTGGCGCTGTCAGCCGCGATCGACGCAGCGTCGCCGCCGAGCGCCGCACCTGCCCCGCGCGGAGAGACGAGGCCAAGTAGTAGACTGAGAATTGGCCAAGCGCGACGCGAGCTCATGTACGTCGCAACTATAGGAGTGTCGCCGGTAACCGTCACTGGGGTACACGCGTCGTTGACTTGCGGTGCGGCACAGCTAGGGTTCCGAAGCGGAGGCTCTCATGCGCGCTCGATTGGCTTTCTTGGCTCTCTCCTGCGTCTCGTACGGAATTGTCCAAGCGTGCGGCGGTAGCGTCGGAACGGGCGCCGACGCCTCGACCGATGGGACCGTCGGCAACGACGCGCCCATCAGCAACGACGCCAGCAACGACGTGACGCAACCAATGGACACGGGCACCACCAACGACACCGGTACTCCTTCGGATGCATCCGACGCCGGCGTCGACACCGGCAACCCGCCCATCACCTCG